>JRHI01000296.1_pt1 | contig 55768 bp, 55 predicted proteins | sample 215371 | NCBI WGS metagenome assembly JRHI01 (sample SAMN02929681, study PRJNA255918) | sediment metagenome | biome: cave system; feature: Ice Cave; material: Sediment; isolation source: sediment from deep within a dark volcanic ice cave with no known source of... ...
TCGCCCAGCGGGCAGAAGCACTTGCCGTTCATGTTGTCGCAGATGTCGGTGAGGGTGCTGAGCTCGTCACGGGTCAGGTGGCCGGCCTCGAGCCGGTGCATCAGCTCGGATTCGAAGTAGGTGCCCTCGCGGCACGGGGCGCATTTACCGCAGGACTCGTGCTGGTAGAAATCGACCAGCCGCATCGACACGTTGACCAGGCAGGTGGTTTCATCCATGAACACCATGGCGCCGGCGCCGAGCGACGAACCCGCCTGAGCCACCGCGTCCATGTCGAGCGGCAGCGCGAGATGCTCGGGCAGGAGCACCTGCATCGAGCCGCCACCCGGCTGGAACGCTTTGAGCGAGCGATCCTTCCACACTCCCCCGCATTCCTCTTCGAGCAATTCGCGGATCGGCGTCCCCATTTCCATCTCATAGGTGCCGGGGCGGTTGATGTGACCGCTGCAGCAGAACAGCCGCGTTCCTGAACTCTTCTCCGTGCCCAGCGCCTTGAACCAGGCGCCGCCCCGCTGCACGATGTGGGGGAGGTTGGCCAGAGTCTCGACGTTGTTGACCACGGTCGGCTTGCCGTACAGCCCCTTGATCGCCGGGAAGGGTGGCTTGAGGCGGGGCTGGCCGCGTAAGCCCTCGAGCGAGTCGATCAGCGCCGTCTCCTCGCCGCAGATGTAGGCGCCGGCCCCGCCGTGGACGATGACGTCGCAGTTGAACCCGCTGCCGACGATGTTGTCGCCGATCAGACCGGCGGCTCGCGCCTCGTCAACACAGCGCTCGAGCAGCAGGCGCTGGTCGTGGTACTCGCCGCGGATGTAGATGAACGCGATGTTCACCTGCAGCGCGTACGCCGCGATCAGCAGGCCCTCGATGAGCTGGTGAGGGTTCTCGTCGATCAGCAGCCGGTCTTTGAAGCAGCCTGGCTCCGACTCGTCGGCGTTGCAGCAAAGGTACCGCGGGAACGTCTCCTTGGGAAGGAATCCCCACTTGGTGCCGGTCGGAAAGCCGGCGCCGCCCCGGCCGCGCAGCCCGCTCTCCTTGACCTCCGCCATGAGGCTCTCGGGCGTGAATCGGCGGAAGGCCTCGCGCAGCCCCTGGTAGCCCCCCCGCCGCTGGTAGACGGCGAGCGTCTGCAGCCCCTCCGTGCCGAAGTCCTGCGTCAGAAGCTTGTGCTCCGCCATCCTCGCGCGATCCTACAGATCGCTCGCGTCGGGACGCGGTCGGTTGCGAGGGGTGCCGCGAGCAACCCGCGGCTTCGGGGTGGGCTTGGTCCCCGCTTCCGGCGCCTCTGTCTCCTCGGCAGCGGCCTCCGCCGGCATGGCGGCCGCCCCGTTGCCGTTGTGAGGGCGCGGCTGGCTGCGCAGACGCTCAAGGATGGCGTCGACGCGCTCCGGCGTCAGGTTCTCGTGGAAATGGTGGTCCACCTGCATCGCCGGCGCCCCACCGCACGCCCCGAGGCACTCGACGGTGCTCTCCCAGGTGAATCGCCGGTCAGCGGTGGTCGCGCCGGACGGACAGCCCAGTCGCTGCTCGACATGCTCGACAATCTCATCAGCCCCACGGAGCCCGCAGCTCACGTTGATGCAGACGATCACGTGGTGGTCACCCTCCGGCCGATCGAAGTACATCGAGTAGAACGTGCTGACCGCCTGCACCTCGCTGGGGGCGAGATCAAGGATGGACGCCACCTCGGCCATCGCCTCCGCGGACAGGTACCCCACCTCGTTCTGCACCGCCCAAAGACAGGGCAAAATCGCACTCCGCGGATGCGGATACCGGTCCCGAAGAGCAGTGATCTCGCGAATCGTCGCGTCTGCTAGCGGAGCCACGGTGACCCCGCTGTCGCTTGTGACGGGGATTGGCTCCGGCACGTCTCCCCGCCCCGCGGCCGCAGGCTCACCGAAGTGCTCATCGATCCACGTCCCCGAGCACGATGTCGATGGACCCGATGACCGCCACCACGTCCGCGATCAGCTCGTCACGCACCATGTGTGGTAGAGCGCTGAGATTGCTGAACGATGGAGCTCGCACTTTGCAGCGGTAGGGGCGGTTGCCTCCGTCGCTGACGATGTAGAAGCCGAGCTCGCCGCGTGGGGATTCGATTGCCTGGTACACCTGCCCGCGGGGCACCCGGAATCCTTCGGTGACCAGCTTGAAGTGGTGGATGAGCGACTCCATGGAGGTGTTGATCTCGTTGCGCGGCGGCAGCGCGACCTTGCGGTCGCTGGTGTTCACCGGGCCGCCCGGCAGGTTGGCCATGGCCTGCTCGATGATGCGCAGCGACTCGCGCGCCTCGCGCATGCGCACCAGGTAGCGGTCGTACACGTCGCCGCGGGTGCCGATTGGGACGTCGAAGTCGAAGTGGTCGTAGGAACTGTACGGTTGCGCCTTGCGAAGGTCATAGGGAATGCCGCTGCCGCGCAGGGTCGGGCCGGTGGCGCCGTAGGCGAGGGCGTTGTCGGGGGTGATCACACCGAGGCCGCGGGTGCGTTCCAGCCAGATCGGGTTCTTGGTGATCAGCAGCTCGTACTCGTCGATGAACCTCGGAAACGTGTGCACCACCTCGTTGACCAGCGCGTAGAACTCATCGGGCACGTCGGCGAGCAGGCCACCGACGCGGATGAACGAGGTGTGCATGCGCACGCCGCTGACCAGCTCGTTGATGTCGAGCAGCTTCTCGCGTTCGCGCCACGCGTACACGAACGGTGTGGTCGCACCCAGGTCGAGCGCGCTGGTCCCGTACCACAGGAAGTGGCTGGCTACGCGGGTCAGCTCGCACATGATGACGCGCAGGTACTGGGCGCGTTCCGGTACCTCGACTCCGAGAAGGCGCTCGGCGGCGAGCGAGAAGCCGAGGTTGTTGAACAGCGGCGCAAGATAGTCCATCCGGTCGGTGAAGGGGATGCACTGCTGCCAGGTGTGCGACTCGAACGACTTCTCGAAGCCGGTGTGCAGGAAACCGATGTCGGGCCGGCACTCGCGCACCACCTCGCCGTCGAGCTGGAGCACAAGCCGCAGCACACCGTGGGTACTGGGGTGCTGCGGTCCCATGTTCAGCTCCATGGTGTCGTCGTCGAGCTGGACGAGGTCGATCGCGTCGTTGGCGGTATCGACACCGAGGCGGCTGCGGCCACTGTCGAACGCGTCGGACTCGGGGTCGCGCGTGGGTAGCCCCGGACCGCCCGGCGGCGGCATCACCGCCATCAGCGAGAGGACCCGGGCATGTCGCGCGGGCGCTCCGCCGCAGGCAGTGCCCACTCCAGGTTGTGGGTGAAGGCGACCGGCTCGCCGAAGCTGACGTAATCCTTGCGCAGCGGGTGTCCCACCCAGTCCTCGGGCAGGAGGATCCGGTGCAGGTCGTGGTGGTCCATGAACTCGACTCCGAAAAGGTCGAACGTCTCGCGCTCGTGCCAGTCCATCCCCGCGAAGACGCGCTCGAGGCTGGGGACCTGGGGCGCGTCCTCGGGAACCTGCACGATCACCCTGCACTCATCGTTGTATTGCACAGATCGCAGCTGGTAGACGATGTCGAAGCGCGGCTCCGCCGGTTCGCGGTCGGGCCAGTCGACCGCGGTGACGAACAGCGGCAGCGTGTAGAGAGCGGTGCCGTCGTCGCGCAGTAGCTTCATGGCCCGAACCAGGTGGTCGGGGCGCAGGTACACGGTGATCTCGCCGTGCTCATCGTGCACCCGAAGCACGGCCTCGGGCATCTCACGGGCGAGCAGGTCTGCGGCACGGCGCCCGCGGGACGGACGTGCCGAAGCGGTGGGGTCGGCGGTCGTGGTCACGGGGACTACCCTCGGAGCGAGCTGGGCCGCTCGGCGGCGATCTTCGTCTGCAGCTTGAGGACTGCGTCGAGAAGTCCTTCGGGGCGCGGTGGGCAACCGGGGATGTACACATCCACCGGCACCACCTTGTCGACGCCCTGGATGATGGCGTAGTTGTTGAACATCCCCCCGCTGGACGCGCAGGCGCCCATGCTGATCACCCACTTCGGCTCCGGCATCTGGTCGTAGATCTGGCGGAGCACCGGGCCCATCTTCTGCGAGACCCGCCCGGCCACGATCATCAGGTCCGCCTGGCGGGGCGAGGCGCGGAACACCTCGCAGCCGAAACGGGACATGTCGTAGCGCGCCGCGCCGGTGGCCATCATCTCGATGGCGCAGCAGGCCAGCCCGAAGAGGGCAGGCCACAGTGAGCTGTATCGGCCCCACTGGATGACCTTCTCGATCGACGTTGTGATCGCGCCCGCCTTGGCCGCGGTGCGCTCGAGGTCACCGACGCGTGGCAGGGGGATCGCACCCGCGTCGGTCCCGGCGTTGAGAATCGGCAGGCCGGTGGCCGCGTCCAGTCTCAGTCCCACCGCAGCGCTCCCTTGGCCCACACGTAGACGAGCCCGATGAGCAGTGCGGTGATGAAGATGCCCATCTCCACGATGCCGAAGATCTTGAGCTGGCGAACGATCGTCGCCCAGGGAAGCAGGAAGATCGATTCGACGTCGAAGATGATGAACAGCATCGCGGTGACGTAGAAGCTCACAGAGAATCGGCGACGCGCGCTCTCCACCGGGACGATGCCGCACTCGTAGGGAAGATCCTTGGCCGGGCTCGGTCGGCGTGGTCCCAGCCACGCGGCGAGTGCCTGGACTCCGGCCCCAAATGCGACGCACACGGCAAGGAAGACGAGGATCGGCGCGAAGTCCGAGAGCATCGTGTCGAGATCGTAACAAAGCGACCGCGAGGCGCCCCCCAGCGCTCCGCGCGCGCCACGCGGACCATCTCCTACGCTTCTCGCGGCGTTGCCACCCAGGGAGGAGATGTCAGTGACCCGCCCGGTTCCGCCGTCCGTTCCCGCGCTGGTGACCGGCGCGTCGAGTGGCATCGGCGAGGAGTTCGCGCGCCAGCTCGCCGCTCGTGGCCACGACGTTACGCTGGTGGCACGACGCGCGGACCGGCTGCGGGCCCTCGCCAAGACCCTGCGCCGTGATCACGACGTGGAGGTGTCGGTCCACCCCGCTGACCTCCAAACCACCGAGGGACGCGGGCCGGTGGCGGCGATGCTGCGCACCAAGGGCCCGTGGCTGCTGGTGAACAGCGCCGGCTTCGGCTCGCGCGGGCGTTTGGTCGACCTCGACCCCGCGCGGGAGCTGGCCGAGGTGCAGCTCAACGTGGTTGCGCTCCACGAGTTCACTGCGGCGGCACTGCAGGGCAACGTCGCGGCCGGACGCGGAGCGGTGGTCAACGTGGCCAGCACTGCGGCGTACCAGCCGATCCCGTACATGGCCACCTATGCGGCGACCAAGGCGTTCGTACTCCACTTCACCGAGGCGATCGCGCAGGAGCTGCACGGCACCGGTGTCCGAGCCATGGCGCTCTGCCCGGGCCCGACCCGCACCGAGTTCGAGCACGTCGCCGAGGTTCAGTCCCTGTTCGAGATGTCGAGGCCGATGGCCGCAGATGCGGTGGTCAGGAGTGCCCTGCGTGCGCTCGACCGCGGCCACGCCATCTGCGTGCCGGGGGCGCGCAACCTGGTCCTCGCGCAGGGCGTGCGCCTGGTGCCGCGCACTGCGCTGCGGCGCGTCATCGGAGGCATCTTCGCGCCCCGCTGACGATCAGGCTTGCGCAGTCCCTCCCAGCTCGACGCATCGCGCGCGCCAGAACTCGAGCCGGCGCAGGAAGCGCTTCATCTCAGCGTTGAGCACGACCAGGTCTGTCGAGGCCACCTCATCGCGTGCCTCGGCCGCCATGTCAGGCAGGTGGGCTTCGGACACCCCCACCAATTCGCGCTTGACTGCGAGCAGCTCGGTGTACACGGTCACCCAATGCGTCGCGTCGTCGAGGTACGGCGTGTTCGGGTTCTCGCCGTCAAGCAGGCGGTCGTCGTCAACGGCTTTGTCGCCCGCCTCTTCTTCGACAGCCCCCATCACAGCGGAGTTTACGGCACCCTGCCGCGCGGGTAGTGGACGGCCTCAGGCGTCGCGCAGGCGCACCTCGACGTTGCCCTCGACCAGCCGGACCGCGAAGGTGGGGGCCGGAGCGGTGGCGGGGCCCCGGGTCACCGCCCCGTCGGCGAGGCGGAAGCGGCTGCCATGCCAGGGGCAGGTGACACACAGGTCCTCGTCGACCTCGCCCTCCTGGAGCGGGCCGCCGGCGTGCGTGCAGCGGGCTGCGATGGCGTGGATGACCCCGCCGTGCCGGTAGAGCAGCACCCCGTACCCCGCGGCGCTGACCATCACCGGGGTGTCGGCGACAACGTCGTCATCGCGTGCCATCGGCGTCCATTCCGTCGGAGCCTCATCGAAAACCGTGTGGTCGACGCCGATGCCCCGGGCGAACACCAGGTGCCCGCCCAGATAGCCACTCAACGCGATCACGCCCATGCCTGCCAGGTTGAACAGGTGCGCGGCGCCGCGATTGCCGCCACGCCGGCTCAGAACGGCGGCGGTCAGGAGGCTCGATCCGCCGAGGTTGGCGAGGGCGTGCACGAGACCGAGCCGCCGCTCCGGTCCAACCGTGTCGGCCCAGTCGGAGAGCCCGGTCAGCGCAGTCGGCGCCACCGCGAGCAGGCCGACCACCGTCATCGCATCGGTGGCGTCGGCGGCGCGGTCGCCCCCGAAGAGGTCGAGAAGGGTGGCGCCGGCGAACAGCCCGATCGGGACGTCGGTGAGCGGCGGATGGGCGGGGTGACCCAGCCAGGTCCCGCTCAACGCGCTCTTGACCGGGCCGCCGCCGACCACGCGGGTGACCGCCCCGTTGAGCCACTCACCGAGCGGATCGAGGTACTCCATGCGCTCAAACGGCCGAACCAGGTCACGCACACCCATGCCCATCTCCCTACCCGTCGCCGCCATCGAGCAGATTGTGCTCTGCTGGTACCGCCGACAGGGGGCGTCGCAGAGGATCTGCCGCCTGGCCGCCTGGATGGCTGCCGGGCCGCCCCCACGCTCTGCCGAGCGCAGGGGTCAGCGGCTGAGCACTGGTTCGGCGGCGACTGCGGCGATCGCCGTCCCGCAGTGGGGGCAGAACCCGGCAGCCTCCACGCGCCGTCCGCAATGGGGGCACACCACCTCGCGCAGCCCGAGCTCGGAGCCCTCGTCGAGCACGGCGGCGTGGATCAACAGACGTATGGCGATGAGCACAGCGCCGGTCACCAATGCCTGCCAGAGAAGCACGAACAGGGGGCTCAACCCGGCGTCGTCGAGCAGCTCACTGCCAGCTGTGAACCCGATGTCAGCGATCACCGCCAGGGGCAGGCCGGCGGCGCGCAGCGCGGCGTCGCGCCCCCCGCGGGGTCGCCACAGCGACGCGGCGACCAGGCCCGTGCAGGAGCCGTGCAGCAACGGGATCAGCAGCGCGGCGCTGAAGAGAGTGAACACCCAATTGGCGGGATCAACCCTCAGCTGGGCACCGCCTACCGCACCGACGAGGTTGACCAGCGTCTGCGCGAGCGCGTAGCCCGCTCCCGCGGCGACTCCCAGGACAAGCCCGTCGATGGTGTGCGGAAACCGCCCGCGCAGCAGCAGCAGGGGCGCAGCCGGCTTGAGCAGCTCGGCGATCACGGCCACACCGCAGGTGAGCAGGACCACCCCGCCGGGCCCAAGGCCGTTGCCCAGCCCGTCGGCGGCAGCGGTCACCGCCACGCCCACCGCCGCACCGGCGACAACGGTGCCGAGGAGCACCAGCAACGGTTCTCGCGTGAAGGTCTCCACCTCGCGCAGGTACGCGAGGTACAGCGCCGGCACGGTGAGCGCCGCCACCCAGATTGCCGGGGTCACCAGGCCGGTGGCGGCGAGCAGTGCCACCACGGCGACGCCCCCCAGCAGCCCCCAGCGAAAGACATGCACCCGCGAGTGGGCAAGACGGGGCAGCAGAGTCGAGAGAAGCGCGGGGGTGGCGACGTGTTCGCCGGGACGGAGCGCGAAGTCGTGGAGGCGCTCCGGTCCCCTGTTGCGATGCGCGCCGCACCGTGTGCAGAACTCGCCGTCGGGCACCTCGGCACCGCAGTGCGGACAGGTCACGGATCGCATACTAGCCGCCGCGCGCTGCTTCACCCGGCCGTGCCGCGCCCGCCGACCGGATGCCAGGCTCAGCCGGCGATCGCCATCACCTCATCCTCGGCGTACCCGCACGGGGTGGCGGTAACGACGTCGGGACGCGTCACCCGAGCGTAGATGGCGGCGAGCCGGTGGGAAGCCCGTTCCCAGGTGAAGGTCGCGGCGCGGACGCGGGCTGCCTCCCCCATCCGGTCGCGCAGCTCGGGATCGTCGAGGAGCGCCGCGATCGCGTCGGCGAAGGCCTGCGGCTGGCGTGCCGCGACCAGCGTCCCCGTCTCTCCGTCGGCGATGATCTCGGTGAGGCCGCCGACAGCGCTGGCCACGACCGGGGTGCCCAGCGCCTGCGCCTCGAGGGCCACCAGCCCGAAGGTTTCGGTCAAAGACGGCATCACGAACACGTCGGCGAGGTCGTAATAGTCGGCAAGATCCTCGTGCTCGACAGCGCCGAGGAATCGGACGCGTGCGCGCAGGCCGTGCGTGCCGGCCTGCGCCTCGAGGCGGCGGCGCTCGCCACCGGATGCCAGGCCATCACCGCTGTCCTCACCGATCACCAGCGTCACCACGTCGTCGAACCTCGGCTCCTCGCAGAGGGTGGCGACGGCGTGGAGCAGCGTGTCGGCGCCCTTGAGCGGCTCGAGCCGGCCGGCGAAGAGCAGGACGCGATGTCCCGCGAGGTGGAGCTCGTCGCGCAGCCGCGCGGTGTCGCGCGGGCTCAGCACTCGAAGATCGACTCCCGGCTGGGCCACACAGATCCGGTCCCGCGTGGCCGCGTAGAGCCGCATCAGGTCGCGTGCCTCCGCAACACTGCCGGTCACCAGTCGATCCGCGCCCACGACCAGCTGTGCCTCGGCCACCGCCCGTCTCTCGTCCAGGGGCAGGCCGGCCCTCGCCTTGGTGCGCGCCAGGGTGTGGAAGGACTGCACCCAGGGGACCTGCCACACGGCGCGGAGCTGCTGGGCGACCAGCCCGCCCAGCCAGTAATGACCGTGAACAACAGCATAGCGACGGTGCTCACTGGCGGCGTGGTCGACGACCGCACGGCTGAAGCCGTCGACGTGGTGCACGAGCTCGGCCTTGGGCAGTGCTCGCGCTGGACCGGCGGGCAGCCGGACCAGGCGGCTCATCGGGGCGAGCAGCTCTTCGGACGGCGACGCCATGTCATCGCGGCGGACGAACACGTCGGTGGGGATGCCGCAGGCGGCCAGCCCCTCGCAGAGGCGGCGCACCGCCAGGTTGCCACCGCCGTTCTCGCCGCGTCCCAACGCCCCCGTGGGCGAGGCGTGCATGGAGATGACCGCAACTGGACCGGCGATGGCGCGCGTCATGAGATCAGTCTACCGGCAGGCCGATTTCGAGACGGCCTGCTGCGCGTGGCCGGCCGTTTCCCGCACTCGGCGATGGGGTGCGCGCCCGCGTGCCGATCTCCCCCACCGCCGACTTGGCCAGGCCGAGCAGACGGCGACACCTCACTTCGGTGACCATCACCGTTGAGTGATAGACTGTCGCCACCGCGCTCCGGCGACAGGGAATCCGGTGAGAATCCGGAGCTGTCGCGCAACTGTCAACGGGGAGCAGCCGGCCACCGGTCACTGGGACATGGTCCTGGGAAGACGGCCGAGCTGCACTGATCCGTGAGCCAGGAGACCTCCGTCGGGGCGGAACCACTCTGAGCCCGCGCGAAACGGGAAGGTGGGCCCCTCATGCGGCGAGGGTCTCATCGTTGCGGGGCTCCGCGCGCCGTGGGGAGACCTCGATGCGACGCCACTTTGCAGCGGTCGGCGCGACTCTGACGGCTCTTGGCATGACATCGCTGTTGCTGGCTGCGACGGCCTCCGCGGCAACTCCGGCCACCTCCCAGGCGAACGCGGCACTTCGCTACCTGTACGGGCAGGTCGGCAGCAACGGCAGCATCGCGAGCTCGCTGGGTGCCACCGAGGACACCGTCATCAGCGTCGCGGACAGCGGCTACGACCCGGCCACGCTCAAGGGCTCTTCGGGGACGACGGCGTACGCCTACCTGAGCGGCCACGCATCGACGATCACGACCGCGGGCGGGGCTGCGAAATACGTGCTCGCGTGGGTGGCGGCCGGCAAGCCGGCTGCCATCGACGCCTCCGCCTCCTCCTGGCTGACCACGCTGAACGCGCCGACGAGTGGTGGCGGATTCCTCGAGCCCAACGGCGCGTTCCACAATGCCGACGCGACCATCGAGACCGCCAACGCCTTCTCGCAGTCGCTCGCGGTGATCGCCGACCTCGCCGCCGGGCATGCCCTCCCCGCACACGCCACGAGCTGGCTGGTGTGCGCGCAGCGACCCGATGGTGGCTTCGGCTATGCCATCGACGACGCCTTGCCGACACCTCCGTCTTCGTGTGGCGACACGTCGAGCGACACCAATGACACCGGTATCATCTTGCAGGCGCTCGGAGAAGCCGGCGTCAGCACGGCCACGACCTCAGCCAAGACCTACCTACACGCCGCCCAGCAATCGGACGGCGGCTTCGGCTTTGGGCTCACCGGCGGCAGCGACCCCGACAGCGACGATCTCGTCATCCAGGCGCTGGTGGCCATCGGCGAGGACCCGACCGCAGCCGCGTGGTCGAAGAGCGGCGCCAACGCGCTGACCAGCATGGAGTCGTTTGCGGATCCACACGGTAGCGGCGGCTACATCTTCCCGGGGCACACAGCTCCGGACCCGTTTACCACCGTTGCCATCCCGCAGGCGCTGGTGCTCAAACCGTATGGGGCCGCGACCGATGTCGTCGCGGGGTCGACTCCACCGCCGGCGTCCACAGCGTCCCAAACAGGAGCGGTCAAGGCCGCTGCGACCGGCCCCCCGGTGCCCCCGACCGGCAGCGGAGTAGGGGGCGGCGGCAGACTGCCGTGGGGCTTGGGACTTCTCGCGCTCGGCGGTACCGGCCTGGGCGCCGGGCTGCGCAGGAGACGCGCGGACTGTCCATGAGGACCGCCGTGTTCCCGATGAGGGCTCTGCGCCTGGCGGGCGCCAGCCTTCCCGTGGTCGCCTCACTCACGGTGGTCGGTGTGGTCTCGCGAGCGGGGCCGGTCGATGGCGGGTGCGCGCAGGCGTCGACCGCGCATCACGCAACGTTGGTGGTCGAGCACGCGAACGGCACCCTGGTGAAGGTTTGTGTGCCCTTTTCGGAAGTGCAGATCACCGGTGAGCAGTTGCTCCAGCGCAGCGGGCTCGAGTACAGCACGCAGCCATACGGCGGGAGCGGTGACGCCGTCTGTCAAATCGACATGGAACCTGCCGCGTACACGAACTGCTTCCAGGGTGGGATGTTTTGGGCGATGTTCGTCAGCCGCGCTCACGGTGCCTGGGGCTTCTCTTCGCAGGGTGTTTCCAGTCAACTGTTTGGCGATGGCGACGCCGAGGGTTTCCGATATGAGAGCCAGAGCGACAGTTCGCCGCCCGCCTCATCACCGGCGGGCGTGTGCCCTCCCCCAACGACAGCGACGCCGTCGCCCGTCAAGGTAACCGCCAAGCCGTCACCGGCTGGCTCGTCTGCGACGAATCCACCGACGCGGACAACTGCGCCAACCTCGCGGCTGACGGCGTCGCCGAGCGGCATCGCAACAACGACGCCATCGGCTACCGGCGCAGATTCCACGTCGGCGGGTCCGAGCACAGCGGCCGCGGCAGGKGTTGCGGCCAGTGCAACACCGCCCCCGTCGCGCCCTGGCGTATTCAGCGCCGGCTTGTGGGCTGCGGCTGCGCTTGCCATCGCTCTGCTGGGCGGGCTCGTTTTCCAGTTGGTCAGGTTCCGCCGCCGTCCGTCGTCGCAAGTGCCCCAGTAGCGATGTCGTCCACGCAGGTGAACGCCCGCGCCTGTGCCGCGTGGTCGGCGGCCGCCATGGTGGTCGTGCTGACCAGCACCAACCCCGTGTACCGCTTCCTGGTGTTGCTGGTGGCAGCCAACGTCGTGCTCGGCCTCCGCCGCCCGGACGCCGCCGTTCGGCCGTTGTTGGTCGCCATCGGCGTGGCCACCCTGCTCACCCTGCTGCTCAACGCCCTGCTCAGCCACACCGGGGACCACGTGCTCCTGGCACTGCCGGGCGCTCTCCCCGGCGTCGGCGGCCCGATCACCGTCGAGGCCATCCTGTATGGATTCGACGTTGCCCTCGGCATCGCCGCCGCGGTGCTTTCGGTCGCGCCACTGAGCCGCGTGCTCCATCCTCATGACCTGCTCGATGCCTTTCCGCGCTGGTTGCAGCGGACCGCGGCGCTGACCGGGTCGGCGATCAACCTCGTCCCCGCGGTGGCACGCAACGCGATGGCGATCAGCGAAGCACATCGGATGCGCGGGGGTACAGGCACGCGGCTGCGCGACTGGCACGCCGTGGCCGCACCGGTGCTGCTCTCGGCACTGGACGACTCCATGCAACTCGCCGAGGCGATGGAGGCGAGAGGGTTCGGCAACGGACATCGCACCAAGTACGCCGCCGCGCCGATCGACCGCGCGGCGATTGTGGTCATCGCCTGCTCTCTTGCAGCCATCGCGGTGACCGTGGTGGCGCGGCTGTCTGGATTGCTGCCTGACTGGTATCCCTTCCCGCACGTGACTGTTCCCGACATCGCCATCCTGCCGCTCGCCGCCGTCATCCTGCTCACCGCTCCGCTGATCGTATGGCGCCGCTCGTAGACATCGCTGCGCTGTCCTATCGCTATCCGGAGATGGCGACCGCGGCACTCGACTGCGTCGACCTGGCCATCGACGGCGGACTCACCGTCGTCGCCGGCCCCTCGGGGGGTGGCAAGTCGACACTGTTGCGACTGCTCAACGGCCTGGTCCCACACCTCCACGGCGGACGGATCGGCGGACGGGCGATCGTCGACGGCCACGACGTGCTCCGGACGTCGGCGCGGCGCATGGCGACATCGGTCGGCTTCGTCTTCCAGGACGCCGAGCGCCAGGCCGTGCTTGCCACGGTCGAACGGGACATCGCGTTCAGCCTCGAGAACATTGCGGTGACGCCGGCAGCGATGCGGAGCCGCGTCGCGGAGGTCATGGATGCGCTCGGCATCGCCCACCTGCGCGGCCGGACGATCGTCTCGTTGAGCGGAGGTGAACGCCAGCGCGTGGCCGTCGCCGGCGCGCTGGTGCTGCGGCCGCGCCTGCTGGTGCTCGACGAGCCGTTCTCGCAACTCGACGGCGACGGCGCTCGGGCGCTTCTTGATCTCTGCACTGACCTGAGGCGGAGCGGAACGGCGGTGGTGGTCGCTGAGCACCGCCTCGATGAGCTGTTGCCCGCCGCGGACGGGCTGGTCACCATCGCGGGTGGCCGCTGCGAAGGCCCCGCGGCGCCGCCCGCGCTCACCGCCTTGCTGGACAGCGCACCGCAAGTGGTGCGCCTGTCACGACTGCTCGGCATTACTCCCCCGCTGCTCGACACGGCGCACCTGGAGCTGCCCGCCGGCGCACCACGCTCGCCCCGGGCTGCCCGGTTCGCTGCACCGGCATCGGAGCCAGCCTGGAGCCTGAAGAGCGTCACCGCCGGCCACGGCGACCTGCTCCGCGACGTCACCGTGACCGGGCGGCGCGGGGAGGTCGTGGCCGTCATGGGCCGCAACGGGGCCGGCAAGACCACGTTGCTCCGTGTCATAGCCGGGTTGGTCGCGCCCCGAGCCGGCACGGTGTGGCGAACACAGCTGCGGACGGCCTACCTGCCCCAGAACCCCGCCGCGCTCCTGCACCGCGAAACGGTCGCCGCTGAGATCGCCTGGACGATGCGGGGCACGCACGTCGACGCGGACGACGAGGATCACGCCGGCCTGTTGCACTGCCTCGGGGTGTCCGCCATCGCCGGCAGTGACCCGCGTGACCTGAGCAGCGGCCAGCGACAGCGGGCCGCCATAGCCGCGGTCGTGTGCGGCTGGCCGGGGACCGTGCTCCTCGACGAGCCGACCCGCGGCATGGACGGTGCGGCGCGGGCGGCGCTTGGCGCCGCGGTTCGTGCCCTGGTCGCGCGGGGCGCGTCGGTGGTGGTGGCGACACACGACTCCGACCTCGCCTCGTCGCTCGCCAGCCGGGTGCTGGTCATCGACGAGGGCTCAGTCCGCGACGCGGGGACACCCGAGGACGCGCTCAGCGGCATCGGCCCCCACGCCACCCAGCTGGGGCGCCTCTTCCCGTCCCCCGGCCCGGTCACCGTCGAGGCGGTTGCGGCGTTGTTCGCGAACGCGCGGGTTGGCGCTGGGATACGGGCATGAGGCTGGCCGCGATCAGCCTCGCGGGCGCCGCGCTCTTCCTCTGGCCGTTCACCGGTCTTGGCGCCCCCGGAGCCGCTGCCGCCGCGGCGGTCAGCCTGGGATGCCTGCTCGCGCTGCTGGCCGTGGAGACGATGAGCCGCCGCATCGACACCCGCGGCCTGGCCATCATCGCCGCCATTGCCGCCGTCGATTCGGCTCTGCGCCTGGCGCTGGTGAACGGGATCGGCGGCTTCTCGCCGATCTTCGCGCTGGTGCTCTGCGCGGGATACGCGATGGGCGCGGAGTTCGGCTTTCTCTGTGGCGCCACGGCACTGCTGGTCTCAGCCCTGGTCACTGCCGGGGTCGGCCCGTGGCTGCCCTACGAGATGTTTGCGGTCGGCTGGGTCGGCGCCCTCGCGGGGGTGGCCGGCGCGTCGCGGGCCGGACGCACCCCGCAGCGCCGCGACATCATCGTCCTGGCCGCCGTCGGCATTGTCGCCGGCTTCGGCTACGGCGCCGTCACCGACATCTGGGACTGGACATTCTTCCGCGGCGCCGCCGACTTCGGCTACGTACCCGGGCTCAGCGCGGCGTCAACTGCCGCGCGCTTCGGACACTTCTACGCGGCGACGTCCCTGGTGTACGACGCATTCCGCGCCGCCGGCAACGCCGTGCTTGTCCTGCTCTTCGGCACCCCGGTGCTCAGCGCGCTGGTGCGCCTGCGGCGGCGCCACAGCCTGGTCATCGACGACTCTCACGAGCTCCCCGTGGTGGCTGCGCGCAACCCGAACAGTGCGGTGGCAACCGCGCCGTAGAGCAACAGCATGGTCTCGTCGCGCGCCGGGAACCGCTTCGCGTACAGCTCTGCCAGGGGGATGGGGATCACAGTCGCAGCGCCATAAAACAGATGGATCCCTTCGGCGGGACGCTCACCGATCGCCAGCAACACCAGGCCGATGAGCGCCTGCAGAGCGGCCACGGCAGCGCAGAGGCGCACGAACACGCGCACGGTCGGGACCATGTCCGGACGACGTCGCGCCAGCAGCGCCAACAGCGCTCCCGCCACCGCAACGACGACCACGGCAACGCCCAGGCGGGCGTGCAGGGTCACCGTGTCACCAGCACGAGTCCGCTTCCCGCGAGCACACGCGCCACTCTGGCGCCGGCCTCGGTGATGTCGTCGCTGGTCCAGTCGGGAAGGAGCAGGGCGAGGTGACGCGCCAAGTGAGCGCGCAGAGTCCGCGGATCGTCGGGCAGCCGCGTTTCGGCCGGCTCGCCGTCGCCTATCGAGCCGAAGCGGGCGTCGGCGGCGCCGGCGACGCTGTCGATGAAGTCCCACAGCAGGTCATCGTCGACGCGGTCGATCAGCTCGTCCCACGCAGGCAATTCCAGGGTCAACTCGTCACTGCCGTCGCGCCCGTGGCGGGCCTCGAGGAAGACCGCGTGCTCTCCCCAGCGCAGCTCCTGGGAGTGCACCAGCGGTACGCCGCGACGGTCGCCCAGCGCGCGAGCCACACCGACGCGGTCCACGTCGAAGGAGCCCAGCGCGGTCAGCACGCGCGTCAGCGGCCAGGGACCACCGGCGCCAACGCCGCGCAGCCTCAGCGACACAATCGTCTGCCCCGCGCTGGGGATCTCGATGCGTCGCCGCCGCTCGCGGGTGCGGGCGCTCATGACGTGGGTGCGGCGGGGGGCGTGCATGCGGCGGCGTGAAGGCTGCCCGCCAGCGGTGGCAGCGCGCCACCCACCGGGACGCTGAGGACGAAGTCGCCGAGGCGACCCCAGACCAGCGTCGACGCAAGGTTGACGGGCGGGTACACGAGGATGGCGACACCGGAGTGACCGGGGTCGAGGTGGACGCTGCAGTCGCTTCCCGGGGTCGAGTCGGCCACCAGCGCGAGGGGATAAGTCGGGTGATAGAAATGGCGCAGCGGACCTGACGAGGTGCCTGCGGGCGCGTAGTCACTGGCCACCTGCAGGTCGTTCAGGCGCGGGTCCGAGCTGACCTTGCCGTCGTCGCGCAGACGCATTGCCACCAGGGTGAAGTCACCCAGGCCACTCAGCTGCGACCACGTCGACGCCGCGGCCCCGAGCTTGCCGGCGATCACCGCAACGCTGTGGCGCTCGACCAGCATCACCTCGAGGTGGTCGGGGTTCTTGTAGATGCCGCCGTCGGGGCTGGTGGCAACGGTCGCCGTCGCCAGCGCTGCGGGCGCGCTGCGCTGAGGCAGGCCGAGGCCGGTCGCGTCGAAGCTCGCCGCGCCCGACCCGCACGCACACAGCGCTGTCGCCAGCAGCGCGGCGGCGACCAGGGTTCGGCGGCGTGCCATGGCTCAATCGCGCTCCAGGACACGACGGCTCAGCGCGACCAGGAGGACCAGCGCGACCAGGGCGGCGGCTGCAAGGGTCGTGACGTCGACGACGCCGTCATACGTCGCGCTGCCGCCGAGAACGCCGATGAACGCCGAGTGCAGATGGCTGAACGGGTCCGCAGCCGCCACCACCGCGCGCCATCCGTCGGCGGGCACGCCGGTGAAGAGACCGCCGAGGTAGAGCAGGGGGGCGAGCACCACGACCACGTCGAGGAGCACCTCGGCAGCATTCGCCGCCGCCAGGGTGACCAGGCAGCCGAGCACGTTGGTGACAACCAGTGTGGCCGCGAGCGCCACCAGCAACACTCCGAAAGACAACGGCGTGCCCACGCCTGCCAGCGATGCCGCGATGGCCACGGGCAGCAGCTGCGTGACATCGACGGCCGCCGCCGCCAGCACCCAGCCGGTGAGCAGGCGACCGCGCGATCCCGGCGTTGCCGCCAGACGTGTCAGGAACCCGGCGTCGCGGGCGCGGCTGACGCTGACCGCGGTGCCCACCGCGCCGACCATGGCCACCAGCACCGTGAGCAGCATCCCGGCCCAGAACGTCGGCGCATGACCCGCCACGAGCACGACCGCCAGCACCAGCGGGAGGCCGGCCTTGATCGCCAGTGCACGCGGGCGGCTGAGCACGACCGCCAGCTCGCGAGCCGCGATGGTACGCGGCATCAGCCGGGCTCTCCACCCCGCGGCGGGGATCGCGCGGGCCTGTCCGATCATGCACGGTCCCGCAGCGGGCGACCGGTCAGGTCGGCAAAGCAGTCGCCGAGGTCGGGACGGCGGAGGCGCAGCTCCCGCAACCGGCCGCCGGGGGCGTCGGCGGCGGCCACCAACGGGGCGATCGTACCGTCGCCCTCAAAGCGCACCGTGGCGGAGGCGCCGTCGAACGTCACGGCCACCACCCCGGGAACGGCGGCCAGCGCCCTTCGATCGCCGCCGCCGTCGATCACCAGTTCGGCCAACCGCCCAGCGGGCAGCGCTGCCAGGAGCTCGCGCGGACGCGCGCAGCGCACCAGCTCGCCCTCGTCGAGGAAAGTGACGCGGTCGGCGACCGACTCGATAAAACCCGGGTCGTTGCTGGCGACCAGCGTGCTCTGGCCGCGCTGCGAACGCTGAGCGATCAGTGCGGCCAGCTGCGCGCAGCCGTCGGGATCGAGTCCGGCGGTGGGCTCATCTAGCAATGCCAGTGCCGGCCCGTGGACCAGGGCGGCGGCCAGCGCGAGGCGCCGTCGCATTCCGAATGAGTACGACGCCACCAGCTCGTCGGCGGCACCTGCGAGGCCGAGGCCGGCCAGCGCGGAGTCGGTGCGAACGCGAACCTCATCGTCGTCGGCGATCCATTGTGCGCACCAGAAGTGCGTCGCCTGGCGGCCGCTGAGCCCGCCATCCTCGTGGGCTGTGTCGAGGGCGAGGCCGAGGTGGTGGCGCGCCGTGGGCGCGTCACCACCCAACCACCGGACGTCCCCCCCCTGCGGTTTCGACACCGTGGCCAGGACGCGCAGCAGCGTTGTCTTGCCGCAGCCGTTGCGGCCCATCAGCGCCATGGTTTCGCCGGCGTTCACATCGATGTCGACCGGTCCGACGCCACGTCCGTTGCGATATCGCCGCACCACGCCGCGCGCGCTGATCGCCGGCGCCGGCCCAGCCAACCTCGCGGTGAAACTCTCGGCAGATTGCGCGAGTGCGGTCATCTCGCCAGCGCCTCGACGAGCGCGTTGACCTTGCTGGCCACCGCCGTCGGCTTGAACGGCTTGAGGATCACACCGGCGGCGCCCGCTTCCACGGCGCGCCCGCCCTCGCCGGCCGAACGGCTTTCGAGCATCGCGAACCAACCGATGCGCGGACGCGTGCCGGAGCCGACCAGATGTCGCATGGTGTCGATGCCGTCGTCATCGAGCGTCATGTCGACCAGGGCGATGTCGCACGAGCCCAAGGTGTCGGCGAGGGCGGCGGTGGTCGCGGCCCTCACGACGTCATGGCCCTCACGGGTCAGCTTTTCCGACAGGATGCGGCCGATCATCGGCTCGTCCTCTGCGATGAGCACGGTGATTCTCACAGCAGCGCAGCCGTGCCCTGGTAGAGCCTCGGCCATCCCGTGTCGTCGAGGTCGGCCACCGCGCAGAGCGGACCGGCAAGGCCCGCGTTCTCCAGCAACTCCAGCGCGTGCTGTGGATTGGCCACGCGGCTGGCCACCAGCGAGTCGCCGTCGATGTGCAGGTGCCAACCCTGGCGCTGCAGGCCGCCGGCGATCGACGAGACCAGTTCGAGGCGATGTTGCAGCCGCGACGAGAGCGCCCCCAGCGCCGCGGGGACGGTGGTCTGCTCCGCGTCGACGTTGATGCCCTCGTCCTGGGCGCGGTCGAGGTTGTAGAGGTCGCGCATCCACTGCGGCCACGGTGGTTCGATCGCAGTGCGAAGCTCCTCGTGCGCGGACTGGAAGATGGGGATACGCAACGCCACCGCTCCCGGGGCGACCTTCACGGCTGTCCCGGCGGCACCGCCGGCGTGGACGGGTTGGTGTTGGTGATCTGCTGGTGAAGGGTGATCTCGCCGTAAATAAGGTACGGCTGCCGCGAATGCTCGCGGAGCACACCCATGACCATCATCATCAGGCTCACCGTCACACCGAGCATCAGTGCGGCGCGCTGTGCCCCGCGGCTGCTGCCTCCCGGCTTGATGTAGCCGCGCGACAGAGCGGTGGCGTACGCGGTCACCGACCACAACCCGAAGATCACCATGCCGATGAGCGCAGCCACCTTGAACGGGATGAAGTCGCCGATGGGGTTGAGCAGGCCCCCCTCCCACCAGGGGTGGTTGCCGGCAGCGGCGATCGCGGCGGAATAGGAGCCGGCGAACCACGCGGGCTGCACGGCCAGGAGCAGCATCAGGATCAAGGCGATCATCAGGAACAGCTGCCGTCGGGCGTGGGGAGCGCCGGATCGCACCATCCGCCGCCAGAAGAACAGCGACGCCAGGATGAAGATCATGCCCAGCAGGAAGATCTGCACCAGGAAGACGTTGGAGAGGTCACCGAACATCAGCGCGTACCACGCGTTGTAGGCGTGCAGCTGGATCTCCTTGGCGTACGAGTAGCCCACCCACGGCTGCATCAGGCTCAGAGCAACGGCCCAGATGACACCCCACTGAGTCACCCATTCCCAGTGGAGTATCTCCGCGCGTCGCGCCTCCGCCTCGAGGTGACCAGCCGCCATTGCGCCGATCGAATGCAGCGGCCGCATCGCCGGCGGCGTGTCCGGTTGCGGCTCTCGTGAATGACGCGTCAACCGCAGGTAGTTGAAGGCGCCGACCACCGCCGTGACCGCCCCGGCCCAGGCGATGTTGCCGATGGTGCGGTGGATGGTGAGCGGCAGTGCGGTTGGGTTGAGGACCTGGTTGAGGATGCTGGCGTCGCCACCGTTGGGGGTGAGCATGAACGACGCCACCACGTCGATGAAGAACATCTGCCACCAGAGTGAGATGTTGAGCAGCACCATCAACGCCAGCCGCGTCCGCCGGTGGTCGTGCAACCTGCCCCAGTTCGCATAGAGCGTGTACAGCAGCACGACCTCGGACACGAACATGGCCGCTTCGAACACCAGTACCCAGAAGGCGATCTGCTGCAACGCCGTCCAGAAGATCGCCCACAGCCCGGTGAGCACGAAGATGACGAAGAGGATGGCGGTCGCGGAGCCGAAGCTGAAGAGGTAGACCTGCGACTTGACCATCATGTGGGCCAGCCGTCCCTGACGCTCGTCGTGTCGCGCCATCGAGATCGCCTCGGACACGGTCGCCAGCGTCGACGACCCGGTCAGGTAGGTGGCGATCTGGATGTGCAGGAGCGCGACCACCGCCACCACCACGCCGTTGGTGAGGATGCTGCCCGCGACCGGCGACAGCGAGGCGAGGAGAAGCGGGCCGCTCACAGGTTGTACAGCCTGTTGATGCCCAGGACGGCGAAGAAGATCACCGTGAACACCATGAACATCGCCGGGATGATGACCTCGGGGCGGCGCAGCGGCCGGCGCTCGTGGGAGCGGTCGATGAAGGGCAGGAAGAGCATCAACGCGGCGCCGATGCCGAGCACGCCGAAGACGCCGATGGCGATCAACGGATTCTGCGGCGCCACCACCAGGAACTGGTCGAGCGGGAGGAAGAACCACTCCGGCGTGGGCACGTAGTTCAGCGTCGCCGGGTCTGCCGGTCCGTCGAGCGGGGCGCCCGAGATCAGCCCCATCACGAAGATGACCGCGATCAGCAGGGTGCTCAACACAACGTCCTTGAAGAGCTGGTTGGGGAAGAACGGAACCGTCTCCCTGGGGGCGGCGTAGCGACGCTCGATCCGCTTGGTCGGGTAGGGCGGCTCGGCCCGTCGGATCCGCTCGCCGATCTGCTTCTCCTCGTCTTCGTCGGGGTCGGTGTCGTAGTTGACCCACGCGCCGAACTCGCCGTGGCGGCGCAGCAGGTAGAGGTGCGCGCCGATGAAGCTGAACAGCAGGAACGGCAGCACCCAGATGTGGATGGCGAAGGTCCGGGTCAGCGTGATCGGTCCGACAAAGTCGCCGCCGCGCCAGAGGGTACGGATGCCGTCGCCGATGAACGGGAGGTAATGGGGGATGTTGGTGACCACCACGGTGGTCCAATACGCTGCCTGGTCCCAGGGAAGCATGGCGCCGGTGATCGCCAGGCCGAGCACCAGGAAGAACAGCACGGCCCCGGACACCCAGTTCAGCTCGCGCGGCCGTTTGTAGCTCGCCGAGAGGAAGGTGCGGAGCATGTGCAGACCGATCACAAAGATCAGCGTGTAGGAGCCCCAGAGGTGCAGCCCGCGCACCCACGACCCGAAGCCGTCGCTGGTGCGCAGGTAGTCGAGGCTGCTGAAAGCATCATTGACCGATGGCACGTAATCGAGCAGCAGGAAGATGCCGCTGAAAAGCTGGAGCAGGATCAGCGCCAGCGTGGCGCTGCCCAGCGCGTAGGCCCATCCCCCCTTCTTGGGGACCGCCTCGTACAGGCCCTTGTGGAGCAGTTCGGTGGCGCCGGTGCGGTCCTCGAACCAGTTCGCGCCCGACCGCAGCCGAGATCTGAACGGCCGGGTGAGCCAGCGGCTGATGATCACGGCTAGATGGACTCGTTCAGCTTGTTCTCGATCTCGAGGATGGTCCGGCCCGCCGCATCGGTCGAGGTGCGATGCACCCACTGGGGCAGCGGCTGCGGTGGCGGGCCGCCGACGTTTTTGCCGTCGATGTCGTAGAGGCCGCCGTGGCAGGGGCACAGGAAGTTGCCGAGCTGCGGATCCCAGTGCACGTCGCACTGCATGTGCGTGCAGATGTTGCTCAGCGCGAGAATGCCGCCGTCGGGTTTCTTGACGACGTACACCACTCTTCTCACCGGCGGCGTCGGGTAGCCGGTCCCGACCGGGACCTCGGCGATCAAGGGGGTGGGCGTGCCGAACGGGACGCTGTCGATGGGGCCGACGGTGACCCAGTACGGCTTCTGCTTGAGGAACAGCGGGCTGAGCAGGAAACCAACGGCTGGGACGCTGAGCATCACCCCGACCAGGCCAATCCCCAGACCGGTTCCGCGAGTGAGTGCCTCTCTGCGGGTCAGCTGCTTCACGGGCCGCCACCTCCCTGGATGGCGATCAGCCCACCGATCGCCGTAGCGTACATGCCGGCGATGACCAGGAAGAACAGCGTGACGGCTCCACCGAGCACCGCTGCCGGGCCGTGCGCACCGCTGCGCCAGAGCCGGCGCACCCCCACCAGGGCGTAGGCGGTCGCCAGGACGACGAGGAGCAGGATCGAGAAGAGCAGCAACGAGTAGTACCAGCCGGCTTGGAACTGGGCGGCGCGCGCGAGCACCGGATGGGTCACGGGTACAGCCCCGGCGGCGGGCTGTAGGGCTGGTGCGCGTCCACCTGGCGCAGCTCGCCGTAGATGGCATAGTCGCCGCGCGCGTGCTCCTTGATGTAGCCCATCAGGAGTGTGGTCGCCACCGCCACGGAGCCGATGGTCACCAGCGCGTTGCGCCCGATTCGCGAGGCGGAGCCGGTGACGCGCAGGGAGTCGTCCTGGCGCAGTCTTGCGCCCAGCAGTCGCAGTGCGAGGTTGGCCGCAGTGACCACCATGGCGAGGCCGAGCCCGATGTAGCGCAGCCAGTTGAGGTTGTCGCCGAGCGCCGCGCTGGGCAGCGCCGCAACAGTCATGCCGGCCAGTGACAGCGCGATCGCCGTCCAGCTGGTGGCCGACCATTCGCGCGGACCGCCGTCCTCGCTGGCGAGGGCGACGTTGCCTCCGACGTAGAGTGCGCCCACCAGGCACTCCTGCGCCACCATGAACGAAGCCGTGCCGCCGCTGAGCAGGTTGTCGAAGAAGCCCGGCTCACTCTGCTTGATCATCTCGATGAGCACGAAGCCCTCGATGGGCATGACCAGCGCGAAGAGCAGACCGACGCGAAGGTTGACCCGCGCCGCCCACGACTGAAACGAGCGCTCCGCGGCGTCCCCACGGCCACGCCAGAGTCGCATGGCCGCGTAGGCGGCACACAACAGCGCGGTCCAGCTGATGTTGCCGGTCAGCCGGTGCAGCAGCAGCGGCCAGTACACCGGGTTGAACACGGGCTCGGTGAGGCCGGCGTCAACCGGGTTGATCAGGTACGCGTCGATGCCCACGATCAGCACCATGAACAGCGTCTGCAGCGCTGCCACCGCCGTCCCGAGCACGGCGTGGCGTCGCGGCTGCATCGACGCGAAGGAGTTGCGGTACCAGACCAGCAGCGGGGCGAGCAGCACGAAGAGGCCGAAGGCCACCGCCACCAGCCAGAGGAACTTGTTGACCAGCTGGCCGAACTGGTTGGCCCACAGACCGGTCAGCAGCACCAGCGCGAAGACCGCGAACGTGACCCCGAGGCTGAACACCAGGTAGTAGCTGTTGGCCAGGCTGCGCGCATACCGTGCCGTTCGCGGGTCACGTGTGAGCACGTGGTGCCACTCCGCAACGACCGCCAGGGTGATCGCCCCGAGGCTGAATTCGGCGATGGCGATGTGGATGAGGAAGACGATGGCGACGGACACGTTGTTGCCGATCCCGGGGAAATCAGGCGTGGTGACCTGGAGGCCGAGCATCGTCAGCCGTCCGGGATCGGCGCGGTCATCCTCCGGCCCAGGTCGTCGACCACCGGAGCGGTGATCTCGTTGAGGCCGCCCTGGTGGTGGGTGAAGCCCGTGAGCGTGGCATTTGTCGCCACGGACGGGGCGCGGTGCACCGGGCAGCGCGCCTCGTCCGTGGGCGTCTCCCCGTTGTGCTGCATGCGCGCCCGCGCCTCGGCGATGCCGGCTTCGACGTGGATGACGCCGACCTGTGGCGCACCCAGCGCGATGGCGAGGCGTTCGATCTGCTCGGTGGCGAGGTTGCGGAGAAAACCGGCTGGAATGCGGTCGATGCGATCGTCGGCCTCGTCGGTCCACGGCAGCCGGCGGCGCTGATCGACCTGCGGCCCGGTGTGGCGTTCTGTGCCAATCGGGGCGCGGTGCGGGCCCGCGCTCTCGTCGAGCGCGTCGAGCTCGGGTGTCACGAATGGTCCGGCGACCTCGGCGGTGATCGCCGGCAAGCGACGCGTCCGCGCGTGCTTCTCGACGATCGCCTTGACACGACGGCGCAGGTAGCCGGCGGGAAGCTGCTGCAGGATCCTTCGCGCCTCGACCGTCCAGCTCAGCTTGGCGCCGTCGAACGCCGTCTGCGCGGCGTCGCCCTCGCCCGCGGCGGCGGCCCGCATGGCGTCGCTGTCCAGCGTCTCGAAGCCGGATCCCTGCCCGCCGCACACCGGGCAGCGTTGCGGCGTGTCGCTCCGCGCTGCGTAGCCGCAGGTGCGGCAGACGGCGCGCGCGTCGTCGAGAGGCGGCTCGTCGACCATGGCACGCTCAGCCTCGTCGACGGCGGCGGCGGCCTCTGCGATCTTGCGCATGGTTCGCGCGAACGGCATCAGCTCATCGAGAGCGGTGGCGACATCGCCCGACGACACCACGCTGTGTCCGCGCTCCATGGCCCAGCGCAGGACCGCCGTCCTCGCCAGCCCCCGCGCCCCGCCGGGGACTGTGGCCATGCGGCCCTCGGCCTCGGGAGTCCACACCACGGATGCGTCGGCGCGTACGTCGATGGGCGGCGTGTAGGTGCCACTGCTGACCAGAACATTGCACGGCGCCAGCCTGAGCAGCTGTTCGGTGTTGCTGCCGAGGTCCATCGCTGCATCGGAGTGCACCCCGATCCTGCCGAGAACGAGCAGCCAGGGACGCGTCTCGCGTGCGTGGCGCAGCACCCGCTCGAAGGCCTTGCCGTCGAGAAGGGTGATCGGCAGGTCGACGCCCGCCTCCGCGGCCGTGGCGCGGGCCACACGCAGGTGCGATTCGTAGATCTTGGCCAGGCCGGTGTCGATGATCTCCTCGTGGAGGGCCTCCTGTTCCTTGAAGCGGAAGATCTTCGAGGCCTTCTCCGAAAGCACGTCGACGATGCCGTTGAACACCGCGTAATGCAGGTAGGGGTCGTAGACGGCCACCGCCTCGACGCGCTTCCCGAGCACTCTGCCGAGCGCCAGCGCGGTGCGCAGACCGGCGAACGACTGCGGCGACCCGTCGACCGCCACCAGGATGCCGCCCTCGCTGGCCGTGTCGCCCGTCGTGCGGATGACGAGCAGGTCACGGCGGATGCGCCGGGCCACACGGTCGGTGACGCTGCCCAGCTGCGACTCCTTGACGGCGCCCGTTCCCAGCGCGCCCATGACCACCAGGTCCACGCCCGGGCTCTCGTCGACGTCGGCGACCAGCTCCTCCCAGTTGCGCCCGTCGCGCATCCGCGCCTCGAACCGCACCTCGCGCTCGAGGGCCCGGTAGCGGAGCACATCGGTGTAGCTGTCGCTGATCAGCTCGAGGCCGGTGCTGATCAGGCTGTCGTGGATGCGTCGCTGGCGGAGCAGCTCGGCCTCGTCCTGGTACTCCTCGGGGAGCGTGTACTCCATCTGCTTGAAGCGGTAGTCGTGCATCCGCGCTGCATACACGTGCATGCCGATCAGCTGCGCGTCGAAGGCGCTCGCGAGATCCAGGGCCACCGTGCTGGCGGCGTCCGAATGCTCGGAGTTGTCGAGCGCGACGTAGATGGTGGAGTACATCCGCTCCCTGCCACGCAGATGCGACGTCGGCCACCCCGTCCGACGGCTCCGCCGGGTCGCCGATGCCGCCGAGACTGGGCTACTCGATGATAGCTGCCGGGGTGCACTGCCTGAATCCGTCGCCTCCCCGAGATCGACCCGCGCGTAGAATGACTGAGGGACCATTTGGAGTGGTGGAGGTGAGCGAATGGCCGGCGAATCCGACGAGTCCCGCTGCCCAGTTCCGCACGACGTCGCCACAGCCGGATGCCCGGTGCCCGCGGGAGCGGCGCATCCGCCCCCGCACTGGACGGAGGACGCTCACCGCGCTGCCCTTCTCGGCCGGGACCGGGCGCCGGTCAGCCGGATCGACGCTGACCGCGCGCTGGAGATGGCGGAGCGCGTTGTCGAGGCCCGCGCCGAGCGCGATCGCGTTGCGGAGATCACCGATCTCTTCGTTCGCACCCTCGGCAAGAAGCTCGGCTACGGTCACCCGCTCTCCGAGCGCACCGGCACCGAGGTGGTGTTCACCTGGACACCGCAAGCAGAGGCACGGCTCGCCGACGTCCCCGAGTTCTGCCGCGACCTCACCCGCTGGCGGGTCGAATGGACCGCCCACAAGCTCGGCCTCGGCACCACCATCACGCCGGCGGAGATGGACGTCAAGTACGAGCTCTGGGGCCGCGTGTCGCACGCCATCGAAGAGCGCGACCGCGACGCACTGCCCTGGACCGAATCGGCGCGGTCGCGCTTCGAGCGCATCCCCGACTTCGTCCGCGGCCAGGTCCTCGAGGCGGTCGAGGGCAATGCCCGCATGCTGGGGCTGTCGGAGGTGAACGACGCCGTCGTCGACCTGGTCATCGACCACTGGGTGCAGACCGGCGACTTCCACGAAGGCCGCTACGGCTTCAAGTAGCCGCGCGCGCCTCAGTCGGGCCAATACTGCTCTTCGCGGATCTCCTTGTCGGTGAAGCCGTGCCTGGTCATGATCCCGCGGCCGTTGGTGATCATCCCGGGATGACCGCAGAGGTAGATGGCGCCATGGCCCGGCTTCAGCCCGGCGGCGTCAGTGTATTTGCGGAGCACGTCCTCCACCCGGCCGGTCTCGCCGGTCCACTCGGGATCGTCCCAGGGACGGCTGATCGTGGGCACGTACGTGAACCAGTCGAGCGCCCCGTCGAGCTCGCGCAGCTCCGTCTCGTAGCCGAGCTCGTCCGACCTGCTCGCACCCTGGAGGACCAGCACCGAATTGTCGGGAGTCCACTCACCACTCTCCTGGCGCCTGCGCAGGCTGCGCAAGATGCTGACGAACGGCGCGATGCCGGTCACGGTGGCGACGAACAGGTGGGGCATGTCGACGACCGGCGCGTCCTTGAGGAACAGACCCTTGCAGCGTTTTCGGACCAGGGTGCTGTCGCCGAGAGGCAGGTCGTGCAGCGACACTGACAGCTCGCCCTCGGGCACGCGTTCTATGAACAGCTCGATCTCCTCCTCGGCGGGATCAGAGGCGATCGAGTAGGGGCGCTCGACGATGCGCCCGTCCAGCTCCAGCCCGAGCGTGACGTACTGCCCAGGGCGGAAGGCGAGTTCGATGTCCGGACGGATCCGCACCACCCAGAGGTCGGTGGCGAGATCGCGACGCGACACGATGGTCGCCGTCGCGTACTTGTCGGTGTCGATCATGCGCGCGACAGTGTAGGGAGCGAGGCCGAGAGGACAGCCCCACGCCTATTGTCTGGGCGGTGAGCGGGGTCCTTGCGCTGGTCGGCGGCGGAGAGTTCGAGCCCGGCAATGAAGCGCAGGACCGCATTCTCGTCGAGGCGGCCGCGGGGCGGCCGGCCTACGTGGTGTGCGCCGCTGCGCGGGTCCATCCGGAACGCGCGGCGGCGAACGCACGGCGCTGGTTCGCAACGCTCGGCGCCGACGTGCGCGAGCTGGTGGTGCACGCGCGCCCCGACGCGGCGCTGCCGGCGACCGTTGACGCCGCTGGGGGCGCCGGGCTCGTCTACCTCGCCGGCGGCGACCCCGGCCGCACCGTGCAACTGCTGGCGGGCACCGCGGTCTGGGAGGCGATCGTCGGCGCCTGGCACGACGGCGCCGCCCTCGCGGGATCGTCAGCCGGGGCGATGGCGCTGTGCGCCTGGACCCTTATCCGCGACCGCTGGCCGGGACATGACACGCGCCGCGCCTTGGACGGGCTCGGGCTCGTGCCCGGCTGCGCCGTTCTCCCCCACTTCGACGCCTTCGGACAGCGCTGGATCCCGTCGGCGCAGACCGCGCTCGGCGCGGCGACCCCGCTGATCGGGATCGACGAACGCTCCGCCGCTGTCTGGCGCGACGGCAGCTGGACAACGTTCGGTCCAGGGATGGTCACGGTCATCACTGGCGCCGACCACCAACGTGCCTCCGCCGGCTCGACCATCGCCGGCCTTCCCCAGCCGCTGTCTACACTCGGTCGCCCGTGAGCCTTCTCAACGCTGCCGATCGCCTCGCCCTCATCGAGCGCCACACCGCCGAGGTGATGGGTCGCGCGGACCTGTTGGAGCTGCTCGGCACCCCGACCCCGATCCGCCACTACATCGGCTTCGAGATCTCGGGGAAGGTGCACCTCGGCAGCGGACTGGTGGCAATGAACAAGGTGCGCGACTTCCTCGACGCCGACGTCGCCTGCCACATCCTGCTCGCCGACTGGCACACCTGGATCAATGACAAGCTCGGGGGCGACCGCGACGTGATCCGCCGCATTGCCACCGGCTACTTCACCGAGGCGATGACCGCGTCGCTGCTGGCGGTCGGGGCGGATCCGTCGCGGGTGCACTTCGTGCTCGGCAGTGACCTGTACAACAACGATCCCGACTACTGGACCACCGTCATCGAGGTCAGTCGCAGCACCACGCTGGCTCGAATGCTCCGCAGCATCAGCATCCTCGGCCGCGAACAGAGCGAGTCGGTGGACTTCGCCAAGCTGATCTACCCGGCCATGCAGGCCGCCGATATCTTTGTCCAGGGCATCAACCTCGCGCACGCCGGCACCGAGCAGCGCAAGGCGCACGTCATCGCCCGCGACGTCGCCACCAAGATGCGCGCGCACCGGCTCTCCGACGCTGACGGACGCACCATGAAGCCCGCGGCGGTGCACCATCCCCTGCTGCTCGGTCTGCGCCGGCCGTCTGTCTGGCCGCTGCCCGGCGATGTCGACCCCTCCACGCTGAAGATGAGCAAGTCGGACCCGACCTCAGCGGTCTTCATCCATGACGCCCCCGACACCATTCGCCGCCGCATCGCCAAGGCTTTCTGCCCGCCCGAGGAGACGCGCTTCAACCCGATCCTCAACTGGTTCGAGCAGCTGGTGTTCGTGCTCGACGGCGGCCCCGTCCGGGTCGAGCGCAGCGCGGCCAACGGTGGAACCGCAACCTTTGACAGCTACGCCGACCTCGCCCGTGCGTATGGCCACGGGCAGCTCCACCCCAGCGACGCCAAAAACGTCCTGACGGCGTGGCTCATCGACCGCCTGGAGCCGGCGCGCGCCCACTTCGCCAAGCCCGAGGTGGCCGCGATGCTGGCCGAGGTCGAAAGCGTTCTTGGCACAAGGGGCTGACCCGGGTCACGGCCAGACCACGTCCCCATCGATGGCCGCGAACACCATCGCCACCGCCTCGTCCGGGCTGGCTGCCCGGCGGATGCCGGGGTCGGCGATGTGGCCACCCGGCGGCCGGATCTCCCAGGTCTGGAGCCCGATCACCGGCCGCCCGCTGCGCAGGGCCAGAGCAATCTCGCTGACGGTGCCGTACGCGCCGCCAATGGCGATGATGACCGGGCAGGCGCGCACGATCAGCGCGTTGCGCATCTCCCCCATCCCGGTGGGAATCGCCAGGGACACGTCGACGGCCACCCCTTCGGCGCTGTCACCGGGGAGCAGGCCGATGCTGAACCCGCCCGCCCTGGCGGCGCCCTTGGCGGCGGCGGCCATCACCCCGCCAAGGCCTCCGCACACCACGATGCCGCCGCGGGCGGCGATCAGGCCGCCGACTCGCTCCGCGAGGTCATCGGTTGTCGGGTCGTCCCTGGACGTGCCGCAAACACCGATCAACGGCGGGCGCGGGGACGGCGTCAGTGGCATGCGCGGCGTGTTTCGCGTTCAGCGCAGACCGACAGCGCATTGGGCGCGCCAGAGCGTGGCATTGGCGACCGGGGCCGCCCGTTCAGCCCCCGCGGCGAGCATCTCCATCAGCCAGGGCTCGTCGCCCCGGATCACCATGTACCTGGCCTGTATCGGCGCGAGCGTTTCGTTGATCGAGTCGGCCACGGCGCGCTTGAGGTTGCCGTAGGACATCCCCGTGAACTGCGCCACCGCCTGCTGGTGGGTCACCCCATGCAGCGCGGCATGGATGTCGACCAGATTGGTCACTCCCGGACCCAGCGGTTCGGCGACCTCGGGACTGGTGTCCGTCGTCGCCCGGGCGATCTTCTTGCTCACCGTGTCCGGCGGATCGAGCAGGAGGATGGCGTGCGCAGGCTTGGTCCGGGCAGTCGTCTTGCTCATCTTTGTGGTGGGGTCGTCGAGGCCCATCACCCGGGCGCCGGTGCTGCGAATCAGCGGCTGGGGCACGCGGAACACCTCGCCGCGCAGGCTGTTGAAGCGCTGGGCGATATCGCGCGTCACCTCGACGTGCTGGCGCTGGTCGTCGCCAACCGGTACGTACTCGGCGTCGTAGAGGAGGATGTCCGCCGCCATCAGCGTTGGGTAGGTGAGCAGCCCGGCGGCGGCGCGCTCGCGCTCGGGGCCGCTGCCGCCCTTGGACTTGAACTGGGTCATGCGCTCCAGCCAGCCGAGCGGGGTGTGGCATTCGAGGATCCAGCTCAGCTGGGTGTGCGCCGGGACGTGTGATTGCACGAAGAGAACGTTGCGCTCGGGGTCCAGCCCGCTGGCGATGAACAGGGCGGCGAGCTCGAGCACGCTGCTGCGCACCATCGCCGGGTCGGGCAGGGTGGTGAGCGCGTGCAAATCGACGATGCAGAAGAAGTTGTCGTACTTCGCCTGCTCCGCCGCCCAGTTGCGCAACGCGCCGAGGTAATTGCCAAGGTGCAGCTGGAAGGTCGGCTGGATGCCACTGAGCACGCGCGGACGTTCGCCGGTGGGGGGGATCGAGTCGATGCTGGCGGCGGCTGAGGACACGACCGCCGAAGGATACCGGCCGGGTTCAGCCTCGCTGTCGCGCGCGGCCGGGGGCGCCCGCTTGTCGTGGCGCTGGGCGCCGCTTGACGATCCGCATGCGCGGCCCCCAGACCTCGTCAAGGAACCGGTCGATTTGACCGTAGAGCCGGTCCGGTCGCATCCGCATCTCCAAGATCGAGCTCGCCACGTCGAGCAGGATGACCCGGTGTCCGCGGGCAGCGAGATGCACGGCCAGCGGCGTGTTCATCCGTGCCGGCAGCAGGAGGCCGGGCAGGAGAACGACGGGGCGATCTCCCTCGCCATGAATCGTGTACGACAGCCGCTGCCCGCGGCTCCGGAAGCTGCCGCGGCGAACGGTCTCGGACATGCGGGTCCTCCCTGGTGAACTGTTTGCGCGCGCTTGGGCGCAACGACGTCCGTACACCGGTACCCTGACCGCGGGGGCGCGGGGACCGGTGGAGGGGTTCGGGCTCGACGCAGTGTCGGGTGCGCTCGCCGGCGCGGGGATGACCCAGGTGGCTACTCGCCGGGCTCGTACTTGAAGGAGACGTTGAGGCGAGTGCGGAAGCGGGCCACCTTGCCTTCTTCGATGGTGATATCAAGCTTCACGACCTCGGCGACACGAAGATCACGCAGGGTGGACGATGCGGTCTCGATGGCGCGGCGCGCCGCGTCCTCCCACGATTCGGTGCTGACGCCGACAAGCTCGGTAACGCGGTAGACGGAATCGGCCACGCGGATCCCTCCTGGTGTGTGCGGATGAGAGCGTGCATTCTGGCGCAGTTGCACCGTGCCCGACGGCAGCCGAGGACGTGCTCGGTACGATGGGGGGTGCGTCGGCCCCCTGAGGAGACATTGATGGGCTTCCTTCGATTCATCGCCCGGTGCCTGTTTGCCGAGATCTTCGTGACCTCCGGGTACGACACCCTCACCAACCCCGGGGGTCGCCCCGACACCGTGGCCAAGACGCTGCGGCTTCCGCAGCCTGAGCTCATGGTGAGGATCAACGGTGGCGCGATGCTCGCGGGCGGTACGGCCCTCGCCCTGGGCATCAAGCCACGGCTCGCCGCGCTGGGGCTCGCCGCCGCGCTGGTGCCGACGACGTATTCGGGGCATCAATTCTGGAACCAGAACGAGCCGGCACCGCGCCGCGGACAGCTGGTGCACTTCAACAAGAACGTCGGCCTGATCGGCGCGCTGCTGACCTACGCGCTCACCCGCGACTGAGGCACGGGCAGGACTTCGCCTTCTGATTCGCTCGTTCGTGCCGCCTTGTCGTCGCGGCCCGTCATGCCAACAGCACCAACCAGGATTGCCATTGCCAGACAGGCCAGCTCGAGGGCGACGTCCCAGTGCAAGACGGTCGTTGTTCCGAGCGCCCAGAGTGCACCGAAAAGCATGCCGGCGTACATGGAAGCCCACACGATGGCGTTGAACCGCCCCATGTAGCCCGGTGGAGCACGTCGTTGAATCTCAGTGATCGCCCACACGTCGAAGGCGGCACTGGCAACCGTGCTGACCGCAAGTAGGATCACACCCGGGACGCGCCCAGCGATAGCAGCAAAGCTGGCCAGAGCGACGGTCTGGACGACCGCGGCGCAAAAGATCGCCAGCTGAAAATGACTGTGTGGAGGCCGCCATTTGAACGCCAACAATCCACCCACCGTCCCACCAAGGCCAACGGCCGAGTAGAGAAGTCCCACTGCGGCGTCATTGCCGAACCTCTCCCGCGCAGCGACCACAAGGAGTGCCTGCGCAACGGTCGGCGTCAAACCCAGCGCAAGGCTTGCACCTGCGACCAGCCGGATGGACGGGTCGCGCATCGCCATGGCAAACGTGGACGGGCTCGGGATGCTCGTGGGAGTCAGTGGTAGGGGTGCAGAAGCGGATCGCCCGGACGGGAGGGTTGCCGCCAGCATGGCTCCGATGGCGAACGTTCCCGCGTCGATGAGGAAGAGGATATCTGGGCCGGTGTGCACCAGCAGCGCCGCTCCGATGGCGGGTGCGACGAAAATGCTCGTGCTGAACAACGTTCCATACACTGCATTGGCCTGCGCCAGCTGACGCCGGGAGACGAGCACGGGCAGAAGTGCCCCCTGGCTTGGGCGAGCCAGCGAGCCCACGAATTGCGCCAACGCGACGGCGCCGTACAGGGCCCACACCGCGTGTGCATGGTCAGCAAGCACCAGCGACGCCGTGACAACAGCTTGGACAAGGCCGGCGACGATCATCACCCGCCTGGGAGAAAAGCGATCGGCCAGGCTGCCACCAATCCAGGGGCCGACGACCCGGGGAGCAACTCTGGCCAGAAGGTATCCGGCAGGTCCTGCGGGTGTGCCCGTCAATTCGTAAAGAAGCACGACGAGGGCGACGGTGGTCAGCCAGTCGCCGTACAGGGACAGGAAGACCGAGGCAAAGAAACGCAAGGCAGGCCGCCGACTCGAGCCCGCCGAGGCCGAGACCGCCGGCTCCAGGTGAACCGACGATCCCGCGACCCCCTCGGGCGCGGCTGGATCGAGATTGATTGCCACGTCGGCAACCTTCTCAGACCCGCGGCCTTTTTTGTGACGCTTGCCGCGACCGGCTTGTGACGTCAACATCCAAGGGTTCGTTACATCAACGAACTACCTTGGCGGAGCTACTCCCTGCCAGGAATCAGCCCCAACCGAACGAAGCGCACTGGGTGTCCCAGGTGCCCACGCATTTGCCTCCTTCGACCGAGCCCGCGCTCGGTACTGCGGCGTACTGTGCGCCGGATTGGAGTCCCGGTGGGCGCGTTTACGGCGATCGGTGTTTGTGACGCGGGTAAATTCACGAGAATTTCTTGTTCTTTACCGTTCTTGATCGATTGACGGCTGTCAGCAGTGCACGTTCCCGTGGCGATTGTGTCGCGACGCCCGCTCCAATGGATAGCGGTGCCGATCATTGGCCCGAGATGGATTACCTGCGACTGGCGGGGCTTCGAAGGAAAGTCCGCGATCTTCTGCCCCCCGAGACGCCTGCCCCGCCGGTGGTCGTGACCCTTGGACTCAGTGCGTTCATCGGAGCTCTGACGCTCCTCGCTCTCGCGGTTGTGGTGCTCTCGTTCAAGCCCGTGGGTGATGTGCGGACGCTGATCCTCGGCGGGGTGGTCCTATGTCTCGCTTCGTACTGCAGCGTGCGCTCAATTGGGGCTGTCGACGCTCTCTGGACGGCCGGCTTGTTTGTCCACCTGGCGCTGGCCTTCACCTTCGGACCACTTGGTGCCATGGTCGCCGCGGCGGCTCACGCGGCGGCACTCGCGGCACGCGTCCACCCCGGGTGGGTGAGGACCGTGTTCAACCTTATCGACCTCTTTCTAGCTGACCTCGCCGCCTGGGCGGTCTTCTCCCACCTCGCGGGCATGAATCGAGGTCTGCTGGCCAACGCGCTGGCGGCGACGCTCGCCGGAGCGGTTCAGTGCATCGTGAACTTGGGCCTGCTTGCAGTAGTAATCCAGATTGCCTCGGGTGGCAAAGTGTCTGCGCGCGACGCGTTTACGAAGGGTGTTCCTTCGCACATCCTCTACAACATCGGATACGGGTGGGCCGCGTACGGGGCGGTGCTACTGCATCAGATCGCTGGCACCATTGGCTTCACAACCACGCTGCTCCCCGTCATCCTTCTCCAGGGCTTCCTTCTCCTTCTCGCCCGTCGAATTCGTGCACAGGAGCAAGAGCGCGCCGAGCACACCAAGGAACGCGAGGCTCTCCTCCAGCAGGCTATTGACGCCAGCGACGCGGAACGCAAGCGCATCGCCAGCGACCTCCACGACGGCGTGGTGCAGTCGCTCGCCGGCCTCGCATTCTCGTTGGCGGCGCGCGGCTCGGCCAAGGCCGCCGACCCGCTGCTGCTCGAAGCCGCGGACACACTCCGAGCCTCAGTGACCGACCTGCGCACGCTGATGGTCGAGATTGCACCCCCCGACCTCGCTGTCAGTGGCATCGACAGCGCATTGCGCAAGCTGCTCGAACCGCTGCCCGCGAAGGGGATTGAGGTGGAGGTCGACGCAGCACCAGCCACCCATCTCCCGGCTGACAAGACGAGCCTCGTCTTCCGCGTTGCCCAGGAAGCCATCCGCAACGTCGTCAACCACAGTCAGGCGACCAAGGTGATCACCACGCTGCGCTACGCCGACGGCAAGGTCACACTGCAGGTCGAGGACAACGGCAAGGGGTTCTCCGCCGCTGATCGCTCGCGCAGGCGCGACGAGGGACACGTTGGCCTCAGCCTGCTCAACAACGCCGTCGAGGCCTCCAGCGGGCGCCTTTCGCTGGACAGTGAACCGGGGCACGGGACCTCCCTTATGCTGGAGTTGCCATGCTAGAAACCACCGACCCGGGCGTCATCCGCGTCCTCATCGTCGACGACCACCCATTGATGCGCAAGGGTCTCGCCGACATCCTCGAGGGGATCGACGACATCCAGGTCGTCGGCGCCGCTGAAGACGGCGCCGCCGCCCTCGCGCTCGCTCACGCGGTGAAGCCCGACGTCGTGCTCATGGACATCTCGATGCCCGGGATGGACGGCATCGAAGCGACCGAGAGGCTCGTCGAGATGAACACCGGCGCGCGCGTCGTCATGCTCACGTCCTACTCGGAGCGAGAGAAGATCACCCAGGCATTGTCCGCGGGTGCGGTCAGCTACGTGACCAAGGACTCGCCACCCGACGCCGTGGTCCGAGCGATCCGGTCAGCAGCCAGCGTGTCCGGCCGGCCTGCGGACTGACCGCACCGGTTGACGGGCGACCCATGGAATCCGTCAGCCGATGGCCAGGAAGGGTGGCTGAAGATACACTTCAGCTCCCAAGGAGGTGACAGCTGTGACGCGGCGGCGGTTCCGCTCGGTGCTCGTGACGGTCGCAGTTCTCGTTCTTTTCGGGGTTGGATCAGCCTCGTTCGCGTCTCCCGCCTTGGCGGCTTCCGAGCGGCACGCTTCCATCGCCGCCACGCCCCCTTGCTCGTCTGGTGCTGTCGCAGCCGGCTTGGCGGTCAACCCCCTTGACGGCACAGCCGCCTGCGCGGCCGGCCCGACGAACGACGAGCAGGGCTACGAAGCGGCCCTCGCAGGTGCCGGCCTCCTCGTCTTCGCCGGCGCCGCGATCCTGTACCACCGTCGCCCGCGCGGACCGCGCGGCCTCGGACCTCGAGCACCGCAGGGCTGAGCCTCCGGCGCCGTCCCCGTACTCACGCTCGATACCATCCGCGCTGTCATGCAAGCGCAAGGTGACGGGGGGAGCATCCCTGCCGTGCAGCGACAAATGCGGCCTCAGTCGCTGTTCGTCCGCAACCGCGTGCGGTTGCTGCTGCTGTTGCCGCTCTTCTCCACCGGCCTGCTCAGCTTGCACGGAACCGTGGTCCAGGCCCAGGCACCGACCACACCTCAGGTCGGCTTTACGTTTCGGCCATACACCGCCGCTGGGCTGGGCCTGGATCCGGGTCCTGCGCTGACCACGCTCCTGACCGATATACGGCCAGACGTGGTGCGGCTGCCGATCTACTGGTCAGACGTCGCCCCCTCGCCCACGGTCGTTGACTTCACGTTGCCCGACGACCTCGTCAACAGGGTCGTCGAGTACGACGCACGCACACCCTCGAGGCGCGCCACCATCGTGCTCGTCGTCGGCATGCGCAACGTGGGTGCGCCCGAGTTGTACGCCCCCGTCTGGGCACTGAATACCGTCGGCGGCAAGTACGCCACCGCGCTCGCCAAGCTTCCCAGCTACGCCGCCTACCTCGACGCCACCGTCCGCCACTACGCCGGCAACCCGCTGCTGCAGCGCTGGCAGGTGGAGAACGAGCCGCTTGACAACAGCGTGCCCGCCTCTGAGGGTGACACCTCGCGCAGCGTCGCCGATATCAGCGCCGAGGTCGCCGAGGTGCGCAACATGGACCCGGGCCACCCGGTGATGACCACGACGTTCACGTCCTCGGTGCTCGACCTCGACCAAGAGGAGATCGCCCAGGCCGACCACGACGTCGCGCCGCCGGCCGGCCCCCAACCCGGCGGTCACCCCGAGGAAACGCTGGCGCTCGGCAACACCCTCGGGCTCGACCTCTACGTCGTCTACGCGGGCGTCGATCTCAGCGACGCTGACGCCGCCACGCGCATCATCTGGAAGCGCAACAGCCTCGGCTTCTGGGTGCAGCGCGCAGCGCAGCGCAACAAGAACGTCTGGATCGCGGAGATGCAGGCGGCGCCGTGGCAGAACGTCAACGGATTCACCACCGATGAGCTGGTGATGAGCGCCCGCGAATACCGCGACCAGGGTGAGTCGACAGTGTTGCTGTGGGGGGTGGAGCAGTGGCTCACCTCGCTGCCGTGGCTGGCAGCCGGCAAACTGGCTGTAGCGGTGCTCCGCGGCAAGGCCTGAGCCTGGTGGCAAGGCTCTCCGCCGTTTGTCCGCTTCGTCGCCGGGTTCACATGGCATCGAGCGCGTGGTGTAGCGTGCGCGGCGGGAATGGCAACCACGACGGAGGCAGCCCGTATGGCGACCGAGAAGACACGAGGCGCACCAAAGAAGTCACAGAAGAAACCGAAGGCCCCGTCGACTGCCAAGGCGGCGCGGCGCGAGGCGGCCAAGAAAGCTCACCAGAGCTCTCAGACGCCCAGTTCCTGACCCCCGCTTCCTGACGCGGCGGGTACGTGGTCAAGGCTGCCCGAGGATGCGGGCCACGGTGTTTGACCGCGCGGGTGGCCACGCTCGTCTGTCGTGCCAATGATCGTCTGCCCGTCAGTTCCCCATCCTCAGCCGCGCCGGCCGGGGGCCCTGTCAACGCCGCGCCCCGCGAGCCACCACGCACCGGGCAGAAGCCCTGTTGCGAGGACCAGTTTGATCGCGTCGCCGAGCAAGAAGGGGCGCACGCCGAGGTTGAATGCGGTGGTTGCAGTGATGTGGAGGTCAACCGCAAGCCAGCTGGCACCCACTAGGTAGATGGCCGCCGTCCCGACAAGCATGGTCACCAGAGTGCGCGCAAGGGTGCGATCACCGCCACGCTCGGCGAGCCAGCCGATGAGCGCCGCCGCGACAACGAAGGCGACGATGTAACCGAAGGCGGGGCCACCAAAGCCGGAGGCGTGATTCGCGTACCAGGGCACTCCGGCGATGCCGGCGACCATGTACAGGATCATCGACACCGCGGCGCGCCCGAAGCCGAGCGCCGCGCCGGTGAGCAGCACGGCAAACGTCTGACCAGTGACTGGCACCGGGGTACCAGGGACGTGAAAGCTGACCTGCGCGGCCAATCCCGTGAGCACTGCTCCGAGAACTACCAGCACGGCGTCGCGAACCCGCTCGCCAGGCAGCAAATCGGCGAGCGTGGCGCGTGGTCTGGTGAGTGTCGCCATTGTTTCCCTCCGTTTCGGTAACGCCAGGGTTGGTGTGACGCAGAATACGGAATCGGTAGCGGTCCGCGCGACGCGCGCACGTGGTGCTGTGGAGCGACGCGTCACTCCTCCCAGGGCAGGGGAGCTGACGCCGCTCCTCTCCCCACCACTCGCTGCGTGGAGGACTTACCTGATGGCCGCCGGCTCCGGCACCGCCAGGCCGAGGCCCCTGGCGACATGGTTGCCGAGGTCCATGTCGACGCGGCGCCACTGTTCGACGGCGCGCTCTTGCACGGCGGCGGACACGCCCGCTTTAAGGTGGTCGGTGAGGTTCGACACGAGATGATCGCGGTCAGCGCTGGTCATGACGGTGCGGTACAGCTCGCCGGGCTGACGGTAGTCGTCGTCGTCGCGACGTAGCCGGGAGGCCGCTCGCATCAGTTCGCCACTGAACTCGATGCCGGCCGGCTCGCCGTAACGCTCGGCATCGCCCGCGGGGCCACCGTAGCTATTGGGTGCGTAGACGGGCTGGTCGGCGCTATGGTGGTAGCGCATCGCGCCGTCCTTGTTGTAGCTGTTCACCTCGGCCTTGGGCCGGTTGATGGGCAGTTGCAGGTAGTTGGGGCCGATGCGGTAGCGGTGCGTGTCGGGGTACGAGAACAGGCGGCCGAGCAGCATCTTGTCGGGCGACGGTCCGATCCCGGGCACCATGTTGGCCGGCTCGAACGCCGCCTGCTCGACCTCCGCGAAGTAGTTCTCCGGGTTGCGGTTGAGAACCAGGCGGCCGATGGTGACGGGTGGGTAATCGCCGTGCGGCCACACCTTGGTGAGGTCGAAGGGGTAGAACCGGTAGTCGGCAGCGTCCTCATAGGGCATGAACTGCATCTCGAGGCGCCACACCGCCTCACCACCGCTGGCGATGGTGTCGTGGAGGTCGCGAATGTGGAAGTCGGGATCCTCGGCGACCATCGCCTTGGCCTCCGACGCGGTGAAGTTCTCGATCCCCTGTTCTGTCTTGAAGTGGTACTTGACCCAGACCTTCTTGCCGGCGGCGTTGATCCACATGAAGGTATGGCTGCCGTAGCCGTTCATGTTCCGCCACGTCCGGGGTGTGCCCCGGTCCGACATCAGGATGGTCACCTGGTGCATCGCGGCCGGCTGCAGCGACCAGAAGTCCCACTGCATGTCGTTGTCGCGCAGGTGCGTGTGCGGCATGCGCTTCTGCGAATGGATGAAGTCGCTGAACTTGCTGGGGTCGCGGATGAAGAAGACCGGCGTGTTATTGCCGACGAGGTCGTAGTTGCCCTCGTCGGTGTAGAACTTGATCGCGAAGCCGCGCGGGTCGCGGGCGGTGTCGGCCGAGCCGAGCTCGCCGGCGACAGTGGAGAAGCGCAGGAAGACGTCGGTCTTCTTCCCCTTCTTGTGGAGGAAGTCTGCGGACGTCCACTCCGAGCAGTCCTCGGTCACCTCCAAGAAGCCGTGCGCCGCGCCACCCTTGGCGTGGACGACGCGCTCGGGCACGCGCTCCCTGTTGAACTGCGCCATCTTCTGGATGACGTAGTGGTCCTGGAGCAGGATCGGTCCGTCGCGGCCTAGCGTCAGCGAGTGGTCGTCGCTGGCGGCCGGGATGCCCGCATCGGTTGTGGTCGGCTTGGGGCTGCCGTCTCTGAAGAACTTCACTGGCGGTTTCCTCCACGGTATTCTGCTGATGCCGTCGATCGAGATTGGCAGGTTGAACAGAGACCCCAGTAGGTGACCTCGGCCTCGTCGATGATGAACCCGTCCGCCGACGACGGCTTCAGGCACGGTGCTTCGCCCACCGCGCAGTCCACGTCGGCGGTGGCGCCACAGGTGCGACAGACGACATGGTGATGGTTGTCGCCAACGCGGCCCTCGTAGTGCGCCGGGGCACCGGCTGGCTGGATGCGCCGCACGATCCCAGCCGCTTCCAGCCTGCGGAGGTTGTCATACACGGCCTGTATCGAGATTGGCCCGGCGTCCGCCGCCGCTGCGCGCGCGATCGCCTCGACGTCGTGGTGACCGCGCCGGCTCGCCGAGGCCAGGACCGCGAACCGGTCAGGTCCCGACGAGGTCGCGAGCGAACTCCCTGAAGTTGTCGACATAGCGGCGGACGTCGCCCTCGCTGTGTTGCACCGAGATGGTCCAGTTCTCTTCCGCTCCAGGCGCCATCAGCACGCCCCGGTTGCTCTGGTAGAGCCACGAGAGATAGGGGACCGCCTTGTCGATCTCGAGGTAGTCGCGGTAGTTGCGAACGCGACTACGGCGGTAGGTGACACATCCGCGCGCAGCCAGGGTGAGCACGTGGAAGGGGAGCTCGTGCTCGGCGATGACGGCGTCGAGGCCGCCCTGGAGCTCCTCGGCGAGGGCATCGAGCTGCGAGTACGCCGCGGGCGTCAACACCTCGTAGAGAGTGGCGCGCGAAGCCGCCGTGGTCAGGGGATTGCCGTTGAAGGTGCCCATCTGGGCGACTCGCCCATCGGTGATCGCCGCCATCACGTCGGCACGCCCACCGATTGCGCCGCACGGTAACCCGCCGCCGATCGCCTTGGCCAGGCACACGATGTCGGGCACCACGCCGAAGCGCTCCGTGGCGCCGCCGGCAGCGATGGCCACCCCGGTCTTGACCTCGTCGAAGATCAGCAGCGCTTCGTTGCGGTGGGCGATGTCGCGAACGCCGGCCAGGTACCCATCGTCGGGGAGCACGATGCCGATGTTCATCATCACCGGCTCGACGATCACGGCGGCGATGTCGCGATGCGCCGCGAAGGCACGCTCCAATGCAGGGAGGTCGTTGAACGGCACCACGGTGACGAGGTCGACCACCGCCTGCGGGATCCCCTCGCAGTACTTCACGGAATTGGGCTGGTCGACGGGTCCCATCAGGTCAGGGCGGGGCTCGACACTGACCAGCAGCGAGTCGTGGTGGCCGTGGTACGAGGCCTCGATCTTGATGAGGCGCTCTCGACCCGTGAAGCCGCGGGCCAGGCGCACCGCGTCGAGCGTGGACTCGGTGCCGCTGTTGGTGAAACGCCACTGTGGCTGCGAGAAGCGCCGGGACAGCTCGGAGGCGACCTCGTTGTCCTGTGCAACCGGCTGGGCGAAGTGCGAGCCCCGGGCCATCCGCTCGGTGACGGCGGCGACCACCGCGGGGTGCGCGTGGCCGACCACCATGACGCCGAATCCGTTGTGGAAGTCGACGTACTCGTTGCCGTCGACATCCCAGACTCGACTGCCCTCGCCGTGGTCGATGAACACGGGTTGGGGCGGGGTGTCCTGGAACGATGAGGGCACACCGCGCGGCATGGCCTTGGTCGCCTCCTCCCACAACTGGCGAGACTTTTGGCGCTTGGCGACGAACGCGCGCTCTTCGCGGGCCGTCAGCTCCGCCATCCGTCCGCTGGCCACGCCCACCCCAATTGCATCAAAACGCCCGAACCCGGCGACCGTGCCGCGATCACTCGGGCCGCGGAGATCGTCAGTTGCCATGGATGCTCCCCTTGGTGTACGCCGGTTCGGGGGCGCCGGCACCGGACACAGCCGCGTCCAGTGACGCCTCCAGGATGTTCAGCCCAGCGGTGAGCTCCTCGTCACTGATGGTCAGTGGCATGAGCAGACGGATGACGTTGTCGTACAGCCCCGCCCGGAGCAACGCGAGGCCGCGCGCGTGTGCCTCCCGCAGCACCGCCATGGCGAGTGCCGGCGCCACCGCACGACTGGAGCGGTTGTCCACCAACTCCATCGCGGTCATGGCGCCGATCCCACGCACATCGCCGACGCACGCATGACGCTGCTGCATCGCCTGCATGCGCTGGATGGCGACGGCGCCGATGTCGCGCGCTCGCGCGCAGATGCCGTCACGCTCGATGACCTCGAGCACAGCCAGCGCCGCCGCGCACGCCACCGGGTTGCCTCCGAAGGTGCCGCCGAGGCCGCCGGGCGCCGGTGCATCCATCAATTCCGCGCGCCCCACCACCGCCGCCAGGGGCAGACCGCCGCCCAGAGACTTGGCCAGCAGCACCAGGTCGGGCTCGACGTCGAAGTGCGTGACCGCGAACAATTCGCCGGTGCGGGCCACGCCGGTCTGGATCTCGTCGGCGATGAGCGGAATGTCGAGCTGGCGCAGCAACCGCGCCAGCCGGGGTAGGAAGTCGGGAGGCGGCACCACGAACCCGCCCTCGCCCTGGACCGGCTCGACGATCACTCCCGCGACACGGTCCGGAGGGACCTGTGAGGCAAACAGGGTTTGCAGCGCGTCAAGGCTCTCGTCCGTGCTGACGTCGTGGTAGGCATACGGATACGGCGCCTGGTAGACCTCGGCCGCATAGGGGCCGAAGTTCTGCTTGTAGGGGTGCACCTTGCCCGTGAGGCTCATCGCCATCAGCGTGCGACCGTGGAAGCTGTTCTGGAAACTGATGATGGCGGAGCGGCCGGTGGCGTGGCGGACGATCTTGACGGCATTCTCGACCGCCTCGGCACCGCTGTTGAGCAGCAGCGCCTTGGCCGGCGCCGGCACCGGTGCGAGCTCGCAGAGGCGGCTGCAGAGCTCCACGTACACGTCGGGCATCATCACCGGGCCGCCCGAGTTGATCAGCAGGTCGACCTGCCGGTGCATCGCCGCCACGACGTCGGGGTGACCGTGGCCAAGGTTGGCCACGCTGATCCCGCTGGCAAAGTCGATGAAGCGCCTGCCGTCGGCGTCGACCAGGGTCGTACCCTGTGCGGCGTGGGCGAACCCCGCCATGGTGGAACCCATGCCCCGGGCCACCGTTCGTTCGCGCTGCTGCTGCAGCTCAGCGTTGGACACGGCGCGCTATCTGATCGGAGAGGCCGGTGACGCTGTCAGCTTGCCGTCCACGATAACGTACGAAACCGTCTTCTCGCGGAAGAAGCCCGAGCGGTTGGCGATCACGGCCACCAGCAGAAGCGGAAGGCCGAGCCCGATCGTCACGAGGATCGGCAGTGCCGTCGCGACATCCGTGTTCCATGACTGATAGGTCACATAGCCGCCGATGGCGAGCAGGAACAGGCCACCGACGAAGGGCAGCAGCCCCGCGAAGATGAACAGTCGTGCACCGCTGGACAGGACCTTCCGGAAGGCCCACGCCGACGCCAGGCCGGTCACCCCGTAGTACACGGCAACGAGAACCCCGATGTCGAGGATGAGTCGGCCAAAGACTGTGTTGACGGTGTCGGAGGTCACCGTGAGAACGATGACGATGAGGGCCAGCACGGACGAGATGATGGTCCCGACCCACGGCGTCCTCCACGAACTGTGGACGTGGCCGAAGGCCTTGGGAAACACCCCGTCTCGTGCCATCGAATAGGTGAGCCGGCTCGACGGCAGCAGCGTGGTCTGGGTGGTGGCCACGGTCGAGGACAGGATGGCGAGCACCATGAAATAGGCGATCGGCGTCCCGGACAGCTGCTGGGCGAAGTAGTAGAGGATGTTGGCCTGGTTGGCCGGGTCACTCAACTGCTTCTGGGACAGGAACATCTGGATGGCGATGATCGCCAGCAGGAAGATGAAGAGCAGGATGAACATGCTGAGGATCCCCGCCTTCCCCGGTGACCTGTCGGCCGCCTTGGTCTCCTCGTTGATGTTCGCCGCCGTGTCCCATCCCCAGAAGAAGAAGACAGCCAGCGCAGCGCCGGTGGCGACACCGGTGAGGCCGCCGAGCGAGTTGGGGTTGAACCAGTCGCCGGTGAAGCTGTTGGCCGTTGGCGCGCTGCCCGAGATCACTTTGACGAGAGCGGTCACGGCGAACCCGAGAACGATGAGGTACTCGATGAACACTGCGACCCATTGGAAGTTGGCGGTGATGCGGATACCGCGCACCACCATGAACGTCACCAGGGCGAGCCACATGACGGCAACACCGGCGATCCAGTACTTGTTGCTCGCGCCATCTGAGGTGACCTGGCCGGGGAAAAGACTGTTGAGCAGCTGCAGCGTGTAGCTGCCCGCGAGGATCGGAGCGGCGGCACAGAAGAGGACATTGGCGGCCAGCTGGATCCAGCCGGCGAGCCATCCGATGTACGGGTTGAGCGTCCGGCTCACCCACGAGTACGAGGCCCCGCAGTTGGGATCCATCCGGTTCAGGTAGTAGTACGCCATGGCGATGAACAGCACCGGGAAGAAGCCGACGAGGATCGCCGCGGGTGAGGCAAGGCCGACGGCGGCGATGAGCACCGCCGCTGTCGCCGCCAGCGTGTACGCAGGAGCCACGCTCGAGGTGGCGATGATGGTCGAGTCGAACAGGCTGAGCGTGTTCGTCTTCAGCTGCGAGACGACGGGCTCGCCGTGTACTAGCGGTTCTGCGACCGTGGCCATCCACCCACCCCCTGAGCGCCGTTGGTCTTGCAGAACACCTGCAAGGAGCGGTGCACACCCTAGCGTCAGGTGGTAGGCTCGTCAAGTGGTTTCCGGCTGATCGATGAGGGGAACATGGGGGCGGAAACGGGCCGCCGCTATTCGGTGAGCGAGGCGGCGCGCATGGTCGGCATCAGCGCTTCGACGCTGCGTGCATGGGAGCAGAATGGCCTGCTCCGTTCAGCCCGAAGCTCGGCCGGATGGCGCAGCTATGACGCCGGCGACGTCAGCCGCGCGCGCGAGGTCCACCGCCTGCGCACCGTCGAAGGCCTCGCCGTCCACGCGATTCTCCGCCGTCTCCCCACCGCGGCGCAGCAGCGCCGTGCCAGGGCGGAGCGGACGGCGCCGTCTGCGGACGGCGGCCATGCGTCGACCGTCGGAGGCAGGTTGCGCACGCGACGCAGTGACAAGGGGCTGTCGCTCCGCGCCCTCGCGTCGCGCGCCGGGCTGTCGCCGTCGCTCGTCTCCGGCGTGGAGCGCGGCATCGTGCAGCCGTCGGTGGCTTCGCTGCAGAAGATCAGCGCCGCGCTCGGTACCAGTGTCGCAGCGCTGTCGGCGGCGCCTCTGCCGGCTTGCGAAGTTCTCGGTGGTGAGCTGATGCCGCTCGACCTGCCGACCCAGGGAGTGCAGATCGAGGATCTCTCGGGGACCGCACAGCTGCTCGAGCCGCAGCGTTTCAGCATCGAGCCCGGCCAGGGCAGCGGAGGGGAGTACACCCACGACGGTGAGGAGTTCCTCTATGTCGTCGAGGGCACGCTGTCGATCACCCTGGACGGTCGCGACCAATTCGACATCGGCACCGGCATGTCGCTCTGCTTCGAGTCAACGCGCCGCCATCGCTGGTGGAACCCGGGCGACGTGGTCACCCGGGTGCTCTGGATCAACACGCCGCGTACGTTCTGACGCGGCCACGCATAGAGGGGGTTCATTCATGGCCACCACAATCGACGTCGTGCGCAACCTCATCGGCGGGGAGTCCGTGGAGTCGCGCAGCGGTCAAACGATTGCGCTCGTCGACCCGTCCACCGGCGAGGTCTTTGCCCACTCGCCGCTCTCGAACGCCGAGGATGTCGACGCGGCGTACCGGGCGGCGCAGCGAGCGTTCGGCGGCTGGCGCGACGCCACCCCGAAGGACAGAAGCCTGGCCATGCTCCGCTTCGCTGACCTGCTCGAGGCCCACGGCCAGGAGCTGGTGGAGCTCGAATGTCGCAACACCGGCAAGCCACTCGCGCTGACCGAGAGCGAGGAGATGCCGATGCTCTACGACGTTGTGCGCTTCATGGCAGGGGCGGCGCGCAACCTCCAGGGCGTCGCCGCTGCCGAGTACATGGCCGGGCACACGAGCTGGATCCGCCGCGAACCGATCGGCGTCTGCGGCCAGGTCACACCGTGGAACTACCCGATGTTGATGGCCGCATGGAAGTTCGCGCCGGCGATCGCGGCCGGCAACACCGTCGTGCTCAAGCCGTCTGAGACAACACCGCTGACCACCGTGCGCATGGCTGAACTGGCCCGCGAAGTGCTGCCACCCGGCGTGCTCAACGTGGTCTGCGGCGACCGCAGTACCGGCGCCGCGGTCGTCTCCCACCCCATTGCGGCGATGGCGTCCATCACCGGCAGCGTGCGCGCCGGCCGTGAGGTTGCCGCCGCTGCCGCGCTCGATCTCAAGCGTGTGCACCTCGAGCTCGGCGGCAAGGCGCCTGTGATCGTGTTCGACGACGCGGATGTCGCCGCTGCTGCCCAGGGGATCGCCGGCGCCGCGTTTTTCAACGCCGGCCAGGACTGCACCGCGGCGACACGCGTGCTCGCCGGCCCGCGTGTGCATGACGACTTCGTCAGCGCCTTGGTCGAGCAGACCGCCTCGACACGCACCGGTCCACCGTCTGACCCCGACGCAGCCTACGGTCCTCTCAACAACAGCGACCAGCTGGCTCGCGTGCGCGGCTTCCTCGACCGCGTTCCCGATCACGCGCGCGTGGTGGCGGGTGGTTCGGCGTCGGCCGGACCCGGGTTCTTCCAGGAGGCCACCGTGGTCGACCGGTTGGAGCAGAACGACGAGATGATCCAGCAGGAGATCTTCGGCCCCGTGGTCACCGTGCAGACGTTCAGCGATGAGGACGAGGCCTTGGCCTGGGCCAATGCGGTGGAATACGGGCTCGCGGCCAGCGTGTGGACGCGCGACCACGGACGTGCCATGCGCATGGCGCGGTTGCTCGACTTCGGTTGCGTGTGGATCAACACCCACATCCCGCTGGTGTCGGAGATGCCCCACGGTGGTTTCAAGCACTCCGGCTACGGCAAGGACCTCTCGATGTATGGGTTCGACGACTACACGCGCATCAAGCACGTGATGTCCAACATCGAGGCGTGACCGGGGCGGCCGACTACCGTCGCATCAGCCTCTGGCTTGACACCGTCGACGACGACCTCTCACCGCGTCCCGCGCTCGAGGGTCACGCCGATGTCGACGTGGCCATTGTCGGCGCCGGTTTCACCGGGCTCTGGACGGCGTACGCGCTGCTCGAGCGCGAGCCCGCTCTGCGCCTTCTGGTCATCGAACAAGAGATTGCCGGCTTCGGCGCCAGCGGCCGCAACGGCGGCTGGCTCAGCGATCTGTTCCCGGTCTCGTGGGAGCGGGTGGCTCGCGTCGGCGGCGGCAGCGCGGCGGCGCTGGCAATGCACCGCGCGATGGTCGACGGGATCCACGACGTGGCGTCGACGCTCGGCCGCGAGCACATCGACGCCGACCTGGTTCGCGGAGGGTCGCTTGTGGTGGCGCGCACGCCACTGCAGGCGCAGGCGCTGCGGCGTCATGCAGAACTCTCGCAGCGGCGCGAGGGCTTCGATCTCGGGCTGCGCTGGCTCAGCGCCGACGAGGTGCGTTCCCGAGTGCGCGTCTCCGGCGCGCGGGGCGCGACCTACACGTCGCATTCGGCGCGTATCCACCCCGGCAAGCTGGTGCGCGGTCTGGCCCGCACCGTCGAACGCCTCGGGGGCCGGATCGTCGAGAAGACGGCGGCGGTCGAACTGGGGCCGCACCGCGTCGCCACCACGCGCGGGGTGGTCACCGCTCGCACCGTGGTGCGCGCCACCGAGGCGTACACGTCGGGCATCCGCGGCGAACGCCGAACACTCCTGCCCCTCTACTCGCTGATGATCGCCACTGAGCCACTCTCGCCCTCCGCCTGGTCGGAGATCGGCTGGACGCATGCCGAGACCATCGCCGACGGCCGGCACCTGATCATCTACGCGCAGCGCACCGCCGACGGCAGGATCGCGTTCGGTGGACGTGGTGCGCCCTACCACTTCGGTTCACGTGTCGCACCTGCCTTCGACCGCAACCCGGCCGTTTTCAGCGCGCTCGAGGATGCGCTTCACGACCTGATCCCGGAGACGCGCGATGCCGCCATCACCCACCGGTGGGGCGGGCCGATCGGGGTGGCACGCGACTGGTTTCCGTCCATCGGGATCGATGGCGGGCGTGGCGTTGCCTGGGCAGGCGGCTACGTCGGGGATGGGGTGACGGCGAGCAACGTCGCCGGGCGCACCCTTGCCGACCTGATCCTGGCGCGCGACAGCGAGTTGACCCACCTTCCCTGGGTTCAGCACCACTCCCGGCGATGGGAGCCGGAACCGCTGCGCTGGCTCGGCGTCAACGCGGGCGTGCTGGCGATGCGCAGCGCCGACACAGTGGAGCGGCGCACCGGCCGCTCCTCGCTGCGCGCGCGTGCGGCGCTGCGATTGCAGGGCCACTGATCCTCAGTCTCGCAGCACGCCCTGCAGCTTCATCGCCAGGCCCATGTCGCCCTTGATCTTGAGCTTCCCGCTCATGAAGGCGGCGGTGCCGTCGAGCTTGCCCGTGGCCAAGTCGACGAAGTCACTGTCCTTCATCGAGATGGTGACGTTGGGATTCTCCGGGGCGCCCGACCCAGCCTCGCCGGTGCCGTCGGCGAGGAGGATGTGGTACGCGCCACCGTCGTCCCCGCTGAGATCGAAGGCGTAACTGGCGTTGAACCCAGCAGTCTTGGCGGGATTGGCTTCGAGCCGGTTGTTGATCTCGCTGAACACCTCGTTGGGGCTGGGCACGAATCCGTCCTCCACTGTGGGCGACCCACGGCCGCCGCGAATTGCGGCGGAGTCTAGGTTCGCAGGACCTGACCGCGCTGAGCCGAGCTGCGCACCGGGTGAACCCTCAACCGGCCGGGAGAATCCCTTCAGGCGGACGCTTCGCCTCCGGCTTCGAAGAGCCCGAGCAGCCAGCCGGCGTGGGCGAGCACCCGATCGACGGGGTACCGCGTTCAACGACGAGATCGACACGGCGATGGAGGGCACCGTCTGGAGCGCGGGCTGCAACAGCTGGTACCTCGATTCGGCGGGGCGCAACGGCGTGATCTGGCCCGGCTGGCCGTTCGCTTCCGCACCCGCACCCGGCACTTCGAGCCCAGAAGTACGTGATGGTGGGCGACCCCTCCGGGGGATGAGCCGGGCGAGGTTCGGAATCTGCCCCGGGCGGGTACAACACCTTCAGAACCAACCAGCCGGGCCTCCGTCCGGTCGCATGAGCATGAGAGATGACTGAACTGACGTCCGAACTCCTTCCCATCCTTCCCCTGGACGATGTCGTCGTCTTGCCCGGGATGACCGTCACGCTGGGCGTCGACGGCGACGCCCAGCAGGCTGCGGTGGCGGCCGCGCAGAAGGGCAACCGCCTCCTTCTGCTCGTCCCTCATGTCTCCGGGACGTTCGCGCCGATCGGAACGGTGGCCCGTGTCGAGGAGTCGGGCAAGCTCCCCACCGGAGCCGAGGTCTCGATCATCAAGGGCCTCCACCGCGCCCGTCTCGGCAGCGGCCAGTCCGACATCGGCGGCGCCCTCTGGGTGGCGGTCGAACCCCTCCCCGACGAAGAGCCGACGGAGCGCGCCCGCGAGCTGGCGCGCGAGTATCGGGCCCTCATCGAAACCCTTCTCGAGTCCCGTGGCGCGGGTCGTGTCATCGAAGCGGTACGGTCGGTCCGCCATCCCGGCCAGCTGGCCGACCTGGCGGGCTACTCGCCCGACCTGAGCGTCGAGCGGAAGGTTCGCGTGCTCGAGGCGCTGGACATTGAGGAGCGGCTGTCGCTGCTCATCGAGTGGACCAAGGACATCCTCGCCGACGCGTCCGTGCGGGAGAAGATCCGCACTGAGGTCAACGAGGAGATGGAGAAGACCCAGCGCGACTACCTGCTGCGCCAGCAGATGGAGGCGATCCGCAAGCAGCTTGGCGAGGGCAGTGACAACGTCGCGGCGGGCTACCGCGAGCGTCTCGAGAATGCCGGGATGCCCGAAAACGTGCGCAAGGAGGTCGAGCGCGAGCTCGACCGGTTTGAGCGCACCAGCGAGCAGAACCCCGAGCACGGCTGGATCCGCACCTACCTCGACTGGATGTTCGAGATCCCGTGGAACGTACGCTCGGATGACAACTACGATCTCGCCGAGGCGCGCCGCATCCTCGACAGCGACCACACCGGGCTCGACGACGTCAAGGAGCGCATCCTCGAGTTCCTGGCGGTGCGCAAGCTGCGCCACGAACGCGGCCTGAACGTACTCGGCGGCCGTGGCTCTGGCGCGATCATCACCCTGGTCGGTCCGCCGGGCGTCGGCAAGACCTCGCTCGGCGAGTCGGTCGCGCGCGCGCTGGGCCGCAAGTTCGCACGGGTGTCGCTCGGCGGCATCCACGATGAGGCCGACATTCGCGGCCATCGGCGCACCTACGTCGGCGCTCTGCCGGGTCGCATTGTACGCGCCCTCAAGGAGGCGGGCACGAAGAACCCGGTGATCATGCTCGACGAGATCGACAAGGTCGGCAGCGACTGGCGCGGCGACCCGTCGTCGGCACTGCTCGAGGTCCTCGATCCGGCGCAGAACAACACGTTCCGCGATCACTACCTCGAGGTCGACCTCGACCTGTCCGAGGTGCTGTTCATCCCCACCGCCAACGTCTGGGAAACCATCCCAGCGCCGCTGCTCGATCGCATGGAGCTGATCCGGCTGGACGGTTACACGGAGAACGAGAAGSTCGCGATCGCCCGCGATCACCTCCTCCCCCGCCAGGTCGAGCAGGCCGGCCTGCACGCCGACGAGGTCAGCGTTGACGACGACGCCATTCTCGCGGTGATCACCGACCACACCCGCGAAGCCGGGGTGCGGAACCTGGAGCGCGAGCTCGGCAAGATGACCCGCAAGGTGGCGACTCGCCTCGCCGCGGGCGACCTGACTCCACCCATCCAGATCACACCTGAGCAGGTGCGCGGGCTGCTCGGCAAGCCGAAGTTCGACAACGAGGTGGCCGAGCGCACCGCGGTGGCCGGTGTGGCCACCGGCCTGGCCGTGACCGGGACCGGCGGTGACGTCCTCTTCATCGAAGCGGCCAACACCGATGGCGATGGCAAGCTCACCCTGACCGGGCAGCTGGGCGACGTCATGAAGGAGTCCGCGCAGATCGCGCTCTCCTACATCCGGGCCCACGCCAAGGAGCTTGGTGTCGACCCGGACGCCGCTGCCAAGAGCTTCCATGTGCATGTTCCTGCAGGAGCGGTTCCCAAGGACGGACCGTCGGCAGGCATCGCGATGACCACCGCGATGGTCAGCCTGCTCACTGGGCGGCCGATGCGCCACACGGTCGCCATGACCGGCGAGGTGACACTGCAGGGCCTGGTGCTGCCGATCGGCGGCGTCAAACAGAAAGTGCTCGCCGCTCACCGGATGGGTCTGACCGAGGTCATCCTGCCGCGCCGCAACGAGAAGGACATCGACGACGTGCCCGAGAGTGTGCGCAACCAGATGGCGTTCCACTTCGCCAGCCGGGTCGAGGAAGCCATCAGCGTCGCCCTCGAACCGGCATCTCAGGCGACTGCCGCCGCCGCGTGAACCGGCGGCGGCGTTGCCGCGGCAGAGCCACCAGAAGCGCCAGTGGCGCGAGCATGCACAACCACAACGCCGCGGCCAGGCCCCATTGGGCCGCGGCCAGGCCGATGATCAGCGGGAACATCCCGCCGGCCAGGCCGGCGATGTTGGAGACCGCGAGGGCAACGGCGCTGTCGTTGCGCAGCTCGGTGTAGAGCCGCGCCTGGGGGATCGCGTACCAACCCGCGCGCAGCACGCTCACCAGTGCGAGCAACACCAGCTTGGGCGGCAGCGACGGCACCAAAAGAAGCGCGGGGTACGCGAGCACCACCGCCACGGCGCTGAGGCGCAGGTAGGCGAGTCCGCCGACTCGACTCAGCAGCGGGACCAGGAGCGCATCACCGGCAAGACCCCCGACCGTCCACACCACCACGGTGAAGGCGGCGCTGCTCACCGACACGTGGACGACGTCGACAAAGTAGAGCGCAAGAAAGCCCGCGAAGACGTCGCCGAGGAGGTCGGTGACCTCCAACAGCGCCAACCAGCGAAGCACCTCACGGTTGCGCGACGCGGCAACCGCCGTGCGCAGCGCGCCACGGAACGAACTGCCGACCGGCGCTTGCGGCGTACGGAGCAGCCGCGAGCGGACGACCAGCGGCACGGCCGCAGCCGCACAGGCGATGAACAGAAGTCGCCAGCCCAGGCCGGCGCGAACTGCAGCCGCAAACAGCAGCGGACCGACAACAACGCCCACGGATCCCGCCAGCACCCAACGCGCCATGTTCTTCTCATGGCGATCGGGTTGGGTGTCCATCAACGTCGCCTGGGTGAGCGACACAAATGCTCCCGAGGCCACGTACAAGATTACGAAAGCCACCAGCAGCAGGGCGAAGCTACCAGCTCCGGCGACCAGCAGCAGCGCCGCCGCGAACGTGATGCCCCCCGCGGCGATCATGGCCGGGCGCCGACCCGAGCCGCTCCCCAGCGCCAGCAGGGGTTCGAGGACTCCCGACACCAGGGTCGGAACTGTCAGCAGCAGTCCGATGGACGCATAATTGAGCCCGAGTTCCGCACGAATCGACGGCCACGCCGCCTCGCGCACCCCGAACACAACCTCGTCGAGAAATTCGATGGCGAGGAACAGCGCCATGGGAGTGGCCGGCCACCGCAGCAGCCGGCCCCAACGTCAAGTCGGAGCGCGGGGTCTCATGACGACACTGTACGCGGCGCGGCGCGGGCCGCGCCTGAAGGTCAGTCCTGCGGCCGGAAGGTGATCGGAGCGCGGTGCTCGCGAATGACCTCGAGGCGGAAGATGTCCGGCCGGCTGTAATGCCCGGCGACGTCGAGGGTTCGACGCGCCGCGGCCGCCACCGCTGGATCGCACTCCGCGTACAGGATGCCGTGCTGCTCGTGCAACGGCCCCTCCACGATCTTGCCGAGCGGACTGACGATCAATGAGTCTCCGGGATTGAGCCACTCGTCATCGTCGGGGTACAGGTCACCCCGCCCTGGAAAATCAGCCGGGACATCGCGAGCCTGAACAGAACACCCGTTTCCGATAACCCAGCATCTCCCCTCGCTGGCGATGTGGCACAGCGTCCCAACCCATCCTTCACCCTCGTCCCACGTCGGCGCGACGTAGATGTCCGGACCCTGGGCGTAGAGCGCGAAACGGGCCAGCGGCATGTAGTTCTCCCAGCAGATGAGACCGCCGACGCGCCCTGCCGGGGTGTCGACCACGTTGAGGCCGCTGCCGTCGCCCTGCCCCCACACCATGCGCTCCGGGTTGGTCGGCATCAGCTTGCGATGCCGGTTGAGGATTGAGCCGTCGGGCCCGATGACGACCACCGTGTTGTACAGGGTGCTGCGGCTGTACGCGCCTTCGCGCTCGTTGATGCCGAGAACCACGGTGAGCTTGTGGTTGCGCGCTGCGGCTTGGATGGGTTCGAGTCCGCCGGCGTCAACGTCGATGGCATTCTCGATGAGCCGGTGATGGATCTCGCTGCTCAACGCGAAGTCAGCGCCCGGTCGGAGCCGCCAGATCCACTCCGGATAGCCAGACAGGTAGGTCTCGGGGAATGTCGCGAGCTGCGCGCCCTCGCGGGCGCATTCCGCGATCAATTCGATGGCGCGGTCGGTCGACCGCCTGAGGTTGAGGAGGACGGGAGGATGTTGCACGACGGCGACACGGTGCGCACGCGGCGTCATTCAATGACCGCGATATAGGCACCGGCAAGAGTTGCCGACCAATGGTCGACGACATCGTCGCCGTGGTCGTGAAACGACACGTGTAGACGCGCCGGCTGGAGTTTCTCGTTCACCTCGGTCTGCCGCGCCGGCGGAGTCTGCGGTGAACCGACATGTACGTGGCCCCGCGATATCGGCTGTCCGGTCGCGGCCGAGTCGGTGGTAATCCCACCCCCCACCACAGAAGCCCGGCCATAGCCACCGCCAAGCCCAGCAGGATGACGAGTCCAACCATCGACTGGAGTGTATCCCCACCGGATATGAGACGCTAAAGCACCTCAGTGTGTCCGCGTGCCCGCTCTACTGGGCGGGCGAGGTTCCGATAACCACCGTAGCATCGAGGTCGTCGGACCTGGCCACTTTCGGGATCAGCCCGCTGCGGGCGAAAATCTCCACGGTCTGAGGCGCCTGCCGCTCGCTCGTCTCCACGAGGAGATGCCCGCCCGGCGCCAGCCAGAGCGGCGCCGCGGACGCCACGCGCCGTTGAACGTCAAGCCCGTCAGCCCCGCCGTCCAGCGCCACCCGCGCTTCGTAGATGCGCGCCTCTCGTGGCATCAGCTCGATGTCCGCAGTGGGGACGTAGGGGGTGTTGGCCGCGAGGATGTCAACGCGCCCCCGGAGCGTGCCAGGCAGCGGCGCGTAGAGGTCACCCTCGTAGGCGTGCGCAGCGGTTTCGTCAAAGTTGCGGCGGGTGCAAGCAACCGCGGCCGGGTCGATGTCAACGGCGTACAACTCGATCGTCCCCAGGACCGCGGCCAGGGCCAAACCCACCGCCCCCGAGCCGCAACACAGGTCGACCACCACGGCGCCGGGGCGCGCCAGGGCGGCAGCCTGGCCGACGAGAAGCTCGGTGCGGTGCCGCGGTACGAACACCCCGGGGTCGACCGCGACTCGCAGCCCGCAGAACTCCGCCCAGCCGATGACATGTTCGAGGGGCAGGCCGGCGACGCGACGTTCCACCATGGCGGCGAGGTCGGCCGGCGTGGCCGCCGCTGAGATGAGCAGGCGGGCCTCATCCTCGGCGAAGACACAGCGGGCGGCCCGGAGCCTGCTGACGATGCCCGTTGCGTTGGGCGGCGAGGCATGCACTGTCATGAGAGCATTGCACCTCGGCAAGGGCTCAGCCCGGCAATGGAGGGAGGGACGATGTTTGCACCGGTGCTGCGCTCGGCGCCCGTCGACGGCTTTCGCCTGGCCTACGAGCGCGCCGGTATCGGACCACCCGTGGTGCTGCTGCACGGGTGGCCCGGTGACAGCGCCGACTACTCTCGGGTGGCCCCCTGCTGCGCGAACACGCCGACGTGGTGGTTCCCGACTTGCGCGGCTTTGGAGGTTCCGACAAGCACGCCGAGGATCCTCCCCGCGCCTATTCGGCGGCGGCGCAGACGCGCAGCGTTCTCGGCCTGCTCGACGAGTTCGATATCCACACCATGGTGATCGCCGGCTAGACATCGGCAGCCGCGTTGCCAAGGCTGCTCCAGCCCGACATTTTGCTCAGTTGTCTCGCCTGCTACGTCAGGCCACGCGGTTGTGGCTCGCCTACTTCCTGGTGGACGTTTGAGAAGATTGGCCGGGTATGCGGTACCGCATAACGCTGCGAACACGTCACAGGATGCCATCGACGCGCCACTCGCCGGCATCGTTCGGCCTCAGGTGCGCCATCCGCCCGATCACCTCGCGTGGGCAGTCGATGGTGACCGCCTCGTCCTGGTCAGGGTGAACCCAGAACAGCAGGATGCCCAGACAGCCATCGTCCTGAGGTCGAACTCGGGGGATCGACACCGCGAAGAACCGGAGTGGCCGGTCAGCCGCAGGCTTCGAACGGTCGCCCCCGCCGTACACTCGGATGGCGAACGCCAGCCGAAGCCTTCAGCCAGCTCTTGGACGCCCCTGGTGCAACGACTGATTGAAACCAACCCCTGTTAGCAGGGCGTTGATCTTCGATCGGCAGGGAACGCCGG
>JRHI01000297.1_pt1 | contig 55756 bp, 43 predicted proteins | sample 215371 | NCBI WGS metagenome assembly JRHI01 (sample SAMN02929681, study PRJNA255918) | sediment metagenome | biome: cave system; feature: Ice Cave; material: Sediment; isolation source: sediment from deep within a dark volcanic ice cave with no known source of... ...
CTCCGCCTGGGTCACGAATTAACGCCGGGCGCCACTAGCTTCGAGCTCGCACTCCGGAGGGCGGTCGCAGCTCGCTGCGGCCGCCCTTGGTGTGCTCGGCGGTCTCCCGCGGAGTGACCGCGCGCCGATAGTCCGTGGGATGAAGGGCGCGCCGGGACCTCTGCTACGGTCGTCTCGGTCGAGGAACCGAGGAGGAGTTCGAGCGTGGCCGTCCCCACCACCGTCGCCGACCTGCACCAGGTCGCCGCTCTCACCCGTCGCGAGTCCGAGTCGCTCGCCACCGTCCTCGAGGGGCTGTCCGCGGAGCAGTGGCAGCTCCCGGCGTGCGGCGACTGGAGCGTCGACCAGGTCACCGGTCACCTCGGGATCGTGCCCAGCAGCGTCGAGCAGTGGTACGACGCGGCGGTGGCGGGGGAGGAGGTCGAGCCCCTGGACATGCGCGACCCGGAGTTCCAGGAGACCCAGCTCGACATGATCGGCGAGGCCGATCCCCAGGACCGCATCGACGGGGTGCGCTACGCCTACGGATCGGCCGCCGACTACCTCGACACGCTCGACCCCGGCAGCCTCGGCCTCCCCACCTACACCCCCGAGGGCATGCTGCCGCTCACCCTGGCGGGCCGCATCTCGCTCAGCGAGCTCTTCGTCCACGGCTTCGACGTGCGCCGTGCCGCCGGCCTCGACGACCGCGGCGATCCCGAGGTCGCGGAGGCGCTGCTGCCCCACGCGATGGCGGTGCTGCCCTGCTTCCTCGGCGGCGTCAGCGATCTGGAGGCTCCGGTCGAGGTCGCCGCCGGGGAGCAGCGCTGGACCCTCGCCCCGGCGTCGCCCGGAGTGACGGTGGAGGAGGGGGGAGCCGGGGCCGGCACGACGCTGCGGATCGCACCCGCCGACCTGGTGCTGCTGGTCTGGGGGCGGATCACCCTCGCCGAGGCGCGCACCCGGGGCGCCGGCGTCGACGGCGACGCCGCGGCCCTGGAGCGGCTCCTCGCCCACCTCGACCCGCTGTAGCGGAGGTTGCCCCGGGCGCAGGCAACCGGGTAGGCTGCTCGCGCTGACCTACCTGGTGGTGCTCGCCGCCCCCGCGCCGCCGGCCGCCGGGCTGGTGACCCGGGCGGTGCGGCCGCTGCCGCTGGCGAGGGGCGGCCCGACCACCGCGCCGGCCGGACTCGACGTCGACCAGGTGCTCCACCACGCGCTGCGCCACCCCGCCTGGCTGCAGCGCGACGATCCCGGCATCGCCGCGGCGCTCGACCCCGGCTGGGGGGCGCCGCTCGCCGGATACGTGCCCGAGCCCTTCCATGCCCACCCCACCGAGGCCGCGCTCAGCGCCTGACGCCGCCTCCCAGGAGCCCGAGCTACCCTGTCCGGCCTCGATGAGGCGGGCGCGCCCGGCGCCCGGGGAGGTGAGGCATGGGACGCAGCGACGTCAGCTTTCCGTCCGGCGGCACCGAGTGCGCCGCCTGGCTCTACCGTCCCGACGCGGAGGGCCCGCGGCCGCTGGTGGTGATGGCCCACGGCTTCTCGGCGACCCGCGAGCTCGGCCTCGAGCCCTACGCCGAGCGCTTCCGCGCCGCCGGCCTCGGCGTGCTGCTCTTCGACTACCGGCACTTCGGCGCCAGCGGCGGCGAGCCCCGCCAGCTGCTCGACATCGCCGCGCAGCACGCCGACTACCACGCCGCGATCGCGTGGGCGCGGCGCCTCGACTGGGTCGACGCCGGGCGGGTCGCCCTCTTCGGCAGCTCCTTCAGCGGCGGGCACGTCGTCGTGGTCGCCGCCCAGGACCCGCGGATCGCCGCGGTGGTGGCCCAGTGCCCCTTCGAGGACGGCATCGCCACCGCCCGGGCGCTGTTCGGCGTCAACCTGCTGAAGCTCACCGCCGCGGGCATCCGTGACCAGGTCGGGGCGCTCGCCGGCCGGCCGCCCCACTACGTCCCCGCGGTGGGCGCGCCGGGCACGTTCGCGGTGATGACCACGCCCGACAGCCAGCCCGGCTTCGAGGCGATCATGCCCGCCCGGACCAGCTGGGAGAACCGGGTGGCGGCCCGCATCGCCCTGCGCTTCGCCACCTACCGGCCCGGCACCCGGGCCCGCGACGTGCGCTGCCCCATCCTCTTCTGCGTCTGCGACACCGACACGCTGGCGCCGGCGGCGGCGACGGTCCGGCACGCCGCCCGGGCGCCCCGCGCCGAGGTGCGGCGCTACCCCATCGGCCATTTCGACATCTACATCGGCGAGTGGTACGAGCGGGCGGTCGCCGATCAGACCGCGTTCCTCACGCGTCACCTTCTCGACACCACTGCGACACCTGCGACGGACACGGCGGGACTAGCGTGGACATCAGCCCCGGGGAGGGGGAGCGACGCCCACCCTGAGGGCCCCTAGGCTCTCCACGGGAGACCGGCCATGCAGAAGACCCCCCACCTGGCCATCATCGCCGCCGTCCACGCGCGTCTGGTGACCGTCGACAACGCTCTCGCCGCCGCGCCCCGCGACCCCGCCCTCCACCGCAAGCAGCGCGAGCTCGAGGACTGGCTGTCCGGACTGACCCGCGGCCGCGCTGCCTGACCTTCCCGAGACCCCTCGGGCTCAGCCCGCGACCAGCGCCTCCAGCGGCGCGACCAGCGCCTGCGGCGGTGGCATCGCGGCGATCTCGGCGGCCACCCCGACCGCCGCGGCGCGGTAGGCAGGGTCGCCGAGCAGCAGGTCCATCTCGGCGCCCACCGTCGCCGCGGTGACCCGTTCGGTGATCAGGGTGCGGCCGACCCCCCGAGCGGCGCAGAGCTCCGCGTTCAGGTACTGGTCGGCGCCCTGCGGGATGGTGAGCAGCGGCAGCCCGCAGGCGAGCGCCGCGAGCATGGTGCCGGCGCCGCCGTGGGTGACCACCGCGGCGCAGCGCGGCAGCAGCACGCCGTGGGGCACGTAGCGCTCGACCCGCACGTGGCCGGGCTGGGCGCCCAGACCGGCGGGGTCGTTGTCGGGACCCACCGTCACCACCAGGTCGAGGGGCCGCTCGCGCAGGCCCGCCACCGCGGCGGCGAGCACCGTCTGGTTGGAGTTGGTCACCGAGGTGCCGAGGGTGAGGTGCACCACCGGACGGCCGCCGAGGGACTCGAGCCAGGCGGGCGCCGGCGCGGTGTCGTCGCTGGCCGCGCCCGGCCGCATCGGCAGCTGGTCGAGCGCCGGGCCGCGGGGGTTGCGCAGGCTGGGCGGGCAGATGTCGAGGGTGGGCCCGCGGCCGGCGCCGGCGAGGGTGGGGGAGGGGAGGCCGCGTTCGACCCAGAGCGGCCCCGCCGCCGCGGCGCAGGCGTCGAACACGGCGGTGCCGGCAAGCGGCCCGAGGGTGTGGTGCACCGACGGGATGCCCGCCGCGGCCGCCACCGCCGGCGCCGCGAACTCGAGGCTCTCGTGGACGATCAGGTCGGGCCTCCAGCGCTCGACCTGGACGGCGAGCCCGGCGGCCATCCCCGCCGCGGCCACCTCGACGAAGAGGTGGGGGGTGAACCAGAGCAGGATCTTCTCCTCGGGGAGGAGCTGCTCCCAGGGCCGGCCGGGATGGCGTTCGACGAGCAGCGGGAACCACTCCTCGCCGTCGAGCCCCGCCTCGAGCACGGCCAGCCCCGCGGCGGCGGCGCGCGCTCCCATCCGCGGGGCGGTGGCGACGGCGACGTCGTGCCCCGCCGCCTGGAGCGCGCCGGCGAGCGGCAGCATCGGCTGCAGGTGACCGTGGGCGGGGGTCGAGGAGAACAGGACGCGCATCGGCAGGCGCGTCGAGAGTAGCGCTCAGGAGGCCGCCCGCAGGGGTGGTCGGTGTCCATGCCCGGGTGCCAGAGCGCGCAGTCGGCGCCGCGGACAGACTCCCGGTGCGCCTGATGAACGCGCGCTGACATGCACGTAGAGTCGGTTTGAAGCGCTTGATGAAAGCGTGATGAAACCGGCGCGGCGGGCTCGCAAGCTTCACACATCGTGAGCGTTGAAGCCATATCGCCGGGTTCCGGCGGGGACGCAAAGGCTCCCATCGCCACGTCTGTTGATCTTCTGTTCAGGTTCCGTTAGTGTTCCGTTCAGCAGGAAGGGATGGCGGTCGAGGGACGGAGATGAACATGCCGCGCGCGGTGCCGGCCGCCACCCGGAGAGGAAGGGGATACACGTCATGATCCGCGAGCTCGTCGCGCTGAGCCTCAAGTTCCGCGTCCTCGTCGTCGGCGTGGCCGTCGTGGTCATGGGCCTTGGAGTGTTCCAGCTCCGCAGCGCGTCGGTGGACGCGCTCCCCGAGTTCGCGCCGCCCACGGTCACCGTGCAGGCGGAGGCGAACGGCCTGTCCGCCGCCGAGGTGGAGCAGTACGTCACCACCGGCCTCGAGCAGGACCTGCTCAACGGGGTTCCCTGGCTCGATCACATGGAGTCGAACTCCTCGGCCGGGCTGGTGCGGGTCGACCTCGTGTTCAAGCCCGGCACCGACCCGCTGAAGGCACGGCAGGCGGTGCAGGAGCGCCTCACCCAGGCGTACGTGCTTCCCCAGGTCGGCACGCCGCCGACGATGCTCCAGCCGCTGTCCTCGACCAGCCGGGTGATGATGGTCGGCCTGTCGTCGAAGGACCTCTCCCTCACCGACCTGTCGGTCCTGGCGCGCTGGAAGATCAAGCCGCGGCTCACCGGCATCCCCGGGGTGGCCAACGTGAGCATCTGGGGCCAGCGCGACCGCCAGCTCCAGGTGCAGGTCGATCCGGACAAGCTCCGCCAGAACGGCGTGACCCTGAACCAGGTGATCAGCACCGCCGGCAACGCGCTGTTCGTGTCGCCGCTGAACTTCCTCCAGGCGTCGACGCCCGGGACCGGCGGCTTCGTCGACACCTCCACCCAGCGGCTGGCGATCCAGCACGTGCTGCCCGTGACCACCGCCAAGAACCTCTCCTCGGTGACCATCGAGGACACCACCGGCAGGTCGCTGACCCTCGGTGACGTGGCCTCCGTGGTCGAGGACCACCAGCCCTACCTGATCGGCGACGCGGTCCTGCACAACGGCCCCGGCCTGATGCTGGTGATCCAGAAGTTCCCGGAGGCGAGCACCCAGCAGGTGACCAGGGGCGTGCAGGACGCCCTCGCCGCGCTCCGTCCCGGCCTGTCCGGCGTCGCCATCGACACCGGCGTCTACCAGGCGCAGTCGTTCGTCGACACCGCGATCCACGACCTCGGCGTGGTCGGGCTGGTGAGCCTGGCCATGTTCGTGCTCGTGGTCGGGCTGCTCCTCCTCTCCTGGCGGCGGGCGGTGATCACCGTCACCGCCGCGCTGCTGTCCCTCGTGGCCGCCGCCTACGTGCTCTACCTGCGCGGCACCACCTTCAACCTCATGGTGCTGGGTGGCCTGGCGATGGCGCTGGGCGTGGTCGTCGACGACGCCGTCGCCGAGCTCGGCGCGGTCCGCCGCCGGCTGGGCGAGCACCGTGCGTCGGGGGCCTCCGCCTCCATCGCCACGGTCATCGCCGAGGCGTCGGGCGCGGTGCGCGGCCCGCTCCTCTACGGGACCCTGGTGGCGCTGCTGGTGCCGCTCCCGCTCCTCTTCCTCGACGGGGTGGCGGGGTCGTTCACCCGGCCGATCGTCCTCTCGTACGCGATCGCGGTGGCGGTCTCGACGGTGGTGGCGCTCGCGGTCACGCCCGCCCTGGCCTCGCTGCTGCTCGGCGGCGCGAGCGACGACCGGCCCGGCCCGGGGCTCCGCGTCGCCCACCGCGTCTTCGACGTCACGGTGGCGCGGCTCATCGGCCAGCCCCGCGCGGCCTACGCGATGGTCGCGCTGCTGCTCGCCGCCGGGCTGGCGGTGGTCCCGCAGCTCACCACCCGCGCCGCGCTGCCCACCCCGCAGGACCGCAACGTGCTGGTCCGCTGGCAGGCCGTGCCCGGCACCTCGCTGGCCGAGATGGACCGGATCACCGGCGCCGCCTCCACGGAGCTGCGCCACCTGTCCGGGGTGCGCGACGTCGGCGCCCACGTGGGCCGCGCGATCGCCTCCGACGAGGTCGTCGGCGTCAACGCCGGCGAGATGTGGGTCAGCCTCAACGACACCGCCGGCTACGACGCCACCCTCGCGGCGGTGCGCCGCGTCCTCCGCGGCTATCCCGGCCTGGCGAGCACGATCGAGTCGTACACCCAGGACCGTGTCGACGCCGTCACCGCCGACGCGGGGACGGGCAGCGACCTGGCGGTGCGGGTGTACGGCACCGACCTGGCCACGCTGAAGAGCACCGCGCAGGAGATGGGCCGCCGGGTCGCCAGGGTGAACGGCGTGGTCCAGCCCAAGGTGCTGGAGCAGCCGGAGCAGCCCACCCTGGAGGTGAAGGTCGACCTCGACGCGGCCCAGAAGTACGGGATGGCCCCGGGCGACGTGCGCCGCGCCGCCTCCACCTTCTTCGCCGGCACCCTGGTCGGGAACCTGTACCAGGACCAGCGGATCTTCGACGTGGTGGTGTGGAGCACGCCGTCGACGCGGTACGCCCCCGCCAACCTCGCCGATCTCATGGTCGACACCCCCGCCGGTCCGCAGGTGCGGCTCGGGGACGTCGCCAGTGTGAAGGTGGTGCCCTATCCGACCCAGCTCCTGCACGACGCCGACTCGCGCTACGTGGAGATCGACGCGCAGATCGGCGGCCGGGACACCGGCGCGGTGCTGAACGACGTGCGCCGCCAGGTGGCGGCGATGCCGATGCCGCTCGAGTATCACGCGGAGGTGTTCTCCCAGCTGGCCCAGCAGCAGGGCCAGGACCGGACCATGCTCGGCCTTGCCGCCGGCACCGCGATCGTCATCTTCCTGCTGCTGCAGGCGGCGTTCGGCAGCTGGCGGCTGGCGACGCTCGCCTCGCTGCTGCTGCCGCTGTCGCTGGTCGGCGGCATTGCGGGCAACCTCCTCGCCGGCGGTGAGCTCTCGCTCGCCGCGATGCTGGGCCTGGTCACGGTGCTGGGCCTGACGGCGCGCCACATCGTGGTGCTGGTCTGCGGGTACCTGCGCCTCGAGGCGGCCGAGGGATTCGTCGACCGCGGCGCCGCGGTGCGGCGTGTCACCCGCGACCGGGTCGGCCCCATCCTGCTCACCGCGGCCGCGACCGCGGCGGTGTTCGTCCCGGTGCTGGTGGCGGGAAGCCGCCCGGGCACCGAGGTCCTGTACCCGATGGCAGCCGTGGTCCTGGGTGGCCTGGTCAGCTCGACGCTGGTCGCCCTGGTGGTGGTGCCGTCGCTGTATCTGCGCTTCGCACCCGCGTTGACGCTGACCGGCAGGGGGACCAGTCGGGTCCGCCTGCGGCCGCGTGGCGAACGGGTCGTCACGAGCTCGCCAATGGGGGAAGGTTGAGATGCACCGCCGCAATCACTGGGTCGCCGCCGGTCTCATCGTCGTCGGCCTCGGCCTGACCGGGTGCGGCACGACCAAGGCTGACTACGGAGGGGTCAGCCAGGGGCGTCCCGCCGAGGTGGTGCCGGTGAAGGGCACCGGTCTCAACCGGGTGACCCTCACCTCCGATGCCGCCTCGAAGCTCGGCGTCCAGACCGCGCCGGTGGCGGCCGCGGTCATGCCGGCGAGCACCGACGGCACCGCCGCCGCCCCGGAGACGACCGTCCCCGTCAACGCGGTGATCTACGACAAGGACGGCAACACCTGGGTGTACACGGTCACGCAGCCGCTCACCTACCAGCGGCAGGCGGTCGGCATCGCCCGGGTCGACGGTGACACCGCGGTGCTGAAGTCCGGTCCCGCGCCGGGGACCAGGGTCGTGACCGTGGGTGCCCAGGAGCTCCTCGGCGCCGAGCTGGGTGTCGCAGGGGAATGACCACGCCGGGGGGGAACCGCACGCTGATGCGGTTCATCGTCAGCACCAGTCTGCGGTTCCGCTTCCTGGTGGTCGCCGCCGCCACCGCGATGATGGTGGTGGGCATCCTCCAGATCCAGAACATGCGGGTCGACGTCTTCCCTGAGTTCGCGCCGCCGCGCGTCCAGATCCAGACGATCTGCCAGGGCCTGTCCACCGCGGATGTCGAGGCGCTGGTCACCGTCCCGCTCGAGCAGGCCCTGAACGGGATCAAGGGCCTCGACGTCATGCGGTCCAAGTCGGTGCCCCAGCTCTCCGCCATCGACATGATCTTCAAGCAGGGCGCCGACGAGCTCCAGGCTCGCCAGCTCGTCCAGGAGAGGCTGTCGACGGTGGTGAGCAGCCTGCCCACCTGGGCGTCGCCCCCGGTGATGCTGGCGCCTCTCTCGGCGACCGCCCGGGTGATGCAGATCGGGATGACCTCCAAGGAGCACACCCAGGTCGCCATGTCGATGATGGCGTACTGGACGGTCAGGTCGCGGATGCTCGAGGTTCCCGGGGTGGCCAACGTGGCCATCTGGGGCGAGCAGCTGCAGATGCGCACCGTCCAGGTCAAGCCCGAGGAGATGCAGGCGAAGAAGGTGACCCTCGAGGCGGTCATGGAGGCGGTCTCGTCCTCGATCGACACCGGCCTGCTGCGGTTCTCCAGCGGCAACGTGATCGGCACCGGCGGCAACGTGGTGACCGCCGGCCAGTCGATCAACATCCGCCACGTCATCCCGATCGTCACCCCCGCGGACCTCGCCCGGATCACGGTGCAGAACACCGACGGCACCCCGGTCCCGATCAGCTCGGTGGCCGACGTGAAGGAGGACCACCAGCCGCTGATCGGCGACGCCGTCGTGGGCGACAGCACCGGCCTGATGCTGGTGGTCGAGAAGCTGCCGTGGGCCGACACCGTCAAGGTCACCCAGGGCGTGGAGGAGGTGGTCCGGATGCTCCAGCCGGGCCTCCCCGGGATCACCTTCGACACCAGGATCTTCCAGCAGGCCGACTTCATCCAGACCTCGATCCACAACCTCACCCAGTCGCTGCTGCTGGGCTTCGCGCTGGTGGTCGCCATCCTCCTGCTCTTCCTGTTCGAGTGGCGGGTGGCGCTGATCAGCCTGCTGACCATCCCGCTGTCGCTGATGGCGGCGATGCTGGTGCTCTACCTGCGCGGTGACACGGTCAACACGATGACCCTCGCCGGGCTGGTGATCGCCCTGGGGGCGGTGGTCGACGACGCCATCATCGACGTCGAGAACATCCTCCGACGCCTTCGCGAGGCCCGCCGCAGCGGCAGCGAGGTGTCGACCGGGCGGATCATCCTCGACGCCTCGCTCGAGGTGCGGAGCCCGATCGTCTACGCGACGATGATCATCGTCGCCGCGGCGATCCCGGTGTTCCTGCTCGGGGGGCTGACCGGGTCGTTCTTCCAGCCGCTCGCGATCTCCTACACGCTGGCGATCGTGGCCTCGATGGCGGTGGCGCTGACGGTGACGCCCGCGCTCACCCTGATCCTGCTGAGCCGGACGCGGGTGGAGCGGCGCGAGTCGCCGGTCACCCGCTGGCTGCAGCGCCGGTACACGGCGATGCTGTCGCGCATCGTGGTGCGACCGCGCAGCGTCTACCTCGGCTTCCTCGCGGTGGTCGCGGCCGCGGTGCTGCTGCTCCCGCAGATGGGGTCGAGCTTCTTCCCCACCTTCAAGGAGCGCGACGTCCTGATCCACCTGCTCACCACCCCGGGCACCTCCGCCCAGGAGCAGGACCGGATCGTCATCGCCCTCGGCAGGGACCTGCGCAAGGTTCCCGGGGTGCTCAGCTTCGGCAGCCACATCGGCCAGGCGTACCAGGGCGAGGAGGTCGCCGGCGTCAACTTCGCCGAGAACTGGCTGAGGATCGACCCCAACGCCGACCTCGACGCGACCCTTGCGGGGGTGCGCAGGGTCATCGCCAAGTACCCCGGCGTCTATCGCGATGTGATGACGTACCTCAACGAGCGGATCGAGGAGGTGCTCACCGGCGCCAAGGAGCCGATCATCGTCCGGGTCTACGGTCAGGACCTGCAGACCCTGCGTGACGAGGCGGCGCAGATCCAGCACCGGCTGGCGGACATCAGGGGCATCGCCGACGACCACACCGACCTCCAGTTCGACACCCCCCAGATCCAGGTCGAGGTCGACCTCGCCAGGGCCGCCGCCTACGGGTTGAAGCCCGGCGACGTGCGCCGCGCCGCCTCCACCCTGGTCGCCGGCGAGGAGGTCGGCGACATCTTCCGCGACGGCAAGGCCTACGACACCGTGGTGTGGAGCACCCCCGAGACCCGCTCGAGCGTGGCGAGCATCAGCGAGCTGCCGATCGACACCCCGTCGGGCAAGGCGGTGCGGCTCGGCGACGTCGCCACCGTGAAGGTCCAGCCCAATCCCAGCTCGATCGACCGTGAGAACGACTCCCGGAAGATCGACGTGGCCGCGTCCGTCAGCGGTCGTGACCTCGGCTCGGTGGTCGCCGACGTGCGCAAGGCCGTGGACAGCCTGCAGCTGCCCCAGGGGTACAACGCCGAGGTGCTCGGCGAGTACACCGAGCGCCAGGGTGCGCAGGATCAGATGCTCTGGGTGGGCCTCATCGCCGGCCTGGCGATCCTGCTCCTGCTGCAGACCTCGTTCCGCAGCTGGCGGCTCGCGGTGCTCATCCTGAGCACCCTGCCGATGGCCCTGGTCGGCGGCGTCATCGGCGCCTACCTCGGCGGCGGCATCGTCTCGATCGGCTCGCTGGTCGGATTCTTCACGGTCTTCGGGATCGCCGCCCGCAACGGCATCCTGCTGATCAACCACTTCCAGCACCTCGAGGAGGTCGAGGGTGAGCCCTTCGGACCCGAGCTGGTGCTGCGCGGCGCCCGGGAGCGGCTCTCGCCGATCCTGATGACGTCGCTGGCGACGGGCCTCGCCGTTGTGCCCCTGGTGGTGCTCGGCGCCCGCCCCGGATACGAGATCGAGTACCCGCTGGCGGTGGTCATCATCGGCGGGCTGCTGACCTCGACGCTGCTCAACCTGTTCCTGGTGCCATCCCTCTACCTGCGTTTCGGCAGGCGCCGCGAGGGCGGCTCGTGGAGACTCCGACTCCGTCGCACTCACTGACACACGAACCGGCATCGACCACAAGAGAACCCGCGGAGCCCCGTTCTAGGGACGAGGCACCCGCGGGTTCTTTTCATGAATCCCGGTCCGCCCGAATCGGTCAGGTTGGGAAGGGATCATTCCGATGTTGCGTCTGCCGCAGGTCCGCCGCGCGTGGGCCGGCCCGCTGTTCCTCTCCGCCCTCGCGCTGACCACCTTCGTGCCCGCCGCGGCGTCCTCCACCCCGGCCCAGGCCGCCCCGGCGACCGCGCGCGTCGCGACCGACTGCGGCCCGCCGCTGAAGCTCGACCGCAAGGACTTCCCCAACAGCCCCAGGGTGACGAACCGGTTCCTCCCGCTGGTTCCGGGGACGCAGTTCGTGCTCGACGGCGTCGTCCTCGACGCCCAGGGCCAGCCGCACCCGCATCAGATCGTCACGACGGTGACCGACCTGACCAAGGTGGTCGACGGGGTGCGCACCCTGGTGGTGTTCGACGTAGACATCCAGGACGGGGTGGTCACCGAGTCGGAGATCTTCTTCGTCTCCCAGGACCAGGACGGCACCGTCTGGACCTTCGGCGAGAACCCCGAGCTCTACGACAACGGCGTGCTCACCGGCGCGCCGAGCAGCTGGCTCTCCGGGGTGCAGGGCGCCCACGCGGGCATCGCCATGCTCGCCAGGCCGAAGACCGGCACCAGGACCTACCTCCAGGGCCTGGCCCCCGAGGTCGCGTTCAAGGACTGCGCGACGGTGCTCAGGACCGGCGAGCGGAAGGTCTGCGTCCGCGTGGGCTGCTTCGACAACGTTCTCGAGATCGACGAGTTCGGCCCCCTCGACCCCACCGGCGGCCATCAGCGCAAGCTCTATGCGCCCGGCGTGGGCCTCATCAAGGTCGCCGCCGCCGGCGGCGTCGATGCGGAGGCCCTCCAGCTGATCTCGGTGAAGCGGCTCTGCAAGACCGACCTCGCCGGCATCCGCGAGAGGGCGCTGGACCAGGACACCCGCGCCTACACCGTCGCCGCCGACGCGTGGGCCGGCTCGGCGCACGCCCGGGACACCATCGACGCCAGGGACTGCTAGGGCTCCAGCGCGAACCGCCCCTCGGCGGCGAGGACGACTCCGCCGGCCACCCGGAGATCGCCGGGCTCGGCGTGGACCCGGATCCGGCAGGGCCGGCCGATCTCGTCCCCCTGGCGGATGAGCAGGTCGGGCTCGAGGTCCCACAGCCGCCGTGCCAGCACCCCGATCGGCCCCGCCGCCGACCCGGTCCCCGGGTCCTCGACGATGCCGGCGGCGCGGAAGAACACCCGGACGTGCAGGGTGGTCGCGTCGAGGCGGCGGACCAGCCCGAGGGTGGTGGTGGCGTGGCGGTCGAGCAGCTCTCGGGCGGCCTCGGGATCGGGACGCAGGGTGTCGAGCGGCGCGTCGAGGGCGACCACCAGGTGGGCGTTGCCCGCCGCCGCGGCGCGCCAGGCACCGAGGACGCGGTCGACGCCCACCGCCTCGGGCACCCCGGCGTCGCCGGCCTCGGTCACCTCGGGGTCGGGCTGGGTCATCTCCGCGCCGTGCTCGTCGACGGTGACCGGGATCGGGCCGCCGGCGGTGAGCTGGGTCCACCGGCCCGGGCCCATCACCCAGGCGGTCCCCAGGGTGGGATGGCCGGCGAAGGGCAGCTCGATCCCCGGGGTGAAGATCCGCATCGAGTAGGTGTCCTCGCCCCGGTCGGTGACGAAGGTGGTCGCGCTGAGGTTCGTCTCCCGGGCGATCGCCTGCATGCGCTCCTCCGGGCAGGGGTCGAGCACGACGCAGAGCGCGTTGCCCGCCAGGGGCCGGTCGGTGAAGACGTCGACGACGCGGTAGCGCATCCGGCGATTGTGGCCGGAGGGCCGAGAGGCGGGCCGCGAGGACGGTGAGCATCCCGCTCATCAGGCCGAGGAGGGCCGTGCACCACCCGGGGCCCGTCCTCCCGCCGCGCGAGGGCGGCGAGCTCACGAGCCTGCCGCCTGCAGAGCGGCAGGCCGGCCGGGCTCGGGGCGCTGGGATCGCGCCGTGCGGAGCAGGGCTGTACGATGCCGGGGATGGCCGACGAGGTCGCGCTGGTCGAGGCCGCCGGACGCGAGGTCCCGATCACGAGTCCCGGCAAGGTCCTGTTCGCAGAGCGCGGCGAGACCAAGCTGGACCTGGCCCGGTACTACCAGGCCGTCGAGGAGCCGCTGATGCGCGCGATGGGCGGCCGGCCGGTGCTGCTCCAGCGTTTCCCGAATGGCGCCGAGGGGGCGTCCTTCTTCCAGAAGAGGGTGCCGGACACCGCTCCCGACTGGCTGGAGACGACCGTCGTCAGCACCCCGAACGGCACCACCTCACGAGCGCTGGTGGCGGCGGACCTGGCCCACGTGCTCTGGGCGGTGAACCTGGCCTGCCTCGGCTTCCACGTGTGGCCGTCGAAGGCCTCCGACCCCGAGCACGCCGACGAGCTGCGCATCGACCTCGACCCCACCCCCGGCGTCACCTTTCCGATGGTGCGCGAGGCCGCCCACCACGTGCGCGCACTGCTCGACGAGATGGGGGTCGCGGCGATGCCGAAGACCACCGGCAACCGCGGCATCCACGTCTACGTGCGCCTGCAGCCGCTCTGGACCTCCTACCAGGTGCGGTCGGCGGCGGTCGCGGTCGCGCGCGAGCTGGAGCGGCGCCATCCCGACCTCATGACCGCGGCGTGGTGGAAGGAGGAGCGCGGGCGCCGCGTCTTCATCGACTTCAACCAGAACGCGCCGCACAAGACCATCTTCGGTGCCTGGTCGGTGCGCGCCCGGCGGGGTGCCCAGGTGTCGACCCCGTTCTCGTGGGACGAGCTCGACACCGTCGATCCCGACCAGCTGACCATCGCCACCGTGCCGGCGCGGGTCGCCCGCGCCGGTGATCCGTGGGCCGGGATGGACGCCGCGCCGCAGTCGCTCGATCCGCTGCTCGCCCTGCACGCCCGCGACATGGACGCCGGGCTGGTCGACGCGCCCTGGCCGCCGGTCTATCCCAAGATGCCGGGTGAGCCGCCACGGGTGGCGCCGAGCCGGGCCCGCAAGGTCACCGACCCCGGCCCGCCGGCGTGACCGGCCCCGACCTGGTGACCTGGGCGGCGGCCGAGTCGGCGGAGCTGCTGAGCGGCCTCGGGGATCGCTGGCGGTACGTCCAGGGGGTGGTGGCGGCGGCGCGGACGGTGGGGGAGACGTTCGAGCGGGAGGACGGGGAGCAGCTCGTCGCCGCCGCCCACCTCCACGCCGCCGGCCACGCCCCGGCGCTCCACGTGACCGGCCTCTTCCAGCTCGACGGCGCCCGCCACGTCCGGGCCCACGGCCACGAGCGGCTCGCCGGCCTCGTCGCCCATCAGACCGAGTCGCGGTACGAGCTCACCATGCGCGGCTACGCGAGCCACCTCGACGCCTACCCCGCGGAGCGCTCCGAGGTCTCCGCCGCGCTGATCTACTGCGTGATGACGACCGGGAACGACGGGGCGAGGATGACCTTCGCCGACCGGGTCGCCGAGATCCAGCGGCGGAACGGCCCCGCGACGCTGATCGGGGAGGCGCTGCGGCGGGCGCTGCCCGACCTCGCCCTCGCGATCGCGGGCATCACCGTGCGGCTGCGCCGCTTCGGGCGGGTCGCCTAGCCGGGCAGCCCGCGCTCGCGCGCGATCTGCAGGTCGCGGCGGGCCCGCAGCCGCACCGCGCCGGGGGTGGCGTGGCGGGCCACGGGGTCCATCGGTGGGGGCGGCACCACCCCGTACCCGGCGAGGCCGGCGAGGTCGAGCGACCAGTTCTCGATCAGCTCGCGCCGCCGCCAGACCTCCGCGGCGTCGCGGAGATGCGCCTCCACCTCGGCCTCGCTCCACCCGTTGACCCGGACCAGGTGGGCGGTCACCCGGTCGCCGCGACCCAGCCGCAGCGCCCGGCCGTAGTGCTTGACCTCGTGGCAGTCGGGGCAGAGCGCCATCATCCCGGCGAGCCGCTGCACCCGTTCCGCCTCGTCGAACTCCCAGACCTCGTGGGCCTCGACGGGGTGGCCGGCCCCGATGCCCGCGCAGATCGCGCAGCGCGAGCCGTAGCGCCTGTACACCCGTCTCCGCAGCGTGTCCCACCGCCCCTCCGAGACCGACGATCGGACGTTGCTGCAGTGGCAGGAGCTGGGCGTCCGCTCGGCGGTGAGCCGGGGCGGGGTGGTCATCGCCGGGGTGTCCCTCCTACGCGGCCTCGCCCTCGCCGGGGCAATGGGGCACGGGCTCATCGATCACGCCGGCCTCCTCGACGCCGCCGATCTCCTCGCCCAGGCGGGGCAGGCTGTCGACGGTGACGGCTCCGTCGCCCTGGGTGCTCAGCGCCTCGTCGCCGCGGCGGGAGCGGTAGAGGGCCCCGAGGAAGATGTTGGCGATCGCCGCGACCGGAACGGCGAAGAGGGCACCGAGGATACCGCCGAGCTCGGCGCCGACGATCAGCGCCGCCATCGCCACCAGCGGATGCAGCTGGGTGACCCGGCCGTTCACCCGGGGGCCGACGATGTAGGCGTCGAGGGCGTGCCCGACGATCCCGGCGATCGCCGCCAGGAGGGCGAGCAGCGGGCTCTGGAGGAGGGCGATCACCACCGCGAGGCCCATCGCCACCACCGCCCCGACGACCGGGACGAACTCGAGGAAGAACGCCGCCACCCCGATCAGGATCCCGTAGTGGACGCCGAGCAGGGTCATCGCCACGGCGGTGTACAGGCCGATCAGGCACGACATCAGCAGCTGCCCCCGGACGTAGGCGCCGACGGTCGCGCCCACCGCGAGCACGGTGAAGTCGAAGGCGCGGGCCCGCCGCGGGAAGAGGTTCCGCAGGGTCGCGATGAGGACCCGTCCCTCGATGAGCAGGTAGATCGAGATCACCAGCACGAGCACGACGCTGGTCACCGTCGAGATCACGCCGCTGACCAGGCTCACCGCCGCGCCGATGTCGAGGGCGCTCCCCGAGGGCCGCAGCGCGGCGAGGCTGAGGTGGAGGCCGCGGCGGTCGATCTCCGTCTGCAGCCGGGCGGCGAGGTCGGGAAGGTGGCGCGCCTGGCTGACGATCGACGGGACGACCAGCGTGACCGCGGCGGCGACGGCGCCGACGATGGCGAGGTACAGGGCCAGCACGGTCGCGCCCCGATGCCATCGGAACGGGGCCACCCGCTGCATGCCGTCGACCACCGGGGTGAGCACCAGGGCGACGATCGCGGCGAAGGTGAAGAGGAGGACCACGCTGAAGACGTGGACCACCAGGAACTCGGCGCCGTGGTAGAGGCTGACCACGCTCAGGGCGATGAGCAGCCACACCAGCGCCCGGGCAGGACCGTAGAGGTGCTGCCACCTGGACTGCGGGTCGGTGACCAAGGATTCGTGCTCCATCTGGCGGGACACCGGCGTCGTTGCCGGAGTGACAGCGATCCTATCAGGAAACCTAGCATTGACGTGTGGATGTGACCTGCACGCCTGATTGCCACCATGCGTGCAGATCGCCCAGCGAGCATGACGGTCGGCTCTCGGTGCCGGTCAGCTATGGCGTCATAGGTGATACGATTGTGCCTAGGTTATCCGCCATAGTCGATATCAGAAAAACCTCGGCGCTAGTTTGGATGGAGGTGCTCTGGCGTGTCAATGTCGCATGGCAACGGCCATGTCCCCGTCACCGGAGGTGACGGATGGGAGCCATCTCTTCCGCGCCGCGGGGCCCGGTGAGCGCGGTCCTGCTCTCGCACCTGACGTCATCCCCCCGGCGCCTTCCCGAGCCGCCGTCCCTTCCCGGGGACGCGCTCGGCGACGACGACCTCCACCTCGCCCTCTACGTCTGCTACGAGCTCGGCTACCGCGGCTTCGCCGGTGTCGACGAGGGCTGGGAGTGGCATCCCTCGCTGATCGCGTACCGCGCCCGTCTCGAGCAGGCCTTCGAGGCCGCACTCCGCGCCGCTCACCCGGCTCGCCCGGTGGACCCGCGGGACGTCGCCGGCGAGCTGCAGTCGATCGTGGATGGAGACCGGTCGCCGTCGCTGTCCGGAACGCTGGCCACCACCGGCACGATTGCGCAGTATCGCGAGTTCGCCGTCCACCGCTCCGCGTACCAGCTCAAGGAGGCGGACCCGCACACCTGGGCGATCCCACGGCTGGCGGGTGTCCCCAAGGCGACCCTCATCCGCATCCAGTGCGAGGAGTACGGGGACGGGTGCGTCGAGCGGATGCACTCCACCCTCTTCGCGCGCACCATGGAGCAGCTCGGCCTCGACAGCCGGTACGGCGCTCACCTCGAGCAGCTGCCCGGACCCACCCTGGCCACCGTGAACCTCATGTCGATGTTCGGGCTGCACCGCCGCCTGCGTGGAGCGGTCGTCGGTCACCTCGCCGTGTTCGAGATGACCTCGTCCGGGCCGAACGCGCGCTATGCCGCCGGCCTCCGCCGGCTCGGCCTCGCCGTGGCGGCAACCCATTTCTACGACGAGCACGTCGAGGCCGACGGCGTGCACGAGGTGATGGCGCGCGACCAGCTCGCTGCGCCCCTCGCCCGCGCCGAGCCGCGGCTCGCCGCCGACATCCTGTTCGGTGCCCGCGCCCTGCTCGGCCTCGAGGGCCGCTTCGCACAGCGGCTGCTCGACCGCTGGGCCGGTGGGGAGAGCTCGCTGCTCGGTCCCCTGGCGGAGCCCGCAGCCCTCCACGTCGGATGACGCTCAGCTACGTGCTGCCGCTCCGCTGCGACGCTGCGTGCCAGGGCACCCACCACGACCTCATCGACTACCTGCGGACCCTCCCTGGCCTGGCCGAGGTCCTGGTCGTGGACGGTTCCGGTCCGGCCGGCTTCGAGCGTCACCGGAGCGTCTGGCCGCCCGGGGTCCGCCACCTGCGCCCGGACCCCGACCTCGGTGGCCGCAACGGGAAGGTGGCCGGGGTGCTCACCGGCGTGCGCCATGCCGCCGGCGAGCATGTCGTGATCGCCGACGACGACGTCCGCTGGTGTGCCGCGGGACTGCGGCGTGTCGAGGCGCTCCTCGGCGGCGCCGAGGTCGTCCGGCCGCAGAACTACTTCGACCCGGCGCCGTGGCACGCGCTGTGGGACACGGGACGGACCCTGATCAACCGGTGCACCGGCGGCGATTTCCCCGGCACCCTGGCGGTGCGCGGCTCGGTGCTCCTCGAGGCGGGCGGGTACTCGGGCGACGTGCTCTTCGAGAACCTCGAGCTGATCCGCACGGTGCGTGCGGCCGGCGGCCGCGAGGCGGTGCCGCTCGACCTGTACGTGGCCCGCCGGCCGCCGTCGACCCGCCGGTTCCTCTCGCAACGGGTGCGCCAGGCCTACGACGACCTCGCCATCCCCAGCCGGCTCGCCGCCGCCCTGGCGGTGGTCCCGGTGGTGGCCTGGACCGCCCGCCGGCGGCCCGCCGCTCTGGGGTCGCTGGCGCTGTCCGTCGTGGTGCTGGCGGAGGCCGGGCGCCGCCGCGCCGGAGGCGCCGCGGTGTTCCCGGCGCGAGCGTCGTGGCTCGCTCCGCTGTGGGTCCTGGAGCGCGGCGTGTGCTCCTGGCTCGCGCTGGCCAGCCGGCTGCTGCTGGGCGGCTGCCGGTATCGAGGCGTTCGCATCGCCCGCGCCGCGTCGTCGCCGGCGGCGCTGCGCAGAGACATCGCCAGGAATGGCAGGGTGCGTGGATGACCGACGACATCGAGATCTGGCCTGGCCGTGCGTCTCCCCTCGGCGCCACCTACGACGGCGCCGGGACCAACTTCTCGCTGTTCTCCGAGGTCGCCGAGAAGGTGGAGCTCTGCCTGTTCGACGACGAGGGCGGTGAGCGGCGGATCGCCCTCGAGGAGGTGGATGCCTACTGCTGGCACGCCTACCTGCCCGGGGTGACGCCCGGTCAGCGCTACGGATACCGGGTCCACGGGCCCTGGGAGCCGGAGCACGGGCGGCGGTGCAACCCCGCCAAGCTGCTCATCGACCCGTACGCGAAGGCGATCGAGGGCCAGGTCGACTGGGACCAGGCCTGCTTCCCGTACACCTTCGGCGACGACGGCTCCCGCAACGACGACGACAGCGCTCGCCACGTCCCCAAGTCGGTCGTGCACAACCCGTACTTCGACTGGGGCAGCGACCGGTCACCGGACATCCCCCTCAACGAGTCGGTGATCTATGAGGTCCACGTCAAGGGCTTCACCGCGCGCCATCCAGGCATCCCCGAGGCGCAGCGCGGCACCTACGCCGGCCTCGCCCACCCCGCCGCCATCGAGTACCTCACCGGGCTCGGCGTCACCGCCGTGGAGCTGCTGCCGGTCCATCAGTTCGTCCACGACGCCCACCTCGGGGAGCGCGGCCTGCGGAACTACTGGGGATACAACTCGATCGGGTTCCTCGCCCCCCAGAACGACTACGCCGCGACCGGCCAGCGCGGCGAGCAGGTTGCCGAGTTCAAGGCGATGGTCCGGTCGCTGCACGAGGCCGGCATCGAGGTGATCCTCGACGTGGTCTACAACCACACCGCCGAGGGCAACCACATGGGGCCGGTGCTGTCGATGAAGGGCATCGACAATGCGGCGTACTACCGCCTCGTGAGCGAGGAGCCCCGCTTCTACTACGACACCACCGGGACCGGGAACAGCCTCAACGTGCGACATCCGCACACCCTGCAGCTGATCATGGACTCGCTGCGGTACTGGGTGACCGAGATGCACGTCGACGGGTTCCGCTTCGACCTCGCCGCCAGCCTGGCGCGTCAGTTCCACGAGGTCGACCGCCTGTCCGCGTTCTTCGACCTCATCCAGCAGGACCCGGTCGTCTCCCAGGTCAAGCTGATCGCCGAGCCGTGGGACATCGGCGAGGGCGGCTACCAGGTGGGCAACTTCCCCGCCCTGTGGTCGGAGTGGAACGGCCGCTACCGCGACACCGTGCGGGACTTCTGGCGCGGTGAGCCGGCCACGCTCGGGGAGTTCGCCTCCCGTCTCACCGGCAGCTCCGACATGTACGAGGCCGACACCCGCCACCCCGGGGCCAGCGTCAACTTCGTCACCGCCCACGACGGCTTCACCCTGCGCGACCTGGTCTCGTACAACGAGAAGCACAACGAGGCCAACGGCGAGGGCGGTGCCGACGGCGAGAGCCACAACCGGTCCTGGAACTGCGGTGTCGAGGGCGACACCGACGACCAGGCGGTGCTCGCGCTGCGAGGGCAGCAGCAGCGCAACCTGCTGGCGACGTTGCTGCTGTCCCAGGGGGTGCCGATGCTGCTCGGCGGCGACGAGTGCGGGCGCACCCAGGGCGGGAACAACAACGCCTACTGCCAGGACAACGAGATCTCCTGGCTCGACTGGGACCACGTCGACGAGGACATGCTCGCCTTCACCGAACGGGTGATCGACCTCCGCGCCGGCCAGCCGGTGCTGCGCCGGCAGCGCTTCTTCCACGGCCAGGTCGGCCGCGGGGTGCGCCGCAAGGACATCGCCTGGTTCCGCCGCGACGGCGAGGAGATGCGCGACGAGCACTGGGGCAACGACCAGCGCCAGTCGCTGGGGGCACTGCTCAACGGAGAGCTCATCCCCGACCGCGGCCCACGCGGCGAGCGCATCACCGGCGACTCGCTGCTGATGCTGTTCCACTCCTCGCACGAGGACACCCTCTGGCAGCTGCCCAGGGGCTGGGGCGACGAGTGGAAGGTCATCCTCGACACCGCCGCCCCCACCGAGGCCCCGGGGACGCGCCGCTGCCGCGGAGGTGAGGCGCTGCCGGTGGTGTCGCGATCGCTGGTGGTCCTGCGCCGCTCCTCGCCGCCGCCGCTGGCGGACTGACCCGGCTCAGCCGGCGACCGGGAGCTCGATGTAGGAGGGCGCCCCACCGCCGCGCAGCACCTGGTACACGCCGCCCACGAGATGGGCGGCCTGCGCCGCGGTGGGCACCAGGTGCGGCGTGTCGGAGGTGGAGACGGTGACCCGAAGGCTGTGCCCCTTTCCGAGCTCGGCGAAGATCGGGTAGACCTCGACGTCGAACTCGGTGACCTGCCCCGGGCTGACCGCCATCGCCGACGCCCTGGTGAGAGGGTGGTGGGGGAGCAGCAGACCGCCGTCGGCGGCGGTCCAGCTGTCCCGATCGAGGGCCCGCAGCGACCCCAGCAGCGCCCCCTGGGTGAGCGTCCTGGAGACGCCGTCGGGAGCGACGTCGTCGACGTCCACCACCCACTCGGCGTCGTCGGTGGTGGACGTGGCGAAGAGGGTGACGCCGATGGGACCCGCGATCACCAGCGGCTGGGCGAGCGCGGCGCCGGTGTAGGTGAGCACCCCCGGGCCCACCTGGAGGGTGCGGTCGTCGACCGCGCAGGGCTGGGGCTGGGTGGTGGCGGCGAACTGCGCGCTGAGGAGGCCTCCCGCCCACTGGTCGGTCGCCCTGCTGCACGGGCTCGACGCGCCCGTGAAGGCGACCGGCTCGCTGGCGTTGACCGGCTCCGGCAGCGGTCCCAGGGTGCCGTCGTTCAGCGACCAGGGGGCGAGGCCGGTACGGCCGCCGCCGAGGTACAGCCGCTGCGCACGGGCGCCGGGGAGCGGCCACCGGGCGGCGTCCACCCACCGGTTGCCCCCGAGCTGGTAGAGGTGGAGCGGTGTGGGGGTGCGGTCGACGCCGGTGGGCTCGCCGCGCAGCCAGGTGTCGAACCACTGCAGCTCGAGCTGGCCGAGGTCGACCCCGGTGCCCCAGTTGGCGTGAGACCACGGGCCCATCAGCAGCTGGTAGCGCCCCGTGACCGGCTGGCCGGCGAGCATCGGCGCGTCGACCGGCCGGCCCGCCCACGCGTTCTGCAGCCCGCTGTAGTTGAGCGGCTCGCCGCGCTGGAAGAGGTCGTTCCAGCCGCCCACCAGGTAGGCGGGGATGCGGTTGGCCACGATCGCGGAGAGCGCCCGCTGGGGCCGGCGCTGCTCCCAGTAGGGGCCGTCGAACGCGAGGTCGCCCCCCTGGGCCAGGTTGGAGAGGTAGGAGGCGTGGAAGCCGCCGAGACCGCCGAGGTGATCGCGCTCGACGTCGAGGGTCTCGCCGAGGTTGCCCCTGTCGGGCGGCCCCTGGGCGGTCGCCTCGCGCGCCGGGCCGGCGGCGTTCAGACCGGCGGTGAGGCCGAGGAAGGCGTCGAAGAACTCCGCGTCGGGGATGCCGCCCATCACCGCCATGTCGCGGTAGACGTCGCTGGCCGCGACCACGGGGAAGATCGCCTTGAGCGGCGAGTGCGGACCCACCGCCGCAGCGGTGAGCAGCTGGTTGATGCCGAGGTAGGAGGCGCCGAAGAGGCCGACGCTGCCATTGGAGTGGGGCAGGGCCGCCGCCCAGTGGACCAGGGTCACCCCGTCGTCGATCTGCTGCGGGTCGAGCAGCCCCCACTGGCCGTGGGAGTCGCCGGTGCCGCGCACGTCGGCGACCACCTCGATGAAGCCGCGCTGCACCAGCCCCGGCTCAGCGCCGCTGACCGCCTTGCCGTACGGCGTCTGGGTGAGCAGGACGGGGAAGGTGCCGACCGCCGGCACCCCGCTCGCGGGATCGGCGGGGAAGAGCACGTTGATGCGGAGCACGACGCCGTCGGTCATGCGCACCGGGAGGTTGAAGGAGGTGTACACCGAGTAGACCGGGGGCTCCGGCACCCAGGGCGCCTGGCCGGCGACCTTCGCCATGCTCGCCGAGAGCACGTCCGCGGGCACCGTGGCGACCGGCCCGGCGGGGCGCTGCCCCAGCGCCACCGGGGGCAGGAGAGCGCGCGACGGTGCGAGCACCGCCGCCGCCGGATTCGCCGCCGAGGCCGCCGGTGCCCCCGCGAGCAGCAGCGTCAGGACAAGCGCAATCCAGAGCGGACATGAGCAGGACAACGACACTGGCACCCGCCGTCGACCGGGCATCTGCACCCCCCGTTGGTCAACCGCATCAGGGTAGTGCATCCCCGGCGGCGACTGCAGGGACGGCCTCGGCAGGCGTTGCGGCGCTCACGGGCATCGGTGCACGCCCGATAAGCTCCCCGCTCATGGCGGGCAGCAGCTCCGAGTATCGCGTGATCATCGAGGCGGTGCGTCCCACCGTCGAGTGCGGCCGCTTCCCGGCCAAGGCGGCGGCGGGACAGCCCCTGGAGGTGAGCGCCGACATCTTCGCCGACGGCCACGACCAGCTCATGGCGGTGGTCCGCCACGGGCCCCCGCCCCGGGGGAGGGCGGCCGCGAAGCGCGAGGAGGTGGCGCTGGAACCGGTGGGCAACGACCACTGGCGAGCCTTGATCGTGCCCGGCGGCACCGGCCCGTGGGAGTTCGAGGTGGTCGGCCTCGCCGACGACTTCGGCACCTGGGCCCGCGACCTGCGGATTCGGGTCGAGGCCGGCCAGGACGTCACCGTGGAGCTCGAGGACGGGGCCCGGATGGTCGACGGTCGCCTCCGGCGCGGCCTGCCCACCGCCGATCGCGGCGCCCTGCTCCGGCTCGCCGCGGCGCTGCGCACGGGCTCGGTGAGCGCCCGGCTGGCGGCGGCCACCGCCCCGGAGGCGCTGGCGCTGATGCGCCGCACCGCCGACCGCTCCACCGCCAGCGTGGCCGGGCCCTTCGGCCTGTGGGTCGACCGGCCGCTCGGCGCCTTCTCCGCCTGGTACGAGATGTTCCCCCGCTCGGAGGGCGCGGACCCGCCCCGCGGCGGCACCTTCGCGACCGCCGCACAGCGGCTTCCGGCGATCGCCGAGATGGGCTTCGACATCGTCTACCTGCCGCCCATCCATCCCATCGGCACCACGTTCCGGAAGGGGCCGAACAACAGTCTCGAGGCCGGCCCCGGCGATGTCGGCAGCCCCTGGGCGATCGGCTCCGCCGAGGGCGGCCACACCGCGGTGCACCCGGACCTCGGCACCATCGGCGACTTCGACGCCTTCGTGGAGAGGGCGCGCGGCTGCGGGCTCGAGGTGGCCCTCGACTTCGCGGTGCAGTGCAGCCCCGACCATCCGTGGGTGCGCGAGCACCCGCAGTGGTTCCGGCACCGCTCCGACGGCACCATCCGCCATGCCGAGAACCCGCCCAAGCGCTACCAGGACATCTACCCGGTCAACTTCGAGACCGAGGACCGCGACGCCCTGTTCGCCGCCCTCCGCGACACCATGCTCTTCTGGATGGACCACGGGGTCACCGTGTTCCGGGTCGACAATCCGCACACCAAGCACCTCACCTTCTGGGAGTGGGTCATCCCCCGGCTGAGGAAGCGCGACCCCGGAGTGATCCTGCTCAGCGAGGCCTTCACCCGCCCCCGGGTGATGGAGCGGCTCGCCAAGGTGGGGTTCACCCAGTCGTACACCTACTTCACCTGGCGGAACACCAAGCAGGAGCTGACCGAGTACCTCACCGAGCTGTCGCAGACCGAGAGGGTGGACTGGTTCCGGCCGAACTTCTGGACCAACACCCCGGACATCCTCCACGAGGTGCTCCAGCGCGGCGGCCCCCCCGCCTTCCGGCTGCGGCTGATCCTGGCGGCGCTGGGCAGCCCCAGCTGGGGGATGTACTCCGGCTACGAGCTCTTCGAGCGCGTCCCGGTGCGCAGCGGCAGCGAGGAGTACGTCGACACCGAGAAGTTCCAGCTGCGCCCCCGCGACTGGGGGCGGGCGGATTCGCTGGCGCCGCTGATCACCCGGGTCAACCGCATCCGCCGGCGCCACGGCGACGCCACCTCGCTGCTGCGCACCCTCCGCCTCCACCACATCGGCAACGACGCCATGCTCTGCTTCTCGCGCAGCGACGACGCCCACTCCGACGTGCTTCTCGTGATCGTCAACCTCGACCCGGTCAACCCGCGTGAGGCCGTGACCTGGCTGGACCTGGACGCGCTCGGCATGCCCGAGGACGCCCCCTTCGAGGCGCACGACGAGCTGACCGACACCACGTACATCTGGAACGGCCCCGCAAACTTCGTCCGCCTCGACCCGAACGCCGATCAGGCTGCCCATGTGTTGCACCTGAGGCGGCGGTGATGGGGGGCGCTGCGGCGGCGACCCCCACATGACGGTCGACCGCAACGACACCGACTGGTACAGAAGGGCCGTCTTCTACGAACTGCTCGTCCGCGGCTTCGCCGACGCCAACAACGACGGCGTGGGCGACCTCCAGGGACTGATCGGCAAGCTCGACTACCTCCAGTGGATGGGGGTCGACTGCATCTGGCTGCTGCCGGTCAACTCAAGTCCGATGCGCGACGGCGGGTACGACATCTCAAACTACTACGAGGTGCAGCCTGAGTACGGCACCGTCGACGACGTCCGCGAGCTCGTGGAGAAGGCTCACGAACGAGGCATGCGCGTGATCATGGACATGGTCATGAACCACACCAGCGACCAGCACCCCTGGTTCCAGGAGTCGCGCTCGTCCCCGGGCAGCCCCAAGCGCGACTGGTACATGTGGTCCGAGACCAAGCAGCGCTACCAGGACGCGCGGATCATCTTCATCGACACCGAGAGCTCGAACTGGACCTGGGACGACCAGGCCGGCGCCTACTACTGGCACCGCTTCTTCAGCCACCAGCCGGACCTCAACTACGACAACCCCCAGGTCCGCGAGGCGATGATCAACGCGGTGCGCTTCTGGCTCGACCTCGGGATGGACGGGTTCCGACTCGACGCCGTGCCCTACCTCTACGCCCGCGAGGGCACCAACTGCGAGAACCTCCCCGAGACCCACGCGTTCCTCGCCGAGCTGCGCGCCACCGTCGACCGGGAGTACGGCGGCGACCGGGTGCTGCTCGCCGAGGCCAACCAGTGGCCCGAGGACGTGGTCGACTACTTCGGCACCGAGGAGGCGCCGGAGTGTCACATGTGCTTCCACTTCCCGCTGATGCCGCGGATGTTCATGGGGCTGCGGCGCGAGCAGCGCTATCCGATCACCGAGATCCTGGAGCGCACCCCGCCGATCCCCAGCGGCGCGCAGTGGGGGATCTTCCTGCGCAACCACGACGAGCTCACCCTCGAGATGGTCACCGAGGACGAGCGCGACTACATGTACGCGGAGTACGCGCGCGACCCGCGGATGAAGCTCAACCTCGGCATCCGCCGCCGGCTCGCGCCGCTGCTCAACAACGGCCGGCGGCAGATGGAGCTGTTCTACGGGCTGCTGCTCTCGCTCCCCGGCGCGCCCATCCTCTATTACGGCGACGAGCTCGGCATGGGCGACAACATCTACCTCGGCGACCGCGACGGGGTGCGCACCCCGATGCAGTGGAGCGCCGACCGCAACGCCGGCTTCAGCCGCGCCGACTTCGCCCGCCTCTACCTGCCGCCGCTGATGGACCCGGTGTACAGCTACCAGGCGGTGAACGTGGAGGCCCAGGAGCGCAACGAATCCTCGCTGCTCCACTGGCTGCGCCGCTTCATGGCGGTGCGCCGCCGTCACCCGGTCTTCGGCGAGGGCAGCTTCGAGGTGCTCGAGGCCAGCAACCCGTCGGTGTTCGCCTTCATGCGGGTGCTCGACGACCGCAGGGTGCTCTGCGTCAACAACCTCTCCCGCTTCGCCCAGCCGGTCGAGCTCGACCTCCGCGCCTACGCGGGGATGACTCCGCTGGAGCTGGTCGGGCGGATCCCCTTCCCGCCGATCGGCGAGCTCCCCTACCTCCTGACCATGGCACCGCACGGCTTCTACTGGTTCTCGCTGGAGGCCCCCTCCTCGTGAGCCGCGCCACCCTGCTCTCCCGCCACGACCTCGAGCAGGCGGCTCCGGCGCTGCTCGCCTACCTGCAGCGGCAGCGCTGGTTCGGCAGCCGCGGCCGGCCGGTGGCGGGCCTCGAGGTGGACGACGTGGCCACCCTCCGCGAGGGCGAGCCCACGGTGCTGCTGGTGCTCGCCACCGTCGCCTACGAGGACGGCGGCCGGGAGCGCTACAGCCTGCCACTGGGGGTCCGTCCCGGGCCGGCGTCGGAGTTCTTCGACCCCGAGAAGGTGGTCACCGAGACCGGCGGCGACGCCGGGCCCGCGGCGGTGGTCGACGCCCTCGGCGACCCGGAGTCGAGCGCGGTGCTCTGGGAGATGATCGCCACCGGCGCCGGCCTTCGCACCGAGGCCGGCGAGCTGCGCTGCCGCGGCGAGGGCATCGCCCCGGGCGTCGAGCCGGCGTCGATCCGCCCGCTGGGGCGGGAGCAGAGCAACAGCTCGCTGGTCCGCGGCGACGCGGAGCTGCTGAAGTGGTTCCGGAGGATCGAGGAGGTGCGCTCCCCGGAGCTGGAGATGACCGAGGCGCTCGCCGGCGCCGGCTTCACCGCGGTACCCGCCCCGCTGGGGGTGGCCGAGTACCAGCGCCCCGGCGCCGAGGCGGTGCTGCTCGCCCTGGTCCAGCCCTACCTGCACAACGGCACCGAGGGCTGGGCGCTGGCGCTCTCCTCGCTCCGCGACCTCTACGCAGAGGCCGAGGAGCAGGGGGTCGGCGACGACGAGACCGCGCTGCGCCACGTCGAGGAGCAGGGGGCCACGTTCCTCCCCGAGGCGGCGCGGCTCGGCGAGGTGACCGCCGAGATGCACCTCGCGCTCGCGTCCGGCGCCATGCCCGAGTCGATGCGCGCCCGGCCGGTGACAGCGGCGATGCTCAGCGCCTGGGCGGACACGATGACCCGCGAGCTCGACCAGCTGCTCGCCGGCGCCGACCCGGCGCTGGAGCCGCTGCGCGAACGCCGGGACGCGGTGGTGGAGGGCTTCGAGGCGCTCTGCCGCATCGACGAGGGCGGCCTCGCCATCCGCGTCCACGGCGACTACCACCTCGGCCAGACCCTGCGCACCGACACCGGGTGGACGGTGCTCGACTTCGAGGGTGAGCCCGCCCTCGGGGTGGCCGAGCGCCGCGCCCTCTCCTCGCCGCTGCGGGACGTCGCCGGGATGCTCCGCTCGCTCGACTACGCCGCCGCGGCGGCGCTCACCGAGCGCACCGAGCCCGACGCCGGGATGGTCGAGGCGCTGCAGCGCCAGGGCGCCGCCTGGGCCGACGCCAACCGGCGACTCTTCTGGGGCGCCTACCTGGCCCGCGTCGGCGACCATCCGCTGCTCCCCCGCAGCGCCGGGGACACGCTCACCCTGCGGCGCGCCTGGGAGCTCCGCAAGGCGGTGTACGAGGTCGGCTACGAGCTCGGCCACCGTCCCGACTGGGTGAGCACCCCGCTCCGATTCCTGCTCGAGGGAGGCCGGCCATGAGCCCCGCACGCCGTCCGACCGACCCCGGCACCACCACCCCGCCGCTCCCCGACCTCGGTGACGACGCCGCCCGGCTGATCAGCGGCGAGCAGCACGAGCCCCACCGCGTCCTCGGGGCCCACCCCCTCGGCAGCGAGACCGTCGTGCGTGCCCTCCACCCGTCGGCGGAACGCTGCACGGTGATCTGGGAGGGCGGCGAGAGCCCGCTGGAGCGCCTCGAGGGCGGCATCTTCCAGGGCAGGGCTGCCGCCGCCGAGCTGCCCGCCTACCGGCTGCGCTTCGAGGAGGGCGAGCGCAGCTGGGTGATCGACGACCCCTACCGATTCCGCCCCACCCTCGGCGACCTCGACCTCCACCTCATCGGCGAGGGCCAGCACCGCGAGCTCTGGCGGCGCCTCGGCGCCCGGGTGATCGAGCACCAGGGGGTGATCGGCACCGCCTTCGCGGTCTGGGCGCCGAACGCCCGCAGCGTGCGGCTGGTCAGCGACGCCGGCTACTGGGACGACCGCCTCCACCCGATGCGCTCGCTCGGCTCCTCCGGGGTCTGGGAGCTGTTCCTCCCCGGGGTGGGGGCCGGATGCCACTACAAGTTCTCGATCACCGGCGCCGACGGCCGCCGGGTGCTCAAGGCCGACCCGCTGGCCCGGGCCGCGGAGACCCCGCCCGCGACCGCGAGCGTGGTCGACGTGAGCCAGCATCGCTGGGCCGACGACGAGTGGATCGCCGGCAGGGCGGCCGCCGATCCCGCGGTGCGGCCGATGGCCGCGTACGAGGTGCACCTGGGCTCCTGGCGGCGACGCGGCGAGGCCGGCGACCAGATGCTCACCTACCGCGAGGCGGCGGCGGAGCTGGGCGACTACTGCCGGGCGATGGGGTTCACCCACATCGAGTTCCTGCCCCTCGCCGAGCACCCCTTCGGCGGCTCCTGGGGCTACCAGGTGAGCGGCTACTACGCGCCCACCTCGCGGTTCGGCTCGCCCGACGACCTCCGCGCCATGATCGACGAGCTCCACCAGCGCGGCATCGGCGTGATCCTGGACTGGGTGCCCGCCCACTTCCCGCGCGACGAGTGGGCGCTGGCGAAGTTCGACGGCACCGCCCTCTACGAGCACGTCGACCCCCGCCGCGGCGAGCAGCCCGACTGGGGCACCCTGGTCTTCAACTTCGGGCGCAACGAGGTCCGCAACTTCCTCGTCGCCAACGCCCGCTACTGGATCGAGGAGTTCCACATCGACGGCCTCCGCGTCGACGCGGTGGCCTCGATGCTCTACCTCGACTACTCGCGGCAGCCCGGCCAGTGGATCCCCAACCCGTACGGCGGCCGCGAGAACCTCGAGGCCATCGATTTCCTCCGCGAGGTCAACTCGACGGTCCGCGAGCAGCACCCCGGGGTGATGATGATCGCCGAGGAGTCGACCGCCTGGCCGGGGGTGAGCCGGCCCGCGTCGACCGGCGGCCTGGGCTTCTCCTTCAAGTGGAACATGGGCTGGATGCACGACACCCTGGACTACTTCTCCCAGGACCCCGTCTTCCGCCGCTACCGCCACCCCCAGCTCACCTTCGGGCTCTGGTACGCCTTCAGCGAGCGCTTCGTGCTGCCCATCAGCCACGACGAGGTGGTCCACGGCAAGGGCTCGCTGCTCGGCAAGATGCCCGGCGACCGCTGGCAGAAGTTCGCCAACCTGCGCGCCCTGCTCGCCTGGATGTGGGCTCACCCCGGCAAGCAGCTGCTGTTCATGGGCTCGGAGTTCGGCCAGGAGCGGGAGTGGCGGCACGACGACTCGCTCGACTGGCACCTGCTCGAGCAGCCCGAGCACGCCGGGGTGCAGCACCTGGTCCGCGATCTCAACCTCGCCTACACGGCCGAGCCGGCGCTGTGGCAGCGCGACGACACCCCCGAGGGGTTCCGCTGGATCGATGCGGGCAACTCCGACCAGAACGTGCTGTCGTTCATCCGGGTCGACGGCGAGGGCCGGCCCGGGCTGGTCTGCGTCGCCAACCTGTCCCCGGTGGTCCACGAGAACTTCCGCGTCGGCCTGCCCCTCCCAGGACGCTGGCGCGAGGTGCTGAACACCGACGCCGGGACCTATGGCGGCAGTGGCGTCGGCAACCTGGGCAGCGTGCTCGCGGACGGCACCGAGTGGAACGGTCAACCCCACTCGGCGCCGATGACACTGCCTCCGCTGGCGGTGCTCTGGCTGACCCCGGAAGAGTGAGTCCGGTGCCCTGTCCACCGCCACGGAAGGTGTGCATCACCCGGTAGGCTTGGGGCCGTGGACACGGAGGGAGCGAGCCGGCTCCTGCTCGCCGAACGTGAGCGGCTGCGGGCGCCGAGGCAGGCGACGGCCCGGCTGGAGCGGGGGCGGGTCGGGTGACCGACGGCGAGCCTCCCCCGGGCGACGTGGTGGCGCCGGCGCCGGCGGTCGACGACCTCCGCTCCAGCATCGACAGCCTGCGCGACCAGCTCCTCGACGGGCTGCCGGCGCGGGTCCAGGGGATGGCCGAGGAGCTGATCCTGGAGTGGTCGGCGGCGGTCGAGGCGGTCCCCGAGCTGGCGCGGGTGGCCACCGCGGAGGTGATCCGGCTGCTGCGCATGACCCCCTCCGAGCGTGAGTCCACGCTGCGGCGCCGCTACGCCCGCCTCCACGGCGAGGAGCCCCCCGAGGTGGGCCTGATGGGCACCCACGTGCCCTCCCCGAGGCAGGCGGGGGGCTGAGCCGCCCGCCGGAACGGGCTCCGGCGCGCAAGTTCGGGGCACCCGGCGCCGTTGTGCTTCGAGGAGGATGGCCGCCGCACTTTTTCGCGGTGGCATTCAGGAAGGGACACACATGATGAAGCTGCCGAGGCTGAGGACGGCGTTCGCCGTCATCGCCCTGATCGCCGGCTCGCTGAGCGCCGCCGTGCTGACCTCGTCCGCGAGGGCGGGCGCGGTGACGGGCGGTGGAGCAACGATCTTCGTCCAGACCATGGACTCGTGCCACCAGATCCTGGGCAGCGCCGTGGTCGCCATCAGCGGCGGGGCGTTCTCGGCGTCGGCCACCACGCCCGCGGGCCACGGCACCGCGAGCGGCGCCGGCTGCCCGGTGCCGAAGGGCACCTGCTCGGCCGGCCCCTGCGCGAGCTTCACCGGGGTGCCCGCCGGCACCTACCGGATCATCACCACCAAGACACCGCCGCCGAACGCCTCCAACCCGGAGGGGTACGCGCCCTGCGAGGGCGGCAGCGCCTGCCGCTCCCAGGTGGCCGACGTCACCGTCTCCGGCAGCAGCGTGTCCGCGGTCGTGACCAACGTCTACCCCAACAACAAGGTCACCACCTTCTCCTTCGCGGGCAGCAGCGGCGACCCGATCGTCTTCCACGACTTCGGCCTCGCCGCCCCGGGCAGCAACGGCAACGCCCAGTGCGACGGCGACTCCGACGCCGACGACCACAGCACCGGATCGCCCAGCGGCAGCTGCGCCTTCCTGCCCGAGAGCGCCGAGTCGAGCGCCTGCCAGCCGTACCCGTGGAGCTGCACGCTCGGCAACGGGGGCGCCCCGCCCCCCGCCACCCGTCACCTGGGTCTCACCCTCCCCGCCACGGTGCAGGCCTTCGCCACCGTGCCGGTCACGGTGACGGCGGTGAACGGCACCGCCACCGACACCGCGTACAAGGGCACGGTGACGCTGAGCTCGAGCACCGACAAGCTGGCAACCATGCCTGCGGCCTACACCTTCACCGCCGCCGACGCGGGCGTCCACATCTTCTCGGTGATCCTCCGCCACCCCGGCAACCAGACCATCGCCGCCGCGACCAAGGGCAAGGCCGCCGGCGCCGGCGGCAGCGGGACGGTCGCGGTGACCAACAACGACGCCAGCTTCGTCGAGGATCTCTACCACGACATCCTCGGCCGGGTCGGCGCCGATTCCGAGGTGGCCTACTGGGTGGGTCAGCTGGGCGGCCCCGGCCGCCAGGGCGTCGCCGCCTTCTTCAGCACCTCGCCCGAGGTGTACGGCCGCAGCGTCGACGCCGCCTACCAGCAGCTGACCGGCCACGCCGCCGACGCCGGCGGCCGCTCCTACTGGGTGTCGCAGCTCCAGGGTGGCGGCTACGACGAGAGCCTGCTCGCCGCGCTCGCCGCCAGCCCGACCTTCTACGCGGGCCACGGCAAGGGCACCGACCGGGGCTTCGTGACCGCCCTCTACCAGGACATCCTGGGGCGCACCCCGCAGGCCGCCGAGCTCGACGGCTGGGTCGCCGGGGGCCCGGTCGACCGGACCGGCGTCGCCCACAGCTTCGCCTTCTCCCACGAGCACCACCTCCAGGTGGTCGCCGACGCCACCGCCGGCTGGTACCAGCACTTCCTCAACCGCCCCGCCGACTCCGGCGGCGCGGAGTGGTGGGCGACCCAGCTCGACCAGGGCACCCGCGACGAGGCCGGCGTCGCCAACTTCACCAGCGGTGACGAGTACTACGCGAAGCCGGTCGGCTACTGACCGCAGGCCGGACCGCCGGCTCTGCCTACACTGAGCCGGTGAGCAGCCGGCCCGACACCGCGCCGTCGCCGCTCCCGGCGACCGCGGTGCGGCTCCTCGAGGGGCCGGCGGGCCGGCTGCGCCTCCACCTCACCGGCGACGCCGCCGCACCGCCGGTGGTCGCCGTGCACGGCGTGGGGGCGACCGGGCGGCAGTTCCGGCGCCTCGCCGTGGAGCTGGCCGATCGGGGGCTCCGCACCGTCGCCCTCGACCGGCCCGGCGCCGGCGGCAGCCCCGCCGGCGACCCCCGTCTCGCCGGCCAGGCGGCGGCGGCGCTCGCCGTGGCGGGGGCGCTCGCCCCCGGCCCGGCCACGTGGATCGGGCACTCCTGGGGCGCCGCGGTGGCCCTCGAGGCTGCGCTCACCGACCCCGAAGCGGTCGGCGCGCTGGTGCTGCTGGCGCCGGCGCTGGTGCCCTTCGCGTTGCCGCTGCCCCTCCGGATCGCGGTGTCGACCCCGGGCAGCTGGACGGTGCGCACCGTCCTCCGCCTCGCCGGCCGCCCGGTGATCCGCGGGGCGATGCGCCGCGTCTACGGTCCGCGCACCGCCCTGGTCGACGACGTCGCGGTCACCGAGGAGCTCGAGGGCTGGCGGGGCCAGGCCTTCTCCGGCGTCGCCGCCACGGTGCGGGTCATGGAGGCGGAGCTGCGCGACCTGGGGCGGCGGGCGGCCGGGCTCGACCCCCGGATCCCGGTCCACGTGCTCCTCGGCGCGGCCGACCCGCTGACCGCCGCCGGGGCGCCGCGGGAGGCGCTCCGGATCCTCCTGCCGGGAGCCACCGTCGAGGTGCTGCCCCGCTGCGGCCACGTCCTCCACGTCACCGAGGCCGGGACGGTGGCGGACCGCGTGGCCGCCCTCGCCGTCTGAGTCAGGCGCGCCCCGGAAGGTCCCGGCGCAGCCGCAGGGAGACCGCGGCGCATGCGCCCCCGGCGAGCAGCAGCGCGAGGCCGCCGAGCAGCGGGGCGCCCCCGCCGGTGGCGGGCACGGTCACCTGGGAGGTCGAGGGCGTCCCGGTCACCGGCGGGCGGGCGGCGGCGGGCGCCACCGACGCGGCGATGGGCGCCGGCGCGGTGACCACGGGGGGGGCGGCGAGGGTGAGGTGGAGGGTCCTCTCCGGGTCGGAGCTGCGCAGCTCGAGATCGTAGACGCCGCTCTCGGGGACGACGCCGTGGGCACGGGCCGCCGCGACGATGGCGGCGGGGTCGAGCAGGTCGAGGGGCCGCGCTCCCTCCCCGGCGGCGACGTGCCAGCCGGAGGAGAGCAGCGGGATGTCGTTGCCGTCCGCGACCTCGGCGAGCAGGGTGTAGCTGCCCGATGCCTCGTCGAGCCCGGCGCCCCAGAGCACCAGCGGCGCGTAGGGCAGCGGCACCGGCGCCTCCCCGGTCGTGGCCGGCGGAATCGCGACCTCGCCGGAGGCGCCGGCGGCGGCGACGGCGACCCACAGCCGCTCCTCCGGGGTCTCGGCGGCGCGGGCCGCGTGCCCGAGGCCGGCGACGCCCGCCACCGAGGCGAGCCCGAATCCCGCCACGCCGAGGGCGGCGCCGAGCGCGGCGGTCAGACGGGAGAGTCGGAGCGGCCGGCCCGACGGCCGGCGGCGGCGGTCGGCGCGGATGTCGAGGACGAGCACCAGCAGGCTGGCGGCAGAGGCGGGGATGACCACGAAGATGACTGTCAGTCCGGCCGTGCCCATCCCGCCTCCTCCCCCGCGGAGTGGCTCCCTCGCGCCGCTCCACACCCTCTCCGGTACTCGGGCAAAGGTACGGCCTTTGCCACAAACTGTCAACGAGTCCGAACTCCCCGGTCGGGGAGTTCCGGTCAGACCTGTCGGCCAGCCTCGGTCCAGTAGCGGTCGCGCAGCAGCCGCTTGAGCAGCTTGCCGGCGGCGTCGCGCGGGAAGTCGTCGACGAAGTCGACGCTGCGGGGACGCTTGTACGCGGCCAGCCGCTCACCGACGAAGCCGATCAGCTCCTGCTCGCCGGCGTCGCCTCCGGGCTGCAGCTTCACCACCGCCTTCAGCGCCTCGCCCCACTCGCTGTCGGGCACGCCGATCACCGCGCAGTCCTCGACCGCGGGATGGGCGTGGAGCGCCGCCTCGATCTCCGCGGGATAGATGTTCACGCCGCCGCTGATCACCATGTCGACCTTGCGGTCGCAGATGTGGATGTAGCCCTCGTCGTCGCGCCAGGCGACGTCGCCGACGGTGAAGAAGCCGTCGCGCCGGTTGCGGGCGGTGGCCTCGGGCCGGTTGTGGTACTCCGAGAACACCCCCGGCGAGCGCGCCCACAGCTCACCCGGCTGCCCGTCGGGGACGTCGTTGCCCTCGTCGTCGAGGAGGCGGATCTCCACCGCGGGCAGGGCGCGGCCGCACGAGTCGGGCTTGCGCAGCAGGTCCTCGGGGGTGATCAGCGTGACCAGCCCGGTCTCGGTGGCGCCGTAGAACTCGAACACGTGGGGTCCGAAGAAGTCCACCGCGCGCCGCTTCAGGTCGGCGGGGAAGGGGGCGGCGGCGACGATGACGCAGCGGATGCTGGAGACGTCGTGGGCGAGACGCACCGCCTCGGGGAGGTCGAGGATGCGCTTGACCAGGATCGGCGCCATGAAGGTGGTGGTGACCCGGTGCTCGGCGATCAGCCGCAGCGCGGTCTCGGCGTCGTAGCGCCGCATCACCACGGTGGTGGCGCCGAACATCTGCTGCAGCCCGGCGAAGAAGCCCGGGGCGCTGTGGTAGCTGGGCCCGGCGAGCAGGTGCACGTCCTCGGTCGAGAACTGGAATGCCGACACCCAGGCGGACGCCACGCTCACGTCGACGCCGCCACCGCGGTAGGCGCCCTTGGGGTTGCCGGTGGTGCCCGCGGTGTAGATCATCGTCGGCGCGCCGACCGCGCCCGAGGCCGGCGGCGCGGCGTCACCGGCGGCGGCGAGCACGTCCTCGTAGGCCTGCCAGACGGGCGGGGCGGCGCCGTCGCCGAGCACCAGCCAGCGGCGGCGGTCGGCGTCCTCGACCTGCGGCCGCGCCGCGTCGACGGCGGCGATGAACTCGGGTCCCGCCACCACCACCCGGGCGCCGCTGTCGTTGATCAGGTAGGCGATCTCGGCGCCGCGCAGCCGGGTGTTCATCGGCGTCGACACCGCGCCCAGCTTGCGCAGGGCGTGGCCCAGCTCGAAGCCCTCGATGCAGTTGTGGTGGATGTGGGCGCAGCGCTCGCCGGCGGTGAGCCCCAGCCCGGAGAGCGCGGTGGCGGCGCGGTTGGCCCGCGCGTTCAGCTCGGCGTAGCTGCGCTGCCGGCCGGCGTCGTCGATCAGCGCGCACCGGTCCGGCGACTGCGCTGCGTGCACCGCGAGGATGTCGAGGTTCATCGTCCAAGTGTGAAGGAGACGGAGAACCCCGCACCTCCCTCCTTCTGGGGGATGCCGGGGGATGGGGACGGTGACGGCGGTGGCCCCGGGTCGCCGGCGAGGCCGGACGGCGCCGGGGCGCACGACCAGAGCAGGCCGCCGTCGCGGGTCCACTGCCGGCAGTCGGCGAGGGGCGCCAGCTCGTCGAGCGCGCCGCCCTCGGCGCCGGTCTCCGCCGAGGTGCCCTCGAGGACCCAGCCGCCGGCGACCCGCTGCACCCCGGGCGGCGGCCCCGGCCAGCCGTCGCCGCCACCGCCGCCCAGGACGTGGCTCATCACCGCGTTCCAGATCGGCGCGGCGCCGCTCAGCCCGGTGGTGTTGCGCATCGGCGAGTCGTCGGCGTTCCCGACCCAGGTCGCCAGCGCGAGCCGTGGCGTCCAGCCCACGGTGAGGTTGTCGCGGAACTCGGTGGTGGTCCCGGTCTTGGCGGCGACCAGGTGGCCGGGGATGGTGAGCGCCGAGCGGCTGCCGAAGGCGGGGGCGCGGTTGGCGTCGTCGGCGAGGATGGCGTTCATCACGAAGGCCACCGCCGGGTCGAGGGCGCGGTGCCCCGGCCGCCGTGCCAGCAGCTCGCCGCCACGGCGGTCGCTCACCGACAGCAGGACGTGCTCGGCCCGGAACCACCCCTCGGCGGCGAGCACGGTGGCCGCCTGGGCGAGCTCCTCCAGGGGCACCGGGTAGCCGCCCAGGGTGAGGCTGGCGCCGTATGCGGAGGCGGGGCGGTCGAGGGTGGTGACCCCCATCGCACGGGCGACGCGCACCACCTCGGGGATGCCGGTGAGCATCTCCGCCTTCACCGCGGGCACGTTGAGCGAGCTGGCCAGCGCCTCCTTGACCGGGACCGTGCCCCGGTACCACGGCTCGTAGTCGTGCACCTGGTAGCGGCCCGCACCGCCGGCGCCGCCACCGTGGGGCAGGCTGTACGGGCGGTCGCGGATCGGGGTGACCATGCTCAGCCGCCGCGCCTGGAGGGCGGCGGAGTAGGTGAAGAGCTTGAAGATCGATCCCGGCGACCGCGGCTGCGCGGCCATGTCGAGCTGCTCGGCGGGATGGCCGGGGCCGGCGCTGCCGACGTCGGCGAGCACCTCGCCGCTGCGCGGGTCGACCGCCACCAGGGCGCCGTCACCGGCGTGCTGCGCGGCCATGGAGTCGACCTGCCGGGTGACCGCCGCCTGCGAGAACCGCTGCAGGTCGGAATCGAGGGTGGTGGTGATCCGCAGCCCGGCGGTGACGGCGTCGAGGCCGAGCCGCTCGCGCACCTCGCGGACCACCCGGGCGGTGACGGTGGGAAAGAGGTCGAGGTCGCCCATGGCGCCGGAGACCAGCGCCGGCCGCTCCGCCTGCGCCGCCGCCGCCGCCGCCGCGGTGATGGCGCCGGTGTCGACCATCGCGGCCAGCACCGCACCCTGCCGGACCCGGGCCGCGTCGGGGTGGCGGAAGGGGTCGAGGAGGGCGGGGCTGTTCGGCAGGCCGGCGAGCAGCGCCGCCTGGGCGAGGTCGAGCCCGGCCGCGCCGGTCCCGAAGTAGGTGCGCGCCGCGGCCTCGGCCCCGTAGGCGCCGTGGCCGTAGTTGATGTCGTTGAGGTACTCCTCGAGGACCTGCTCGCGGCTCAGGGTGCGGGCGAGGTGGCGGGCGATGAAGATCTCCCGCAGCTTGCGCTCGACGGTGCGCGGCGAGGTGCCCACATACAGGACCTTGGCGAGCTGCTCGGTGATCGTGCTGGCGCCCTGCAGCGGGCCGCCGCGGACCACGTCGGTCCAGGCCGCGGCCACCAGCCGCGACCCGTCGACCGCCCCCTCGTGCCAGAAGTTGCGGTCCTCGACGGCCACGGTGGCGCGGCGGAGCTCGGGGGAGATCTGCGCCAGGGCCACCGGCACCCGCCGCTCGCCGGCGGCGTGGAGCACCGCGATGACCTCGCCGTGGCGGTCGAGCACCACCGAGTCCGCGGGCAGCCGCCGCGAGTCGGGGACGGCGCCGAGGCGGTCGTCGAGCAGGGCGAGCGCCGCCTGCCCACCCCCCCAGAGCAGCACCGTCGCGATCGCGAGAGCGGCGGCGAGCAGGGCGGCGAGGTGGAGGCGGGAGCGCCGCCGGGCGCCGCGGGCGAGGCGGCGGCTGAGCACCGCCGGATGCACCCCGGCGCCGACGCGGCGTCGCGGCGGCAGGGGGCCGGAGGGCGGGGGGCGGGGGGCGGTGCCGGACATGAGGGGCGATGGGGGTCGTGAGGGGCGGCGGTGGCGTGAGCCCGGGTCCGACAGCATCCCACGAACCCACCGCCGAGGGCGACCCCCGACTCCGACTCAGGAGAGCCGCCGCGCCGCCTCGACCGGGGACCCCGGCAGGTTGTGGAGCTGCCACCAGTGGCCGCGGCAGTCGTCACAGCGGTGCCGGTCGGCGGAGATGCTGTGGTCGTCGGCGAGGGGCAGCTCGAGGTGGGTGCGCTGCGAGCCGCAGTGGGGACAGGGGGAGATCACCCCCACCAGCCGCCGCTGACCCCTCGCCGCCCGCATGGGAGAAGTCTGCCACGTCGAACAGGGGTTCGGGGAGCCCGCGACGGCTCAGTGCCGCGGGCCGGTCCCCACGTGCACCGGCTCGGTCCCGCCCCAGCCGAGCGGGGGCGCATAGCCGGAGCCGGGCTCGTACGACGGCGCCACGAAGCGCTCGACGATGCCCGCCTTCTCCCTCGACCCGGACATCGCGGTGATCAGGGCGAGGCTGAAGCTGTCGGCGTCGGCGATGTGCTTCATGATCTCCTCGCCCTTGCCCGCGGAGCGGATGACGATGTCGCCGTAGCCGAAGAACCGGGCGGTGATGCCCCGGCTCAGGGTGGTGTGCTGGATCTTCTCGATCCCCAGCGACTCCGAGACCCGGTTCAGCACCCCGTAGCTGGTGATCACCCGCTGGTTGGTCAGCGTGTAGGTGTTGTAGTGCCACTCCAGCAGCCGGAAGGCGAGCAGCACCGCGACCACCACGCCCATCACCAGCCAGGGGGGGAGGCGGAAGACGTGGAGGAGGCCGTAGCCGGCGCCGAACACCAGCGCCCAGAAGGCCACGTGGCGGCCGAAGTGGTGCCACGGCTCCTCGGGGTCCTTCTGGTAGCGGGTCCAGTGCAGCACCAGCCGGATCAGCACCCCGAGGGCGAGGAGCAGGGTCGCGTCGACGAGCTGGAGCACCCCGAGGCCGACCGCGAGGGCGGCCACGCACACCAGCGCGTAGGGGATGAAGATGGCAATGTGCTGGCGGGCGACGCAGATCGGCCGCTCACCGTCGACGTAGGGTTCGGGCATGCCGTCTCGTGATCCAGGCTGTCGAGCGTCTCCAGGGTACCCCAGGCGTCTGCTCCCGGCGAGTGTCCTGCGGAGCGATACACCCGGGGTCCACCACTTGTCTCTTCTGTCAGAGACGCCCTCGCGTCCTCCTTTGCGACCTGATGTATCGGACCCATAAGAGGGTAGGGGTAAAAAATGCTCAGTACATATCTCAAGGGCGTCGCGGCACTCTCGACCGCGGGACTCCTGCTCTTCGGCGCCGGCTCCGCCGCGCGCGCCGACCTGGGCGCCCCCGGCGCACCGGGCGTCGACAGCAGCCAGGCCCAGCAGCCGGCTCCCGATCCGGGAGCGTACGCGCCGGTCCCGTCCCAGGTGCAGAACGCACCCGGCACCGACGCGCGCGACAGCGGCAGCGGGCCCTCCACGCCCCAGAGGCATGACAGCACCCCGCAGTCCCGCACCAGCGACACCGTGACCACGCCGGCGCCGCCGAGCAGCGCAACCGCAAACGTGATCAACGCGAACATCCTCGACACCTGCGTGAGCTGCACCAGCGCCAGCGCCGGGGCGGGCACCGCGAGCTCCCACGCCACCGCGATCCGCCTGCTCGGCACCGACGTCGCCGCCGGCAAGCTGATCTCGGGCAGCGGCAGCAGCACCGACAACGGAGCGCTCATCGCCCTCCCGCTGACCCCGCTGCTGTCCCTCGCCGTCGCCGACTGGGAGGAGCACACCAGCGCCGGCGCCACCTCGACCTCCCACTCCCGCGCGGCGCTGATCGACCTGGCCCTGCTCCCGACCGAGAAGGCCACCGGCGGCGCCATCACCGTGGCGGTCCTCGAGGCCACCAGCGACGCCAGCTACCAGGGCCTCTCCTCGCACGGCGCCGGCAGCAACAACGGCGTCGACGTCAACATCGGCCAGGGCGCCCTGGTGATCATCCTCCTGCACTCCGACGCCTCCAGCTCGAACAAGGGCTCGGCGTACGTGCTGGGGATTAACGGCACCCAGATCCTGAGCTCCGACCAGACCGGTGGCGGCGGCATCCCGATCAGCGTGCCCGGCGTCATCGGCCTCGTCCTCCTTCAGGTGGGCGCGACCGGCGGCAACGGCAGCACCGGCGCCGCCGTCGGCACCGTCTCGGACCTGCTCGGCCAGAGCGGCCAGCAGGCGGGCGTGCTGACCGCCTCCGCGGTCGGCCTCACCGGCCTCCAGGCCACCCCGAACGCGGGCACTCCCCCGGCCACCGGCTCCACCGCGGCAGCCTCCGGCTCGGGCGGCCTCGGGGCCCCGAACACCGGCACGGCGATCGGCCTCGGCGGCCTGCTGCTCCTCCTGAGCGGTGCCGGCCTCGCGGGCGCCAGCCTGCGCCGGCGGAACAGCTGACCAACACCGACTGACAAAGCGGGCCGCCGGGAAACCGGTGGCCCGCTTTTTTCAATGCCGGAAGTGCCGCTCGCCGGTGAGCACCATGGCGATGCCGAGGGCCTCGGCGGCGGCGACCACCTCCTCGTCCTTGCGGCTGCCGCCGGGCTGGATGACCGCGGTGGCGCCGGCGCGGCCGACCACCTCGAGGCCGTCGGCGAAGGGGAAGAAGGCGTCGGAGGCGGCCACCGAGCCGGCCCCGGCCTCGCCGGCGCGGGCCACCGCCAGCTCAGCGGCCTCGACCCGCGACATCTGCCCCGCGCCCACCCCCACCGCCCGGCCGTCACGGACCAGCACGATCGCGTTCGACTTGACGTGGCGGCAGACCCGGGCGGCGACCAGCAGGTCGGCCCACTCCGCCTCGGTGGGCTCGCGGCGGGTCGCCACCCGCATCGACGAGCGGTCGGTGGAGACCGCGTCGGGGGTCTGGACCAGCAGCCCGCCGTCGACGCTGCGGACGTCGAGCTGCGCGACGGAGGGCGGCCCGTCGACGCTGAGCACGCGCATCCGCTCGCGGCGCGCGAGCACCTCGGTGACGGCGGGGTCGACGCCGGCGGCGACCACCACCTCGAGGAAGGTCGAGACCAGCTCCTCGGCGACGGCGGGGTCGATGGCCCGGTTGAGGGCGACCACCCCGCCGAAGGCGCTGCGCGGGTCGCAGGCGAGGGCGCGCCGGTAGGCCTCGACGATGTCGGGACCGACCGCGAAGCCACAGGGGTTGGTGTGCTTGATGATCGCCGCGGCGGGCTCGGCGAAGTCGGCGACGAGGCGGCGGGCCGCATCGGCGTCGAGCCAGTTGGTGAACGAGAGGGGGGCGCCCTGAAGGTGGCGCGCCGCGGCGAGCCCGCCGCCGCCCCCGGAGACGGCGTACAGCGCGCCGCGCTGATGCGGGTTCTCGCCGTAGCGCAGCTCGGCGAGCCGCGGCCCGCCGACGGTGAGCTCGGCGGGCATCGCCGCGCCGGCGTCCCCGGCCAGGTACGCGGCCACCGCGGTGTCGTAGGCGGCGACGTGGGCGAAGGCCTCGGCGGCGAGCCGCCGGCGGGTGGCGTCGCCGACCGCGCCGTGGGCGCGCAGCTCGTCGAGCACCTCCGGGTACCGATCGGGCGAGACCACCACCGTGACCGAGGCTGCGTTCTTGGCGGCGCCCCGGATCAGGGTGGGACCGCCGATGTCGATGTTCTCGATCACCTCGTCGCGCGGCGCCCTCCGCGCCACGGTCTCGCGGAAGGGGTAGAGCGAGACCGCCACGATGTCGATGGGGCGGAACCCGTGCTCGGCGAGCTGCGCGGTGTGGCTCTCGAGGTCGCGCCGGGCGAGGATGCCGGCGTGGATGGCGGGGTGGAGGGTCTTCACCCGGCCGTCGAGCATCTCGGGCAGGCCGGTGATCGCGCTCACCGCGGTCGCCTCGATGCCGGCGGCGGCGAGGGCGCGGCGGGTGCCGTCGGTGGCGATCAGCTCCACTCCGCACTCGCGCAGGCCGCGGGCGAACTCGACCAGCCCGGTCTTGTCGTGGGGCCCGAGCAGGGCGCGCATCGTCACCGGCCCGGCTGCCCCACCGGGGCGGGCAGGATGCACACCCGCCGGCCCTCCCGCCGCAGCCGTCCCTCGGCCCAGAGCGCCACCGCCTCGGGCAGCAGCCGCCACTCCCGCTCGTGGATCCGAGCCCTCAGTGTCTCGGCATCGTCGCCCTCGAGCACCGGCACCGCCGCCTGGAGGACGATCGGGCCGCCGTCGGGGGCGCCGGGGGCGAGCAGGTGGACGGTGCACCCGCTCACCCTCACCCCGGCGTCGAGCGCGTCCTCGACGGCGTGCATCCCGCCCCCGAAGGCGGGGAGCAGCGAGGGGTGGAGGTTGAGGATGGCGTCGGGGAAGGCCTCGAGCAGGCTGGGGTCGAGCACCCGGTCGTAGCCGGCGCAGACCACCAGCCGGACCCCGCTGCGGAGCAGCAGGTCGCGCATCGCGTGGTCGCGGGCGGCGGCGTCGCCGTCGAAGCCCGAGACCGGCATCGCCACCGCCTCGACGCCGCGCGCCCGGGCGGTCGCGAGCGCGCCGGCGCTGGGGCGGTTGCTCACCACCAGCGCGATCCGGGCGGGGAAGCCGGGTGCCTCCGCGGCGTCGAGGAGGGCGCGGAGGTTGGTGCCCGCGCCCGACACCAGCACCGCCGTGGGCACGCGGGGATCGGCGGCGGCGCTCAGCGCAGTACCACCCTCTCCGGTGCCGCCTGCTCGACGACCCGGCCGATGCGGTGGACGGGCATGCCCGCGGCCTCGACCGCCGCGTCGGCCTGGTCGGCGGGAACCACCGCCACCATGCCGATGCCCATGTTGAAGGTGCGCCACATCTCGTCGGGATGCACGCCGCCCGCCTCCTGGATGGCGGCGAAGAGCGGCGGCACCGTCCAGGTGGCGCGGTCGAGCTCGACCCCCAGGCCCTGGGGCAGCGCCCGGGGCACGTTCTCCTTCAGGCCGCCGCCGGTGATGTGGGCGAGGGCCCGGACGTCGAGGCCGGCGCGCAGCTCGCGCACCGCGGCGAGGTAGGAGCGGTGGGGCTCGAGGAGCATGTCGGCGAGAGGCCGGTCGGTGCCCGGCAGCGCCTGCCCGTAGTCGAGCTCGTTCTCGCTCACGATGTGGCGGACCAGGGAGTATCCGTTGGTGTGGAGACCACTGCTGGGCAGGCCGAGGACGGCGTCGCCCGCCTGCACCCGGGCGCCGTCGATGATGCCCTCGCGGTCGACGATGCCGACGATGAAGCCGGCCAGGTCGTAGTCGCCGAGGGCGTAGAGGCCGGGCATCTCGGCGGTCTCGCCGCCGATCAGCGCGCAGCCGGCCACCGAGCAGGCGTCGGCGATCCCCTCGACGATCTCGGCGAGCTGCTCGGGGTTGAGCCGGCCGCTGGCGAAGTAGTCGAGGAAGAAGAGCGGGTCGGCGCCGCAGCAGAGGATGTCATTGATGCAGTGGTTGACGAGATCGCTTCCGATGCCCCGGTGACGGGCGGCGGCGATCGCCACCTTGATCTTGGTGCCGACCCCGTCCGCGCTCGCCACCAGCACCGGCTGGGCATGGCGGCTGGTGTCGAGGGCGAAGAGGCCGCTGAAGGACCCCAGGCCGCCCAGCACCCCGGAGGTGAACGTCGACGCCACCGTCCGCTTGATGAGAGCGACGGCGCGATTCCCCTCGTCGATGTCGACGCCGGCGTCGGCGTAGCGCAGGTCGCCCACGGGAGCCTCGTGCACGGAAACGGATGGGTGCCGGGCACCCGGCGGCTCGGCCCACCGGCTGCCCGGCACAGAGTGTAGCGACCCGGCCGGTCCGAACCGTTCAGCCGCTCAGGACGCGCTCCATGGGAACCGCCTTGGGGGCTTCCCCGGGCAGCCTGTCGGCCTTGCGCAGCGGCGGCTGGGCGGGGCTGGAGAGCGCCCGGCGCACCAGCAGGGTCGCCCCGGTGGTGGCCGCCGCGGTGCCGGCGTCGCGGACGATCCGCTTCCACAGCGGGTTGTGCTCCTCCTGCTGGGCGGCCAGCTCCCGCGCGATCTCCCGGGCCATCGACTGCATCGCCCGCTGGCGCTGCTCGCCGAGCCCGTGGGCGGTCTGGGCGAGCAGCCGGTCGGCCTGGACCGCCACCGGCATCACCACGTCCTTGGCGCGCTTCGGCAGCCTCCTCGCCGGCAGGGCGAGACGCTCGGGCGGACGCGCCGAGCGGGACTTCAGGGCGACCACGGCCGCCACGGCGCCGCCGGTGACCGCGAGCGCGCCGGCGGCGTAGGGCACCAGGCGCTTCCAGCCGACGGCGCTCACCCGCTCGCGGACCTCGGCGACCCTCGCCCGGGCCTGGGCCTTGACGTCGACCTTCTGCCCGAGCGCGAGCACGGTCTCGTCCATGCGCCGGCGGGTCTCCTCGATCGCCTCCCTCAAGTCATCCGGGTCTTCACCCATTCCATGTCCTCCGTGACGCGGGGAGCCCGGTGCGCGCACGCGCAGGCTGTCCCCACCTGCATAGATGACTATAACATTATCTTGTAGCCGAAAAGCCGCAGATCCCTAGTAGGGGGTGCCGACCAGCTCCGCCAGCCGGCGCAGGTCGCGGCTCGCCTGGTGGCGGGGGTCGAGCAGGACCACCGGACGCCCGGTGGTGGTGGCACGGTGGAAGAGCTCGAGGTCGTGGGTGATCTCGAGGGGGATGCGAAGCCCGAGGAAGCCCTCGACGCGCTCCCGGGGGAGCTGGTGGGAGGCCACCGTCTGGTTGTAGACGAGCAGCAGCCGCTCCTCCGAGACCTCGAGGGTTCGGAGGATCTCGAGCAGGGTGAGGGTGCGGCGGAGCGCGGTGACCTCGGGAACCACCACCACCACCACCCGCTGGGCCGCGGTCAGGGTGGTGAGCGCGGGGTCGCCGAAGCCCGGAGGCACGTCGACCACGACGTGGTCGTGGAGCGCCCGCAGCCGGGCCAGCAGGTGATTGACCCCGGACTCGTCGATCTGGAGCGCGTCCACCGGGTTGCGCGGGGAGCCGAGGATGCGGAGGCCACTGGCCTCGTGGCGGGCGAAGAAGTCCTCGGGGGCGCAGGCGTCACCGTCGACCACCAGCGAGCGGATGAGCTGGTCGGTGCCACCCTTGGGAGGGACGTCGAGGAGCATCGGGAGGTCGCCGTACTCGAGGTCGAGGTCGACCGCGACCACCGACTTCTCGGCGTCTGCGGCCAGGGCCAGGGCGAGGTTGGCGGTGATCGTGCTCACCCCGGTGCCCCCCTTGGCGCTGGTCACCGCGGTCACCTGGCCCTGCATCTGGGGCACCAGCTCGCGGCCGTCGGCGATGCGCTTGAGCATCGACACCAGCCGCACCTCGAGGATGTCGAGATCGAGCGGCATCGGCACGATGTCGTCGGCGAAGTCGCGGCCCCGGGTGAGCGAGCCGTCGGGGTGGTCGCTGAAGAGAACCACCGGGACGTGCTCGGTGGCGGGGTTGCGGCGCACCGTCCGGGCAAGCTCATGCCCGGTCATGTGGGGCATCACCGCGTCGCAGAGGACCAGGTCGGGCTCGTGGCGGCGGAGCTGGTGCCACGCCTCGACGCCGTCACGGGCGGTCTCGACCTGGTGGCCACGGGTCTCGAAATAGCGCTTGAGCTGCTTCCGGAGCGAGGCGTTGTCGTCGGCGATGAGCAGGCGCATGTGCTCCGACGGTAGCACCGGTCGGAGGCCGCCTCACGGCGCGGCAACGGACCGTGAAGGCCCCGTGACCCGCCGGTTTCGGGGACCCGGCGGCCGGCCGAGGTGGGGACGTGCCCCGACCCGCCCGCGCCCCCACAATGGGGGTCAGACCCTCGCTCGCACAAGATTCCTCGGCGGAACCGCGTTCTCACTGACGACCAGGGCTGAGGGATGGGGAGGCGCTCCTTACAACTGCCCCGAGAGGATGGATGGATGTCTGGACAGGCTTGGCGGGTTGCCGTCATCGCAGGCAAGGGCGGCGTCGGGAAGACCACCACGGTGATCAACCTCGGCGCCGGGCTCGCCGCCCTCGGGCGGCGCGTCCTGCTGGTCGACTGCGACCCTCAGGGCAACCTCACCTCGGGGCTGGGGCTCGACCCCTACGCCCGCCGGCGCACCGTCGCCGACGTGATCGTCGGCCGGACCACGGCCATCGACGCGATCCTCGAGACCGAGACCCCCAACCTCCACCTCATCCCCGCGCACCCCGACCTGAGCGCGGTCGAGGCCGACCTGCCCGCCCGGGTGAACGCCGAGCTGCGGCTGCGGAACGCCATGCGCGAGGGGATCGACGCCCGCTACGACGTGGTCCTCTTCGACACCCCGCCGAACTTCGGCTTCCACACGATCTCGGCGCTGGGTGCGGCCCGGTCGGCGCTGGTGCCGCTGCAGATGTCCGCCTTCGCCCTGCGCGGGCTGAAGGAGGTCATCCGGGTCATCGCCGCGGCCCGCAAGCACCTCAACCCCGAGCTCGAGCTGCTCGGCGTGGTGCCCACGTTCGTCAACAACACCCGCTTCAGCCGCGACATGCTCGAGGCGCTGAGCGACGTCTCCCAGGTGCGGGTCTTCCGCTCCGAGATCTCGCTCACCGTGAGGCTCCAGGAGAGCGCGCTCCAGGGCGTGCCCGTGCTGGTCTCGGCGCCGTCCTCGAACGCCGCCCGCGCCTACACCGCCCTCGCCGAGGAGCTCGTCGAGGTCGGTGCCCACCGGCTCGCGCCGGTGCCCCGGGGTGCCGTGCGCCCGGTCGAGATGGCCCCGCCGGCAGCGCCGGAGACCGAGCTCGCGGTGGAGGAGGAGCCCGTCGTGACCCCCGAGGCCGTCGCGGCGGTCGAGCCCGCCGCCGCCCCCGAGGCGGCGGAGGCGGCGGTGCACGAGCACCGGCATGACGACGAGGACGGCGAGCTGGACGACGGCTACGCCGTGACCCTCGCCGCCGAGCCGTCCCACGGCGCGGTGGCGCTGGCCCCCAGCGCCGACATCGCGGTGCGCCATCTCGAGGGCCAGGCGGCGCGCGGCGGGGTGATGCTCGAGCTCGAGCTCGGCCACGGCGCGATCGCCTACGCCCAGATGCCCCCGGTGGGGCTGCACACCGTCGACGATCACGACCGCGACGAGGACCAGGACCAGGCCGACGCCGAGGAGGACGACTCCGACGCCGGCACCGTGGCGCTCGAGAGCGCGACCGCGCAGCGCCGGCGCTTCCGTCTCTTCCGCCGGGCCCGGGCGAGCTGAGGGCTCCTCGCCGCCATCTCCCCGGGCGCGTCAGCCGTAGAGGGCGTGCACCAGGAGCAGGAAGACGACCACGCCGACCAGCCAGACCAGCCCCAGGCCGGCGAGGTCGCGGCGGCGCGAGCGCCGCACCAGCGGGGCGGGCCCGGCGGCGGGCGTGCCGCAGATGGGGCAGCGCCCGTCGGTGAGGTCGGGGACGTAGTCGACCTCGCAGTCGTGGCACACCCGCGCCGGCGCCGGGCGGAAATACAGCAGGTTCATCAGCGCCGCGGACAGGCGCACCCAGGGGGCCTCGCCGCCACGGCGGGCGGGACGGCGGCCGCCGAGCACTCCCATGGTCAGGGCCTCCGTGAGAGCGCCATGGCGGTGAGGTTGCAGAGCAGGATCACCTCGAGCAGCCCGAAGACGCTGAGCAGCAGCGGCCGCCGGTCCTTGACGCCCTCGAGGCTGGCGCCCACCTCGGCGGTGCCCAGGGGCCTGAGCTGGCGGCCGCCGCCGGTGCCGGTGCTCGACGAGCCCCCGAAGCCGGTGAGGGCGCCGCCGCCCGAGACCGAGGTGCCGCCGCCCACCGGCGCGGTGGCCCCGACCCCGTTGACCGGCGACTGCGGCCCGGTGAAGCCGCCGCTGAAGGCGGGGAAGGTGTTCGAGAACAGCTGGGCCTCGGAGCGCCCCAGCTTCACGTAGAGCGAGGTCCCGGTGAACCCGGCATGGGGGTTGGAGAGCCCGGGCTCGCAGGCGCTGTCGCCGAACGACCTGTAGTAGTCGGGGTCGGGCACGTTCCTCCCGTCCTTGGTGGTGAGCACGTGCCACTCGACGAGGATGCCCTGGGCGTCGCCGACCACCCGGGTGCCGGCCCGCGCCGTCGAGGAGCTGAGCCGGCAGACGTTGAAGCCCTGGGTGCGGAGCGCCTGGTTGAGCGGGTCGTTGCCGCAGGGGGCGGCGCCCGACCTGCAGATTCCCTGGGCGGTGATCGAGTACTGGCAGTCGCCGTTCACGCACACGCCCTGGATGTTGTTGGTGGCGTCCACCCTGGTCCCCGCGGCGGTACCGTCGCCGGTGGCCCTCACCTCGGTGCCGATGGCGGCGATGGAGATCAGCCCGTTGAGCAGCCGCGTGGCGCTGAGGCTGGAGAGGGTGTCGACCACGGTGCCGCCGTCGTCGGTGAGCACCGAGCTGTGCGACGACGAGCCCCCCGTCTCGGCGACCAGCGAGATCGGGGTCGGCGCCGCCGGGCAGACCTGCTGGTCGGGGCTGAGCACCGACTTCGGCGCCTTCTGGCAGGCGGGCGGCGAGTTCAGCGGCGCCGGCGGGGGGGTCTGGCCCGGCTTGTTGACCACGTCGGAGTAGAGGGCGGTGATCGCCCCGCTGTAGAGGCCGGCGAGCTGGTCGAGCGCGCCCACGGTCTGCACCCCGTTGCTGGCGTCGCCGGTGGCCCGGAGCTTGCTGGCGGTGGCGTGGGCGTGGCCGGCTCCGAGGGTGATGCGGGTGCCGTTGATGTGCTGGTCCAGGTTGCCGTCGGCGCTCTGGGTCACCGCGGTGCTGCAGTTCGCGCAGAGCGCCTCCGCCTGGGTGGGATAGGGGATCTGGACGTGGTTGAGGTTCGCCCCCGCCTGCAGCGACGCGGGCGGCTCGACGAAGGCGGCGTGCGCCTCCGCCTTGGGCTGGTTGTCGGCGGTGACGCTGGTCAGCGGGAAGGCGGTGTTGCCGAGCGGCGAGGGGTCGACCGGCGAGCCGGTCTGGAAGAGGTCGGTATCGACCACCGACGACCCGGCGACGACCTGGTACACGTCCGGGGCCGCGGCGCTGGCGTGGCCGCCGCCGCGGCCGCCGAAGGGGATGGCGAGGACCAGGACCATCATCGCCACCGCCGCCGTGATCAGCGCCCATCGCGCGCTGCGACGCATCACCATCCTCCTCCTGAGCGCTCAGACGCGCTCATTCGCGGGGGGCCTCCCGCCTGCACCCCGCTGCCCGCCATGGTGAGCATGTGCTCGATCGCCTCCTGCCCGATCTGCTCCGCGGTCATGCCCCGGCGGGCGGCGAGCTCGCCGAGGCGGCGGATCTGCTCGGGGCTCAGCTCGACCCCGAGAGCCTCGCGGAACGCCGAGCCGACCAGCTCCGGTTTCTCGGCGCCCGCCCCGGCGGCGCCGAGGTAGCTGGCCTGGACCACGGTGACGTCCTGGGCGAGCTGCCGGGCCGGCCCGCTCACCCGCACCTGGCCCTTCTCCATCACGATCGCGTTGTCGGCGGCGGCGAGCGCCGGGCCCACGTACTGCTCGACGAGCAGCACCGCCACCCCGCCGGCGTGGATCCGGGCGAGGATCTCGAAGAGCTGCTCGACGATGGTGGGCGCGAGCCCCAGCGACATCTCGTCGAGGAGCAGCAGCTGGGGCTGAACCATCAGCGCGCGGCCGATGGCGAGCTGCTGCTGCTCGCCGCCGCTCAGCGTGCCGGCCAGCTGGGAGGCGCGCTCGGCGAGCCGCGGGAAGTAACCGTGCACCCGCTGCAGCGCGCTCTCGAACGCCTCGCGCTTCAGCCCCTGGGTGGGCATGCGCAGGTTCTCGCGCACGGTGAGGTCGGGGAACATGCCGCGTCCCTCGGGCACGTGGGTCATCCCCAGCCGCGCGATCGCCTCGGGGTGCATGCGGTCGATGCGCCTGCCCCGGAAGCGGATGCTGCCGGCGGCGGCGTGGAGCAGGCCGCTCAGGGCGCGCAGCGTCGACGACTTGCCGGCGCCGTTGGGCCCGAGGAGGGCGAGCACCTCGCCCTCGGCCAGGGTGAAGGAGAGGCCACGCACGGCGACGATCTGGCCGTAGCGGACGGTGAGGTCCTCGACCTCGAGCAGCGGCGCCCCGGGGACCGGCGCGGGCGCGTGACGGAGGTGCTCAGCCCACGGCAGTCGCACTCGTGCTCTCCCCCAGGTAGGCGGCGATCACCGCCGGGTTGCTGCGCACATCCTCGGGCTTGCCCTCGGCGATGAGCCGGCCGAAGTCGAGGACGTAGATGTAGTCGCTCACCGCCATCACCAGGCGCATGTCGTGCTCGACGTAGAGCATGGAGAGCCGGAAGCTCCTGCGGATGCGCAGCAGCAGGCGGGCGAACTCGTCGGTCTCGGCGGCGTCCATCCCCGAGGCGGGCTCGTCGAGGAGCAGCAGGGTGGGCTCCAGGCAGAGCGCCCGGGCCAGCTCGCAGAGGCGCTGCTGGCGCAGTGGCAGAGCCTTCGCCGACCGCTCCAGCACGTCGCCGACGCCGACGAACTGGGCGATCACCCGGGCTCGCTCGCGGAAGCGGCGGGTCTCCAGGCGTCCCATGCCGAGCATGTGGCCCACCATCCCCACCGAGCCCCGCGACTGCGCCGCCACGGTGAGGTTCTCCCAGACGGTGAGGTCACCGAATAGCTGAACGGTCTGGAAGGTACGTCCCAGCCCGGCGAGGGCGCGCTGGTACGGCGCCATGGCGAGCAGATCCTGGCCGTCGAAGCTCACCCGCCCGGCGTCGGGCTGGATCAGCCCGCTGAGGCAGTTGAAGCTGGTGCTCTTGCCGGCGCCGTTGGGGCCGATCAGCGAGACCATCTCGCCGCGGTGCACCTTCAGGCTGAGGTTGTCGACCGCGGTGACTCCGCGGAAGCGCTTGGTGATGCCCTCGACCTCGAGCAGCGCCATCAGGCCACCCCCGTTCCCGCGGCGGGCGCCGGTCCCCGGCCCCGCAGGCGGCGGATCACCACGGCGCCGATGAGCGGCAGCTCCTCGAGGCTGCCGACGATGCCGGTGGGATTCATGATCACGGTGAGGATGAGGAGCAGGCCGCTGAGCAGCTGCTGGTAGTTGAAGGCCTGCGCGGGGTCGGCGCCGAGGTGGCCGAGGATCGCCTTGATCACCACCGGGCCCCAGATGTAGAAGGTCGCCGCCACCAGCGCACCCCACACCGAGCGGATGCCCGCAAGGATGATCAGCGCCAGGAAGGTGATGGAGAGCCCCGGATTGAAGTCGGGGCTGCTCACCGAGGGCAGGGTCAGCGCGAACATGCCGCCGCCGAGCCCGGCGATGCCCGCCGCGAGCGAGAAGGCGGCGAGCTTCATCCGGGTCAGCGAGATGCCCACCGCGGTGGCCGCGTTCTCGGAGTCGCGCACGGCGAAGAAGGCGCGTCCGCTGGGACTTCGCTGCAGCGCCGCCACCGCCACGGCGACCACCACGAAGCCGATCAGCAGCGCCCAGAAAAGCGAGTGCGCGGTGGGGTCGCTGAGGTCGATGGGGCCGGCGATGGGGTTGACCGGCTGCCCCGGGGCGCCGCCGCTGAGGGGGAACGACTGGGCGAAGAAGAGCTGGTCGCCGACCAGGGTGAAGGCCAGCGTCACCGCCGCCAGCTGGAGGCCGCGCACCCGCAGCGCGGGGATGCCGATGACCATGCCGATGGGTGCGGTGCAGAGCGCCGCCAGGGGCACGGCGAGAAAGAAGGGCAGGCCCCACCTGGCGGTGAAGATGGCGGTGAAGAAGGCGCCGAAGCCGGCGAAGGTGAACTGGCAGAGCGAGATCTGGCCGACGAAGCCGGTGAGCACCACCAGGGAGAGGAAGATGCAGCCGTCGCCGAAGACCTGGGCCCAGTAGAAGCGGTTGACGTCGCCGAACACGCCGCCGGTGCCGCCGATGCCGACGAGGAAGAAGAAGAGCGCCACCAGGGCCATCGTCGACCAGCGCGCGTAGGTCCACCAGCGCGCCCGGAAGGGCTCGACCACCTTCTCGGTGACCACCTGCGCCGAGGTCCTGGCCAGGTCGGGGTTGATGAACAGCGCCGCCACGATGACCACGAAGGCGACGCTGAACTTGAGGCCGGGAAGGCCGTGCAGGGCGGGGATGATGGCGATCAGCTCCTGGCTCATGCCCAGTACCAGCGCGCCGATGGCGGTGCGGGGCAGGCTGCGCAGGCCGCCGAGCAGCGCCGCGGCGAGCGACTCGATGAGGTAGATGGTCAGGGTGCCGCTGTCGAGCGCTCCCAGCCGCGGGGTGATGAGGATGCCGCCAATGGTGGCCAGGGCCCCGCCGATCGCCCAGGCGAGCGCGCTCACCCGGTTGACGCTGACGCCCATCAGCCTGGTGGCGTCGACGTTCTGTGACGCCGCCCGCATCGCCACCCCCATGAAGGTGCGCTTGAAGAACAGCGCGAGCCCGCCGCCGATGGCCAGGGTCACCACCACGGTGATCACGTCCTGGGCGTTGACGCCGAGGCCGCCGACGGAGAAGAGACGCTCGCCGCAGTGGTCGCAGACGTGGCTGATGTTGGTGGACACGCCGGCGTTGAAGAGCAGCACCGCGGCGTACTGCAGGGTGATCAGCCAGCCGATGGTGATGATCGACTTGTTGAGCGCCGACGCCTGCCGCACCGGTGCCAGGGTGAGGCGGTCGATGGCGACGCCGATGAGCGCTCCGGCGGCGACCGCCACCAGCGCGGCGGTGAGGAAGTTGACACCGTGGTCGGTGAGCGTCTTGAGGATGAAGACGGCGAAGATGGCCAGCGCGCCCTGCGCGAAGTTGATCACCCCCGACGTGTTGTAGATGATCACCACCCCGGAGGCGAGCAGCCCGTAGAGGCTGCTGATGATGAGACCGTCGACCAGAGCGGGACCGATCAGCGACATGGCGGCGTCAAGCCCGGGTCACCAGGGTCCGAAGGGCTGGACCTGGGCGAACTGGGTGCCGTCCCACTTCATCCACAGGATCTGTTTGTTGGGACCGTGGTCAGCGGTCATGGTGATGTCCGGGGTGAAGCCGGTGTGGTAGTTGCGCAGCCCGTTGAGCGCGGCGACCAGGCTGGCCCGGGTGAGCCCCGCCCCCAGCCTGCGTGCCTGCTCGGTGAAGATCCTCGCCGCCAGCCACGCCCCCTCCGCGTAGGAGTTGGGGTCGAAGCCGGGGAAGTACTGCCCCTGGGTCTGCAGCCACTCGTTCACCTCGGGGGTGCCGGTTGGCGGGCAGGTAGTTGCGCGCCACGTACACGCTGTGACCGGGATGGCCGAACCATCCCGCGCCCTGCTGGATCACCACCGGGTCGGAGGTCGAGGTGGTGCCCACCAGGTTGGGGTACCACCCGTTGCTGTTCATGGCGTTGATCTCGCGCACCGCGCTGTTGGCGTCGAGGATGTTGATGACGGCGTCGGGATTGGCGTTCTTGGCGGCGACGACATCGGTGCCGTAGGTCGCCGAGGAGATGTTCTCTGCGTTGCTGTAGACCACCGTCTGTCCGTTCTTCGCCGCCTGATCCTTGAGCGCCGCGAAGGAGGCCTGGGTGAGGGCGAAGTCGACGTAGAAGACGGCGATCCGCTTGAAGCCCAGCCGGTTGGCCTCGTTGATCGTGGAGACGCCGAAGCCGGCCGGCGAGCAGGCGAAGGAGAACGCCACCGGGCTGTTGTAGTCCTCGAGGGCGGTCCCGTCGATGCCGACCACGGGCACCCCCTGCTTGCGGAAGTAGGGCTCGGTGGTCGTGGCCGTGATCGGCTGGAACCCCCCCACCACCGCGAAGACGTTGTCGGCCTGCACCAGCTCGCGGGCGTCGGCGGCGGCCTTCTGCTGGTCGAGGCCGGCGTCGTCGAGGTAGGTGAAGTCGACCTGGCAGCCGTTGATGCCCCCCTCCCGGTTCACCTTCTTGAAGTAGGCGGCGGTGGCGTTGGCCACGGTCTGCTCGGTGATCGGGCCGGTGATGGCGACGATCTGTCCGATGGCCATGTGGCCGTTGACGCAGGCCGGCGAGGTGCCGCCGGGAGCTGCTGCCGCGGCGGCCGGGGCGCCTGCGGCGGCCGCCGGGCCGCCAACCGGGGCGGTCGCCCTGCCTCCACCCGTCGAGCCCGAGACCGAGGCGCCGCTGAGACCGGTGCCGCCGGCCGAGGCGCCGGTCGAGCCCTGGGCGGCGGAGGCGCTCTCGCCGCTGCCGGGCAGCTGGGCGTCGGCGCCCGCGCTGCCGCCGCTGACGCCGCCGATGCGGGCCAGGTTGACCCGCTGACTGCCCTGGTCCTGATAGTCGCGGATGATGAAGACGCCGAAGGCGCAGATGGCCACCAGCGTCAGCACCAGGGTGAGAACATAGATCCGGTCGCGGCCGGCTGCTGCTTGCATCGGTGCGTCACCTCCTCCCCACCCGTTTTTCCGCAGGTGGCCCGGTTCCTTGCGATTGACGCGTTGGAACCGCTCGTGCATCAGCACCAGCTGTGTCTCATTGAAGCGAACCGAGGGTGACCTGCGCTACCCACGTTTGCGGTATGCGCCTCCCCCGTTCGGGTGAGCCGAATCCCGTCAGCGAGGACAGCCGGTCAGCTCTCCAGCGCGAGCTTGTCCATGACCAGCTGTTGGGGCACCTGGAGGGGATAGGCACCATCGAAGCAGGCGAAGCAGAAGCCCTCTCCGGACTGCTCTCCGACTGCACGCTTGAGCCCGGCGATGCTGAGGTAGCGGAGGCTGTCGGCTCCGATGACGGAGCAGACCTCCTTCTCGTCGCGATAGGCGGCGATGAGCTCGCCCCGCGAGGCGATGTCGATGCCCATGAAGCAGGGCCAGACGATCGGCGGCGAGGCCACCCGCATGTGCACCTCGCGAGCCCCGGCCCGGCGCAGCTCCTCGACGATGCGCCGCGAGGTGGTGCCTCGGACGATGGAGTCGTCGACCAGCACCACCCTCTTGCCCTCGAGGACGTGGCGCATGGGGTTGAACTTGAGCCGGATGCCCGCCTCCCGCAGCCGCTGGTTGGGCTGGATGAAGGTGCGGGTGATGTAGCGCGACTTGATCACCCCCTCGACGAAGGGGATTCCCGACGCCTCGGCGAAGCCGACCGCATGCGGGGTGCCGCTGTCGGGGAGGGCCATCACGATGTCGCCTTCGGCGGGCGCCTCCCCGGCCAGCTCGCGGCCCATGTTCACCCGGGCCTCGTAGAGCGAGCGGCCCTGCATCACGCTGTCGGGGCGGGCGAAGTAGATGAATTCGAAGGAGCACATCGCGGGCCGGCCCACCGCCTTGTTGATGCGGGCGCTGCGGACCCCTTCGGCGTCGATGCTGACGATCTCGCCGGGTTCGATCTCGCGCACGAACTCGGCGCCGACGACGTCGAGGGCGCAGGTCTCGCTGGCGACCACGTGTCCGGCGCCGCCGGGGCCGTCGGCGCCGGACAGGCGGCCGAGGCAGAGCGGCCGGATCCCCAGCGGGTCGCGGGCCGCCACCAGGCTGTCGCGGGTGATGAAGAGGAGCGAGTAGGCACCCTCGAGACGCGGCAGGGCCCGTCGCAGCACCACCTCCAGGCTCTCCCCGGGGGGGCGGCTGAGCAGGG
>JRHI01000298.1_pt1 | contig 55648 bp, 56 predicted proteins | sample 215371 | NCBI WGS metagenome assembly JRHI01 (sample SAMN02929681, study PRJNA255918) | sediment metagenome | biome: cave system; feature: Ice Cave; material: Sediment; isolation source: sediment from deep within a dark volcanic ice cave with no known source of... ...
GCGCTTCGCTGGCGGCCCGGCCTGAGACCGCCGACGGCCGCGCCGCCAGCTTTGCCCCGATCGGCTACTACGGCTGCGGGGCGGCGCCGACCGTCCAGCTCCAGAATCGCGGGGTGGCCGCCACCGGAGTGGCGATGGTGGCCTCGCCGGCCGGCAAGGTGACATATCTCAACTTCAGCCTGCTCGAGCAGGATGCTGACCCGGCGGCGGCCCTGAGCCGTGTCCACAAGAAGATGGAGTCGCTCCAGTCGGCTTTGACCGGGGCCGGGGTGGCGGCGACCGAGATCACGGTTGGCGGGCTCAACGTGTACTCCTACAAGCCGGCTCCCAACACTTCCAACCTGACCACCGCCCTGACCACCGCCAGCGGCTCGGTGCAGGCCCGGATCTCGAACCCCGACCTGGTCGCCCGGGCGACCGCCGCCGGGCTGGCGGTGCCGGGGATCCAGAGCTTCAACTCGACCACCGGCGGGGCCTCGGCTGACCTACCCAGCGAAGCCGTGCAGAAGGCGGTGGCGGACGCCACCAGCCAGGCCAGGGCGATGGCGGCCGCGACCGCCCGGGCGGCCGATCTCACGCTCACCGACGTCCAGAGCATCGTGAGCCAGCCGCCTACCGGCTGCTACGGCGCCGCCGGCTTCGGCTACATGATCCAGGTGACGGTCACCTACAACGTCAAATAGACAGTTCCCACCCCCTCGAGGGGCGGCGGGCCATAGCCGCCGCCCCTTTTCCGGGTGGGTGCCCGGCCGCGGCCGCCTCGGGCTGCACGGCGGGGGTGGTTTCGGCTTGAATCGTCAGAGTGGGGCCGTTGGTCGAACAGGCGCGGCAGGCTGCCCGGGCGGCGGCCGAGGCGGCGTCGGTAGAGGTGCGCGTCGTGGAGACGGTGCCCGAACTGAAGGTCGCCGAGGAGATCTTCAATCGCACCTGGCCGGGCGAGCATCCTCCGGTGCCGGTCCACACGATGCGGGCCATGGTCCACTCGGGCGGCACCTATGTGGCGGTTGCGGATCGCGGCGGCGAGGCGGTCGGGGCTGTGCTCGGCTTCGTCGGCCTGGAGGACCGCCGGCCTTACCTGCATTCTCACGTGATGGCGGTGCGGCCTGACGTCCGCAGCGGTGGCGTCGGCCGAGCCCTCAAGCTGGACCAGCGGCGCTGGACCCTGGAACACGGTATGGACCGGGTGACCTGGACCTTCGACCCGCTGGTGCGCAAGAATGCCTACCTCAACTTCGCCCGGCTGGGTGTCTACTCGAGGCGCTACTACGAGGATTTCTACGGGGTCATGGAAGATCCTCTCAACGCCAATGACTACACCGACCGGGTCCTGGTCGAGTGGGATCTCGCCTCGGAGCGGGTGATCCGGGCCAGCGAGGGGCACGTCCTAAGCCTGGATGTACAGGCGTTGTTGGGCCAGGATGCGGCGATCGTCCTGCGCGCCGGCCCGGACGGATACCCGGTGATCACCCCGGACGACGCCGAGTGCCTGCTGCTCGAGCTGCCGGAGGACATCAACCAGATGCGCCGCGAAGACCTCGACCGGGCCCGCGGGTGGCGGCGGGCGCAGCGCGAGGTGCTCAGCCCCGCCCTCCGCCGGGGTTACGTGATCCAAGGGGTCAGCCGGGACGGCTGGATGGCCGTCCGCCAGACCGGCGGCCGGGCCCCCTCGAGGTGAGCGTCTCGACGGCCGGACTCCAGCCGGCGGGGCCGGGCCGGGCCGACCCGGCCACCCTGCTCCGCATCTACCGGGTGGCGGTGGTCACTCGGGCGGTCGACGAGCGGCTCTGGATCCTCTCCCGCCAGGGCCACGTCAGCTTCGTACTGACCGGACGCGGCCACGAGATCGCTCAGGTGGCCAGTACGTGTGCGCTGCGGCCCGGTTTCGACTCGGCCTGGCCCTACTACCGTGATCTGGGCGTGGCCCTGGCGCTCGGGGTGCATCCCTACGAGATCATGCTTTCGACCATGGCCCGGGCCGCCGATCCCCACAACGGCGGCCGCCAGCTCAACGCCCACTTCTCCAGCCCCGAGTTGCGGCTGGGCAGCGTCTCGAGCGAGATCGCGGCCCACCTGCCGCATGCGGTCGGGGCGGCCTGGGCGGCCGAGGTCAGGGGAGAGGGGGCGGTGGCGGTCTGCTGGTTCGGGGAGGGGGCCAGCAGCGAGGGTGCCACCCACGAGGCGATCAACCTCGCCGCCATCCACCGTCTGCCGGTTGTCTTCATCTGCGAAAACAACCGGTACGCGATCAGCGTGCCCCTGGACCAGCAGGTGGCGGGCGGCAGCGTGGCCGCCCGCGGTAGCGGCTACGGGATCCCCGGCCAGACCGTCGACGGCTGCGACGCGGCGGCGGTGCTGGCCGCCACCACCGCGGTCGTCGATCGGGCCCGGGCCGGCCACGGACCCTCACTGCTCGAACTGGACGTGCCCCGGATGACCCCCCACTCCTCGCAGGACGACGACGCCTATCGTTCGGAGGCCGAGCGGTCGGCGGCGATCGAGCGCGACCCGTTGCCCAGGCTGCGCGGTGAACTCTTCGAACTGGGAGCACTCGATCCCGAGGCCGACCGGCGGATCTGGGCGGAGGCCCGAGATTTCATCAGCCGGTGTGCCGACGCGGCGCTGGAGCAGCCGTATCCCGACCCCGAGCGCCGCCGGCGCTGGCTCTATGCCGGCGATCCTCCTCACCAGTACCACCTTGATCCCAGGCTCGAGGCATGGCCGGGAGTGTGGTCATGACTGCGGCCCCGGACACCGACGGCGTGACCATGGTCCAGGCCGTGCGCGATGCCCTGGAAGAGGAGATGGACCGAGACCCGTCGGTGGTGCTGCTCGGGGAGGACATCGGCCGCAAGGGCGGGGTGTTCAAGGCGACCGCTGGCTTGCTCGAGCGCTTCGGCCCCCTGCGGGTGCTGGACACCCCGATCGCCGAAGTGGCGATCGCCGGCGCCGCCATCGGCGCCGCCATGTCCGGGCTGCGGCCGGTGGCCGAGTTCCAGTTCGCCGACTACATGCACCCCGCCTACGACCAGATCGTCAACCAGGCGGCGACGATGCGCTGGCGGAGCGTGGGCGCCTGGTCGGTGCCGGTGGTGTTCCGCGCCCCCTGCGGCGGCGGGGTGCGCGGCGGCGTCTACCACTCGCAGAGCATCGAGGCGCTCTACGCGCACATCCCCGGCCTGAAGGTGGTGGTCCCGGCCACGCCCGGCGACGCCGGTGGCCTGCTGCGCGCCGCGATCCGCGACGACGACCCGGTGGTGTTCTTCGAGCACAAGGCGCTCTACCGCCGCGGCCGCGAGGTGGTGACCGGGGACACCGAGGTCATCCCCCTCGGCGTCGCCCGGGTCGACCGCGAGGGCGGCGACGTCGCGGTGATCACCTACGGCATGGGTGTCCACCTCGCTCGCGACGCGGCGGAGCGCTGCGCCGCCGACGGGGTGGAGACGGAGATCGTCGACCTGCGCACGGTCTCGCCCTTCGACCGCGAGGCGGTGGCCCGCAGCGTCGCCCGCACCGGCAAGGTGCTGCTCCTGCACGAGGCCAACCGCACCATGGGGCCGGCCGCCGAGATCGCCGCATTCATCGCCGAGGAGCTCTTCACCGAGCTCGACGCCCCGGTGCTGCGGATCGGCGCCGACGACTGCCACCTCCCCTACAACGCCTCCGAGGAGGCCGCGATCCTCCCCGACGCGGCCCGCGTCGCCGCGGCCGTCCGCCGCCTGGCCGCGTACTGAGGAGGCCGGGACCTCACCCGGTGTGACGGCGGGCTTGCCGCTGTTGTGATCAGCGCGGACCGGGTGACAGACCGGCGGTTCGGGGTGACCAGCGGGTCTCGAGGGTCCCGGTGACGGCGCCGCCGCGGCACACTGCGGAGGTCGGCGCCACTGACAAGGGCAAACCCTCCGCGAGGGGGGGACGCAAAGCCACGGATCTCTCGCAGACCGCCGGGTTACCAAGGGTCGCCAATCGGGGCCGACAGCACGGAGTGCTGCCATGCCCCTGCGCACGCTGTTCACAGCGCTCGCGGCCGCCGCCTCGTTCGCGGGAGCGTTCGCCTACGTCCACGCCGGCGTGGTGTCGCCGGGCTCCGGGCTGACCGCATCCGCGGTGACCGCGGTGAGCCACGTGCCCAACCACGACCACGTCGTGACCACCCCGGCCCCGACCCCGGTGCCGACCGCAGTGCCGACGCCGGTGCCGACCCCGGTTCCGGTGGTGCAGCGGGCGGCGTCCGCCCCGGTGCAGGTGCCCGCGCCGGTGATCGCCCGGCGGGCCCCCGCGCCGCCGCCCGCTCCGGTGGTGCTCCGCAACCAGCTGACCAGCGGCGACGGCACCCTGCACACCGCCGTCGGCGTCTACGGCGACTGCTCGGGCCGCACCGAGCTCACCCACGCGATGGCGGCCGTCGACACCTGCATCCCCGGGCCGCAGTACTTCGTCGGCCACAACGTCGGGGTGTTCACTCCGCTGATGCACATGGGCGTGGGCTCGATCATCACCTACTGGGACGCCAGTGCCACCGCCCACGTGTGGCGGGTGGTGTCGGTGCGCGGAGACTGGCGCTCGGCCAACGGCGTACCCCCGGCCACCGGCCCCGACGTCGTCGCCCAGTTCCAGACCTGCGTGGTCCCCGACGGCTCCATCGACCGCATTCTCGACGTGGTGCCCGCCTAGCCCCTCTCCCCGGTCCAGGCGACGAGCGCGCCGGCGTCCTGGGTGTTGATGATTGATGTGGCATCAACTCCACAGGCGGCGGCGCGCTCGCAGCCGATGAGCTGCCAGTCCAGCTGACCGGGCGCATGGGCGTCGGTGTCGATCGCGAACCGGCAGCCGGCCTCGACGGCGAGGCGCAGCAGCCGCTTGGGCGGGTCGAGCCGCTCGGGGCGGCAGTTGATCTCGACGGCGACGTCGTGGCGGCGGCAGGCCTCGAAGACCGCCTCGGGGTCGAACGTCGACTCCGGGCGTCCCTTCCCTCTGACCAGCCGCCCGGTGCAGTGGCCGAGCACGTCGGTGTGGGGGTTGGACACCGCCGCCACCATCCGCCGGGTCATGTCCTCGGCGGGCATGCGCAGCTCGGAGTGGACGCTGGCGACGACCAGGTCGAGCTCGGCGAGCAGGTCGGGCTCCTGGTCGAGCGAGCCGTCGTCGAGGATGTCGACCTCGATGCCGGTGAGGATCCGGAACGGGGCCAGGCCGGCGTTGAGCGCGGCCACCACCTCGAGCTGCCGGCGCAGCCGCTCCGCGGTGAGGCCGCGGGCCACCTTGAGCCGCGGGGAGTGGTCGGTGAGCACCATGTACTCGTGGCCGAGGGCGCGGGCGGCGGCCGCCATCTCGTCGATGGGGCTGCCCCCGTCCGACCAGTCGGAGTGCACGTGGCAGTCGCCGCGGAGGGCGGCGCGGAGCTCGGCCCCGGCCGCGGCGGTGGGCGTCCCCTCGGTGGCCTCGAGCCGGCGCAGGTAGACGGGCACCTCGCCGGCGGCGGCCTCGGTGATCACCCGGGCGATCACCTCCCCCACCCCGGGCAGCTGCTGCAGGGTGCCCTCCCGCAGGCGGCGGTCGAGCTCGCCCTCGGGCAGCCCCTCGACGGTCGCCGCCGCCCGGCGGAAGGCACGCACCCGGTAGGAGGGCTCGAGGGCGCGCTCGAGCAGGAAGGCGATGCGCTTGAGCGCGACGGCGGGCTCGGCGGCTGCGGTCACCCGTCAGGTGTACCGCAACCGCGGCGTCGCCCGCGGGCTCACCTCACCTCCACCACCCCGGACATGCCCGGATGGATGGCGCAGATGTACGGGTACTTCCCTGCGGTGGGGAACTTCAGCGAGTAGCTGCTCGCGGGCAGCGGCTTGCCCCCGAACAGGCCGGAGATCGCAAGGCCGCTGGTGTACTCGCTGCCCGGCCCCGGGTTCGGCGGCCCGAAGATCAGCGGGTCCTCGGGGGTGAGCTCGCGCCCGATCGCGACGACGTGGGGCTCGTAGCTGTCGTTCTTCCAGGTCACGGTCTGGCCTGGGGCGATGCTGACCGTGGTCGGGAAGAACTGGTTGATGGTGAGCTCCTTGCCCACCGCGCCGGCCTGGACGATCCCCGGCGCGGTGGTGGGCACCCCGGAGGCGACGGTGGCGGCGTCGGCCTTGTCGCCGCTGAGCTGGCGGTCGGCGGCGCTCCGCAGCGCGGTCGCGGTCTGGATGGGGCTGCCGGAGGGCACCACCGTCAGCGTCGCCGCCATCGTCGGATGGAGAAGGCAGATGAACCGGTAGGCGCCGGGCTTGAGGTCGGAGGCGAGTGGCAGGACCGCGGTCTGGCCGCCGACGAAGACCCCGCTGTTGTAGTAGGGCTGGCCCGAGAAGGGGCCGGGCAGCGGCACCACCGCGGGCGGCGTCCCCGCGGGCGCGGCCGGCGGCGCCCCGGCCGGCGCACCCGGGCAGGTGGTGGTGGTGGAGGTCACCGGCTCGGTGCTGAGGCAGGGGCCCCCGGAGATCGCGGTGAAGCCGACCCCCGGAGTGATCAGCGGCGGCTGGTTGGAGTGGTCGGGCAGCACCCCGAAGGTCACCGTGTGGGGCGTCCCCTGGGTGGGGTTGACCATCCGGAGGGTGTCACCGGCGTGGGCGCTGAGGGTGGCCGGATAGAAGGCGAGGAAGTCGCGCTCGGGGTGGGTCGCGTCGGCCCCGCCGGCGTTGACGCTGAGCGTCGCCGGCCCCGAGGGGACGCTGGTCGGAGCGCTGGTGGCTCCGCCGCCACCTCCACCGCCACCGCACCCCGCGACCACGGCGGTCGCCGCCACGGTGACGACCCATCCGAAGCCTGCTCGCCGTCGATCCATCACACGACCTCCACATGACCATGGCGGCGCCCCTGGTCCGCGGCGCCGATCATGCACGACTGCTCGGGCGCGCCGGGCGAAAATGGCGCCGGAGGACTGCGTAGGAAAACGGTGGGGTCGCGCGTCGAAGTGGAGACGCAACCGCGTGCCTCCCCCGGGGGTGGGGGAGGCGCAGCAGCCGAGGGCCCGGCGGGGCCCCCCGGAGGACCCGCGATGAGCAGCCCGGAGCCGACCCGGCTCGACACGGCGCACCCGGCGCTGCGCTCCCTGCGGGCCGCCCGCCGGGACCTCGACGTCGCCGTGGACATCCTCGACCAGCTGGAGCCGGGCACGGCGCAGCACCGCCTCGCGGTGCGCGCCTGGACCGACGTCCGGCGGCTGATCCGCAGCCTCGCCACCGGCAGCGACGAGGGGCTCGAGGACGCCGACGTGCCGGTGGCCTCGATCCGCACCTCCCAGGACCGCAAGCTGCAGCGCGCCCGCGGCGCCTGAGGCCGCGCCACAGGGGCCGGCGCGCTACATTCGACCTGCCATGGACAGCGAGCAGGAGCAGGGGGCGCCGCCGCCGCAGCCCCCGCCGCGACGATTCACGAGCTCGATCCCGCTCAGCGAGCCCTCGCGCCGGTCGCAGGCGCTGATGTGGCTCGTCATCGCCCTCTCCGGCGGCGCCGTGCTCCTGGTGGTGCTCCTCTACTACACCTCGGGCTTCGGCCTCTGGTTCTCCCGCTGAGCCCGCGCTGAGCACCCTGCGTTACCTCGGCAGCCATTGGGATACGCTCCGTCCTCAGCTGCTCACCCACCTGCAGATCGTCGCCGTGGCGATGGCGGCGGCGTCGGTCGCCGGACTGGTGACCGGGGTGCTGGCGTCGCGCCGGCCCCGGCTCGAGGCGGCCGCCCTCGCCGTCGCCGGGGTGATCCTCACCATCCCCAGCTTCGCCCTCTTCGGGATGCTGACCATCCTGCTCGGGATCGGAAACCCGGCGGTCGAGCTCGGGCTCGCCCTCTACGCGCTGCTGCCGATCATCCGCAACACCCGCACCGGCCTCGGGGCGGTCGACCCCGCGGTGGTCGAGGCGGCGCAGGGGATGGGGATGAGCCCGGCGCAGGTGCTGCTCCGGGTCGAGCTGCCCCTGGCCCTGCCGGTGATCGTCGCCGGGCTGCGCCAGGCGACGGTGATGGTGGTGGCGATCGCCACCGTCGGCGCCACCGTGGGCGCCAACGACCTCGGCCAGCCGCTGCTGGAGGGCATCCGCGGCAACGACCGCGACGCCATCTTCGCCGGCGCGCTGCTGGTGGGCGCCCTGGGGGTGAGCGCCGACGCCCTCCTCGCCGCCCTCGAGCGCGGGCTCTCGCGGGGGCGCACCGCGTGATCAGCCTCGAGCACGTGGTCAAGCGCTACGGCGACCGGGTCGCGGTCGACGACCTCTCGGTGGAGATCGGCGCCGGTGAGATGGCGGTGCTGGTGGGCCCCTCCGGATGTGGCAAGACGACCACCCTGCGGATGATCAACCGGCTGGTCGAGCCCACCTCGGGGACCATCCGCGTGGACGGGCGCGACACCCGCGAGCGCGGCGTCGAGGAGCTGCGCCGCTCGATCGGGTACGTGATACAGCAGGCGGGGCTCTTCCCCCACCTCACCGTGGCCGAGAACATCGCCACCGTGCCCCGGCTGCTCGGCTGGGACCGGCGGCGCATCCGGGCCCGGGTCGAGGAGCTGCTCGAGCTCGTGGGGCTGCCCCCGGCCGGCTACGCCGAGCGGCTGCCGCGGGCGCTCTCCGGCGGCGAGCGGCAGCGGGTGGGGGTGGCACGCGCCCTCGGCGCCGATCCGCCGGTGCTGCTCATGGACGAGCCGTTCAGCGCCCTCGACCCGGTCACCCGGCTGCGCCTCCAGAGCGAGCTGCTGCGGGTGCAGTCGCTGGTGCGCAAGACCATCGTGGTGGTCACCCACGACATCGACGAGGCGCTGCGGCTCGGCGACTGGGTCATCCTCCTCCAGACCGGCGGCCGCCTCGCCCAGGTGGCGACCCCCGCCGAGCTGCTCGCCCACCCCGCCTCGGACTTCGTCGCCGGCTTCCTCGGCGGCGACCGCACCCTGCGGCGGCTGGCGCTGGTCCCGCTCGCCTCCGCCGAGCCGCGCCCCGCCGACGGCGCCGTGCCCGCGGAGAGGGTCGACGCCGGGGGCAGCCTCCGCGACGCCCTCGAGGTGGTGCTGCGCTCGCCCGACGGCCGCGCCGCCGTGGTCGACGGCGACCGGGTGGTCGGCGTGGTCGACGCCGAGGTGATCCGCCGGGCGGCGGCGCCGCGATGAGGGCCCGGCGGCCCGGCGGACTGCGGCTGGCGCTCACCCCGGTGCTGGTGGGGGTGGCGCTGCTGCTGCTCTACCTCTGGGTGCACACCGCCGACGTGCCGCCCGAGGAGGCGGGGGTGCTCTCCCCCGACTTCATCGGCACCCGGCTGACCCAGCACGTCGAGCTCACGGTGGTCTCGTTCCTGATCGCCGCCGCCCTCGCCCTGCCCCTCGGCGTGGTCGCGGCGCGCGCCGGCCGGGGGGTGCGGCTGCCGGTGCTGCTCGCCGCCAACCTCGGCCAGGCGATCCCCAGCATCGCCCTGCTCGCCCTGGTGTTCACGGTGACCGGGTTCACCCTCCGCACCACGGTGATCGCCCTCGTGGTCTACGCGGTGCTCCCGATCCTGCGCAACACCATGGCCGGGCTCCAGGGGGTCGACCCCGACGCCGTCGAGGCGGCCCGGGGGATGGGGATGAGCCCCGCCCAGGTGCTGCTCCGGGTCGAGCTGCCGCTGGCCTCCCCGGTGGTCTTCGCCGGGCTGCGGACCGCCCTCGTCCTGGTGGTCGGCACCGCCACCCTCGGCAACTTCGTCGGCGGCGGCGGGCTCGGCGACGTGATCGAGTCGGGGCTGACCGCCGCCGGGCTGGAGCCCGCCTCGCGTATCGTCGTGGTCGGCGCCGTCCTGGTGGCGGCGCTGGCGCTGCTCGCCGACTGGGTGCTGAGCCTGGTCGAGCGCGCCGTGGTCCCCACCTGGGAGGACGGATGAGATGAGACGCCCCCTCGCGCTCGCCGCGCTGACCACGGCCTCGGTGCTCGTCCCCGGCTGCGGCGGGAGCGGTGGCAGCAGCAGCAGCGGGGCCGCCGCCGGCGCCCCGGTGATCTGCATCATGTCCGAGTTCCGCACCCGTGCCGACGGTGTGCCCGGGCTGGGGCGGACCTACAACCCCGCCTTCGTCACCGCCAACTACAAGGACATCGGGAGCACCGCCGAGGCGGGCATCGCCAGCGGCCAGTGCGCCGCGGGCGAGGTCTTCACCACCGACTCGGCGATCGCCGCCGACAACCTGGTGGTGCTCAGGGACGACAAGGGCCTCTTTCCGCCCGACAACGTGGGGCTGATCGTCCGCTCCGCGGTCCTGCAGAACCACCCCGGCATCGCCGCGATCATGGCGCCGGTGGCCGCCCGGATCACCACCGACGAGATCACCAGGCTGAACCGCGCGGTGGAGATCGACAAGCACCCGGTGAACGAGGTCGCCCAGCAGTGGCTGCAGCAGAACGGCCTGCTCGACGCGGCGCCAGCGGCCGCGGGCGCGGGCAGCGCCGCCTGCCCGGTGAGCGCGACCACGGTCGACGGCGGCGGCGCCCGGCTGAAGATCGGCAGCAAGCCCTTCGCCGAGGAGGAGCTGCTCGCCGCGATGACCCGCCTGGTGCTGGCCCGCCACGGCTACACCGTCGACGACAGCGTGCACGCCGCCGACCCGGCCATCGACCGGGCGCTGCGCGACGGCACCGTCGACATGCTCTGGCAGTACACCGGCACCGAGCTGCAGGAGTTCCTCGGGGTGAAGCACCCGCCCGCGGCGCTCGACGCCGCCTTCGAGGAGGCGCGCAGCCGCGACGAGCCCAACGGCCTCTGCTGGACCTCCCCGGCGCCGATGAACGACACCAACGGCCTGGCGATCAGGGCGGCCGACACCGGCCGCTACGGCACCACCCTGACCGCCTTCGGCGAGTACCTGGCCACCCACCACTGACGGTCCCGCCCCCGATCCCGGGGACTACGCGATTGCGCGGTGTGGGGGTAGACTGATCCCCCATGCGGGGGAGACGCCGCCCCCCACCACCCCGATCCGGATGCCCGTGGACCAGACCGTCAACGACCTCACCATCCTCGCCGCCACCGTCAACGGATCGGGCAGCCAGTCGGCGAACCTGGTGCTCACCCGGGCGATCTTCTCGATCGGTGTGCCGGTGGCGCCGAAGAACGTCTTCCCCTCGAACATCGAGGGGCTGCCCACCTGGTACGACCTCCGGGTCAGCGCCCGCGGCTACCAGGCGCGCGGCGGCGGTCCCGACCTGCTGGTCGCACGCAACCCGCAGACCTGGCTGCGCGACCTCGCCGCGGTCCGGCCGGGCGGCGCGGTGGTCCACGACGCGGTCCTCCCCAGCGCCGGCCGGCGCGACGACGTCGAGTACTTCCCGGTGCCCTTCGCCCAGCTCGCCAGGGCGCGGATCGTCAGCGACTCGCTGCGCAAGCAGCTCACCAACATGATCTACGTCGGGGTGGTGGCGGGCCTGCTCGGCATCCCCTTCGACAACGTGGTCGCGGGCATCGAGCGCACCCTGCAGTCGAAGCCGCGGGCCTGGGCGCCGAACGTGGCCGCCGCCCGGGTGGGCCACGAGTACTGGGAGGAGCACTTCGCCCACCGCCGCATCGGCCACGCGCTGAGGGTGGTCGAGGGCGGCACCGACGGCCTGGTGCTGGTCGACGGCAACCAGGCGGCGGCGCTCGGCTGCGTGATGGGCGGCTGCACCGTCACCGCCTGGTATCCATCACCCCCTCGTCCAGCCTCTGCGAGAGCCTGATCGCCTACGCCGAGCGCTTCCGCACCGACCCCGAGACCGGCGAGCGCCGGATCGCCGTGGTCCAGGCCGAGGACGAGCTCGCCGCGGTCGGCATGGCCATCGGCGCCGGCTGGGCGGGGGCGCGGGCGATGACCGCGACCAGCGGGCCGGGGATCTCGCTGATGGCCGAGTTCACCGGGCTGGCCTTCTACGCCGAGGTGCCGGTGGTGATCTTCGACATCCAGCGGCTGGGGCCCTCGACCGGGCTGCCCACCCGCACCTCGCAGGGCGACCTCGCCTTCGTCCACCGGCTGGGCCACGGCGACACCCGCCACCCGGTGCTGCTCCCCGGCACCGTGGAGGAGTGCTACGAGATGGCCCAGCAGGCCTTCGACCTCGCCGACCGCCTCCAGACCCCGGTGTTCGTGCTCAGCGACCTCGACCTGGGCATGAACCTGTGGATGTCGCGGCGCTTCGCGTACCCGGAGGAGCCGTTCGACCGCGGCAAGGTGCTGAGCGCCGACGACCTCGAGGAGCTGGAGGGGCGGTGGGCGCGCCACCGGGACGTCGACGGCGACGGCATCCCCTACCGCACCCTGCCGGGCACCCGGCACGCCAGCGCCGGCTACCTCACCCGAGGCTCCGGCCACGACGACGACGCCCGCTACACCGAGAGCCCGGAGGCGTACCGCCAGACCGTCGACCGGCTGGCGCGCAAGCACGACGGCGCCCGCGCCATGGTGCCCGCCCCGGTGGTCGTCTCCGGCGGCGCGCCACTGGGGGTGATCGCCTACGGCAGCAGCCACCACGCCGTGGTCGAGGCGCACGACCTGCTCGCCGCCCGCGGCCTGCGGCTCGACTACCTGCGGCTCCGGGCGCTTCCCCTGGGACCGCAGGTCGCCGAGTTCGTCGCCGCCCACGAGCGGGTCCACGTCGTCGAGCAGAACCGCGACGGCCAGCTGCTCGGCATCCTCCGCGACGACCTGCCCGCCGAGCTGGCCGGCCGGCTCCGCTCCATCCGCCACTACGACGGCCAGCCCCTGGCCGCCGAGGCGATCACCCAACCGCTGTGCGAGCTGGAGGCAGTCGCCGTCTAGATGTCAGCTCTCGCCCTCAACCGGATCGGCCTGGCGCGCGAGGCCTACAAGGGCGCCGCCTCGACGCTGTGCGCGGGCTGCGGCCACAACTCCATCACCAACCACATCGTCCGGGCGCTCTACGACCTCGGGCTCGAGCCCCACCGGCTGGCCAAGCTCAGCGGCATCGGCTGCTCCTCGAAGACCCCCGCGTACTTCGTCGACCAGGCCCACGGCTTCAACGGCCTCCACGGACGAATGCCCGCGATCGCCACCGGCGCCGGGCTCGCCGACCGCGAGCTGGTGCTGCTCGGGGTGTCGGGCGACGGCGACAGCGCCAGCATCGGGCTGGGGCAGTTCATGCACCTGATGCGCCGCAACCTCGACTGCACGTACATCATCGAGGACAACGGCACCTACGGTCTGACCAAGGGGCAGTTCTCGGCCACCGCCGACATCGACTCGGTGCACAAGAAGGGCACCGTCAACCACTACCAGCCGATCGACCCGTGCGCCGTCGCCCTCGCCGTCGGCACCACCTTCGTGGCCCGGTCGTTCTCCGGCGACGGCCGCCAGCTGGTGCCGCTGATCAAGGCGGCGGTGGCCCACCGCGGCACCGCCCTCATCGACATCATCTCCCCCTGCGTCACCTTCAACGACCACGAGGGCTCCACTCGGAGCTACAGCTGGATCAAGGACAACGACGCCGGCCTCCACGACCTCTCCTTCATCCCCTACTACGAGGAGATCAAGGTCGACTACGAGCCCGACCAGGTCCAGGAGGTGGAGCTGTACGACGGCTCCACCCTGGTGCTCAGCAAGCTCTCCGAGGACCACGACGCCACCGACCGGGTCGGCGCCATGCGCCTGCTCGAGGAGAGCCGCGCCCGCGGGCAGCTGGTCACCGGCCTGCTCTACGTCGACGAGCACGCCCAGGACTTCGCCACTCGCGAGCGGCTCGCCGAGCGTCCCCTGCGCGACCTCGGCGAGACCGAGCTGCGCATCGGCCGGGACGACTTCGACCGCCTCATGGCCGAGCTCATGTAACCGCGCTTGCGCGCGCGGCCCCCTGTCCTCTGCGGGTCTATGATGACCAACGGGTTAACGGGGGTCGGAGGGCGGTGTCGCCGTGAGCCATGAGACGCTCCGGATGATCTCCATCCCGCTCTTCACCGCGGTGATCGGCTACATCACCAACTGGAGCGGGGTGATCATGCTGTTCTACCCCGTCCATTTCCGGGGCTGGCGGGTGCCCGGACTGGCGGCGCTGGTGAGCGTGATGCCGCGCAAGATCCAGGAGATCCCCGGGATGATGCACGGGGGCCTGGGCTGGCAGGGGATCATCCCCTCACGGGCGGCGAAGATGGGCAGCATCGCGGTCGACACCGGCATCGCCAAGGTGGGCAGGCCGGTCGAGTTCTACCGCGAGCTCGAGCCCGACAAGATCGCCGAGCACATCGTGGCCACCTCGCAGCGCGACCTCCGCGCGCTGGTGGAGCGGATCGTGGAGCGCGAGCACCCGCAGCTCTGGCGCAACCTCCCCCAGCTGGTCCGCGAGGCGGTGCACCTGCGCGTGCAGCAGCAGCTGCCCCAGATCGTGCGGTCGATCACCGAGGAGATCGGCGAGAACATCGACCAGCTGATCGACGTCAAGCTGATGGTGATCAAGCACATCGAGGCCGACCCGCGGCTTGCCAACCGGATCTTCCTCGACGTCGGGAAGAAGGAGCTGCGGCTGATCCAGAATTTCGGCTTCGTCATCGGCATGCTGCTCGGCATTCCGATGATCTGGATCACCAAGGCGCTTCCCCAGTGGTGGGTGCTGCCCCTCGGCGGCGTGATCATCGGCTACGTCACCAACTGGATCGCGCTCTACATGATCTACGAGCCGGTCGAGCCCCGCCGCATCGGCCCCTTCCGCTGGCAGGGGCTGTTCATCAAACGGCAGAAGGAGGTCGCCGACGAGTACGCGAAGATCATCTCCGAGGACATCATCACCCTCGAGAACATCGGCACCGAGCTGCTCACCGGCCCCCGCTGCGACCGCACCCGGCAGATGATCGAGACCGCGCTGCGTCCCGCGGTCGACCAGGCGGTGGGTCCGACGAGGTCGCTGGTGCGGGCGGCGATGGGCACCCGCGAGTACGACGCCATCCGCGCCTCGGTGGCCGCAGAGGCGGTCGACTACGCGATCACCCCGCTCGCCAATCCCGAGTTCAACCGCCGGCAGAACCGCCGCATCCACCGGCTGATCGCCGATCGGGTCGCCGAGCTCCCCCCGAAGGACTTCTCGGCGATGCTGCACACCGCCACCGAGCAGGACGAGTGGCTGCTCCTGCTCCACGGCGCCGTGCTCGGCTTCGGCGCCGGCCTGATCCACCTGCTGATCTTCGGATGACCGAGCAGGGCACGCCGGGCGCCAACGGCTCCGGCCCCGAACACCCGCGGCGCGGCCCGGTGCCGCTCGGCCTCCTTCGGGCGGCTCCGGCGGTCGCCCGCTTCGGCCTGGTCACGGCCCGGCCTGGTCACGGCCCGCAACCTCACCCAGTGGGGGGTGGAGACCTCGCTGCAGGCGGCGCTGCGGGTCGCCCGTGCGGCCGCGATCGGCGAGACCCCCACCCAGGTGCTCGACGACACCGTGAGCGGGCTGCGCGAGCGCGGCCGCCGGCTGCTCGGCATCCCCGAGATCGAGAGCTCGGTGCAACCGGCGGGCCGTGAGCGCGCCCGGTCCGCGCCCGGCCCCACCCCGCGGTCCCGCGCCGCCGCGGCCACCCCCGCGTCGCTGCGCGCCCGCGGCGCCGAGCTGCTCCGCCTCTCCGCCGACGTCGCGTTCTCCGAGCAGGTCCACCCCGCCTACGCCCGCATCCTCGGCGAGCTCGCCCCCGACGAGGCCCGCATCCTCCGCTTCCTCGCCTGTGAGGGCCCCCAGCCCGCGGTCGACGTGCGCACCGGCCGCCCGATCGGCTCCCAGCTGGTGGAGTCGGGGCTGACGATGATCGGCACCCAGTCGGGCTGCCGGCACCTCGACCGGGTGCCCGCCTACCTGGACAACCTCGAACGCCTCGGGCTGCTTCGAGTGCTCCCCGAGCCGCTCGCCGACGCGCTGCGCTACCAGGTGCTCGAGGTGCAGCCGGAGGTGATGGCGGCGAAGCGCCGCGCCGGCCACGGACGCACGGTGCGGCGGAGCATCCAGCTGACCACCTTCGGTGGGGACTTCTGCGCGATGTGCCTGCCGGCGGAGAGCACCGAGGTCGAGCGGCTGGCCGCGCCGGAGACGCCGCCGCGCAACGGCTCGAGCCCCGCCGAGTTCAGCGAACACGAGGCCGACCGACCGTAGGCATAATCCTGTGCAACGCGGCTCGGCTCAGGCGGGGGAGTGAGAGTCCGATGGCTGCTCTGCGGGGCAGGACGCAGGTCTGGCTTTCTGGGCTGGGCGGGCTCTACTCGCTCTCCGTGGACAGCATCGTGGCGATGATCGGCGCCATCGTCCACCGCCGCTTCGTGTGGCGTGAGTTCATCGAGCAGGCCTGGTTCATCGCCAGCGTCTGCATCCTCCCCACCGTCCTCATCGCGATCCCCTTCGGCATCGTCATCTCGCTGCAGGTGGGCAACGTCGCCCGGCAGGTGGGCGCCACCTCGTTCATCGGCGCCATCGACGCCCTCGGGATCCTCCGCGAGGCCGCACCCATCGTCACCGCGCTGCTGCTCTCGGGCGCCGGCGGCTCGGCGATCTGCGCCGACCTGGGCTCGCGCACCATCAAGGACGAGATCGACGCGCTGCGGGTGCTCGGCCTCTCCTCCGTCGAGCGCATCGTCGCCCCCCGGGTGCTCGCCGGCCTGGTGGTGGCCACGCTGCTCAACGGCATCGTCGCCTTCGTCGCGGTGCTCAGCGGCTACATCTTCGACGTCCTCGTGCTCCACGGCACCCCGGGCAGCTTCCTCGGGTCCTTCAGCACCTTCGCCAAGCTCGACGACTTCCTCGTCTCCACCCTCAAGGCGATGATCTTCGGGGTCATCGCCGTGCTGATCGCCGCCTACAAGGGGCTGAACTGCCGGAAGGGTGCGGCGGGGGTCGGCATCGCCGTCAACCAGTCGGTGGTGCTCACCGCGATCGTGCTCTTCGTGGTCAACCTGGTGATCACGGAGGTGTACTTCGCCATCGTCCCGCCGCAGATCACCTGATGGCCGCCCCCAGCGTCTCCGTGCGGGAGCCGGGCCGGCTGAGTGCCGCCGCCGGCCGGCTGCTGAGCCGCGGCGTCGACCAGCTGGTGTGGATGGGCAACCTCGTGCTCTTCCTCGCCAAGGCGGTGGCCTGGATCCCCTACGTGCTCACCCGGTTCCGGGGGGAGATCGCCCGGCTGCTCGCCGAGGTGAGCGTGGGCAGCGGCCTCCTCTTCGTCGCCGGTGGCAGCGTCGGGGTCATCTTCATGCTCTCGGGCGCGATCGGCATCGAGGTCGGGCTCGAGGGCTTCCAGGGCCTGCACATCCTCGGCCTGGCGCCGCTCTCCGGCTACGTGTCGGCCTTCGCCAACACCCGCGAGCTGGCGCCGTTGATCGCCGCGGTGGCGCTGGCCTCCCAGCTGGGCTGCAAGTTCACCGCCCAGCTGGGGGCGATGCGCATCAACGAGGAGATCGACGCCGTCGAGATGATGGCGGTGCCGCCGATCCCCTACCTGGTCACCACCCGGATCATCGCCGCGGTGGTGGCGGTCATCCCCCTCTACCTGGTCGGCCTCTTCGCCGCCTACGTCGGCACCGAGGTCACCATCAGCGTCTTCTTCCACCAGTCGGCGGGCACCTACGGGCACTACTTCCACGTCTTCATCCAGCCCCGCGACGTCATCCTCTCGGTGGTCAAGGTCGTGGTCTTCGCCCTGCTGGTCATCCCCATCCACTGCTACTACGGCTACTACGCCAGCGGCGGCCGGCCGCGCGATCCGCACCGCCAGCGTGCTCATCGCCGTCTCCGACATGCTCATGACCTTCCTCTTCTGGGGCACGGCGCAGACCGTGGGGCTGTCGGCATGAGGAGGGTGAACACCGAGTCGATGACCGCCGAGCAGGCGGTCGCGGCGTCGGCGGCCCGCCGCCGGGCGCTGCGCCGGCGCACCTCGGTCTACGGGGCCGGGCTGCTCGTCGCGGTGCTGCTGGTGGTCGGGGCGATCGTCCGCACCTTCACCAGCGGCGGCTCGTCCATCGCCGTGACCGCGCTGGTGAGCCGCGCCGGCGACGCCCTCCAAAACGGTGACGAGGTGCGCTTCCGCAACCTCATCGTCGGCAAGGTGGTGGGCACCGGCGAGCTCCAGGGCGACGTCACCCGCCTCCAGCTCCTCGTCGACCCCGAGCAGGCCGCGCAGATCCCCGCCGGGGTCAGCGCCCGGCGGGCACCGTGGTCCCCGCCGACACCAGCCCGGGGACCACGGCGCTGCAGACCGCGCTCGCCGACGTCGACTCCCTGCTCGCCGCCATCCACCCGGCCCAGCTCGACGTCGCGCTCACCAACCTGGCGACCGCCCTGAACGGCCAGGGCGCCCGGCTGGGCAGCCTGCTCGACAGTCTCGACGCCTACATCCGCGACCTCTCCCCGTCGATCCCGACGCTGCAGAGCGACATCTCCCAGCTCGCCAGCCTCGCCGAGCAGCTCGGAGCCGACGCGCCCGACAACCTGCGCAGCATCGCCAACCTCAGCACCACCGCCCAGACCCTGACCGGCCGGCAGCTGCAGCTGCGCAGCCTGCTCAGCGGCGGCATCACCCTCGCCGACGACCTCACCCCCTTCCTCACCGACAACGGCGACCGGATCATCACCGTGGTGCGCGACCTCCAGCCGGTGCTCGGCGCGCTCGCCGCCAACCCCGGTGGTCTGGCCAACAGCGTCCTCAACCTCGACGCCCTGACCAGAGACTGGTCCTCCTTCCTCGGCCCCGGCCACTCCGCGCGGATCAACTTCCTGCTCCGCAACCTCGACGTGGGCAGCGCCGCGGTGGCCTCGCTGGGCGGACCCACCGGCCGTGCCGCGGCCGACCGCGCCTTCGCCGCCATGCTCAACCCGGCGACCTACAGCGCCGCCGACTGCCCCCGCTACGGCGGGACGGCAGGGCCCAACTGCGGCGGCGGCGCCCAGCCCGCGGTCAGCCGCCCGGCGGCGACCGGCGGCCTGGCCGGGCCGGTGGGCAGCGCCGAGGAGCAGCAGGCGGTGCGCGAGCTGGTCGGGCACTACCTCGGGATCCCTGCCGACCAGGTGCCGGCCTTCACCGACCTGATCGTGGGACCGATGTTCCGCGGGGTCGCGGTGGTGATGCGGTGAGCGTCCGCAAGCCGCTGACCATGCTGATCGTCTTCGCGATCACCTCGGTGGTGATCACCACCCTGGTGGTGCTGACCATCACCAATCCCCGCTTCACCCCGCAGACCACCTACCGGGCGATGTTCACCGACGTCAGCGGCCTGCGGGTCGGTGACATCGTGCGCGTGGTCGGGGTGGAGGTCGGCAAGGTGACCGACGAGCAGGGCTCGGGCGATCAGGCCGAGGTCACCTTCACCGTCGACCGCGACGTCCGGATCACCGACACCACCCGGGCGGTGATCCGCTATCAGAACGTGATCGGCCAGCGCTTCCTCTCGATGGTGAGGGGCGACACCGCGGGCGCGCCGCTCGCCGAGAACGCGCTGATCCCCACCTCGCGCACCCAGCCGGCGCTCGACCTGACGGTGCTCTTCAACGGCTTCAAGCCGCTGTTCGCGGCGCTGACCCCCGACGCGGTGAACCAGCTCGCCGGCTCGGTGGTGCAGGTGCTCCAGGGCGAGGGGGGCACCCTGGAGAGCCTGCTCCAGCAGACCGCCGCGCTCACCACGAACCTCGCCGACCGCGACCAGCTGATCGGCCGGGTGGTCGACAACCTCAGCGCGGTGCTCGGCACCGTCGCCGACCGCGACCAGCAGCTCGGCCAGCTCGTCGACCAGCTCGCCCAGCTCACCGCCACCCTCGCCACCGACCGCACCGCCATCGGCGACTCGCTGGTCCAGGTCGACGCCCTGGCCTCGTCGCTGAGCGGGCTCGTGCAGGGCTCGCGTCCGGCGATCGACCACGACATCTCCGGCCTGCGCACCCTCAGCGACACCCTGGTCGCCGAGCAGGGCCGCCTCGACGCCGCCCTCAACGGCCTGCCCGCGATGCTCAGTGCCTTCGATCGGGTGCTCTCCTACGGCAGCTGGGCCAACCTCTACGTGTGCGGCCTCACCGTGCACACCCAGGGGCAGGCGAGCCTCGGGCTGGTGCCGCTGCCGATCACCCTGCCGAACGGCCCGGTGGGCGACCAGAGCGTGCACTCGAGGACCTGCAGGTGAGGTTCCGGCCGATGCACGAGCTCAACCAGGCGGTGGTGGCGATCGTCGGCACGCTGCTCATCGCCGCCGTGGTCGGCTTCGCGATCAGCTTCGGCCACCTGCCCTTCATCGCCCGAGTGAGCAGCTACCACGCCGAATTCGCCGATGCGGCGGGGCTGGCGTTCGGCGACGAGGTGCGGGTCGCCGGGCTCAACGTCGGCGAGATCACCGCTGTCGAGCTCGAGGGCACCCACGTCGCCGTCACCTTCACCGTCAAGGACCACATCCGGGTGGGGCGCGACACCACCCTGAACATCAATATCGCGTCGCTGCTCGGCCAGGAGTACCTGGAGGTGGTGCCCACGGGACCAGGAGGTCTCACGGACCAGGATGTGATCCCCCAGGCGCGCACCACCTCGCCCTACACCCTGCTCCAGCTGCTCGGAACGCTGAGCACCCGCACCCAGCAGATCGACCTGCCCCAGCTCGACACCGCGCTGCGGAGCCTCGCCGACGCTCTGCGCACCACCCCGCCCGCCACCCGGGCGGTGCTCGAGGGCCTGAGCCGGCTCTCCGAGACCATCGCCGGCCGGCGCGACCAGCTCTCCCGGCTGGTGACCTCTGCCGAGCAGGTGTCAGGCACCCTCGCCGCCCGCCAGGGCCCCCTGGTGGCGCTGCTCGGCAACGCCGACCTGGTGCTGAAGACGATCGTGCAGCGCCGCCAGGTGATCCACCAGCTGTTCGTCGACACCGGACGGCTGGGCCAGCAGCTCACCTCGCTCATCCACGACGACAGCGCACAGCTGCAGCCGCTGCTCGCCAATCTCCAGAGCGTCACCGCGGTGCTCGCCCGGGACCAGGGGGCGCTCGACCAGAGCATCCAGCTGCTCGCCCCGCTGGCCCGCTACTTCGCCAACGCCGCGGGCAGCGGCGCCTTCGCCGACGTCAGCGCGCCCACGCTGCTGCTTCCCGACAACACGATCGTGCAGTGCAACCGCGCGGGCACCACCAACCCGTCGACGGGGTGCACGCCGTGAGCCCCACCCGCCGGATCATCCTCACCGGGGTGGCGGCGGCGGTCCTGGTCATCGCCGCCGCGGCCGCGTTCACAGCCTCCCGGCCGGCGCCGCTGACGATCACCGTCCACTTCGTCGAGGCGCCCGGGCTGTACGTCGGCAACAACGTCGACATCCTCGGCGTCCCCATCGGCCGGGTGGCGAGGATCACCCCCGGCGGCGACGACGTCGCGGTCGAGCTCAGCCTCCCCCACGACACCAGGCTGGCCGCGAACGCGGAGGCGGTGCTGCTCTCGCCCAACGTGGCCAGCGACCGCTTCGTGGCGCTGAGCCCGCCGTACAGCGGGGGTCCGCTGCTGCGGAGCGGCGCCAGCATCCCGGTGTCGCGAACCCACACCCCGGTGGAGGTCGACGAGGTCTTCAAGGCCATCGACGACCTCGCCAAGGCGCTGGGACCCAACGGCGTCGACAGGGATGGAAGCGTCGGCGACGCCCTCCACGTCGTCGCCCAGAACGTCGCCGGCAACGGCCAGCGCCTCCACGACACCGTCGACGCGCTCGCCCGGGCGCTGCCCGCGCTGTCCTCGAACGCGAAGCAGCTCACCGGCCTGCTCACCAACGTCGACACCCTGACCCGTGCGCTCTCCGACCACAACGCCACCGTCTCCGCCTTCTACCAGGACCTGGCCACGGCGACCAGCCAGCTCGCCGGAGAGCGCGAGGACCTGGCCACGGCCCTCGCCGGCCTGCAGACCGCGCTCGGCCAGCTGGGCGCCTTCGTGCAGCGCAATCGCGCCGCCATCGGCGCCAGCGTGCAGAACCTGGTCACCATCACGAACGCGCTGCTGGCCCACCAGCGCGAGCTCATCGAGACCTTCGACGTCGCTCCGCTGGCGATCGGCAACCTGGGCCGGACCGCCGACACCAGCGACCCCGCCAACCCCCGGGCGCGGATCCGGGTCAGCCTGCAGCCGGGCCAGAGGGCGCTGATCGACCAGTACTGCGGCCAGAGCGCGCTGCCCCACGTCACCCGGCTCGGCCTCCAGCCGGTGGGCGGGCTGCTCGGCCCCATCCTCGGCACCCCCACGGCGACGGGCACGCCCTGGGACCTGCTCTGCGTCACCCTCGACGCGGTGCTCCAGGAGCCGCCCGCGCCCGGCGCCCCGGCGATCCCCGACCTCGGCGTCGCCCGCTTCCTGGCGGGCTCCTGATGCGCCGCCGCCGCCTCGCCCTCGCCGCCGCCTCCGCCGCGGGAGCGCTCGGACTGACGGCGTGCCAGTTCAACCTCCAGGGGTTGCCCTCGCCCGGCGGCGGGCCACCCGGGGAGAGCTACACCGTCGTCGCGGTGTTCGGCGACGTGCTCAACCTCCCCCAGCGCGCCCAGATGAAGCTCGACGGCGTGGTCGTCGGCCAGGTCACCACCATCGCCCTGCGTGGCTTCACCGCCCGCGTGGAGATGGCGATCGCGCGGAGCATCCGCCTCCCCCAGGGCACCACCGCGGAGGTCCGCTTCACCACCCCACTGGGCGAGGACTACGTCTCGCTCACCCGTCCCCCGGCCGGGGCCGCCGGGTCCCCGCTCGGCGACGGCGCCACCATCCCCCAGACCAGCACCGCCAGCGCTCCGACCATCGAGGACACCTTCGCGCTGCTCTCGGCGGTGCTCAACGGCGGCGGCCTCGACCAGCTGCGCACCATCATCGTCGAGGTCAACACCGCGCTCGGCGGTCACGAGCCGCAGGTGCGCGACCTGCTCACCCGGCTCACCACCCTGGTCGGCGCGCTGAACTCGCGCAGCGGCGACATCGACCGGGCGCTGGCCGCGCTCGACACCCTGAGCGCCGAGCTGAACCGCCAGAGCACGGTGATCGCCACCGGCCTGGAGCGGATCGCCCCGGCGCTCCAGGTGCTCGCCTCGGAGGCCGACGACATCACCACCCTGCTCACCCACCTGGGACGGCTGGGGACGGTGGGCTCCCGGGTGATCGACCAGAGCCGGGACGCGCTGCTCGCCGACCTCCGCGAGCTGGAGCCGGTGGTCGACAGCCTGGTGGGCATCCGGGGCCGGATCGGCGGCTTCCTCGACGACCTCCACACCTTCGAGGGAGCGGCGGCCGGCGCGGTGCCCGGCGACTACCTGAACCTGGTGCTGGACGCCGTCGCCACCGTCGGCGTCGCCCCCGCCGCCGGCGCGGCGGCGGCTGCGCACCCGCCGGCCACCGGCGACGCGGTCTCGACCCTGGTCGGAGCCGCGCTGCGATGAGGATCCGCCTGCTGACCCTGCAGCTCACCGCCTTCGGGGTCATCGCCGTGCTCGGGATCGTCTACGCGACCTTCAACGTCATCGGCGTCGACCTCCTCCACCGCCCCTTCCACGTCGCCCTTCAGCTGCCCGACGGGGGCGGGATCTTCCCCCATGCCAACGTCGACTACCGCGGCCAGCAGATCGGCTCGGTGAGCGACGTCCGGCTGCGCCCCGGCGGTGTCACCGTGGAGCTGGCGATCGACCCCGGCCGGCAGGTGCCGGCCGGCAGCCGGGCGGTGATCACCGCGCTCTCGGCGATCGGCGAGCAGTACGTCGACCTCCGTCCCGGCCATCCCGGCCCGCCCTTCCTGCACGACGGCGACGTCATCCCGGAGTCCCGCGCCGCCACCCCGGTGCCGGTGGCGACCCTGCTGGTCGACCTCGAGCAGGTGGTGCGCAGCATCGATGCCAGGGACCTCGACACCGTGGTCGACGAGCTCGCCACCGCCTTCGGCGGCACCGGCCAGCAGCTGCACGGCCTGGTCTCGAACGCCGGCGACCTGGTCGACGCGCTCCGCGCCGCCGAGCCCGAGACCATCGACCTCATCGGCAGCGCCCAGACCGTGCTCCGGACCGCGGTGGACGCGCGCGCCGACTTCCACACCTTCAGCACGTCACTGGCCCAGCTCACCGACCGGCTGCGGGCGTCCGACCACGACCTGCAGGCGCTGATCGACAACGGCACCACCGCCCTGCCCGAGCTCGACCGCTTCGTCCGCGAGAACAGCGCGGCGCTCTCGGTGCTGCTCGGCAACCTCGTCGCCGTGGGGAACATCACCGTGGCCCGCGTCCCCGGCCTCTCCGAGCTGCTCGTCGCCCTGCCCGACTCGGCCGCCAAGCTCGCCACCCTGGGCCGCGGCGGCCAGTTCCAGGCGACCCTCGGCATCGACACCCGGGACCCCTTCTGCGGGTACCTCTCCCCCGGCCAGGCACGCAGCCCGCTCGACGCCTCGGCGCGACCGCCCTTCGTCAACAAGGACTGCGGCACCACCGCCCCCGACCTGCTCCAGCGCGGCGCTCGGGACGCGCCCCGGCCCGCCGGCGACGGCACCACCCCTCCCCCGTCGGGCCCGGCGGCGAACGCCCAGGGGCCGACCCTGACCCTCGCCGACCACCCCGCCGGCGCCGGCACGGCCACGGTCTACGATCCCCTCACCGGCGTGGTCGGCATCCCCGGCGGCGGCACGATGCGCATCGGCGCCCAGAGCGGCGGCTCCTGGCTGGGGCTGCTGCTCGCGCTGCTGCGCCGCTAGCGGTCCCTGGAGGTTCCCGGCCGATGAGCCAAGACGTCCGCCCGGGCAGGGGTCTCGGCCGCACCCTGATCCGCGCCCTCGCCATCGCCGGCGCCGGAGTGGTGCTGCTGCTCGCCGCCCTGGTCTGGACCACGGTCCGTCTCCACGACGAGCGGGTGGTGCGCGACGCCCGCTCCTCGGCCCTGGTCGCCGGCAAGACCTTCGCGGTGGCGATCTCCAGCTACGACTATCAGCACCTCGACCGCGACTTCGCCCAGGTCACCGATCACGCCACCGGAGATCTCAAGGCCAAGTTCGCCAAGGCGAGCAAGGACCTCGGACCGCTCATCGTCAAGCTGCAGGGGAGGTCGACGGGCACGGTGGTCGGCGCCGGGGTCGACGACGGCGCCACCACCGACAGCGCCACCGTCGTCGTCTTCGTGGATCAGGTCGTCCGCAACACCAACTCACCCCAGCCCCGCCTCGACCGCAACCGCCTCCGCATCCGGCTCACACACAGCAGCGGCGCCTGGCTCGCCGACAGGGTGGACATCCTCTGAGGGTGGGGCTCGCCGTCACCGGGAACCCTCGTCCACGGTAGGCTGGTCGGCCACGACGCCACCATCCCCTTCCGAGGAGGTCACCGCCCCATGAGCTTCGACGCCGACGCGGAGACCGCTGCGCCGGTCACCCCACCCGGGTGGACGCCGCCGGCCACCCAGGCCGTCCCGTCGACGGCCGCTGCGCCGGCCCGCGGTGGGCTGGGCAGCGGTCTGAGGAACGGCCTGATCGTCAGCGGCGTGGGGGTGGTGCTGCTCCTCGCCGCCCTGCTCGTCACCATGATCCGGCTCCACAACGCCGACGCGGTCAGCGATGCGCGCGCCGGCGCGAGCGCCGCCGCCAGCAGCTTCGCCACCGCGCTGCTCACCTACGACTACCACCACGTCGACAGGGACTTCGGCGTGGTCGTCGACCATGCCACCGGCACGTTCAAGGCGAACTTCGCCAAGACGAGCAAGGATCTCAAGGCGCTGATCACCAAGTACCAGGTCGTCTCCACCGGCAAGGTCGACGCCACCGGCGTCGCCGACGCCACCCCCGACAAAGCCACCGTGGTCGTCTTCGCCGACCAGACCGGCCGCAGCAGCCAGAGCACGACCCCGCACATCGACCGCACCCGCCTCCGCCTCACCCTCACCCACAGCGGTAGCGGCTGGCTGGTGGAGAGGGTCGAAAGTTTGTAGTTCGCTCGGGCTGCTCCGTCCTCGGAGTCGCTCTCGAGAGCCGTCCCGCGTGCCGGCCGGCCCAGCGGGCAGGGGACGCACCGTTCCTACCGGGGCTCCAGATAGTCCATGGGATCCGCGGGGCCGGCGGGGGTGTCGACCTCGAAGTGGAGGTGGGGGCCGGAGGAGTTGCCGGTGGAGCCGGAGTAGCCGATGACCTGCCCCAGCGCCACCCGGTCGCCGGCCTCGACGACGCGGTTCGAGAGGTGGCCGTAGAGGGTGCTGTAGTCGACACCGGGGAGGTCGCAGGAGATCACGACGTGGATGCCGAAGCCGGTGGAGCCGTCGGCCGCCTGGGTGACCGTGCCCGGGCAGACGGCGCCGACGGCGGTGCCGCCGGGGGCGCCGAGGTCGATTCCGGTGTGGAAGTGGGGGCAGCCGCCGCGGGAGGGCTCGAGGCCGACGCCGGTGCAGCCGAAGGGCTGGGTCATGCCGGCGATCACCGGCCAGGGCAGGGCCGCGTCGGGCCCGGGGCGGCCGTAGTCGAGCCAGTCCTGGTAGGCGGCCTGCCGGGCCTGCACCTGGGCGACGTAGGCGGGGTCGTGGTTGTAGGCGAGCAGCGCCCGGCCGGGGTCGCCTGCGCTCACCCCGTCGGCGGCGAGCATCGCCGCGGCGGCGTCGATCTCGACCTCGGGCTTCCAGATGTCCGCCGCCTGGGCGCCCGCGGGGGCGTAGGCGGCGAAGGTGGCGGGCATCATCTGCATCACCCCCAGCGCCCCCGCCGAACTGCGAGCGTCGGCGTTGTAGCCGCTCTCGGTGGCGCCGACGGCGAGGAGCAGGCTGAGGGGGACGTGGTGGGCGTCGGCGGCGTGCTGGAAGTGGGCGAGCATCAGCGGCGGGGGCAGCGGGTTGTGGGGCGGGCCGCCGCTGAGTGGGGCGCTGGCGGCGGTGCTGTGGGCGTCGTCGTAGGCGGCCATCAGGGCGATCCCGGTCACCCCCAGGCCGGAGATGAGCATCAGCAGCATCACCGCCCGGCGGACGCCGTTCTTCTTCCGCCGGCGCATCAGTCCTCCGGCCCGTCGAGCACCTCGCCGCGCATCGCCCCGTCGGTGTCGACGATCGCCCACTCCGCCGGCTGCACGTCGAGCTTGACCACGAACGAGCGCTCGCCCACCCGCCACAGCGCCCAGGCCCGACCCAGGCTGCGCACGTACTCGACCTCCGTCGAGCTGAGGCCGAGGTGCTTCTGGAGCAGCGGGATCTCGCCCGGCTCCTGGTTGAAGATCACCTTGGTGGCGCAGTCGGAGAGGAGCCCGCGGACGCTCGCCATGGTGCCGTCGGCGGCCTCGAGGTCGCTGAGGCGGTGGAGCACGGCGACGTTGGCGGTCGAGGTCGCCCGGCACAGCTTCCACTGCGCCTGGAACCACTCCGCCGCGGCCCGGTGGCGGAGCATGAACCAGGCCTCGTCGGCGACGAAGAGCTTGTAGCCGCGGCGCCGGGAGACGATGGCGAAGAGCCACGCCGCCGCCAGCGCGAGGGTGACCAGCCGCTGCTTCTCGGCGGTGAGGGTCTGGGTCAGCCGCCGCAGGTTGAGCGCCAGGAGCGGGGCGTTGAGGTCCACGCCCGCCGAGGTGGGTGCGTCGAAGAGGGCGCCCGCGGGGCCGTGGATGTAGTCCCAGAGCGCGTCCGCCGGGTCGCAGGTGACCGCGCCCCGGGCGGCGAGCCCGGTGTGCACGTCGCGCAGGGTCGGGTTCGGGCAGCGGTCGACCACCTCGCGCACCACCTCGCTGACGATGCGCAGCTCGGCGGGCTTGAGCGGCCGCTCCAGCATCACCGGGAGCACCGCGCGCATCAGCAGCTCGCGCTCGCGGGTGGGGTCGAGACCGGTGGCCGAGGCCAGCTTCTCGTCGAGCGGGTTGAGGCGCAGCGCGCCGCCGGCGGCGAGCCGCAGCGGCTCCACCCCGAAGGCGCGGGCCAGCGGCGTGGTCTCGCCCTTGGGGTCGAGGTAGATGGTCGAGTAGCCGACCACGTTGAGCCGCCGCGAGAGCGCCTTCATCAGCGCCGACTTGCCGTAGCCGAGCCGGCCGATGACCAGGATGTTCGGGTCGCCGATGACCCCGTCGAGGTACATGCGGATGGGGTCGTAGTAGAAGGGCGAGCGGCTGAAGGCGTCGGTGCCGATGTACACCCCGGCCGAGCCCAGGCTCGACTCGGCGATGAAGGGGAGCAGCGCCTGCAGGCTCGCGGTGGTGGCGCGGTGCGCCACCCGCCGCGGCGGTGGCACCCGGGTCGAGAGCGCGTCCATCACAGGCCCCGGCAGAGGGGCAGGGTGAAGGTGAAGGCCGGGCCCTGCTCCCCCACCAGCCGCTGGAGGTCGAGGTGCGAGCGCAGCGCGCAGTCCTCGACGTCGGCGATGGCGGCCTCGAGCGCCTCGGACCCCTCGGCGGAGACGGTGATGTAGCCGGCGTAGACGAACTCGCGGTGTCCCTCGGCGAGCTCCTGCTCGCGGCGCTCGATGCCCATCCGCTGGTTGCGCCGGGTGGCGGTCTCGATGAAGCCGCGCGACGCCCGCATCTGGGCGTCGCCGAGGTCGGCGGTGCGCGCTGACTCGGCGGCGCGGAGCGCCTTGCTGGGGGGCACCGGCTGGAGCACGATGCTGTAGCAGTGCGCTGCCCGGGCCTCGAGGATGAGGGGGATCTGGAAGCCGCAGTCGACCGGCAGCCGGGGGAAGTGGCGCACCGCGAAGCTGACGTGGCAGTACTGCTGCGCCTCGTAGTGGGTCGCGGTCTCGCGCTCGAAGGAGGGGCTCACCGAGTCCCAGCTGACCTCGTGGCCGTCGTGGAAGCGCCGCGCCTCGGGGTCGTAGGCGTTGCGCACCACCGCGGCGACGCCGCCGGGGCTGAGCACCGCCGCTCCGGGGAGGATCTCGTGGAGCTCGGCCTTCAGCCGCTCGACCTCGGCGGCGAGGATGCTCATCGCGCCCATGTCGACGTCGCCGCCGCCGCGGCGCGCCGCCTGCCGCCGCCCGATGCGGGTGAGCGAGACCTGCACGACCACGAAGTTCTCGTGCTCGGTCGGCGGCCGGCGGTCGATCTGCTCGGCCAGCGCCTCGTCGAAGAACGGCGACCCCGGGTCGGCGTGGCGGGCGAACCAGCTGCGGTTGTCGCGTGCGGCGCCGGGCGCGGTGCGGTGGAGAAGCTGGATGCGCGAGAGCGGCGAGTGCTCGCGGACCAGGCTGCCGAGCACCAGGCCCCAGCGGTTGAGCTGGTTCACCCGCTCCTCGACGGAGCGCAGCACGAAGGGCATCGCGCCGAGCTGCATCAGCGCGCAATAGGTCACCTCGCCGGCGGCCTGCTCCTCACGGAGGATGCCGTAGCGGCGGCCGCCGCGCTCGAGGGTGAGCAGCGCCACCTCGGGGAGGACGTGGCCGATGGTCCGGAGGTCGCCGCGCCGACGGGTCTGCCTGGTGCGGGTGGCGTAGCCCGCCAGGATCAGCACCCAGTCGTCGACGTGGTGGCCGTTGATCGGCACCAGTGCGAGCATCGCCGCGGCGACGCACCAGCCGCAGACCACCACCGCCCCGAGGGCGCGGGGCACGAAGTGCAGGCTGATCAGCCCCAAGACCAGCCCGCCGATCATCACCGCAAGCTGGGGGAAGCGGATGCCCAGGAAGACCCCGGGGGAGTGGTGGGCGGGGAAGGCGAAGCGCGGGGCGGAGGTCTCGGTGCCGCTCCCGTCGGCGGTCTCGACGCTCATCTCTCCGTTCTCACGAGCCCGGCTGGACGCGCGGGCGCAGCGGCGGCGGCGCCGGGTTGCGCGGTCCGTCCACCGCGGGGGGCGGCTCGACCGGCGCCATCGCCGGCGCCGCCGCGGGCGTGGGGGTGGGCACGGCGCCGCCGACCGGGACCGGCGGCCGGTGCCCCGCCGCCGCCGCCCCGGACTCCTGCGGCGTCACCCCGGCGGGCTCGGGGGGACGGCTGCGCTCGGGCTGGGGACGGTAGACCGCGGGCGCGGTGAGCCGCGGCGCCCGGGGGCGGCTGCCCTCCTCGGCGTCGCGGCGGTGCATCTGGCCGATGCCCCAGGCGACGCTCCCGGCGGCGGCGTCGCCGGCGCCGCCCATGGTGCTCGCCGGCCCTGCCGTGCCCGCGCGGCGGCGCACGAAGCCCATCGTCTCCATCTCGGCGAGGTGGATGCCGCGCAGCAGCGCCCAGGGGGTGAAGGCGACCATGCCGAGCAGCACCGTCGCCGAGGTGATCGCCAGCCAGTCGGGCACGCCCTGGAGGCCGAAGGCGAGGATCTGGAAGCCCACCGAGAGGAAGATCACCATCGCCAGCTTGGTGAGGACCAGAGAGGCGAGGAACTCGCCCATGCGCTTGGCCGCGCCCGCGGTGCGCGGGTAGATGGCCATCACCGCGACCAGCGGCAGGAAGACCACCAGCGCCTGGACGAGCACCAGCCGGAGCACCAGCCAGGCAACCACCAGGAGAGTGGTGATCAGCGCGAAGAGGGCGAGCACGGCGATCGCCGCCGCCTCCGGGACGCCGCCGCTGGAGTGGCTCTCGAGCATCTGGGTCAGCCGGTCGAGCACCTGGGTGCTCGCCGAGCCCATGCTCGTGGCCCAGAGGCCGGCGATGGCATCGACCCCCTGGACGAACCAGGCGACCAGGGGCAGGCCGGCGAGCGCGACCATCACCGCCGCGATCAGCCGGCTCAGCACCGCCGGCCCGGCGCCGCGGATGCCTCCGGCCATGTGCTCGAGCAGAGCGAGCGCGACGAAGGCGATCACCAGGCCGAGGGCGAGCGCGGTCATCTCACTGTAGGCGGGGTTGACCACGTGCCAGTTGGGCTCGAGGCTGGGCGAGAGCAGCGACTGCTTGAGCCAGCCGAGGGTGGTGACCACGCCGTCGACGAGGAAGCTCTGGACGTGGTCGAGGGCGCCGTGGGCGACGTAGCCGGCGGTGCGGCGCGCCAGGCTGGGCAAGGAGGCCGGCGGCGGCGGCGCCATCGCCGGCTGGGGCGCGGAGGCCGGGGCCATGGCGGGCGCCGCCACCGGGGGCGGCTGGACCGGCGCGGGCGCGAGCCCCGGCCCCCCGACCGGGGCGGGATGGAGCAACCGGTGGAGCAGGCCGGGACGCTTCGGCGCGGGGTCTGGGCTGGAGGCCGGCGGAGACTTCCCATCGTTCTGGGTGACGGTGCAGTGCATCGTCGGCCAGCCCCAGGTGCAGCTGATGTCGTCCGCCCGCACCGTCTGCGCCGGGCTGGTGCACAGCGCCAGCACGGTGGCGAGCAGGGCGGCGAGGACCACGGCCGCGAGATGACGGCGCGTGGCCGGGACGGCCCTCATCAGTGGCCGAACAGCCCGGTGAGCGAGTTCGCGATCGCCGCGGCGGCGTAGAGCAGGGCTCCCGACACCACCGCCATGAAGGTGGTCGCCTTGCCCCGCTGCGCGACCATCACGTTGTGGCTGGCCGAGCCCACCAGGGTCATCAGAACCCCCGCGGCGAGGGCCACTCCGGCGGCGAGGATGACCAGCGCCGCGAGGTTCCCCCCGACGTGGTTGATGGCGTTGCGCACCGGTTCGGGGAAGCCGTCCCAGCTGGGGTTGACGTCGACCTTGGTCACGTCGCCGAGGGTCATGGGTGTTCCTCTGGAGTCGATGCGGCACGGCCCTCGGTGAAGCCGTCCGCGATGAGGGCTGCGAGTTCCAGGTAGCAGTCGCGGGTGCGGTGCTCGAGCAGGTCCCACTGGAGGGTGCCGCCGGCGGCGAGGTGGCGGTCCCAGGCCACCCGGTGGGTGGCGCGCACGTGCGGGGCGAAGAACTCCTCGAGCCGGCGGACGTCGACCAGGGTGTCGTTGCGCACCGCGTTGACCACCACGATCACGTGGCGGCGGCACCAGTCGGCGCCGCGGGCCACCACCAGGTGGTCGAGGGTGAAGCCGGCGATGCGGCCGGCGTCGAGGCTGGGGGCGCTGACCAGGATCACCTGGTCGGCGCGGCGGCGCAGGAAGTACGAGGTCGCGGGGCCGAGGAGGGCGGTGCCGAGGTCGGCGTAGATGATGCTGTAGAAGCGGGTGAGCACCTCGAGGGCGCGGCTGTACTCGGCCTCGCCGAGCTGGCGGGTCACCGCCGGATCGAGGGGGGCGGCGAGCACGTCGAGGCGGGACGGGTGCTGGATCAGGTAGCGCCACGCCTCCGCAGCCCGGGTGATCGAGCCGGCGTTGGCGAGCAGGTCGGTGATCGTCGCCGGAGGCGGCTGGGGGGACACCCGCCCCGCCAGCGAACCGGCGTCGGGGTTGGCGTCGATGACGGCGAGGCGGTCGGCGCGCACCAGCGCGGCCGCCACCGAGGCGCCGAGGGCCACGGTGGTCTTGCCCACCCCGCCCTTGCCGGCGGCGCTGGCGATCACGGTCGGGGTGCTCACCGACGCCCGCGCCCGCAGCGTCACCGCCTGGCGTCGCTGCTCGGTGCGCGAGAGCGGCGGGATGTAGCGGTGGCCGCTGGCCTGCCAGACCACCCTCCGCCAGCCCGCGGCAGGAGGCATCGCCGCCGGCTTGAGGAAGCTCTCGGCGGCGAAGTCGACGGCGGCACGGGGCGGCTGTGGCGGCTCGCGGGGGGGCGCCGCGGCGGGTGCGAGGAGCGTCGAGCGCGCCGCGAAGGCGTCGACGGTGCCCCCGTGGTCGACCCGGACCGGCTCCGCCGCCGCCGGCTCGAGCGGCGCCGGCGGCGGGGCCGGCTGGATCGGCGCTGGAGGAGGCTCGACCAGGAGCGGGGGGGGCGCCTCGATCGCGGCGGCGGGGGGCGGCGGCAGGACGGGGGCGGGCGCGTGCGGGCGGGGGGGCGCACTCGGCGCCACGGCTCTGGGCGGGGGCGCCGCGTCCTCGACGGCGGGAGCGTCCGCGTCGACCTCGGGAACCACCGGCACCGCCACCGGGTGACGGCCGTTGGCGGCGCGGCCGACGACGTCCTGCTGCTGCCTGGTCGCGGGTGCCCGGAGGGGCCGGTCATCGGAGCTGTAGAGGGTCACCTCGGGGTCTCGTTCCCATCCTCGGGTCGACGGTTCTCGCCGTCTGCTGGCATGCCGACTCGAGGTGGCATGGGCACGCGCGACCGCGCACGGCCGCCCGCCGGGCACGTGAACACCGCGGGCCCTCCTCGAGACAGGGGCGAACGTACGACGCGACGGGCCGACAGTCAACACCCCACGATCGTCCCGATAGCCCCGATCGAGGCGTGCAGACGGTTCTCACCCCGCCGTCGGAAACCGTCAACGACCGCGGCGCCACCGCGAGACGCGCCCCCGGGCGGCCGGGTTATGGTCGCGTCGTGGATCACCGAGCCCACGGCGCGGGCCCGCGGCGGCCGGTGGCCGTGAGGGTCTGCGCCCTGCTCGGCGGGCTGCTGATCCTCACGGGCTGCGGCGCGGCTCCGCCGGCGACGCTGGTGGTGGCCACCCGCAGCCCCGCGCCGCCGCAACCCGCCGCCTCCCTCACGCCCCGCGCCGAGATCCTCGTCGCCGTGCTCGAGCGGCGCGGCGGGGCGAGCGCCCCCAACCTGGTCGCGATCGTCGGGCTCGATGGCCGCGCCCGGGCGAGGGCGAGCTTTGCGGAGCGGGCGGTGCCCACCGCCGGAGCGCTCACCGCGGTGCTCCAGCCCGAGGCCCGGGTGGTGGGTGGCGCCGTCTACTACACCGACGGGCTCGGAGTGGTGCGCCGGCTCACGCCCCGGGGAGGCGACCCGGCCACGGTGGCCACCTTCCCCATCACCTCCGACCAGCAGGCGGTCGCCGTCGTGGTCAGCCCCGACGCCGCGCGGTTGGTGGCCACGGTGCTCTCCGTGCAGCCCTGGCACGTCGACGTCGAGGTCGCCTCCGCCGGCGGCCCCACGGTCACAGTGCGCAGCATCGACGTGCCCGCCACCGAGCCGGGCACGGCGCCGCGCCTGCTCCAGGTCGCCGGCTGGGACGCGAGCGGCCCGGTGGCGCTCGCCGACGGCCTCGCCGCCCAGGCCCAGGACGACGGCGGCGGGCTCTGGCAGGGCCATCCCGCCCACCTCGACGGCCACGGGCTCGCCGGGCCGCCGCTGGGGGGCCCGGCGTGCGGAGCCTCCTTCGAGGAACCGGACGGGACCCTCCTCTGCCACGACGCCATCGGCGCGACCACCACCCTCCGCCGGCCCGACGGCTCGGCGGTGCACGCCTTCACCCATACCGGCGGCGGCCCCCGCCTCTCCCCCGACGGCCGCCGGCTCGCCTACAGCGTCGGCGGCGGCCGCAGCGCGGTGCAGTCGTGGGACGGGTCCACCGTCGCCCTCGCCGCCGGCTTCACCCCGTCTGGGTGGCTCGCCCCGGACCTGCTCATCGGCAACACCCGGGGCGAGGAGCTCGCCTACGTGGACCTCGGCGCCCCCGGCCGGGCGGTGGACATGGGGTTCCCCGGCGCCTTCGTGGGGGTGGTGCAGGGGTAGCCCGCGGCGTGGCGGCGGAGGCCCGGCCCCCGCCGCCACCTGGGGTCAGAACGCGGGATTCTTCTGGAAGTACTCGTCGAGCCCGAGGATCGAGATGATCCCCGCGTCGTCGCGGTTGCCCGAGTCGAGGTAGTTGGCCCAGTAGTCGGCGCCGCCGGGATCGGAGGCGCGTCCGAGGTACTTGGGGTACCAGCTGTTGACCAGGCGCAGGTGGTACTCGTGCGAGAAGGCGAAGTTGTTCCCCATGCTCGAGCGTGGAGCACCGGAGGCGATGCGGCCGGTCCAGTAGTCGACCTCCGACTGCGCGGGGGTGCGGCCGAGCAGGTCCCGGTAGAGCGAGCGGACGAAGGTGGTGTCGTTGCCGGCGCCCTTCTTCGAGGTGGCGTAGTACTCGGGCGAGCCGCCGAAGAGGCCGAGGATCGACTCGTTGAAGACGCCATGGTCGAGCTGGTCGACCCAGTAGGCGCGGCCACCCGGGTCGGGGGAACGGAGCAGCATCAGCTCGTAGTCCGCGTCCACGATGTGGCCGTGGGCCTCGGTCGAGGCGACGAACGCGGCGGCGATGTCGGCGCGGCTCATCCCCGCCAGCAGCCGTCCCACCCAGTAGGCGATCTCCGAGTCGGCGGGCACATGGGTCCGGCCGAGCACGTCGTGGTAGAGGTCGGCGACGAACGCGTCGTTGCGGGAGAGCACGGTCAGGTGCTGGACCGCGGCCGGGCCGGTCTCGCAGTACCAGGGGAAGTGCGGCGCCGGCGAGCCCGGGCAGACACTCGCCTCGCTCCCCTCGGGGGTGTACCCGCAGGAGCTGCTGGGGGTGCCGGTCGACCAGTCGTCGGCGTCGGAGTCGCCGTCGCACTGGCGGGTGCCGGGGGCCGGGGTCGCGGGCGGGACCGGCACCGGCACCGGCGGCGCCAGGCCGAAGTCGTGGAAGACGATCGGGTCGGCCGCGGTGGCGGCGTAGTACCTGCCGTGGCCGGGGATGTTCGGCCAGGTCAGCAGCTTCCCGTTCGGGTACATGTTGGAGACCACGCCGCCGACGCTCCCGTCCCAGGTGACGGTGACGTCCGCCTGCTGCCAGCGGCAGGCGCTGCCGCCCTCGCAGGGGGCGTAGCCGGCGGGGTTGGAGGTGTTCCCGGCGGGGGTCGCGATCTGCTTCAGCCGGTAGTCACCGGGGGGGACGTGGGTGAAGACGAGGCAGCCCTTGGTCGTGCTGGAGCAGTTCCCCTGCTGCAGCGGGCAGGTCGGCGAGGGGCCGATGCCGCCCGGCGACGAGGCGCCCCGGGTGCCCACGGTGGCGGAGAAGCCCCTGCCGTCGCTGAGGGTGTAGACGGCGCCGGAGAGACCGCTCTTGCAGGAGTCCATGGTCTGGACCACCACCTGGAAGGGCGCGTCGCTGATGGATGTTGGGGACACCGCCGCGCTCGCAGGTGCGCGGTCGCCGCCGAGGGCGAGCAGCACCGTGGCGATGCCGATCAGCACGGTGACGGCGGCCAGGGTCAGTCGAGATGGGGTTCGCCTCATACCGGTCCTTCCTGTGTCAGAGCGTGGCCGCGCCGGTCGTTGAGGGAGGGCGCGGCGGGCCTTTGCTCTGTACATCCCCGCTCCGCCGCCGATCTTGCGCCCGGCGGCAGTCGCGATCGTGCAGATGAAATCCCGATGAAACCTGGGACATTCTCAGTGGGCGTGCAGACACGACTGCACTCCGCTCGCCGCCGGGGCAGCGGACACGAGCTGCCGTCTGCCATCCAGCGACAGCCCGATGAACCCTCGCTGACACCGGCCGTTCAGCACGAGTTCATCGAGACCGGCGAGACTGGTCGCATGCGTGTGCTCATCGTCGAGGACGACCGCCGCCTCGCCGCCGCCCTGCGGCGCGGCCTGCTGCGCGAGGGCTTCGTCGTCGACCTCGTCGAGGACGGCGGCGAGGCGATCGGCGCCGCCGCCGCCACCCCCTTCGACGTGATCGTGCTCGACGTCATGCTCCCCGGCGAGGGCGACGGGTTCACGGTCTGCACCGAGCTCCGCAACCGCCGGATCCGCACCCCGGTGCTGATGCTCACCGCCCTCGACGCCGTCAGCGACCGGGTCCAGGGGCTGAACGCCGGCGCCGACGACTACCTGGTCAAGCCCTTCGCCTTCAGCGAGCTGCTCGCCCGCCTCCGGGCGCTCACCCGCCGCCACCTCGACGACCGCAGCGCCACCCTCCGGGCCGGCGACCTCGAGGTGGACATGGCGGCGCGCCGCGCGACCGTTCGGGGAATCCCGGTCGCGCTCACAATGAAGGAGCTGGGCATCCTCGAATACCTGATGCACCACCCTGATCAGCTCATCACCACCGAGCAGATCGAGGAGCACGTGTGGAACTACGACTACGTGAGCGGGTCGAACCTGGTGGAGGTGTACATCGGGAGGATCCGCCGCAAGCTGGGAGTGGCGGGGGTGCCGAACCCGTTCGCGACCGTCCGCGGAGGGGGCGGGGGGTACCGCTTCGAGCCGCAGCGGCTGTCCGCCGTTTCCTCCGCCGCACCCGGGTCCGGCTGACCGGGGTCTACGCGGGGGTCTTCGCGCTCGTCGCCTGCGCCGGCGCGGTCGTCTTCTGGGTGGCCTTCTCGCGCGCCGAGCTGGGCACCATCGACGCCAGCCTCCAGGCCCAGCAGCGGTACATCGCCGCGGCGATCCCTCGGAACCCCTCCGAGAACTTCGCCGACCGTGACCTCCTGCCCAACCAGAACCCGGTCGGCATCGGCATCAGCGCCGTCCTGCTCGACGAGAGCGGCCGGCTGCTCGACGACTCCGGCCAGGCGCCGCCCCCGGGCCCGCTCGCGCCCATCGTCGGCGAGGTGCGCCGCTCCGGGCAGCTGCTCGACACCCGCGCCGTCGACGGCGAGCGCCAGCGGCTGCTGGCGAGCAGGATCCCGATCGACCGCGGCCGCACCGCCACCCTCATCCTGGTGCGCTCGCTGGTCGAGTTCCAAGACACCATGGCCCGCACCGTGCTCTTCCTGGTGATCACCGTGGTCACCCTGGTCGGGGGCGCCTCGGTCTCCGGGTACTGGCTGGCGGGCCGGGCGCTGCGCCCGGTGCGGTTCATGGCGGAGACCGCCCAGGACCTCAGTGAGCACGACCTCCACCGCCGCATCGAGCTCGACCTCCCCGCCGACGAGCTCGGCGACCTCGCCTCCACGCTGAACGGCATGCTCGGCCGCCTCGAGGCCGCCTTCAGCAGCCTCCAGCGCTTCACCGCCGACGCCGCCCACGAGCTCCGGGCGCCGCTGGCGCTGATGCGCACCGAGGTCGACGTGGCGCTGCGCGGCACCATCGACGTTGAGGACGCCCGCCGGGTGCTGGAGACGGTGGGCGCCGAGGTGCGCCGGCTCAGCCGCACCGCCGACCAGCTGCTGCTCCTCGCGCGCGCCGACGCCGGCGTGCTCGAGCCGCTCCACGAGGAGATCGACGTCACCGACCTGCTCGAGGAGACGGCGGCGCGCTGGCAGCCCACCCTCGGGGTCCGGGGCATCGAGCTGCGCACCTCGATCCCTCCCGCCGGGGGCACCGTGGTCGCCGACGGAGGCATGCTGCGGCGACTGCTCGACAACCTCCTTGACAATGCCGCCCGCTACACCCCCGCGGACGGGCTCATCCGGCTCAGCGGCGAGTCGGTCGCCGGCGGGTGGGTTCTCTCTGTCGCCGACAGCGGGCCGGGCATCGACCCGGCGCTCCGCCCCCGGGTCTTCGAGCGCTTCACCCGGGCCGACTCGGCACGGGGGCGCGACACCGGCGGCGCCGGGCTGGGGCTCTCGCTCTGCGCCGCCATCGCGGAGCTCCACGGCGGCACCCTCGAGCTCGACGACGGCCACCGCGGCACCCGCTGGCTGCTGCGGCTGCCGGCGCGCGCCGCCGCGTAGTCGGATGTCGGTCGCCGGGGCCGGGCGCCGGGCGGTGCCCCTGTCGGAGCGCTACGGCCCCGCCGACTGCGGGGTGCTCACCGCCGCCGAACGGGCGCGCTTCCTGGCGCCGGGAGCCTGGGAGCGGGACGGCGGGAAGGGCATCCCCTCCGGCCTGCGGTGGCAGCTCCTCTACCGGCTCGAGCCCGAGCTCTACGACCGCCTCGCCCGCGCCGAGCGTCTGCACCCGGGGGTGATCGGCTGGCTGCCCGGCCGGGTCGCCCGGGCCGTCGAGGTGGGCGCCGGCAGCGGGCGCCTGACCGTCGCGCTGGCGCCGCGCTGCGGCTCGCTGCTCGCCGTCGAGCCCGCCGCGGCGCTGCGCCGGCTGCTGCGCCGCCGCCTCGCCGGCCGCGGCCTCGACCACGTCGGGGTGCGCTCGGGGTTCGTCGACGCCATCCCCGCGCCATCGGGGTCGGCAGACCTGGTGGTGACCGCCTCGGCGTTCACCCCGGAGCGCGCCCACGGCGGCGATGCCGGCATCGCCGAGCTCGAGCGGGTCGCCGCCCCCGGGGGCCTGGTGGTGATCGTCTGGCCCAACCACCTCGGCTGGCTGCGCGAGCGCGGCTACCGCCACCTCAGCTTCCCCGGCGAGATGGCCCTCGAGTTCGCCAGCCTCGAGGAGGCCCTCGAGCTGGCCGCGATCTTCCACCCCGCGGCGGTCGACGAGATCCGCCGCCGGGGGTCGCACCGCGTGCCCTATGCGGTGGTGGGCACGAACGCCCCCCGCGACCTGGCCTGGCGCCGGGTGCCGGGGTGAGGATCGGGCTGCTCGCCCCGCTCATCGCCGCCCTGCGCGAGTCCCAGATCGGCGGGTCCCAGGCGCTGGTCTGCGACCTCGCCGCGGCGCTCGCCGCCCGCGGCCACGAGGTCGAGGTCATCGCCGCCACCGGCTCGAGCGTGCCCGGGCTCGCGGTGGTCGACAGCGGCGTCGACGCCGCCGAGCTCGCCGGATCCGCGTACCGCTGGGACCGCGGCAGCGGCAGCGGCGACGGCGCCAGCAGCGACCTCGCCTACCGCCGGGCGGTGGGGGTCGCCCGCCGCCGGGGCTACACCGTGCTCCACAACCACGCCTTCGACGCCGCCGCGGTCCGCGCAACGGACGGTGCCGGGGCGGTGGTGGTCCACACCCTCCACCTCCCCCCCGACCCGGGCATGGCGGCCGCTCTCGGCGAGGCCCGGCACTCGCCACGGCCCCCCACCGTGGCCTGTGTCTCCGCCTCGCAGGCACGCGCCTGGCGCGCGCTCTGCGGGATCGACGCCGTGCTCCTCACCAACGGGGTGCCGGTGGAGGCGATCGGCTGGGCCGAGGAGTGCGGCGACACCGCCGTCTTCGCCGGCCGGCTGAGCCCGGAGAAGGGCGTCGACGACGCGGCACGGATCGCGCTCGGCGCCGGGCTGCGCCTCGACGTCTACGGCGCCGCCTACGACCCCGCCTTCGCGGCGCGCTGCCGGGCGCGCTGGAGCGGCTCTCCCGAGGTGCGCTTCCGCGGTGCGGTGCCGCGGCTGCGGCTGTGGCGGCGGCTGGCGGAGGCGCGGGCGCTGATCGCACCCTCGCGCTGGGACGAGCCCTTCGGGCTGGCCGCCGCCGAGGCCCAGGCGGCGGGCACGCCGGTGGTCGCCTACCGCAGCGGCGGCCTCGTCGAGGTGGTCGCAGAGGGCCGTTCGGGCTTCCTCGTCGACCCCGGCGACGTCGAGGGCGCCACCGCGGCGCTGCGCCGGGTGGGCTCGGCGATCGGCCGCGCCGACTGCCGCCGCCACGCCGAGCGCCACCTCGACATCGCCGCCACCGCCGCCGCCCACGAGCGGCTCTACGCCGGGCTGCTGCACGGCTGAGCCGGGCGGAGCTCAGCCGGGGAGGAAGCTGCTCCGCGCCTCGAGGCGGTCGCCTCGGGGGGTGCGATCGCGCGGGGCGCCGGAGGCGAGTCGCCGCCACAGTGCCCGGTAGCTCGGGTACTCGAGCTCGGGGATCACCCAGCCGGAGCCCACCAGCTCGGCGTGGAAGCGGGGCAGGTGGCGGAAGGGGACGCCGATGTCGACGTGGTGGGCGAGGTGCCAGCCGGTGTTGTAGGGCACGAACAGAAGCCGGGCGAGGCGGCTCTGGCGGACCACGTGGGTGGTCAGGCGGCGGTCGGCGGAGCGGCCCATGCCGCCGTGCTCGGCGATCGCGCGAAGCCGGTTCGAGACCTTCCAGAGGCTCATCCAGGGGAGCAGCCAGCACGCCGGGTAGAGCAGCGGCCTGCCCCAGGCGCAGGCGGCGGCGAACATCGACAGCTGCACCGCCAGCAGCTGCCGGGCCTCGCTGCCGCCCCCGGTGGAGCGGCGGGCGGCGTGGAGCAGCGCCCGCAGATTCTTGGTCGCGGAGACGAGGAGGAGGTCGCGGGTGAGCTTGCGGCGCAGCGAGTCGGGGGCGACCGGGTAGCCGGCGTAGAGCCCGGCGTCGGGCTCGTCGGGGCCCATTTCGTCACGGTGGTGGGCCAAGTGCGCCCGCCGGTAGCTCAGCATGCCCTGGAGCGCCGGATAGGCGAGCAGCCAGCGGCCGCAGAGGTCGTTCAGCCGCCGTTGCGAGAACAGCAGCTTGTGGGCGGCCTCGTGACCGAGGATGTTGAGCTGGCAGTGCCCGCGGCCCATGACCAGGAACGCCAGGAGGTACGACCACCAGGTGCCGATCCATCCCGCCGCCACCACCACTCCGACGGTCTGGAGCAGCGCCGCCGCGACGGTGAGCGCGTTGCGCGCGTCGGGGATGCGGCGGTACTCGTCGCGCACCGGAGGACGGGCCATCCCCCGGGCGTTGAGCCGCTCGGTGGGCAGGACATCGGGCAGGATCTCCGGGACGGGCAGCATGGTGAGCGCCATCCCCACACATTACAATTCTAGAACAGATGAGTCAAGACTGTAATACGATGCTCTCGGGGCTGGGCCTGCGTCCCCTGTCCGCCCGCTCGGTGGTGGCGTCGGTGCTGATGGCGAACCATCCCCCGGAGCTGCCAGCGGCGCTGCTGGTACGGCTCTGCGACCGATTCGGGATCGCCGCCGGCACCACCCGCGTCGCCCTCTCGCGGATGGTGGCCGCGGGCGAGCTCTCACCCGTCGAGGGGGGCTACCGCCTCGCCGGGCCGGCGCTGCTCGCCCGTCAGCGGGCCCAGGACGAGGCCCGCACCCCGCCGGAACGGCCCTGGGACGGCGACTGGCGGGTGGCGGTCGTGGTCGGCGGCGGCCGGATCGCCACCGAGCGGGCCGAGCTGCGGCGGGCCCTCTCCGGCGCCCGCTTCGCGGAGTGGCGGGAGGGGGTGTGGCTGCGCCCCGCGAACCTGCCCCGGCCCGACCCCGGCCTCGGCGGCGCCGAGGTCTGTCGCTGGATGATGGCCCGGCCCGACGACGACGACGAGCTCGCCGGCCGGCTCTGGGACCTCCCCGGCTGGGTGACCCGCGGGCGCGAGCTGCTCGCCGCCACCGAGGCCGAGCCCGGCGACCTGCTCGCCGGCGACCCCGACCGGCCGATGGCGGTCTTCACCGCCGCCGCCGCGCTCCTCCGGCACCTGCGCACCGACCCGCTGCTCCCCGCCGAGCTGCTGCCGCCGGGGTGGCCGGGCGACGAGCTCCGCGCCCGCTACACCTCGCACGTGGGCTCCCTCGAGGCGCTGATCCACGACCTCCCCCGGGAGGCCGCCGCCGGCTGACACCGGCGCCAACGTCACCGATCCGAAAGGTGCCCGGGTTCAGGATGCGCCCATGCCCTTCGGTGCCACGCCATGACCAGGGTGGGCCGCCTGCTCGAGGCCCGCGCCGGCGAGCGCCCCGACGCCGTCGCCCTCCTCGACGGGGTCGACGGGCGCCGGCTGCGCTGGCGCGACCTCGCCGCCCACGCGGCGCGGTGGGAGGAGCGCGCCCGCGAGAGCGGCCTGGCGCCGCGGCGGCGGGTCGGCCTCGCCCTCGCCGACACGCTGAGCTTCGGCGCCGCCTACCTCGGCTGCCTCGCCGCGGGGCTGACGGCGGCGCCCCTCGACCCCCGGGGCACCCCCGCCGAGCTCGACGCCGCGGCCGTGGAGGCACCACCGGTGCTCCGAAGGGCGTCCCCCTGTCCGAGCACCAGCTGCTGCTCGGCGCCGCCCGGGTGGTGCGTCACCACGATCTCGGCCCCGGCGACCGGGGCCACACCCCGCTCCCCCTCTTCCACGTCAACGCCCAGGTGGTGGGGCTGCTCGCCACCCTGCTCAGCGGCGGCTCGCTGGCGGTCGAGGCCCGCTTCGACCGCGACGGGTACTGGGAGCGGGTGGCGGCGGCGGCTCCCACCTGGCTGAACGCCGTCCCCGCCGTGCTCGCCGAGCTCGCCGAGCTGCCCGCCCCGCCCGAGGCGCTCACCGACGAGCTCGCGCGGGCCTGCGCCGAGCGGCTGGCCCGTCACAAGCGCCCGGTCGAGATCCGCGTCGCCGCCTCGCTGCCGGTGGGGCCGACCGGCAAGGTGCGCCGCCGCCAGCTCCGCGCCGGCCTGGCCGCCTGACCATGGCCGTGAACCTGCCGGCGCGCACCCACCTGCACGCCGTCGACCTGATGCGGGTGCTGACCGTCGTGCTGGTGGTGGCGGTGCACACCGTCACCCACTCGGCGGTCTCCGACACCCTGGCCGCCGGGGCCCTGACCATCGTGATCCACACCAGCCGTGAGGTGTTCTTCGTGCTCACCGCGCTGGTGCTGATGCACGGCTACGGGCGCCGGCCGGTGCGCTGGCGTGAGTTCTGGCGCCGCCGCTAACCTCTGCGTCGCCGTGCCCTACCTGGCCTCGACGGTGGTCTACATCGTCGCCGACGGCCATGCCCGCGGTCCCCTCGGCTCCCTGCTGGCGCGGTTCGGCCACGACCTGCTCGTCGGCGGCGCCAAGTACCAGCTGTACTTCCTGCTGGTGTCGATGCAGATCTACCTCTGCTTCCCGGTGATCCGCTGGCTGATCTGGGTCACCGACGGCCACCACCGCCTGCTGCTCGGCGCCTGCGCCGCCTTCCATCCTCGGCGAGACCACGGTGCTGGCGAGTGGCGTCTTCCAGCCGGTGGTGGTGCTGGAGAGCCTGGCGGTGGCATGGACGTTCTTCCTGGCGGGGAGCCCCGTCGCCGGGCAGCCGTCGAGCACCCGCAGCCGCTCGACCTGGGTGGTCGCCGGCGGCTGCTCTCCGCCGGGGTCACCGGGCCGGCGCGCTGGGGCTGCCGCTGCGCTGCGACCCCGCCCTGCGCGAGCAGCGGCTCGGCGAGCTGGAGGGCCGGGGGCTCGACGAACCCGACGGGGACGCCACCGTCGCCGCCGCCGTCGAGGCCCTCTGGAACCAGCCCTGGCGGCGGGCCCGTCCGGGTGGCGGCGGTCGCGAGCGTTGCGGGGATGCGGCGGCTGCCGGTCGAGAACGCCTCGGTGACCACCCTGGCGATCCCCACCTCGGCGGCCAGTGGGTGGTGGGGCCGGCGCGCGTCCTGACCTCCTCCAGGCGGGTAGGCTGACCCGCCATGGAGGACTCGGCGGCCCACATCCTCGAGCTGGGCGCCATCCTGATCCTCGCTGTCGGCGCGGGCTGGCTGGCGCGCCGCGCCGGTCTGCCCGCGGTGGTGGGCTACCTCTGCGTCGGGCTGGTGGTCTCGCCGTTCACCCCCGGCTACACCGCCAACCGCGAGCAGCTCCAGACCATGGCCGACATCGGCGTGGTGCTGCTGCTCTTCGAGGTGGGGATCGAGATCGACCCGCTACGGCTGCGCCGCGAGCAGGGCACCCTGCTCTGGGCCGTGCCGCTCCAGACGGTCCTCACCGGCGCGGTGGGGATGGCCGTCGGAGGCCTGCTGGGGCTGGGGGTGCGCGGGTCGATGGTGCTGGGGCTGGCGGTGGCCCTCTCCTCGAGCGTGGTGGTGGTCAACATCACCCGCAGCCGGCGCCGCACCAGCAACCGCGCCACCGACCGGGCGCTGCTGAGCTGGAGCGTGATGCAGGACATGGCGGGTGTGGCGATCGCGATGGGGCTGCTCGCCAGCCTCGACACCGGCCGCCCGGTGCTGCTCACCGTGGCCGGCATCGTGGGGTTCGGAGTGGTCGCCACCGCCGCCGCCTTCCTCCTCCCCCACGTGCTCCGGCGCCTCCGCGGCGAGAGGGACCTCTTCCTCATGCTCTCGATCAGCAGCGGCCTGGTGCTCGCCGGGCTGGGGGCGGTGGTCTTCGGCGTGCCCCTCGCCCTCGCCGCCTTCGTCTCGGGGCTGGCGGTGGCCGAGGGCCCCGACGCCGCCGAGGCGCGGCGCCGGCTGCTGCCCTTCCGCGACCTCTTCGCGGTGCTGTTCTTCGTCGCCATCGGCACCCTCATCGACCCCGCGGCGGTGCCCCACGCCCTCGGCTGGCTCGCGCTCGTGGTCGGCCTGGTGCTGGTGGCGAAGGTGGCGGTGATCTACGCGCTGGGGCGGCTGCTGCACCTCCCCGGGGTGCGCCCCTGGCAGCTCGCCATCGGGCTCGGCCAGGTCGGTGAGTTCAGCTTCGTGCTCGGCTCCATCGGGGTCGCCCGGCACGTCATCCCCGCCGAGCTCTACACCGCGCTGCTCGCCGCCGTGGTACTCACCATCGCCCTCTCCACGGTGCTGGTGCGCCTCCCGGCGCGGTTGGCAGAAAGCTGACGGTCAGAGTCCTTTCTGCCACTGGCCCGCCGAGAAGGCGGGCCGTAGCCTTCAGGACATGGAGATCGTGCTGATGCTGATGATGGTCCTCGGGCTCCCCGTGGCGAGCCTGGTGTGGGGTGCCGACACCCGTGACGGCCGCGACTGGCAGCCACGGGCGGACTGGCAGTCGCGTGAGGAGCTGCGGAGCGCGAGGGCACGGGCGGGGACGCGCCCAGGTCTTGACGGACGACCAGTTACGATATATCGTGATCCAACGTAAGTGATCGTTGGAGGCCTGCCGATGTCGACCCACGTTCCCCCGCTCGACCCCTGGACCCAGTGGCGCCAGGGCGCCGAGCACCTTCGCGACCGCATCCACCACGCGCGTCACCACCGCGGTCCCGGCCGCCCGCCCTTCGGGCCCGGCGCCTTCGGCCGCGGGTTCCCCTTCGGCCCGCACTTTCCCGGCGGCGGCCGGCGCGCCGGGCGGGGCGACATCCGCGCCGCCATCCTCGCCCTGCTCGCCGAGCAGCCGATGCACGGCTACCAGATCATCCAGGAGCTCAGCGAGCGCAGCGGCGGCGCCTGGCGGCCCAGCCCGGGCTCGGTCTACCCCACCCTGCAGCAGCTCGAGGACGAGGGCCTGGTGCGGGCGGTCCAGACCGAGGCGGGGAGGCGGGTCCACGAGCTCACCGACGCGGGCCGCGCCGAGGCCGCCGCCTCCAACCGGGAGAGCGCTCCCTGGGAGGACGCCGCCGAGGAGCGCACCGGCGAGGCCGGAGGGATGCGCGACCTCCTCTTCCAGGTGGCCGCGGCGACCTGGCAGGTGGCCCAGGCGGGATCGCCCCGGCAGCACGCCGCCGCCGGCGAGATCCTCCGTGAGACCCGGCGCCGCCTCTACCAGCTGCTCGCCGACGACGCCCCGCAGCCCGATCAGCCCAGCCGGTAGATCCCCCCGGTGTCCGAGTAGTAGAGGGCGTGGTTCGGACCCTGCCTGATGTCCAGCCTGCACTGGGGAGCCCCTGCGCTGACCGTCGCGGGGGCTCCCGGGGTGAGGATGCGCCCACCGGAGGCGAAGGTGCAGAAGACCAGGTGCCCGGCGTAGCCGGCCGGTCCGGAGGCGTCGACGAAGGTGGCTCCGGTGGGCACCACCGTCGACGCCTCGCTGCTCCAGTCGGGGCCGGGCTGGCCGCCGCAGCTCGTCGCCGGCGCGAGCGGATGGCTGTAGCCGTAGCAGAGCGCCCACTGGTGACCGCTGCCCCGGGCCACCGAGGCGATCACGGTGTCGTAGCCGGTGGAGGGGCTGCCCGCGTCTCCCGAGGGGCCGTTGTTGGTGAGCGCCACCTGCCCGCTCGCCGAGACGGCGATGCCGAACGGGTTGCGCAGCCCGTAGGCCCACACCGGGTTGCCGAAGGGGTTGTCGGCGGGCACGCTGCCGTCGGCGTTGTACCGGAGCAGCTTGCCGCGGACGTCGCCGGTGTTCTGGGCGGCGGCGGCGGTGTGCTCCTCGCCGAGGGTGACGTAGAGGTGGCCGTCGGGGGCGAAGGCGAGGCGGCCTCCCTTATGGCAGCAGTCGCCGCCGGCGGGGAGGGTGACGATGGTGGTGGCGTTGGTGCCGGTGCCGGCGCAGTCGGTCCAGCGGATCACCGACTGGTGGGCGCGGTCCGGGTTCGAGACGAAGGCGTAGACGAGGTGGTCCTGGGCGAAGCCCGGTGAGACGGCGAGCCCGAGCAGCCCGCGCTCGCTGTAGCCGCCGCCCACCTCGGTGGTGACCGTCGGCACCGTGGCGAAGACCTTCGCGGCGCCGTTCTGCCAGACCCGCACCGTCCCCGAGCGCTCCGCCCAGAAGAGCCGTCCGTCGGGGGCGAAGGCGAGCGCCGTCGGATACGCGGCGGTGATGGTGCCGGCGGGAGGCGCCTGGGGGCCGAGGGCGCAGGGGTTGACCGCCGCCGGGGTCACCGCGGGTGCGGCGGTGGTGGCGACCGGGGGCGGCGTGGCGGTGGTGGTCGCAACCGGGCTCGGGGTGGCCGATGCGGTGCCGCCTCCGCACCCGGCGAGCAGGAGGGCGGGCAGCAGCGCCAGCACGCATCGCGCGTTCATCCCGGGCATGCTACGCGCTCGTTCCCCGCCCTCCGGGAGGCGGTGCCCGCTGCGCGCCACCACCGCGCGCTCGCGCTGAACACCAGAGTGCCTCCCACCGGGCTGGGGGCGAGGTGGTCGATGACGGCGCGGACGCCCACCCCAGGATCAACGGGACGCCTGGCCCGCAGAGGGCCGTGTCACGATTCGCACTTCCCCCCTCCCCGCTCCCGTACTACGATTCGGCGTGGAGGGTTCGGATCGTTGGGCACGGTCACCATCTCTGCGAGCTACGGATCGGGGGGGAGCGTCGTCGCCCCCGCGGTCGCCGAGCGTCTCGGCCTGCCCCTGCTCGACCGGGCCATCCCCGCCTCGGTCGCCACCGAGCTCGCCGAGCCGCTGCTGGCGGCGCTGGCCGACGACGAGCGTCACGAGGGCGGCCTGGTGGGACGGCTCTTCAGCCGCGCGGTCACCGTCAGCGGCTACTACCAGGGCGCCCCGCTCACCATCCCCATCGGCGACAGCGACCTCGTCTCCCGCACCGAGGAGGTGATCCGCTACGCCGCCCGCCGCTGCGGGGCGGTGGTGCTGGGACGGGCGGGGATGTTCGTGCTCCGCGGCTGGCCCGACACCCTGCACATCCGCCTCGACGGGCCGCCCGAGGCGCGCCGGCGTCAGGCGATGGCGCACGAGGGCCTCGACGCCGAGACCGCGGCACGGCAGCAGGTGGCGACCGACCGCGCCCGCGCCGCCTATGTCCGCCACTTCTACCGCGACCAGGGGCGGTGGGAGGATCCCGGCAACTACCACATGGTGCTGGACAGCACCGTGCTCTCCCTCGACGCCTGCGTGAAGCTGATCGTGACCGCCGCGCGAGCCCGCTGCGGGCTCGGCGCGCGATCCGCCGGCGCCACGGCGAAGGCGGCACCGACGCCCCGCGGGTAGCTCACCCGCCCGGCGTGGGGCGCGCCCGCGACCGCGGGCCACGGGCGCGCCCGGGTGCGGCGGGCGCTACGAGGTGGCGGCGCCGGTCGGTATCGAGGCGAGCACCACCTCGTACCTGTCCACCTCGAGGCCGCTGGTGCCGATGCGCTCGGCGAGTCGAGCCCGCTGCTCGGCGGTGGCCTCCTCGGCGGCGTCGCGGGCGGCAGCGTCCTCCCAGCCGGTGACCACGCAGTAGCGGCCCGACGAGCGGTCGACGCCGGCGATGAACGCCTTGAACCCCGGGAGCGTCTCGCACAGGGCGAGGCCCTCGCGCAGCTGGGCCAGCGCATCGCCGGCGGCCTCCGCGCTGCCCCGGGCCCGGGAGAGCCGCACCGCGTTCCCCGGCGACGGCGTGCCCCGGCGCTCCATGAGGGTGACCTCGTACTCCTCCATCCCGAGCACCTCGAGGCCCTGCCCCGCGGTCACGCGGTCGCGCAGGGCCGCCATCGCGACGGCGCTCGCCTTCATCGCCTCCTCGCCGTCCCAGTAGGTCACCACCGCTCCGGCGCCGGTGGCGGGGTCGGCGAGCACCACCACCCCGACGAACCCCGGCTGCTCGCGGATCACCGGCAGCGCCTCACGCTCGAAGACGGCCGCCCGCTCCCCCGCCCCCTCCGGGGACCCCGTCACACGCACCAGCCTTGCATGCATGGCGTCACCTCCTCTCGCCCGGGTTCTTCCGGCCCGGCCCCGCAAGGCTACTCCGGCCGGGGACCGGTGAATAGACCGGAGTGCGGTGTGAATGTCGCGACTGCAGACGTCTGCGCCGGATGCGTCCATTCACCGGGCCGGAGCACCCTCCTGTACGATGGCCCGAGCGGTCATCCGGTTGTCGACGTGTGAAGAGAGGCAAATGGCGAGGAGTGCAATCCGTGCGGCGGTGGGGGTGATCGCCGCGGCCGGCATGGCGTCCTGCGGAGGCGGCGGTCAGGCCGGCACCCCCCCCCCGGCGCCCCAGAGCCCGCCCGCCGCGACCGCCATGCCCACCCCGGCGACGGTGCCTCCGCACGATCTCGCGGTGGCGCTGCGCAAGGTCACGACCCTGGGGCGCGCCGAGCTCACCGCCACCAGCAACGACCTCGCCCGCGCCGGCAGCCTCGACGTGGCGGCCCAGACCATGGGCGACCACGCCACCACCTTCAGCAGCCTGCACTCGACCCTCGACCAGCTTCCCGCGTTCCCCGTGGCGCAGACCCAGAGGGACGTCCGGCAGCTGAGCACCGACCTGGCGAGCCTGTCGTCGGTGATCAGCGCCATGCTCGCCGGCGAGGTCAGCCAGTACGCTGAGTTCAAACGGCAGATCACTGCGCAGATCCCGACGGTGAGCCGGGATATGACCACCGTCGACAAAGACCTGAAGGGCTACTGAGAGGGGGTCAGGCGCGCCACCCGGCGGCGACGGCGTCGGGGTGGAGCTCGCGCCAGCGGGCGGGCTCCGCGGGCCGGGCGAGGACGAAGCCCTGGCCGAGGGTCACCCCCAGCCGCAGCACGGTGGCGACCTGCTCCTCGGACTCCAGCCCCTCGGCGATCACCTGGGCGCCGGTCGACCGCGCGAAGGTGACCAGCGCCTCGATCGCGGCGCGGGGGCCACGGGCGTGGCTCTGCCGGGTCAGCTTCCCCGCGACCTTGATGAACTCGGGGATGACCGTCGCCAGGGCGTCGAAGGTCGAGAAGCCCTCGCCGACGTCGTCGAGGGCGAAGCGGAAGCCCTCGGCGCGGTAGATGGCGACCACCTCGCGCAGCCGGTCGAGGTCGCGCACCGCCTCGCGCTCGGTGATCTCGAGCACCACCTCCTCGGGGACACGGCCCGCGGAGCGCAGCAGCAGCAGCATCTGGTCGACGTCATGCACGGGATCCAGCAGCGGGGTGGCGCCGACGTTGATGAAGACGGGGTGACCGGCGGGCAGCTCGTGGCAGTTGCGCAGGATCGCGCGGCGGCAGACCCAGTCGAGGTCGCGCCCCAGGCCGAGCTGGTGGGCGGCGGCGAACAGCCCCTCGACCCCGGCGTCCAGCGGCCCGTCGACGGGGCGGGAGAGCCCCTCGTAGCCCACCGCGCGGCGGCGCTCGAGCTCGATGATCGGCTGGTAGATCGCGCGCATCCCCTGGGAGGCGATGAGCTCGGGCAGATAGCTCTCCCAGCGCGCCCGGCTGCCGGTGTGGCCGCTCTGCGCCGCCGTCGACACCTCGGAGCGGTCGCGGCCGCCGACCTTGGCCCGGTACAGCGCCTCGTCGGCGAGGATCCACACGGTGCCCGGGTCGGCGTCGCCGGTGCCGGTGGCGCAGCCGATGCTGAGGCGGGCCTGGCCGCGGGCCAGGGCGATGCCGTACATCGAGGTGCGGAGCCGCTCGGCGACCGTGGCCGCCTCCTCGACGTCGGCGCCGATCAGCAGCGCGGCGAACTCGTCGCCCCCGGTGCGGGCCACGGTGTCGTGATCGCGCACGCCCAGGCGCAGGGCCATGCCGACGGCGCGGAGGGCGGCGTCGCCGGCGTCGTGCCCGTACGAGTCGTTGATCGCCTTGAGGCCGTCGACGTCGATCGCGAGGATGGCGAAGCGGCCCGCCGCGGGAAGCGCCAGCAGCCGCTCGAACTCGCGGCGGTTGGCCAGCCCGGTGAGCGGGTCGGTGCCGGCCAGGGTGGCGAGCCGCTGGGCGGTGTCGCGCAGCGCCACCTCGATCGTCCGGCGCTCGATGAACTGCCCGACCTGGCTGCCGATGTCGGCGAGCACCACCGCGAGGTCGGCGTCGAGGGCGGGCTCGGAGGCGCTGCCCAGCACCATCACCCCGTTGATCCGACCCTCGTTGAGCAGCGGGAAGGTCACCAGCCCTCCCCCGCGCTCGATCCGGTCGGTGGCCCAGGCCCGCCCGGCCTCGCCCTCGCCGTGGCCGGCGGTCTCGGCCACCCCGGGCCACTGTTCCGAGGGCTCACACCAGACCGCCTCGCGGCGGAGCACCCCGTCCTCGGCGTCGACGAGGAGCAGCGCCCCGCCGGTGCAGCCGGCGGCGGCGCCGATGCCGGCGAGGATCAGCGGCGCCGCCTCCGCGGGGCTCACCGCCTCGGCGAGGGTGCGGGTGACGGTGAACTGGAGGGTGCGGATGCGCTCGAGGCGGAGCTGCTCTCCGGCGGCGACGCTCAGCGCGCGGGCCCGCTCGCGGATCTGCTCGACCAGCCGCTGGACGGTGAGCCCGGCGATGCCCACCACCACCGCCCAGAAGACCAGCTCGGCGAGCTCCGGCCAGGTTCCGTGGAGCGCGGTCGGCAGCACCAGCACGGTGGCGGCGCCGACGATCCCCGCCCAGAGCTCCGGCCGGGTGTGGTGGATGGCCATCCAGAAGAGCGGAAGCAGCACCAGCGGCTCGTAGATCTTCACAGTGCCGCCGGTGGACTGGTACACGAGCAGCACGACCCAGAAGTACGCCATCGGCGGCGCCGCCTGGGCGAGCCGGGGCAGCCGGTCCCAGGGGGTGCAGAGGGCCGCGGCCAGGATGACCCCGATGAGGCACACGGCGACGAGGAGGAGCCACGGCTCCCGCAGCGAGACGCCCGAGGCCAGGGCGCAGAGCAGGCCGAGCACCGCCGCCACCAGGAAGGGTGCGACGCGGCGCAGCAGGCCCTCCCGCTCGAAGGGATTGTCCGGCCCCCCCAGCCCGACGCTCAGGTCGGCGATCAGCTCCAGCATTCCGGCCACTGTACGAACCCGGTGACTCGACGCCGCTCCGAGGCACGTCATCGTCGCCCGCGGGTGACGGCGCCTCGACTGCCGGTGCAGTCCCGCCACTCCGGGCACGGCGCCGTCATGGCAATCGCGGGGGGCCGCATGTTTGCGATGCTCCCGTCACCAACCCGGCGCCCCCCCGCCACCGCGGCCCAGCGATCGTGGGGTGACGATACCCCCCGTCGACCGCACGGAGGACCGTCATGACCAGGACGAGGCTGCTTCTCGCCCTCGCCGGCGCCACGGGCATGGTGCTCGCAATGGTTGCTGACAGGCACGCCCAGAACCGCTACACCCCCAGCCAGGGCCTCTGACCGGCGCCCCTACCAGGCTGCCCCCAGCGCCTCCGCGAGGAAGCGGCTGAAGGGCGCCGCGGTGCGACAGGCCTCCACGAAGCGATCCATGAACCCGGGGTCGCAGACGTCGGCCTCGCTGAAGCGCGCGTGCCATCCGTAGCCCTTCCGCCTGAGGTCGTCGACCCGCGGGTGCGCCGGGTCGTATCCCTGCGGTGCGCGCCGCAGCGCGTCGCCCATGTTGACGAACCCGGGCGCGAAGGCGGGGTCGTCGACGATCGCCGCCCACTCGCCGGTGCGGACCACGATGGCGTCGCGGATCAGGCGCAGGGTGGGACCGTCGGCCATGTGCACCCCGCCACCCGCGAACGACTCGCCGGGCTCGAGGTGCAGGTAGAACCCGGGTGCAGGGCCGTCCCGGCCGCGGTCGTGACCGAAGGACATGCCCACCGCGGTCTTGTACGGGCTCTTGTCCGCGGAGAACCGGATATCGCGGTTGATCCGGAACAGCGAGCCCCCCACCGGCCGCGGGTCGGCGACGATGTGCTCGCTGATGCGGTGCAGCGCGGGACCGGCGGCGGCGACGAAGCGCAATGCAGGATCGCGGACGTCGGACTCGTAGCGCGCACGGTTGTGCTGAAACCAGGCGCGATGATTGTTCTCACGCAGTTCGTGCAGAAACTCGAAGAGCGCGGGAGAGAAGTGGGCCGGGCCGGCGCTCACGCGACCAGCCCGCCGAATCGACGACCCGCGAGTCCGGTCACCGTCGAGACGGTGACCGGACGTCGCAGATCAACCGCTCAGGCCGACTTGACCTGACGCGCGCGGGGGCCCTTGTCGCTCCGCTCGATCTCGAAGCTCACGCGCTCACCGGCGCCGAGCGAGTCGAACTCGAGCGAGCTGTCGAGCCCGCTGCGGTGGAAGAAGTACTCCTGCCCGTCGTCTGCGGCGATGAAGCCGAAGCCACGATCGGACACGACCTTCTTGACACTACCAGTCAACATTTCTGGCTGTCTCCAACACCTTCCCGAAGAACTTTCCACTCACGAGCGCGCGTCCGATTCGAGAAGGTGGTACGACGACGAGCGACCGGCGGCCCTCTGTGGACCGACTGCTTCACAGACTACCACGGGGGTGGGAAACCATGCCTCAGCCACCACCGCGCTGCAACACCAGCGGGTAGACCGGGCCCGCCCCCGCCCCGCGAAGGAGCGCGCTCAGCACGGTGAGCGTCCAGCCCGACCCGGTGAGGTCGTCGAGGAGCAGCAGAGGGCCCTCGGGAGGCGGTTCCGCGAGGGTGAAGCCGGCGAGCACGTTGCGGCAGAGGTGGGCGCTGTTCTCCAGGTCGGCCTGGAACGGAGCCTCCGCACCGGAGCGCTCGAGCAGCGGGAGCACCGGGAGCCGGCCGATCCGGCCGAGGGCGGCGGCCACGCCGTCGACGAGCGCCTGGCGCCGGCGGGAGGGCACCGGCACGATGCCGACCGGACGGCCCTGCGGCCATCCCCAGCGGGCGAGCACCCCGACCAGGCCCTGGACGACCTCGATGGGCACCGACGACGACGGGTCGTCGAGGAGGGGGCGGAGCAGCCGCGCGTACCCGGGCTGGAGAGCGTCGCAGAGCGCCCGCCCGGCCCCGGCGCGGAGGCCGGCGGCGATCGCCCCGCGGCGGTCATCGAGCCCCGACGGCCACATCTTCCGCGGCTCGATGACGAGGTCGCCGTCGCGGGCGCTGCGCTCCGCCTCGGCCACCAGGGCCACCGGGACGTCGGTCGACCAGGGCCGGCCGGTGCAGTTGTCGCAGCGGCCGCAGCGGGTCGCGTCGTCGACCCCGGGATCGTCGAGGGCGGCGCGGAGGAAGGCCATGCGGCAGCGATCGGTGACGGCGTAGGCGAGCATCTCCCGGGCGTCGGCCTCGCGCACCGCCCGCACCCGGGCGTAGCGCTCCTGGGCGTACTCCCAGGGCCTGCCAGCGCGCACCCAGCCGCCCTTGACATGCTCGACCGCGCCCTCGACGTCGAGCACCCGCAGCATCGTGGAGAGCCGCGACCGGCGGATGTCGACCCTCGCCTCGATCGCCGCCTCGCCGAGGGGGCGGCCAGCATGCTCGAGGGCGGCGACCACCGCCTCGGCCTGCTCGCGGGGCGGGAAGGCGGTGCTCTCGAAGTAGCGCCACACCGCGACGTCGTCGGGCGAGGGCAGCAGCACCACGTCGGCGCGGGGGATGGCGCGACCGGCGCGTCCGACCATCTGGTAGTAGGAGACCGCCGAGCTGGGAGCACCGAGGTGGATGACGAAGGCGAGGTCGGGCTTGTCGTAGCCCATCCCCAGCGCGCTGGTCGCGACCACCACCCGCAGGCGGTTGGCGCGGAGCGCCTCCTCGATGGCGATCCGCTCCTCGGGCTCGGTCTGGCTGGTGTAGGCCCGGGCGTCGACGCCGCGGAGGCGGAGGAACGCGGCCAGCCGCTCCGCCTCGGCGACGGTGAGGGTGTAGACGATGCCGGCGCCGGCGAATCCGGGCAGGTTGTGGGCGATCCACGCGTAGCGCTCCGCCGCGGTGTCGAGGTGGACGACGCCGAGACGCAGGCTCTCCCGGTCGAGGTCGCCCCGGAGCACCAGCGGCTCCACCCCGAGCTGGGTGGCCACGTCCTCGACCACGCTGGCGGTGGCGGTCGCGGTGGTGGCGAGCACCGGGGTGCCCTCGGCGAGCAACGGCAGCAGGGTGCGCACCCGGAAGTAGTCGGGGCGGAAGTCGTGGCCCCACTGGGAGATGCAGTGGGCCTCGTCGATCACCAGCATCCCGGTGCCGGCGGCGAGCCCGGGCAGCACCTCCTCGCGGAAGGAGCGGTTGTTGAGCCGCTCGGGGCTCACCAGCAGCAGGTCGATGCCGCCGTCGCGGAGCTCGCCGAGGATCTCCGGCCAGTCCGCCTGGTTGCTCGAGTTGAGGGTGGCGGCGCGCACCCCGAGGCGGGTGGCCGCCTCGACCTGGTCGCGCATCAGCGCCAGCAGCGGGCTGACCAGCAGCACCGGCCCGGAGCCGCGCTCGCGCAGCAGCCGGGTGGCGATCATGTACACCGCCGACTTCCCCCAGCCGGTCCGCTGGACCACCAGCACCCGCGCGGCGTCGTCCACGAGGGCCGCGATCGCCCGCGCCTGGTCGGTGTGCAGGGTGGCGCCGGGGATCGCCTGGGAGAGCAGATCCTCGGCGCGGACGGTGGTGCTGGCGGTGGGGATGGCCCCAGGCTAGCAGGCGCGGCGGCCGGCCGAGCCTCCGGCGAGCCCCTCCCGCAGCTCCCGTGAATCTGTTTACGCGGGGTGAACACGGCCTGTGTAGGATCCTGTCTTGAGAGGCTCGGTCCCAGGGCGCGGGACGGCGGCTACCCCTCCGCCGCCCCGCCGCCCGGCCGGTCACCCCCACCCCCACCGCCGAGGTGGGATGCTCTGCGACCGTGACGACGACCCCCGAGATCGCGGTCACCGTCGAGATCGGATCCCGCCGCACCTTCGCGTCCGCGGTCGACTGGCCGGGCTGGTGCCGGGTCGCCCGCGGCGGTCCCGAGGCCGCCCTCGAGGCGCTCGCCGCCTACGCGCCGCGGTATGCCCGGGTGGCCGAGCGCGCCGGCATCGCCCTGCCCCCGGGCGCCGCCGGGGCCCTCGCCGTGGTCGTAGGAACGGCATCGTCGACTGGCCCCACCTGGGCAGAGTTATTTGGCC
>JRHI01000299.1_pt1 | contig 55644 bp, 43 predicted proteins | sample 215371 | NCBI WGS metagenome assembly JRHI01 (sample SAMN02929681, study PRJNA255918) | sediment metagenome | biome: cave system; feature: Ice Cave; material: Sediment; isolation source: sediment from deep within a dark volcanic ice cave with no known source of... ...
TCACGGGCGGTTTTAATCCCTTCGACTTCGGCTATCGCCTTGCCCCCGGCGAATCCCTTACGACTCCCTCGTTTTACGCCGGTTATACCGAGCATGGAATTGGCGAAGCTTCGCGTCTTCTTCACACCTTTGAACTCACGAAGATCCTGCCCAACGGTTCTGGCTTGCGAACTCGCCCGGTACTTTACAATTCGTGGGAGGCGACACACTTCAACGTCGATGAAGCGGGACAAAAAACCCTGGCCGACCAAGCCGCAAGTTTGGGAGTTGAACGCTTCGTAATGGACGATGGTTGGTTCGGAAAGAGGAACAATGATCGCGCCGGTTTGGGCGACTGGAATGTTAATCCACAAAAGTTTCCCAACGGCCTGGGTCCGCTCATCCGTCACGTAAAAGATCTAGGCATGGAGTTCGGGCTGTGGGTCGAGCCAGAGATGGTCAATCCGGATAGTGAGCTGTATCGCAAGCATCCGGAGTGGGCCATGCATTTTGAGGGCCGCCCGCGCACCGAGGGGCGAAATCAACTCGTCCTGAACCTTGCTCGCGATGATGTTCGTGAATATATCTTTCAGTGGCTGGACGAGCTTGTAACCGCAAACGACATTGCTTTCTTGAAGTGGGATTACAACCGCAATTTCAGCGAGCCTGGCTGGCCGGAGGTCCCCGTCGAGCAGCAGAAGAATCTCTGGGTGCGGTACACGCAGAATCTTTACAACATTCTCGATCGCTTGAGGAAGAAACATCCCCGTCTGGAACTTGAATCCTGTTCGGGCGGCGGGGGGCGAATCGACTTGGGAATTCTCCAGCGCGCTGAGCAGGTCTGGCCATCAGACGACACCGAAGCCTTTGACCGGCTCACTATTCAGCAGGGTTTCACGTATGCCTTCACACCCCACATCATGATGTCCTGGGTTACCGACGTTCCCAATTTCAATGGCCGCAGCGTACCGCTGCAATTCCGTTTCCTGGTTGCCATGCAAGGTGCGCTGGGCATCGGCGCGAACCTGAACCACTGGCAACCAGAGGACCTGGCTCTGGCGAAACAAATGATCGGCTATCACAAATCGATCCGCGAGACTGTGCAGAATGGCGCGCTTTATCGTCTGGCATTGCCGAGCGCGGGAAATTTTAGCGCCAACGAATACGTTTCGCCGGACAAATCGCAAGCGGTTTTATTCGCGTTTCTACATTCACAGCAATTCGGCCGCGGCACTGCACCCCTGTTATTGCGCGGGCTGGACGAAAGCGCGATCTATACGCTCTCGCGACTGGATGGAAAGCCCAAGCCGAAGACTCCGGCATTTCCCGAAAAGCTCAGCGGTGCGTACCTGATGCAGCATGGTCTTGCTCTTCCCCTGCAGGGAGACTATGACAGCATGGCAATAAAACTCGATCGCATCTCGCAGTGAAGGGTCTCACTTCAGCTCAGGAAACCCCGAGAGCAACTCGATCCCTACACTCCATCGCTCGGAAGAACGCGCGGCCAGTACGGGGCAATCACCGCGTTCGCAGGCCTCCGCCAGCGAATCGGAACGAGCGTTGCAAGGTTCGAGAGCAACCGTAAAGTGTTTTTGTGCGGCGCCTTCCGGCCAACCGCCCTGGCAAATCCACAATCCGGCATACGGAGTGCTTTTCACATCAAAGCGGAAAACAATGGACTCATCGCTCTTAGGAAAGTGCAACCCGCAAAAACCTGTCTGCAAGCGAGGTGTAAAAAGCTTGTCGGCTGTGCCGGCGGTTGGCGGCTTGATGACGGCAATATTATCCACCTGACCGTCAGCTGTTGTCGCGAGCGGATACCCGCAACTCTGGCCACGCTTTCCTAACCGTTCCATGCTGGACCAGCCGATCAACAACTCTCGCACATGATCAGGAAGGAGAATGAAAGCTTCTGCTTCCACTTGTAGTAAAGGGTGAGCGGACCACAGGTAGGCAAATGCCTGATCGCCCGAATTCTGAAGTTCATAATCGACGACCAGCGCGTTGCCTTGCAACCGCAATTTTTTTCTAAACGTGCAGGGCAGGCTCGAACCCCGCACCGAAAGCAATAACTCCTCACCGGAAACTTGGTACTGCCACGGCACGGACCACAAGTCACCGTGATCGGGGAAATGCCCGCCGGTCGAATTGCGGTCCGCAAAACTGCATTCTGCAACCGTTGGAAAACATTCGTCAAAACCACTGGTATCGAACTCCTCGAATTTGCTTCCCCACTCGGCGGCGCGGTACTCGCGTTGCGGGCCTAACAAGAAGTCGCGACCGCTTGCGTGCCGCACGAGAGAGACTATTTTGCCGCCCAGTTGCGGTAGAACTTCGGCGCGCAACACGCCATTATCGAGCGTGATCCGCTGCCATTCCAAGAGCCGATCCAGGTTGATGCTCACAATCCCACCATCAAAACAACGTTTTAGACTGTTACGCCGCGAGCGTGCGGGGTTTGAAGATATTACATTCGCGTAGCTATTCCTTCCGCAGCTCCATTTCGAAATTTTTCAGCCAGGTCTGACCACTGTCGCGGGAGAATTCGCCAATCTCGTGCCATTTGGTGGAACTGAAATCGAGAGTGAAACGAACTTTTCCGTAAGGCATGTCAAACCCCCAGCGAAAACCAACTTCCGTGATCTCCAGTATTTCTTCAAGGTGGCGGCCCCCGGAATACGCCGCGAACGTATATCGCTGTCCCGCGGGGTCATAAGACAAAACGGCAAATGCATCGTGGACGTGTTTTCCTGGGTTATCTTTAGCGCGACCGTCGCCTTCAACAATGAGGAGCGTTCCATCCAGCTTTTTCTGAACAACTTCGGTCTGGGTGAACTCCGAGCGTTGGCCGGGACCCAGCATGGCCCAGCCTGCGCCACGCCACGTGCCAACCATCTTATCCAGTTTTGAAATTGCAGCTTGCTGCTCGGGAATGGAGGCATCGTTTACAGGTGCTCGTGAGGGGGCCTTTCCCGGCTGCTCGCCGGCGCTGGCCGGTTTTTTCGGTTGGGAAGGAGACGACGGCTGAGCGCTAGGTTTCTGTATCTGCGGAGGAACCGAGCTCTGCGAGTACACAGAGCCGACTATTAAAAGACCAGCCAGAATAGCGCCGAGCCTGGCGCCCCAGATGGTGATCATCCTTGGAAAGTTCACGTTGTTCTCCTCGTAGTCCTGAATTTCGAAGTGCATGCCTCTTTAGAATCGATGAACAGCGATAGGTTCGCGCCCCCGAGTTTACTGTGGACGGGGGAGCTGCAGAATCATTCCGCCAGCTTGGCCGGTTTGCACAGAGGGCAATTGGCCATTCCATTTGTCGATTTGAGCGCGGATATTTTCAATGCGGCGCAATTCGAGAAGCTGAGGGGTAAGGGAGTTCTGACGAATGCGGTTGGCATCGGCTTCACCTTGCGCTCGAGTGACCAGCGACTTCGCTTCGCCATCGGCTTCAGCGATTTTTTTGGCGGCTTCGGCTTGCGTGGTTGCCAATTCATTCCTCGCGCGCTCGGCCTGCTGAATGGCCTGCGCTTTCGCGGTGATGGCCGCGGCGATTACCTGGGGGACACGCGGAGCGCCGATGAAGCCAAATTGCTGGACGCTGACCCCGACGGGCGCAACTTTCTGCTCGATCATATTCTGTACCTTGCGCAAGAAATCCGTTTTGCGCTCGCCATAAATATCCTCGACCGTAAATGTGGAGGCGACTTCGTTTAGTGAATTGCGCACGATATCGCGCAGAATGCCATGGGTGAAAATTTCGAGATCGCTGACGCGATACTTGATGTAGAAGTCCGGAACCTTGAAGGGGTCAATGGCGTAGGAGAGCGAAACATCGACGTAAATTTCCATGCCTTCTTTGGAGTTGAATCCCATTTCCTCGTTGATGGGATGGCCTTCGGCGATGTCCTTGGTCCACTTAACGGTTTGCACGTAGGTGGGAAACTCGATGATCTGGGTACGCAGGGGGCTGTAGACGACCCAACCGGTGCGCACGGGAATTTCCGAAGCGCCGCGCTGGCTTCCGGCAAGATTAATTTCCACGCCAACGTGTCCGGCTTCGATGCGGGTTACGCGGGTGATGAACATGGTAAAAAGAAGCAGGACGACGAGGCCGAAGACAGCAAACGCTATTCCCCGCGCACTCTGCCAGGAATTGTGGGGCACATACTCAACATCGCGATTTTGCGACTTATCGAAAATACTCATAGCTTATCCTCCGTTGCTGGGATTCGGTTGAAGCCATCTGTGCAACGGCATCTTAACCTGTTTAGCGGGAGAAGCGTTTACGGACTCCAATGGGGCGGCAGAAACTCCGAGTCTGCAGGGTCAATTACGCTGCTTGGAGGCGCGGATGCAGGAATTCTGCTGCGCAGCCGACACTGGAGAATCAACTGTAGCCGAATTCCGCGGCGCGGTCGCGGCGGGCGACGCGACATTGAGTTCCTGACCTTGCAAGAGCTGCGCGACAATTTTTTCGAGAACGGGAGGCACTTGCATATCACGAACCTGAGGAAGAGTGATCAGGCTCAATTGACAGATGTACGCGAGGACGCCGGCATTGCGCGGGGTGATGCGATTACTGGCTAAGAGTTTGAATACCTTTCCTAACGCGTGATTGATCTCGGTGGGAGAGTTCAGATCCTGGATCGAGCCAAGAAGGTCCGCTTCAGCGCGCTCGGAGGCCCGCATGCCGCGCAATTGACGCAAATGATGCAGGCAAAGGCCCTCGGGACAGTCGGACATGGGCATAAGGCAGCGACGGTTATCGGCGAAGACGTGGTGACAGCGGGTGTCGGAGAGCTCAGGCATGGTAAGTTCCTTTCGTGGCGGCACGATATCGGGCGAAGTTTCTGGGTTGGGCCCCTCCCCCACCCCGGTGTTTTTTGTAAGTGTTGAATCTAAACGGCTTTAAATCCTTTATTTACTCAAGTGCAGGTTCTAAAGAAGTTGCAGACGCGATTTTCGTAACTGCGGATTGTAAAGAGGTTAGCTTGCCGGGCATTCTCGAGATTGGCTAAGCTGGCTTAGCAAGAGCTAATTGCACAACTCTCGAAATACCGTAAGGCATATGGATTCCCTTCGCGACCTCCCTCCTTTATGGAGCGCACGAGTAGGTTGCTGGATTTGTAGTGTCCCGTCAAGTGGATGGGGGATGTGGAAATTCGGGTTGCAGTGGAAAACTCGGAGGTTGCGCGGAAGGAGAAATCGTATAGGCGACTGGCGCAAGCTCAACGGAGTTGCGCGCCTACTTATCCGGTTACTCGCCTACACGGCCATGGAGATCTCCGACTTCAGAGGTCATCACGAATTTCATCCCCGCGCGAAAAAGGTCTTCACCTTGCCATCACACCGCGACTGATCCACAAGGCAGGAACGCCAGGACGAGAATTCCCCAACTCCCGATTTACGTTAGTGCTTTATCGGAGGCGCGCTTTCAGGAAAAAGTGTGCACGAGCACGGTGCTCCGGCGCGCTTTCGATAAAGCCGTTAGAAGGAAGCCGCCCGTGGTTGCGGTGGACGCGGGCCTTATGCAAATTCAATTGAGGGAAGGTGCGGTGTCGAGATACGCCGAGGCTGTGCGCCAGGGCACGGCAGACGACAGCGGGAGCTGAAAAGGTGACGAAAGCGCAAAACTCGTACTAAAACAAGGCGTGAGAACGTAGAAGGGCGCGGTTTGCGGAATGGCAAGGCGCGGAGAGACTGAGCGCGCTGATGCACGCAAAGGATTGGTGCTGTAGAGAGTCGTTTCATGCGGCAACAGTGCCCAGGGCAGGTGGAGAACGGAGTTGGATCTCGACAGCAGTAAGCCTCTCGATGACCTGCATCGGTGCACCACATTTTGGGCAGAGCCAAAGGCCGCTTGAATCTTTGCTGCTTGATATGTCTTGTTCTGCCTGCGGTGCTGAGCCGAGCAGATGAAAGCAAAGTGGTAGGAGCGTGGTGCGTCGCCGGTTGGCGAGGAATCCGAAGTTCCGAATGCGCACGAAACCTTTGGGAAGCACGTGCAACAGGAAACGGCGCAGGAATTCATCGACAGAAAGAGTCAGCAACTTCTGTTCGTTGTTGTGGGCAGAATCGCGCCAGCGAAAAGTGACCTGGCCTTCGGCAAATGAGACCAAGCGATGATTAGAGATGGCTACGCGATGGGTGTAGCGGCCCAGATACTGGAGCACATACTGGGGGCCACCGAAAGGTGGTTTCGCGTAGACCACCCAATCCTTTCTGAACAGTGGCCGTAACCAGGCCACGAAGGTGCTGGGCTGAGCGAGCAGTGTGAGGTTTCCATGAAAGACGAGCTGGTGATCACCGAAGGCTTGTCTGAGAGCAGCAACAAACTTGCCGCGGAAAACGCGACGGAGCACGTGGATGGGAAGAAAGAACCGGTCGCGTGATTTTACCCAGTGAGTGTGATCGAGCGACAGGCCACCGGCGGGAATGACGCAATGGACATGGGGATGGAGCCCGAGTTTTTGACTCCAGGTGTGCAGCACGGTGAAGAAGCCGAGTTCCGCGTCGAGATGTCTCGGATCACGAGCGACTTCGAGAAGTGTTTCCGCACTGGCACGGAACAGCAGATCGTAGATGACCTTCTTGTTCTGCAAAGCCAGTGGCGCGAGCTGCGCAGGAAGTGTGAAGACCACATGGACGTAGCGCGTCGGGAGAAGCTCCTTTTGACGTGCGGCGATCCAGCGTTCGCGGGCCGCGGTCTGACACTTGGGGCAGTGTCGATTGCGGCAGCTGTTGTAGGAGATGGTGGCGCGATGCCCGCAGCGGGTGCACTGATCGAGATGACCGCCGAGTGCGGCGGTACGACAGCGCGCAATGGCCAGCAGCACTTTGATGTGCTTCCAGCTGAGCCACTGGCGATTTCGTTCGATGAAGGCAGCTCCCGCGGTGCGGATGAGATCGGCCACCTCGAGGGGCGGCCGGCTCATCTATTCCTCCTGCGTCGACCAGTCTTTCAGCTTCAGCGAGTCCAGAGGACTGGCGGTGGCGTGGAGATGACGCTCGGAAAGATGCAGGTAGACGGTGGTCTCTTTGAGATCGCGATGGCCTAACAGCATCTGAATGGTGCGCAGATCCGCACCCGCCTCGAGAAGATGCGTGGCGAAGCAGTGACGCAACGTGTGGGGATGGACCTGTTTCTTGAGGCCCGCACGCTGGACAGCTTCTTTGCAAGCGTTCCGGGGTGTTTTCGTATCGATGGGCTGATCACTGTTGTGCCAACGGTTGCCTGGAAACAGCCATGCGCTGGACTTTCTCGGCAAGCGGCGCCAGTGCTCGCGCAGTTCCTCGAGCAGTTTTGGGCTGAGCATCACATCGCGATCTCTGCGTCCCTTGCCGCCTTGAATGTGAATCACCATGCGCTTGCTGTCGATGTCGCTGACTTTCAAGTGTGTCAGCTCGGCGTTGCGCACCCCGGTGGCGTAGAGCGTCAGCAGCAGAATGCGATGGTAGGGAGTGAGCGCGGCATCGATGAGTTGCGTGACTTCTTCCTGGCTCAGGATCGACGGAAGATGCAGTACTCTTTTTGAATAGGGAGTCTCGGCGATGCTCCAGCCCTTTTTGAGAGTCTTGATGTAGAAAAACCGCAGCGCCGCAAGACGATTATTAATGCTACCTGACGATAACTTTTGCTTTTGAAACAACTCAGCTTGGTATTCGCGAATATGCCGCAGGCCCAAACGGTCCGGCGGACGGTTGAATCGTCGAGCAAAATCTTCGACTGCGCGAATGTAATAGCGTGTGGTATTTTCAGAGTAATTACGGCGCTGGAGTTCTTCCAGCATCATTTTGCGAAGTCGGGTCATGAGGACCTCCTTATGACCCCACAACTTACTTCAGCCGTTAGCCATAAACTGCTCCGTTCACCACGCGTAGCGTCCGCCGCCGGGCGGCTTCGTTCTCACGGGCCATACGGAACTTGGCAATGGGAGAGTGATAACTGCCGGATTGCTGACCACTCGGGAGTTGTGAGCATTCAATCTACAGCGCGGGGTTTTTCATTGCTAATCGGGGTTAAGCACCAAGCGAGAACGCATCTGGTACGCCTACGTTGACTTGCCTTTAGGCACAGCCTAACATGCCACTCCACGAGCGGTTGCCCGGCAATGATTGGCCAAACCATCTCGCACTATCGCATCCTCGAAAAACTCGGCAGCGGCGGCATGGGTGTCGTTCATAAGGCCGAGGACACCCGCCTGCATCGCCTCGTCGCCCTAAAAACGCTGCCTGGCGAGATGGCCCACGACCCTGCCTCACTCCAACGCTTCCGGCGCGAGGCGCAGGCTGCATCGGCGTTGAATCACCCAAACATCTGCACCATTCACGATGTCGGGGAACAAGATGGCCAGCAATTTATTGCGATGGAGTTTCTCGACGGCCAGACGCTAAACCATCGCATTTCTGGCAAGCCGCTCTCGCCCGACGAAATGCTGGAACTGGCGATTCAAATTGCCGACGCACTCAGTGCCGCGCATGCCGAAAACATCATTCACCGGGACATCAAACCGGCGAACATCTTTGTGACTAAGCGAGGACACGCTAAAGTTCTCGATTTTGGTCTGGCGAAGCTGGTACCTGCGGACGGTGGCGCGAACCTTTCCGCGATGCCCACGGTCAGCGAGCTAGAACAGCTCACTCGGCGTGGCACGGTGATGGGCACCAGCACGTACATGTCACCAGAGCAGGTGCGAGGCGAAGAGCTGGATGCACGCACAGATTTGTTCTCATTTGGTGTGGTGCTTTACGAAATGGCGACAGGCGTCCTGCCCTTCCGAGGCGAGACCTCTGGCGTCGCGGAAGCGATTCTGAATCGCGGGCCAGTTGCGCCGGTGCGACTGAATCCGGACCTTTCCCCCAAGCTCGAAGAAATCATCACGAAGGCGCTGGAGAAGGACCGGAAGCTGCGCTATCAGAATGCCTCCGACATTCACACCGATTTGCAGCGATTGAAGAGGGACACTGGATCGGGCAGCGCAGCCGTCACAACAGCCGGCGTCGGGTTGAAGCCCGCTGCGAAATCCACTCGGTTTCGATGGGCGGCAATCTCTGGCGCAACAGCTTTAGTGATCGGATTTGCGGTAGGCGGCTGGTTGTTTTACTCACGCAAGGCGCACGCGCTGACCGAGAAAGACACGATTGTCCTCGCCGATTTCAGAAACTCGACGGGCGATCCTGTATTTGACGGGGCGCTTCGCCAAGGATTGGCGGTACAGCTTGAACAGTCGCCTTTCCTCAGCCTCGTCTCCGAGGAGCGTATCCAGCACACCTTGCGGCTGATGGGGCAGCCGGCGGATGCGCGACTTACCCCGGAGCTCGCTCGGGAAGTCTGCGAGCGCACCGCAAGTGCTGCTGTCCTGGAAGGCTCGGTGGCAAGCCTCGGAAGCCAGTACGTCTTGGGGTTACGTGCAAAGAACTGCCGCACCGGCGACGTCCTCGATGAAGAGCAGGCGCAAGCCGCTAGAAAAGAGGACGTCCTGAATGCCCTGGGACAAATTGGCAGTAAGTTCAGAACCCGGGTCGGTGAATCATTGACGACGCTGGAAAAGCACGACACTCCGGTCGCCGAAGCCACGACGGCTTCATTCGAAGCCTTGAAAGCCTATGGCGCAGCAATGAAGGTTTCCTTCTCAACTGGTTTTGCCGCCGCTGTGCCCCTTCTCAAACGCGCCATTGAGATCGACCCCAAATTCGCCATGGCACATGCGGTCCTGGGGCTGATGTAGCGCTCTTGGAGAGTCTGTCCTGTCGATCGAGAGCACGAGCAAGGCATATCGGTTGCGAGACCGCGCCAGTGACCGAGAGAGGTTTTTCATCACGACCCTCTACGATCGGCAGGTGACCGGAAATCTGGAAAAGGAACAACAGACCTTGCAGTTGTGGGCGCAAACGTATCCACGTGATCGCGACGCCCACGGATTGCTGTCGGGATTTGCTTCGCTAGGCTCCGGCCAATATGAAAAGTCGATCGAAGAAGCCAATATCGCGCTCGGGATCGATCCGGATTTCATTCCCGGGTATCAAAATATTGCCTTTTCCTATTTTTACCTCGACCGCCTGGCGGAAACTGAGGAAGCCATCCAGAAAGCCTCCGAACACAAACTTAAAACGCCTGAGCTATTGCCGCTTCGATACTATCTCGCGTTTGTCAATGGCGACGCGGCTGGGATGGATCGCGCAGCGGCTCTGGCTAAAGGCAAGCCGGGAGTGGAAGACGGGATGTTCCACTCGGAGGCCTTAGTCGAGGCTCGTTCCGGCCGGTTGCGAGCGGCCAGGAGGTTGTCACAACGCGCCCAGGCTATGGCTCAGCAGACAGGCCAGAGGGAAAGAGCGGCTACCTATGAAGCCGGAGAAGCAATTTGGGAAGCGTTTTTCGGGAACGCATCCGCGGCAAGGCGAAGCGCGGCGGCGGCACTGGAGCTTTCCAATGGCCGGGATGTGGAGTACGCCGTTGCTTTTGCGCTGGCCTTGGCAGGCGATTTGCCCCGCTCGCAGTCCCTCGCAGGCGATCTGGGGAGGCGCTTCCCGGAAGATACTTCAGTCCAGTTCAATTACCGGCCAGCGCTTGGCGCACTCTTCGCGCTGAACCACCATGAGCCTCGAAAGGCTATCGAACTCCTGCAAGTTGCCGTTGCTTATGAGTTGGCAGTACCGGCAATCGATTTCAATGCGTTCTTCGGTGGCCTATATCCGGTCTATCTGCGCGGCGAAGCCTTTCTGGCCGCACACCGGGGCGCCGAAGCCGCCGCCGAGTTTCAGAAAATTCTCACTCACCGCGGGATCGTTGCTGCCGATCCCGTAGGCGCAATGGCGCGCCTGCAACTAGGCAGAGCATTCGCTTTGTTGGGAGATAAGACCAAGGCAAAGACTGCCTACCAGGATTTTCTTACCCTCTGGAAAGACGCCGACCCCGACGTTCCCATTCTCATCGCCGCCAAATCCGAGTTCGCGAAGCTGAACTAACTCTTGTTTAGCCTGCGGCTGGGCCGCCGCCGAAGCAGATGATGTAGCCATCGGGGTCCTCGACATAGAAGTCCTTCGTGCCCCACGCGGTGGCCGCGAGCGGCCTGATGATCGTTATACCGTTGGCGACGCACTGCTCGTAGAACGCTTCGATGCCGTCGACGCCCGCGGATGCGTCGAGATGTTCGTTGTCGCGCCGGTGCCGGCGCTCCGCCTGGTTCTTGGGCGCTTTCTTCAAGTGAAGTTCCAGTCCGTCCAGATGACCGATAGCGTAGAAACCATCCCACGGCTCGCCGAACGTGAAGCCGATCTTCTGGTAGTACGCGATCGAGCGCTCAAGGTCGTCGACGAGGAACTGCGGAGCGAAGGATGTCACACGCGGCTTCATGGTGGTACGCCGGCCTAATCCGACGCATCGGTCGTGGCTCGCACCATAACGCAAGAATGCCCGGGACAACATCGAAGAAGAAATCTTTTCCCCGCAATCCTTTAGCCGGCTACGGTCGGCCGCTTTGCTGCCCATTGCGGGCGGATGACGTTAGCGCTGATGTCATAACGACGCCGGCCTCGCGACGGCCCGAGTAAACTGTTTCGGTGTTCACCCTGACAGTGCTCGGACGAAGGAGGCCGAGACGAAAACCTAGTCCTTCGGCAGCAGCTTGTCGTGCTCAAACGTAAGCACCCGAGACCTCGAATGACAAGGTCGCGAAAGTATAAAGGAAGCGGCAGCATCGACAACGCCGCGAACTTCGGGTGTTCGAGAGATTAGCTAAAAAGGCAATTCGTCGCTTGCCGCCTTAACTGCGGGACCAAACATCATTCCTTGCACTGCGCGAACCTTTGTCAACGGGATATAAATTCCCATCGCTAGTTCCTGCGGCTCGTCGGCCTGATATTCGAAGTCGTAGGTCTCGCCGACCGACACAATCTGCTCGGCCTATGGCCGTGCCGGGCAGATCCGCGCCATCTTTGGCGATAATGCGCCACTTCACGAACTCTCCCGATGCCTTTTTCAACGTTACAGTCAGGTTCGCGGCATTCGGCGTGATATTGGTGAGCCGGAAGCGGTATTTGATTCCAGTCTTCAGCGGCAGGAATTCCGGCTGCGGACTGCCGTTGATGAGCATCATCGCTGCGAACGGCTCAAAGTCGCCAAAGCTGAAAAGAAAATTGAGGTCTCTGGCAGCATCAAATTCCTTTCCCGGGGGCATGACGATGAGCGGCCCATAGACGCCGTTGGTCAGCTGTCCAGGTTGATGCCAGTGAGTGTGGTAGATGAAACTGCCCGCGCGCAACGGAGCGATTCTGGCGACAAAGGACTCTTCGGCTGGAATCGGCGTAGCTGTTCGCAGGCCGCTCCCACCCCAGCCGGCCACGCCGTCATAATAGCTATCCAGCTCCATGCCATGCCAGTGAATCGTCGTAGGCTCCCTCAAACGGTTGATGACTTTGACCGCGGTTGCCTGACCCTGCGTAAGAATGATCGGTGGCCCCATCAATTGCGTCGCGATGATCGCTCCCGGCTGTGCGGGCGGAGGCATCTCGGGCTTTGCCAAATCGCGTACTGAAACAGCGTAAGCTGGCCGCTTCCCAGGATTTTCCTGCAGCGTAACCTCAAGTTTCCGCTCCGGCTTCCAGGCTGGCTTCGATGCCCCCGGCTTGGGCAGGACGGTGATGCCGATCACCAAACCCGACATGCCCGCAGAGCCGGGTTCGGAGGGATGAGCGGAATCATATTCTGCGGAAGGGTCGGCAACCGGCATTGTCCCTGGCGCCATGCCTGGCATCGGCAAGGCCATCATATGCGCGACCATATGACAGTGGAATAGCCACCGCCCAGCGTGCTCGGCATTCAGGGTCATATCGAAGGTACCGCCAGTGGGAATCCGCTGGGTCACCACAATTGGCGGGTCGGTGTCACGGAAGGGCTGGGCCTTCTCGCCATCCTCACTTACTGCATCCACGTGATAGTAGAAGCCGTGCATGTGCATGGCATGAGCAGTCGTGCTGGTGTTCACCCAGCGCCAGTGCGTGGTTTCGCCCTCGTTAAATGTGAAGTGCTCGGTGTACGGCCAGGACTTGCCGTTGATGGTCATCACCGTGCGAATATCGGGTGCCACGCGCCGGCCGAGCACGAACACGCGATCCTTGCTCGCCGCGCCTGGCGGGTCCACCACCAGCGCCCCGGCGAGTTCGGTCTCGACCGGAGTCAAGCTGGCAATTGAAGTGACCCGCGTCGCAGTCGCCCAATAATAGTAAGTCCCTGGAGCGCCCGCCTTGAAGCGCACTTCGCGAGAAGCGCCAGCCCGCAGCGTGAGCGCATCATCGGCATTGCCCGGCCTTTCGTGCAAGCCGCGCACCATCACCGTCATCGGCAACTGGTTGTGCACCGTGGCGGCAATCTCAGTCCCTTGCGGCACTCGGATCAACGGAGCCGGAGCTCGCAGCGGCTTGCCGGCCTCGCCGAACGCATACATGGGAATCACTTCCCCATGCTCGCCTTCGGGCTTCCAATTGCCCTTCCCGATTTCCAGATGAACGCTCAACACGCCGTTGCGCAACTCCCCCGCGGGCGCGCGGTTATCGTTGCAGACGATTTCGGGCAGATCCTCGGCGCTCCCGCGGCTAATTGCCGCGCAAGTAAACACCGCCGTTACCAATAAGATTTCAGCGACCCGCCTCGCACTCATACACACCCCTTCTTGCCGCACACACACGCGGAGCCCATTTGACGCACAATCCTTTTTTGTCTATGGACCGCAACGATTCTACACTCATCCCGGCTCGAACGCCTGCCCTGAGCGAAGGCGAAGAGGACGTGCCGCGCAACTCGAAGAACCACCTGGCTGCATCGCTCTCAAATTGTGCGGGAGATCCCCGCCCGCAGTGCGGAATACTCACTAGCGCAGAGCGCCCCTCCTCTCTCCATTTCAGGCTGAACCAACAGAATGTATTTTCAGGAGGACAACTTCCTTGCGACCGAATCCCTTCGCCGGTGTCGTTGACTTGCCAAAGAGCCGAGCCTAAGATGCTCTTCATCAGGTGATTCCTACCTATGACGGGCCAAACCATATCGCACTATCGCGTGCTCGAAAAGCTGGGCGGCGGCGGCATGGGTGTTGTTTACAAGGCCGAAGACATCAGGCTGGGACGCGCCGTAGCACTGAAGTTTCTGCCCGAGTTGCTGGAACGAGACCGGTTTGCACTGGAGCGATTTCAACGCGAAGCCCGCGCAGCTTCCGCCCTAAACCATCCTAATATCTGCACGGTCTACGAAATTGATGAGCACAACGGCCAATACTTCATCGCCATGGAGTATTTGGAAGGGGAAACGTTAAAGCACCGCATCGAGAGCAAGCCATTTGAGATAGACCGGATGCTGGACCTGGCCATTCAAGTGGCCGATGGACTGGATGCGGCCCACTCGGCGGGGGTGATTCACCGGGACATCAAGCCCGCAAACATTTTTGTGACCAAGCGCCTTCACGCCAAGCTTTTGGACTTCGGGCTGGCCAAGCTAGCTCCTGACCAGCCGCACGTGGCACAAGGACTTCGAGCATCCCTGTCAACCATCGGCGAGGAGCAGCTGACCAGCCCCGGCGCAGCTGTTGGAACGGTAGCCTACATGTCACCCGAGCAAGCGCTCGGTGAAGAACTAGATACGCGTACTGACCTGTTCTCATTCGGCGCGGTCCTCTATCAAATGGCTACGGGGACAGTACCTTTCCATGGGACGACGTCGGCAGCAATTTTTGACGCGATTCTGCATAAAGCTCCAGTCTCGCCTGTGCGCGCGCACCCCGGATTACCGGATGAACTGGAGCGCATTATCAACAGGGCGCTGGAAAAAGACCGCAAGCTGCGTTACCAGACAGCTTCGGATCTGCATGCTGACCTAAAGCGCCTGAAACGCGATACGGATTCAGTAAAGATAGCAACACAGAGCGGCGCGCTCTACGGCACAAATGCGGGTCCCTGGTGGATGAGCAAGACAGCGGTAAGAAGCGCGGCAGGTATTCTGGCGGCCTTGGTTCTTGCGGGTGCGATCTATCTCTTCGCAGGGAAAGGAAAGACTATCGACTCGGTTGCGGTGCTGCCGTTCCTCAACGCGAGCGGCGATCCTAACACGGACTACTTGAGCGAGGGCATTGCCGACAACATTATCAACAGCCTGGCGCAATTGCCCGGCGTCACGGTGAAGTCACGCAGTGCGGTGTTGCGCTACAAAGCGAAAGGACAAGAGGAAACCGACCCGCAAAAAGCTGGGCGGGACCTCGGGGTAAGCGCCGTTCTGGTGGGAAGGGTAACCCAGCGCGAGGACGGGCTCAACATCCAAACCGAGTTGGTGGATGTAGACAAGAATACAAGGTTGTGGGGACACAGTTACACCGGCAAGCTAGTCGACATTATCTCCGTCCAGGAAAAAATCTCGCGTGACATATCCGAGAGGCTGCGGCCCAGCCTCAGCGGCGAGGAAAAGAAGCTTCTCGTCAAACGGCACACCGAAAATCCCCAGGCTTATCAGCTCTATCTGGAAGGTATATATCAGGAAAGGAAGTCAACCGAAGAAGCTTTCCAGAAGGCTGTCGAGTATTTTGACCTGGCCGTTCAAGAAGATCCGAACTTCGCATTGGCGCACGCCGGACTCGCGGACGCTTATAGCCTGCTGGGAGATGCCGGTTATCTGGCTCCGAAGGAAGCGTGGCCGAAAGCCAAGGCACAAGCGATGGAGGCTTTGCGAATTGATAATAAGCTGGCGGAGGCCCATACCTCCCTCGCGCTCGTGCGCGAATATGCCGATTGGGATTGGTCTGGAGCAGAAAGTGAATTCAAGCGAGCGTTGGAGCTTGACCGGAATTCCCCGAACGCGCACATGTGGTATGGAAATCACCTGGCAAGAATGGGCCGCCTCGATGAGGGAGTCGACGAGCTGAAGAAAGCGCAAGAACTCGAACCACTCTCCCTTCGTATTAATACCACCGTCGGATGGCAACTCTATTTGCGACGCCAATATGATCAAGCCATCGTCCAACTGCAGAAAACTCTGGAAATGGATCCGACTTTTGCTTTAGCCCGGTGGACCCTGGAGAGTGTTTACTTGCAGACCGGAAAGCATAAAGAGTTTCTGGCCGAGGAGGAAAGAGCGTTAATCCTTGGCGGAAATGCGGATCTCGCGGCGTCGCTCGGGCTGGAATACAAAGCCTCGGGTTACCGCGGAGTGCTGCAGTACCGATTAGGAGGCCTAACCGAACTGTCTAAACGAGGGCGCGTCGTGTCCTACGGTATCGCGCAAATCTATGCGCGGCTCGGCCAACAAGATCAGGCTTTCAATTGGCTGAAGAAAGCCCACGAAGAGCACGACAGCGGCATTGCCTCCCTGAAGGTGGATCCGGTTTTCGATACGTATCGCGCAGACACGAGATTTAAGGAACTGATCAGGCGCTTGGGCCTTACCTAAGCGCTCGTCCGTGAACCCCTCCGCGCGCGGGCGACTGGCCGGTGCAAACAAATATCTAGTGAAGAGGGTATCCCGGTTGACCCGGCTTATATCCGTCCACGCGCAAGACCTTAGACCCAGGACGCACCTCGTGGGCATCCATAAAAACGATGGCGCCGGGAATTCCCGTGACCAACTCCATGGCCGCGTCGTTGGAGGAAACGTTCTTAGGAGGCGAGACCGCTTCGGCGCGCAAGATCTTGGCAATCCAATACTGGCGATATTGCGCTTCGCTCATCTGATAGATAACCCGCAAGACTACGCCTCTTTCATGTGAGGACGGAGCACTAAGATATAATTCGACAGGAAGCCTTGCGCTCCAGTATTGCCGCTCACCCATAAAAACCTTGCGTACGTCGCTGAGACTCAGATTATCCACAGGGGTGTCCGGGTGAACGAGAATGGCAATGTCGGATTGACGCGCTGCTTGCGGCACTGCCCACAACACGCAAGACAAGCAGAGGATCGCAGCCAAGAGGAATACGATCACCGTATGCTGGCTGGAACTCGTCATAGAAGAACGCTTCGGTACGCGCCTACCGCTGCTAACATCCCGCTTTAGAGGCCGCTGGTCAATTATCATAACTCAATTTCACCATTGAGCTAGATACAATAGAGTTTCGAATCACCGGAAGCTAATCCACAGAAACCCTGGTTCGATCGCACAAAGAAAGCGCGGCTGGCGTTACAAAGCTATGACTTTTCGGTGTTTGCGAGCCATAATCAATCGCATGGAAGCTCGCTGCGCTCGCTGTAATTCTCCGATGCTCTGCTCGCCAGAAGGCAATTGCTGGTGCGCGGAACTGCCGCCGCAGCCGCTGCGCCCAGACTTTCAGGGCTGCCTGTGTCCGGATTGTCTTCAGGGCGAAATGGAATCAAACGCCAGCCCTTCGGCAGATTCGACTAACCGCGCAGCCACACGCGCCGCTGGGGAGAAGCGGAGCCAGATTTTTCTTCGTATGCGGTAGAATGCGCTCATGGTCCTAGGCCGATTTGTTCACTGCGAATCGAATGAAAAGACTCATCGACAAAGTCTTCGCCGTTCGCGCCCCGTTGGCCGTGCCCTCTGTGTTAAAAGCACTGCGGTCTTGCTAAGATAAGTAAGATAAGAATGAAGCGATGACCGAGAAAACTAAATCAGCCCCGCCAGTTGCGCCTCTCCCTCCGACGCCCGCGGACGCTTCCAACCCTTCACGCACTCCTTCCCCGCGACAACGCGCCTGGGAAGAGAACATTTTGAAGCCCGCCCTTGAGAAAACTCCCGAGCGCGCCGCGGAATTCACCACGATTTCCGCCCATCCGATTCGCCGGCTGTACACTCCCGCGGATCTGCCCGGATGGGATCCCGGCCGCGATCTCGCGCATCCCGGCGAACCGCCTTACACCCGTGGCATTCATCCCACCATGTACCGCGGACGCCTGTGGACCATGCGCCAGTTCGCAGGCTTCGGCGCCGCGGAAGACACCAACGCGCGCTTTCGCTATCTCCTGGCGCAGGGCCAGACGGGACTCTCGGTGGCCTTCGACCTTCCCACCTTGATGGGCTACGATTCCGATCATGCGCTTTCCGAGGGCGAAGTGGGCAAATGCGGCGTAGCCATCAGCTCGCTTGCCGATATGGAAGTGCTCTTCGACAAGATCCCGCTTGCCGACGTCACCATTTCGATGACCATCAATTCGCCCGCCGCTATCATTTGGGCGATGTATCTCGCGGTTGCCGAAAAGCAAGGCGCTGACTGGAAGAAAATTTCGGGCACGATTCAAAATGACATTCTGAAGGAATACATCGCGCAAAAGGAATACATCTACCCGCCTGAGCCGTCCATGCGCCTGGTGATTGACACTTTCGAATTCTGCATCAAACACACGCCGAAATATAACGCCATCTCCATCAGCGGTTATCACATTCGCGAAGCTGGCTCGACGGCGATCCAGGAGCTGGCGTTCACGCTGCGCGACGGCATCGAATATGTCGACTGGGGACTTCGCCGCGGCCTCGCTCTCGACGAATTTGGCCCGCGCCTGTCGTTTTTCTTCAACGCGCACAACGATTTCTTCGAAGAGATCGCGAAGTATCGCGCCTCGCGGCGCATTTGGTATAAAGCCATGCGCGAGCGCTTTGGCTCCAAGAGCGAGCGCACCTGCGCCCTGCGCTTCCATACACAAACCGCGGGGTGTTCGCTGACCGCGCAGCAGCCCTATAACAACGTGGTGCGCACCGCGCTGCAAGCGCTTGCCGCGGTGATGGGCGGCACGCAATCGCTGCACACCAATTCGCTCGACGAAGCCTGGGCGCTGCCCACCGAATTCGCCGCCACTATTGCGCTGCGCACCCAGCAAATTATCGCGCACGAAAGCGGCGTTACAAATACCGCCGATCCCCTTGGCGGCTCCTATTTTGTGGAAGCGCTCACAAATGAAGTCGAGCGCGGCGCTTGGGAATATATCGAGCGTATTGACGCGCTGGGCGGAATGGTTGCCGCTATCGAGCGCGGCTATCCCCAGCGCGAAATCGCCGAAGCTTCTTACAAGTATCAGCTTGCGGTTGACCACAAAGAAAAAATCATCGTGGGCGTCAACGAATACGTCACGCGCGAAAAACCCATCGAAACGCTGCAAATCGACGAAACCGTCGCCACTCGCCAGGGCGCTCGCCTCAAGAAACTTCGCGCCGATCGCTCGCAATCCGAAGTCACGCGCCGCCTCGCGGCTCTCCGCAAGGCCGCCGAAGGCACCGATAACATGATGCCCTTCATTTTCGAAGCCGTAAAAGCCTACGCCACGCTCGGCGAAATCTGCGACACTCTACGCGAAGTCTTCGGCACCTACGAAGAAGTCGCTATCACCTAGCGCTTAAATTTCCAAGCCTATGCCCGACAGAAAAATTCGCGTACTGATCGCCAAGCCCGGCCTCGATGGACACGATCGCGGCGCTAAAATTATTGCGCGCGCTCTTCGCGATGCGGGAATGGAAGTGATTTATACCGGCTTGCGCCAAACCCCGGAAATGATTGCCTCCGCCGCGGTGCAGGAAGACGTTGACGTGATCGGTCTCTCGATCCTTTCCGGCGCGCACAATACGCTTTGCCCGCAGCTCATGGATTTGCTGCGTAAAAAGGGAATGAACGACGTCAGTGTCCTGGTCGGCGGAATCATTCCCGAAGCGGATATTCCCGCGCTAAAGAAAGCAGGAATCGCCGCAATTTTTCTGCCCGGAACTTCCACGCAGGAAATTGTCGAGTTCGTCCGCCAGCAGGCCGCGCACCGCGCGTAATTGCGACGCCGCATTTTCTCCCCGCCTGTATCGCTGCTTCGTTAACGCAGTAAGGCGTACGATTGGACACCGATTGTGAAACCAACGCCGCACATCCAAGTGCCTCATGGCCGGCCTTTATTGCGCATTTCTTTGTGCACCTTTTTCCATTTTTCTTTGTCTTCGCGGGCCACGCGGACGTCTGCTTTGCGCTCCTGAAATCGCAACTCGGCTTGAAGCTTGCGATAGCTTTCCAGGCGTTCGCGCTGCAGAGTGCCCGCAAGGATTGCGGCTTCAATAGCGCAGTCGGGTTCGCCGCGATGGTTGCAATCCCGAAACTTGCATTCGGCCGCGAGCGTGAGCAGGTCGTCGAATACTTCCGCGACACCTTCCTCGCTGTCCCACAGTTGCAGCTCGCGCATTCCAGGAGTGTCAATTACGATCCCGCCGGTCGAAAGGAAGAACATTTGACGCGATGAAGTGGTGTGCATCCCACGATCGTCGCCTTCGCGAACCGCTTGCACGCGCTGCTCTTTTTCGCGCGAGCCCGCGAGCAGCGCATTTATGATGGTCGATTTTCCGACGCCGGAAGAGCCGACAAACGCAGCCGTTTCACCGCGCACGAGATATTGCAGAATGGCCGCAAGCCCTGATTTGTCACGCGCGCTTATCAGATGGATTGGCGCATCTCTTGCCACCCGCTCTACGCTTGCAGCGAGATCCGCCGGATCGGCGCAAAGATCCGCTTTGTTGAGCACGATTACAGGGCGCGCGCCGCTCTCAACGATCAAGGCCAGATAGCGCTCGATGCGTTGTGCATTCAGTTCGCGATTGAGCGAGCTGACCACGAAAACAGTGTCCAAATTGGTTGCTACGATTTGCTCGACCAAGGCGCGGCCCGCGGCCTTGCGCGCGAGCTTGCTTTTTCTCGGCAGCACGCGCTCGATGCGCGCGCGACCCTCTTCCTCGCGGGGCACAATGGCCACCCAGTCGCCTACCGCGGGAAAGTCGTCGCGTTGTTTTGCGTCGTGCTGAATTTTACCGGCGATCTCCGCGAGAAACTCCGCATCCACGGTGCGCACGCGATAAAATCCCTTTAGTTCCTCGATCACTCGCGCAGGAAGCAGCGCCGTTTCTTCGAGCGCCAGGAAATGCTTTTCGAAAAAAGGACTCCATCCGAGATCTGCGAGATTCACGGTCTAACGCCCTTTCCTTGACTGCGCCAAAGCGCAGTCGGCCGCACATCACATTGTAATGAAACTTGTTGTTGGAGCTTAATTGTAAAGTATCAGGCGTTGTGCCAAAGCGCAGCCACGCCTTCCCGGAATACCGCGTGGAAGAAAGGTCCGCGAAACTATTTGATTCTATAGAAGCAGCTTGGAGGCAGACCTATTCGTCCGATTGAAATCGCCACGCATAGGCGCCTCCTTAGGGAAGTGATCCTGCGAAGACAAGCCAAACATACACCGAAGTAAAGCCCGTCGCAAGTGGAACAGGGACTCGCGCGACCGAGCCGAAAACACGTATACTATTCGCGCGTCGTGATTTTTAGCCGCACCCGAACGCGACGGCTACACCGTGCTTAACTTTTGCGTGAGGTTTAAGAGTGTCCAGCCAGGTTTTTCAGTCGCGCATCAATCCGAAATCGCCCGAGTTTGAAAAGAACACCCGCAAAATCGTCGACCTTCTCACGGAAATCAAAAACGAAGAAGAAACAATTCGTCCGGGAGGCGGCGCCAAAGCCATCGAGGCACAACACAAAAAAGGCCGCCTGACCGCGCGCGAGCGCGTCGCGAACCTGATCGATCCGGGCAGCGTTTTTTTTGAACTGGGAATTTACGCCGCGTACGAAATGTATCAGGAATGGGGCGGCGCACCGGCCGCAGGCGTCTTGACCGGCTTAGGGTTAGTGGCCGGGCGGCGGGTAATGATCATCGCCAATGACGCTACCGTGAAAGCCGGGGCGTTTTTTCCGATGACCGCGAAAAAAGTGATTCGCGCGCAAAGCATCGCCATCGAGAATCACATTCCCACAATTTATCTGGTCGATTCGGCGGGGGTATTTTTGCCGCTGCAGGAGGATGTATTTCCGGACACGGATGATTTCGGGCGTGTATTCCGCAATAATGCGGTGATGAGCGCGACGGGTATTCCGCAAATCACCGCGATCATGGGAATGTGCGTCGCCGGAGGAGCGTATCTGCCGGTGATGTGCGACCACATCCTGATGACTGAAGGCTCGGGACTTTTCTTGGCCGGGCCCGCGCTGGTACAGGCGGCGATCGGACAAAAAGTTTCCGCGGAGGAATTAGGCGGCGCGAAGATGCACGCGGGGATCAGCGGAACGGTTGATTTTCGCGAGCCTGACGATGATTGGTGCATCCGGCGGATTCGCGGCCTTGTGGATAAAATGGGCCAGCGTTCTGGCGCGCCTTTCAGCCATAAGGCCCCGGTCGAGCCGGCGTTTTCGGGCGAAGAGATTTACGGAATATTTTCCGCCGATCCGGGAAAGCAATACGACATGCGCGAAATTATTGCGCGGATTGTGGACGGAGGCCTATTCGAGGAATACCGGGCGGAATATGGCGAAACGATTTTGTGCGGGTATGCGCGGATTGGCGGCTGGGCGGTGGGAATCGTGGCCAATCAGAAAATGCACGCGCAGACGACGGATCCCCACACCGGCCAGAAGCGGATCGAATTTGGCGGAGTGATTTATACCGAATCGGCGGAAAAAGCGGCGCGATTCATCCTCGATTGCAACCAGCATCTTATCCCGCTGATTTTTCTGCATGACGTGAACGGATTCATGGTGGGAAAAGAAGCGGAGTGGAGCGGGATTATCCGCGCGGGCGCGAAGATGGTGAACGCGGTTTCGAATAGCGTGGTGCCCAAGATCGCGGTGATTTGCGGGGGGAGCTTTGGCGCGGGGCATTACGCGATGTGCGGGAAGGCGTACGACCCGCGATTTATTTTTGCGTGGCCCACGGCGCGTTACGCGGTGATGAGCGGAGACTCTGCGGCGAGCACGCTGGTCGAGATTCGGGTTAAACAGTTAGAGCGCGAAGGAAAGAAGATCTCGGAGAAAGAGAAAAAGGAATTGCTGGCATCGATTCGCGCGACCTATGAGCATCAGACCGATCCGAGGTACGCGGCCGCGCGGCTTTGGGTAGATGCGATTATTGATCCGGCGCACACGCGGGATGCGTTGATTTGGGCTTTGGATGTGGCGGGGTTGAATCCGGAAGTCCGCGAGTTTAAGACTGGAGTTTTGCAGACGTAGCAGGGCGAAGGCGAAAGAGCTCCCAACCTGAAGGGGGGAGCTCCCGGGAAACAATCCGAAACGCATGGAAACTGTGACAATGGTAGAGTGCCCGCGGGATGCGTGGCAGGGATTGCCGGAAATTATTCCGGTGGAGATTAAGGTGCAGTATTTGCGTGCGCTCGTTGCGGCGGGTTTTCGGCACATCGATGCGGTGAGTTTTGTATCTCCGAAACATGTGCGGCAAATGGCCGACAGCGAAGAGGTGATGGCGAAATTGATGGATTCCCTTCCCTCCGGAATTGTGGCGCCGGAGATTATCGGGATTGTGGTGAACGAACAAGGGATCGAGCGCGCGCTGGGGACTTCCGTTACCACGCTGGGATATCCGTACTCGATCTCGGCGTATTTTCGACGCGCCAATGCGAACATGACGCGCGCTGAATCACGAGCGATCGTCGAAACACTTAAGAAACAAACGGCCGCAGCGGGCCGTGATCTGGTGGTTTACATCTCGATGGCTTTTGGCAACCCTTACGACGAGCCTTGGGGCCCGGAGATTGTCGAAGAAGCTTTGGAGTGGCTGAAATCGCTTAACGTTCGCACGGTGTCGCTAGCCGATACGGTGGGAACTGCAACGCCAGAAGCTGTTGGAGAACTTTATGCCGCGGTGAAGGATCATGTCCCCGGAATTGAGCTGGGCGTACATCTTCACAGTCGTCCGGAAGGCGCGGCGGATAAAATTCTGGCCGCTTACGATGCTGGTTGCCGGCGGTTTGACAGTGCCCTGACCGGGCTTGGCGGCTGCCCATTTGCCGGCGACGACCTCGTCGGAAACATCGCAACGGAAACAGTTCTGGCGGCGCTTGAGCAGCGCGGCGCTACCACCGGAATCGCGCTCGCGTCACTCGGCCCGGTGATTAAAATGGCCGACGAAATTCGCGCGAAGTGCGCAAACGCCCCGCAGGCGAAGTGAGGAAAGCTGTTCGGGGGCACGTTTACACGACCCGATGGCTTACAACACGCCAATGGCTTACAAAACGCTGACACTCGATTTTTCCGCGGATATCGCTACGATTACTCTGAACCGCCCCGAAAAGCGCAACGCTATTTCGGCGCAAATGATTCAAGAGCTCATGGCGGCTCTCGACGAGGCGGAGCGCGGACGCTGTGGCGCAATAATTTTGACCGGCGCAGGCAAGGCGTTCTGCTCGGGAATGGATCTGGAGATGCTGGCGGCGATTGCGCGGCAGTCACCGGCCGAAAACCTGGAGGATTCGCAGCGCATGGCCGCGATGTTCCGGCGAATCTGGAGCTTTCCGAAGCCGCTGATTGCGGCCGTAAACGGCGCGGCGATTGCGGGAGGGTGTGGTATTGCGACGCTCTGCGATTTTACGCTTGCGGTGCCGGAAGCGAAGTTTGGCTACACGGAGGTGCGCATCGGATTTATCCCCGCGATTGTTTCCGTGTTTTTGACGCGGCAGATTGGCGAGAGGCGCGCGCGCGATTTGTTATTAAGCGGAAGAATTTTTGATGCTATTGAGGCACAGGAACTCGGCCTGGTCAGCACGATAGTCTCGGACGAGAAACTAATGGAAGCCACGAAGGAGTTGGCCAACGTCCTGCTGGCATCCAGCCCGACGAGCGTGCGGCAAACCAAGCGACTGGTTTGCGAATTGGCGGCGCCGGCGCTTGATCGCGATCTTGAACGGGCTGTGGTAGAAAACGCGGCAATCCGAGGAACGCGAAATTTCCAGGAGGGGTTGGCCGCGTTCCTGGAAAAACGCAAGCCCGTATGGCGAGAAGAGTAATGATACACTTTCGGCTCAATGAAGGATTTTGCGGAAACAACGATACGCGTACGCTACGCGGAGACCGATCAACTCGGTGTGGTCTACCATGCGAACTACTTTGTATGGTTTGAGGTGGGGCGCGTCGAATTGATTCGCGGGCTGGGTATCATTTACAAGCAGATGGAGATTGACGAGGATTCCCACATTGTGGTGACGGAAGCGGAATGCCGCTATCATCGCCCGGCGCGATATGACGATTTGGTGCGCGTGCGCACGCGGATCACGGAAGTACACACGCGCACGATCGGCTTCAGCTACGAAGTGTTTCGTGACGAATCGGGAGATTCACCGGTCTTGCTGGCAAAGGGCTCCACCAAGCACGTTGTGTGCGGACGGAACGGACGGCCCAAGACATTGCCGGAGAAATATCGCACAGTATTTTCACAAATACTTTCCGGCGATGCGGCGCTTTCTCGACAATGACCCTGGAAATCACCGGCAACGACCTTACCTTCGAGCAACTTCACGACGTCGTTTTCCAAAATCGGCCCGCGGCATTAAACGCCGCCGCGAGCGAACGCATGCAAGCCTCGCGAGCGGTGATCGAAAGGCTGCTGGCCTCGGGCAAAGCGGCCTACGGAATCAATACGGGCTTCGGGAAACTGGCCAGCGTGCGTATTTCTCCAGATCAGCTTCGTCAATTGCAGATCAATCTGGTGCGTTCGCATGCGTGCGGGGTGGGCACACCGCTGAGCGTGGCGGAAACCCGCGCGACGATGCTGCTGCGCGCGAACGCGTTGGCCAAAGGTTTGAGCGGAGTGCGTCCGGTAGTGGTGGAGAAACTTTGCGAGCTTCTGAACCGCGGCGTGCATCCGGTAATTCCCGCGCAAGGTTCGGTTGGCGCTTCGGGAGACTTAGCGGTACTCGCCCATCTCGCGCTTGTCATGATAGGCGAAGGCCAGGCTCGAGTTGGCAACACGACCTTCCCCGGCGACGAAGCGCTGCGGCGCTCGGGAATAACGCCGTTGACGCTCGAGGCCAAAGAAGGAATTTCACTGCTCAACGGAACCCAGGGAATGCTGGCGCTCCTAAGTCTGGCGCTGCGAGAAGCCGACAACCTGGTGAATACCGCGGACGTCGCGGCAGCCCTTTCTCTCGACGCCTTGCGTGGAAGTCCTGGAGCTTTTGACGAGCGGCTGATGCAAGCGCGCCCGTATGCGGGAGCCATTGTGACGGCGCGGAATATTGGACGGATGAATCGTGGAAGCCAGATCCGCGAATCACATCGATCCGCGGTGAAGGATCCGCGCTTGCAGGATGCGTACAGCGTGCGGTGCACGCCGCAGGTTCATGGCGCGGTTCGCGATGCGCTGGCCGCGGCGCGCGCGATTGCGGAAATCGAGCTGAATAGCGCGACCGATAATCCGCTCGTGTTTACGGGCGAGGGATCCGCCGCTCAGAGTGCGGGTGAAGGCGATGTAATTAGCGGAGGGAATTTTCATGGCCAGCCGCTGGCCATGGCGGCGGATCAGGTGGCGATCGCGCTCGCCACTCTGGGAGGAATCGCGGAACGGCGTATCGACCAGATGACGAATCCGTTGACGAGTCTCCTGCCGGCGTTCCTCACGCCCGAGCCGGGGCTGAACTCGGGATTTATGATTGCGCAGGTGACGGCCGCGGCATTGACGAGCGAGAACAAGGCGTTCGCCATGCCGCATTCGGTGGATTCGATCGTGACATCCGGGAATCAAGAGGATTACGTTTCCATGGGCATGGGAGCGGCGAAACGGTTGCGGCCGATGCTCGATAATCTGCGGAATATTCTGGCAATTGAACTGTTGTGTGCGTGCCAGGGAATAGACCTTCTCGCGCCGCTGCGGACCAGCGCCGCGGCTCAGAAAGCTTATGAACTGGTGCGTTCGGCAGCCGCAAAGCTAGTGGCGGACCGTCCGCTCGCAGCAGACATTCAGCTGGTGGCTCTGATTATTTCGCACGGAGAATTTTCGAAGCTTGTGGAATAAGCGATGCTGGCTGGGCAGAACTCGTGGCGAGGGCGCGACGGTATTTATGTTTTGCGAATTCCAAGGCGCGTCCTGCGCCGGAGCTTTCGCGCGCTGAATCGCGGCTCATGTTTCCAAGCTAAAAACTGCGTAATGCTTTCCGCGATGGGCTCGACTTTGCCCCCATTGTGGCAATAGCGAAATACCGGCGCATCTTCTGATTGGACCGGAGACGTTGGCACGAAGTAGCAGTCACCCCAGATATCACCGGCAAAAGGAAATCCCTGTTTGAAAATTTTCCCGCCCCGGAGCTCGGAGAGGATGTCGGCATCGAGCGGAAAGAATTCATTGATGCGCATGCGCTCTGTGGGCGAGCGGATTTGGAAGTCGGTCTGAAGAACCAGGTCCTTGTCATCATATAACCGTGATAAGCGATCCGGCAATTTCCCCTGCAGATGGCGCTCGACTTCTTCACGTTTAGGATGCAACAGGCGCGCTCGCCATTTCTCCCTATCGGCATAAAATTGCTTTAATTTTTTACCATGGTGGCGTTGGCGGAGATGCTCGCGAAGGACCAGAAGAAGCACCGGAATCACCAGAAAAAGAAGTAAAAACCCGAGTGTGTAGAAGGTGAGTCGCACATTTTCCCCAAGCAGCAAAGTGAACAACGCCTGCCGTTCTACTATCGCGCAGATGCCATGGTTGCGCAAACATCACGCCAGGGCTTGAAATAAGAATGTTCCCAAGCGCAAGCCGGCGATGTAGCTGAATGGCGGCAATTCCAGCGAATAATGCCCGCACGGGAGCCAGAGAATTTCCGGGTCGCCACCATGCGCGTGTAAAGCATCCAGCATATTTTTGGTGAGCGACGGTACGAAGGTTGGGTCATAGCGCCCGGAAATCATCAGGCAGCGCTTCCCCGCTCCGAGGCCGCGCTCGACGTAAGGCATGGGGCTGACGGGCGCCCAATACTGGCGAAGCTCATCCGGCGTAACCTTCGATTTCATCGCTTCCCAGACATGATTGGTCGTTATGCCCGTGCTGAGTACGTCGGCGAAATAGGTGGAGACGTGCAGAAAGGCGCCGGCACGCACACGCGCGTCGTGAACCATGGTGATATAGCCGACGGAGGAGCCTATGCTCGTGCCGAGAATTCCAAGGCGAGTGTAGCCCCGTTGCTCGAGCCACATAAGGCAGCGGCGCGAATCAGTGACAGCTTGCTGATTGGCCTGCAGCGTCAAGCCGATGTTCGAGCCGACAAGCTGATCCGCGCGTTCGTGGCCGGGAACCATGCGGCGATCGTGATACGGCAGGCTCATTTTGAGGGCAGTAATTCCCAGAGTGTTGAGCCAGCGGCAAAGCTCGACCTGGCCATGCCATTTGGCATTCCAATTGGGAAGCACAAGAACAGCAGGGCCGGATTTTTTTGCCGGATAAAAGCGGGCACTGACGACATTGTTGACCGGCCATGGAGAAACGACTGCGCTGGTAAATGTTAGAACATTTTTCTCCAGCCGATAGTCAGCGGCTGGAGCGGTGGCAAACCACTCATGACTGTGGTCGAGCGTTTCCTCAGACCAGCGACGCAACCAAGCGCGCGGATCGGGTTCATCGGCGCGGCCGCCGATGTGCTCCAAGCCCCACTCGAACGGGCGGACCATGCGGTTGTCGTCGGTGGTCCAGCGACGATGTTCGTAGCGGCGGATTGCTTGTTCCAGCCAATGCATGGGTGTCAAACGATCGAATATACTTTAGGCTCGCAGGCCGCGCAAATTCCGCCGAATTTAAGGGCGGTGTTCTAAATTTGATGCGCAGGGTAGTCTCGCAGTAATCTTCCTGATCCTGAAGCGGACTGCGGAGCTTTGAACACAGAGGCGACGATGAGCTTGATCCCGAAAGAAATCGAGCAGCACTATCTAGGAAGCAATGAATCGAAGCGGCTGTTAGGCGCGCGCGGTGAACTCGAGCGGCTTCGGACGCACGCGATTCTCGCGCGGGAGCTTCCGCCGGCACCCGCAGCAATCGCTGACGTGGGTGGCGCGGCCGGGGTCTATGCCTTCCCTCTGGCCAAGCAAGGATACGAGGTGCATTTGATCGATCCGGTGGAACTCCATTTGGAGCAAGCGAGATCTTGTGAGCGCGCCTCCGGCGTCACATTGGCATCGATCACGCGCGGCGATGCACGCAGCTTGGATATTCCCTCCGCTAGGGTCGATGGGGTTCTTCTGCTAGGACCGTTGTACCATCTTGTGGAGCATTCGGATCGACTGCAGGCCATTCGTGAAGTCCATCGCATCCTTAAACCCCAAGGTGTCCTTTTCGCAGCCTCCGTCTGCCGGTTTGCCTCGCTGATAGACGGGCTGTCGAGTGGCTTCTTTAACGACGCCGAGTTTCGCAAAATAGTCGCCGCCGATCTCGTCTCAGGTCAGCATCGCAATCCGACGAACCATCCAGCTTACTTCACGACCGCCTACTTTCACCGACCCGAGGACCTAGCCGCCGAAGTTCGCGAGGCCGGTTTTGACGATGCTCGAATTCTTGCTGTCGAAGGTCCTGCATGGAGTGCGGCACTTTTCCCTCAGGCTTGGGAAGATACGGTACAGAGACAGAGCCTGTTGGAGATTCTATCGCTCGTCGAGGAGGAACCTTCTATAACGGGTGCAAGCGCACATCTGATGGCTGTGGCGCATCGCCCTAATTAGGACAGTACGGATAAGGAGTGGGAAGTGCACTCATCAAGACAATTTACCGTGCGGCGTATAGCATTCGCGATTATATGGCCTGGAGTGTGGCATCGGACACGAGTTCGCGCGCGATTGCTTGAGTGACTTGGAGCGTTATGGCACAGTCAATTTGTGGTCACTCTCATTATCTTCTTGTTGGGCATGATGATCGGCAGTTTCTTGAATGTCTGCATCGTGCGGATACCTGCCGAGGAATCCGTTGTGCGCCCGCGCTCCCATTGCCCGGTGTGCCAGAACGCCATCCGGCCGCTCGATAATATTCCGCTTATTAGCTGGCTGCTGCTCGGAGGACGATGCCGCACGTGCCGGACGCCAATTTCGATTTTGTATCCGGCGGTAGAGATTATGACGGGGATGCTTTTCGCGGGCGTTTATCGCATTTTTGGGATATCGCCCGCCGGCCTGAAGTGGACGATTTTTTCGTGCCTCATTCTTGTATTGATCGTAACGGATCTTCGCGATCGAATTTTGCCGGATGCCGTTATTTTTCCGGGCCTGGGACTGGGCTTGGCGCTGAGCGCCGGAACACCTCCGATGGACGACATCGCGCAACTTTTATGGGGGCGCCTGACGCATTACATTCCACCGCTTCCAGTACTTGCGTTCACCGATTCCCTTCTGGGCGCGGCGCTCGGGATGCTCCTGCTGTGGGCGGTGAGGAAGGGATATTTCCTGTGGCGTGGCCGTGAGGGCATGGGCTTGGGCGACGTCAAAATGATGCTGATGGTGGGGGCATTTCTCGGAGTTACAGGCACGTTTCTTACGATTTTGATTGGGACGCTGCTGGGCAGCCTGATTGGCCTATCGCTTATTGGCGTGCTTTACGCACGCGGTTGGAAACGGCATGTTGCGGAACGTGCCAGTCGCAGAGGGATGGGAACGACTGGGGCCCTGCGGTACGTTTTGGCGAGCAAATATCAATTGCCATTTGGGACTTTTCTGGGAGCGGCGGCTTTGCTGGTGGTGTTTTTCGGGACTTCGGCGCTGGAATGGTACTTCTCGGTCTCCGCCGGGCGTTAAGGCGCAGAATGCTTTTCCAAACCATAATCTTCCAATTCAAGACGACGCCGAACTGGACAATCATCGGTCTGTTCATTTTTTCGTTCATCGCGCTGGTGGGTGCCGTAATCCTCGTCTCCTACGCGGTACAGCGCATCTTGCGACGGCACGAACCCTCCGCTCCGGAAGATTTTGAGTCGTTGAAACCGCAGGGAGAAACTCCGTCCGCGTTCATAACAGCGTCGATGCAGGCAGTTATCCAGAAACTTCGCGAGCAAGAAAAGGAACTGGAGCGGCTGCACCGTGCCGAGAAAGAGCGCGCCGAGCAAACGGAGCGCTTGAGCGAGGAAGTTACGCGGAACATGCCAGCGGGTTTGCTGCTGGTAAACGCCTCGGGGCTGATCTCGAACGCGAATCCGGCCGCGGAAACAGCTCTGGGGATACGCAGCCTGGCGTTTCGACGCTACACCGAGGCACTGGGTGGGGCCTCAACGCTCACCAGTCTTTTGGCGCGGTGCCTGGAGCAAGGCATTACCTTCCGTCGCGAAGAAATCGAATATGCTACGCCGGAGGGCGAGCCGCGGCGGCTGGGCGTTACCATCTCTCCCATTTTTCAGGGCTCACAAAAAATTTCAGGCGCGATTTGTTTGTTAAGCGATCTCACGGAACTCGCGGCTCTTCAGAAACAAATTCAATTCAAAGAAAATCTCGCTGCTTTGGGCGAGCTTTCCGCGGGAATCGCGCACGAATTCAAAAACGCTTTGGCCACGATTTCAGGATACGCACAAATGATTCGGAGCGAGCCTTCCGGCGGCGTTTCTTCCGATTATGCCGGGCGAATATTGGAGCAAACCCGCGCGATCACACACGTGGTGGCGGAGTTTTTAAAATTCGCCAGGCCGCTAGAACTGGCTAACGAACAGGTGGAAATTCGCCGGTTGGTGGAACGCGTGGCTGCGGACGTACGCGAGGCGATCCCCGAAGTGGATATCCGCTGCCAGGGTGAATTCGCGCAAGTTTCCGGGGACGAAGGGCTGTTGCGGCAAGCGCTGCTCAACCTGGCGCGCAATGCTGCCGAAGCCTCCGCCGGAGGGGCCGGGGGCGGTCGCGTAATTTTGCGTGGCTCTCTGGAACATAACGGCGGCACTGAGCTTCAACGCATATGCGTGTCGGATAACGGTCCAGGGATACAGGCGAGCGACTTGCCAAATATTTTTAAGCCGTTTTTTACCACGAAAGTAAATGGGACGGGCCTCGGATTGGCAGTGGTGCAGAAAATCATCGTCCAGCACGGGGGCACGGTGGAAGTGCGCAACCCATCAGGAAGTTCAGGGGACGGGACTGAGAATGGCGGCGGGGCCGAGTTTATCCTTTCGCTACCCTTACATAGGGAAGCAGTCGAGGCGGTCTCCAGAGGCATCTAAACTAACAGGAGGGAATATCACTTCCCTTCCCGAAGGGGCCTACTTAATGCGCATACCACTGATCCGGGCAATGTTTATCATTTTCGCTAGCGCTGCTGGTTTGGTATTTGTCCCTGGCGCTCCGGCGCAAAGGCAGGATTCTCCCGCGGAGGCTGCGCGGCTAGCCCGCGCTCAGAAGAGGTCCCATGTTAAGCGGGCGAAAGTGCTTACCAACGAGGATTTAGAAGGCGCCAAGCCAGACCGGACCTCAGGTACGGCATCCGCGGGTTCGTTGCCCGCAGGACTGACACCGGGGGCAACCAAGCTGCCAGCGGAGCAAGGCGCACGCGGGGACCGAGCGGCGGCCAAAGATGATGCGGAGAAGCTTTGGCGGCAGCGCTTCGCGGAAGCGTATAAAAAATTACATCTTGCAGAAGCGGAATTGAATGTCCTGGATCGCGAATGGAATAAAGGACAAGTGGAATATTATTCCGATCCGCAGAAAGCGCTGAAGGAGCAATACACGCGCAAGGACATTAACGAACACAAGCAGAAGATTGAGATTAAGAAGAAGGAAATCGAACAATTTCGTCAGGCGATCTCAGACATGGAAACAGAGCTTCGGCGGGCGGGCGGCGATGCCGGATGGTCTCGCGAGCCCTAGATTGAGCCTCGTTTCATCGGTATGGGGCCGGAATAATTCAGAACCTCATTCGATCACACTTCAAGCTTCCGGTTAAAACTTTGCAGACCACAGCTCCAGAGAGGCCGAGCGCAGCCGCTTCCAAAGCAGGAAAGAAGTCCATGGAGCCGCTATTGCTCGTGGAGGATAAGGCCGAGCTGCGTACGATGTTGCGCACGGCGCTCGAGCGCGCCGGTTACGCGGTGGACGAAGCGCCGGATGGAAACGCCGCTGTAAACAAGATCCGCGAGCGGCGCTATCTCCTGGTTTTAACCGACCTGAAACTTCCCGGGCGGTCCGGAATCGAGATCTTACGCGAATCGAAGCAGGCTGACCCTACCGTGCCGGTGATTCTGGTTACGGCCTTTGGCTCCGTGGAAGAGGCCGTGACGGCAATGAAAGAGGACGCGTTTGATTTCATTCAGAAACCGGTGGACCTCGATCATCTGATGCTTCTCGTGGCGCGCGCCGCGCAACAGCAGGAATTGCTGCGCGAAAATCTTTTGCTGCGCGAAGAGTATTCCGCGCGGTATGGCTTTCCGCAAATTGTCGGGGAACACGCCTCATTGCGCGAAATCAGCCAGCAGGTGCAGCGTGTCGCTGGAACGGATTCCACCGTTCTTCTGCTCGGTGAAAGCGGCACGGGGAAAGAGCTGTTTGCGCGTGCGATACACCACCTGTCGCCGCGGCGCAATCATCCTTTCGTGGCGCTGAACTGCGCGGCGATCCCGGAAGGTCTATTCGAGAACGAACTTTTCGGGCATGAACGCGGCGCGTACACGGGGGCCGGGGCGCGCAAGATCGGCAAGATGGAGCTTGCCCATCGCGGCACTATTTTTCTGGATGAAATTGGAGATCTGCCGCTGAGCATCCAGTCAAAGCTGCTGCGGGTGTTGGAGGAGCGGCAATTCGAGCGCGTGGGCGGAACGCAATCGGTGGAAGTCGATGTGCGCATTCTTGCAGCCACGAATCAAAATCTACGCGCGGCCACCGCGGACAAAACTTTCCGTGAGGATCTTTACTTTCGGATCGCAGGCGTGCCGCTTACTGTTCCGCCGTTGCGCGAGCGCGGGAGCGACGTGCTGCTGCTTGCCGCTCACTTCCTGGAGAAATTTCGCAAGGAGTTTCGCAAGCCGAATCTGGACTTTACCGAGGATGCCCGCGCGAAGCTGGCCGCTTATCATTGGCCGGGAAACGTGCGGGAACTGCAAAACACAATCGAGCGCGCTGCAATTCTCTGCGATGGAGAAAGCATCGACACGGCATCTTTGCAGCTTCCAGCGCCACGGCCTGCTGCGGGGCAAATACCCGTCGGTCTAATCCCCGAAAAGTTTAATTGGGAAGGCTCGATGCAAGAAGTTGCCGAGCGGGCGCAGGGGCACGTCGAGAGGTTCCTGATCGAAAGCGCTTTGCGAGAGAATAAGTGGAACAAAACGCGCGCCGCGGAAAAACTTGGCGTTTCCTTCAAGACATTGCTAAACAAAATTCGCGCGCTCGGCCTCGAGTAGCGGCCTGACCCTCGTAACTCGATCCTTAACCGTAAGGCCCAAGMCCCCGCCGCTCCTTCGGCTTTCCCTCACGATAGATTCCTCCTCGAGCTACAGGTGCTTCGCCAGTAAAAATATGCCCGCGGCGATCGATGCGATTCCGGCGAGGCGCGCGAAAACCGGTCCGCGGCTCCAGAGCTTTTCCGCCGCGATCACCGCAGCCACTACAATCATGATGCCGAGATTCATCACCCCCAAAATCATCTGGATGAGCATCAAGGCCCAGCAGCACGCGGCACAGTACGCTCCATGAATAATGCCCACTCGGACGGCACCGCTGTATCCGGGTCGAAAAATATGCCCAAGAAATAAGAGAGGCGACCGGCAGTGTTGCAGGCATCGCTGCTTCAACGAAGACAACTGATAAATTCCGGCCAATAGCAGGCCTACGCCCGCGAACGCGGGCATGCGATAACTGAGCTCGGCGGAGTCCATCGCTTCACGCGACACCCAGATGCCCGCCGCAAACGCCACCATCCCGAAGAAGAGCCACACGGTGAAGTACCCTACGCCAACGAGGATGGTCAGGAATCCGGGCCGAGGCTGGCCGGTGGATACCGCAGTGCGATGGTAGAGCTCAAGCATCGGCCAGCTTGATGGAAGCATCATCGCAATCATCATGGCCTGCCACATCAGCAGGAACATCCATGCGGCCGCCCATAGGGATTGGCCCGGCATCACCATCCACATCATGGGCATATTCCAGTTGCCGGGCATGCGCATGCCGCCATTCATTTCCAGGGAACCAAAAAGAGTGGCGAGGGCCGCAACGACAAAAATGCTCCCGGCAGCAGCGCGCAAGAGTTTCCCTTCGCGGTCTAACTTGGCTGGAGCTGCCGAATGCACGGGATGTACGTGATCGGTCATGTAGTTGGGAGACTGCGCGGGACTCAGTCCGGACTTTCACCGGAGTACTCGAAGGCAGAGTATTCGGCGTACTTTCCGCTGTGATCGAATTTTAGGTCGGAGGTGAGGCACATGGTCTTCGAAGCCCCAAGAGTTAAGCGCTTGGAAGTGAAGCCGGTCGGTTTATCCAGATAAAGTTCTTCGGCTTCGCCGGTCACCGGATTCAGGATGGGCCCGAGTTCCATCTCGAGAATGCCTGGAATTTTTGCCTTGCTCTGCAATCCATCGAACGACAATTCGAAGGGTGCATACTTGGGTCCCAGCCGCTTGGAGGTTACGGCGGAGAAAATCACCCAGGGACCGCCGGATTTGCCGTCCGTAAGGATGGTGAGAGCTTTGCGTTGAGCGGGATCGGCCTTCTCATCGATTATTAAAAGAGCTGTAACGTTGCCTTTGTGAAGAGCCGCCGGTGCGTGCCCGAACCACGACACGGAGAGGTTATCCAGAGCAACTTTGCCGAACTTTCCCTTTTTGATGTGCCAAACGTAACCACCTTCGCAAAAACCCTGGGTCGGTGGCGCATCAAAACTGCACGGGCAGCCCCAATCACAACTACATGCGCCCAAAAGTATTCCGCTAGCGGTCCATTTTGTCGGCATGCGCAAGCTCCTGATGAGAAGTGAGTACAGTTTGTCGTAGTCCGTAACGGGATGTAAAGCGCAAATTCAGCGGCGGGCGCGATGCAAGGTGACGATTCCGCCGCTCCAGCGTTCGAAACTGACATTGATGAAGCCAGCTTCTTGTATTAGCGCGACAAGAGCCTCGGGAGAAGGAAATTTGGCGACGGAAGTTGGCAAATAGTTGTAGGCCGCGCGATCCCCGGAGATGGCCCCGCCCAGGCTGGGAAGAATTGTTGTGAAATAGAAGCGGTAGAGCGCACGGAAGACACGGCCGCGGGGCTCACCGAATTCGAGGATGCCCAATTCTCCCCCGGTCCGCAGCACACGATACATTTCACGCAGACCATTCTGGTAATTTGCCAGATTACGAAAGCCGAATGCGGCGGCAACGAGATCGAACGAATTACCGGCGAATGGGAGTGCGAGCGCATCGGCTTCCGCGAACGCTGGAGCGATTGCCCCTTTGTATTTGCGAGTTGCGGAGTATTTGCTCGCCGCTCGAACGAGCATGGGATGCGCGAAGTCTGTGCCGATGATGCGGGCTTTCGCGCCGCGGGCGAGTGCCGCGGTAAGGTCGCCTGTGCCGCAGCATAAATCCAATACCTGGGCGCCCTCGCGTTGCAAAACACTTCGAAACCGCCGCGCTACAAGCCTGCGCCAGACGCGGTCCAGCTGGAGAGAGAGAACATGATTCAGAAGATCGTAACGCGGAGCGATGCGGCCAAACATTTCCCGGACGCGTTCGGACGCTTCGCGATCGCTGCGCGCTCCGGGCGGCCTGGTTCCCGGCAGGGCTTCGGGATTCGAGCCGGCCCCCCTCACTTCTTTCTCGCTACCAGGGCGGGCAATTCGCGAAGAACTTCGCGAATCACTTTTTCCGAGACATCCGAAACCGTTTCCACGCAGCCGATTTTCGAAGCCAGGACAAAACGTAATCGGCCCAGGCGCGCTTTCTTATCCGCGCGCATGGCGGCAATGAGCCTCTCCGGAGAAATTGCGGGCAACGTCGGCAGCGAACCTGCGCGCGCCACTAAATCGATCATTCGCTTGGCGTCCGCTTGCGGCGTAAGGCCTATCGCGAAGCCCAGCAATGCGGCTGCGGAGATTCCCCAGGCAACGGCTTCACCGTGACGGAAAACACGGTAGGCGGTCACCGCTTCCAGGGCATGCCCAACGGTGTGCCCAAAATTCAGGCTCTCGCGTATTCCGGACTCGCGCTCGTCCCGGCCTACCACCTCGGCCTTCGCTTTGATACATCGAGGAATCACGTAGTCGAGCACCGCGGAATCGCGGCGCATAAGCCCGCCGAGGTGGGCCTCCAGAAATCGAAATAGCCGCCGGTCGCCGATGATTCCATATTTAATGATTTCGTAAATCCCCGAGCGATAGTCGCGGCTGGGAAGCGTGCGAAGCGTGTCGGTGTCGGCGAGAACCATGCGCGGTGGATAAAACGCGCCGACCAGATTTTTCCCTTCCGGTAAATTAACACCCGTTTTTCCGCCGATGGAGCTATCGACCTGCGCGACCAGTGTGGTGGGCACGTGCACCAGCTTCACGCCGCGCAAGAGGCTTGCGGCTACGTATCCCGCGACATCACCGACCACACCGCCGCCAACTGCAATGATCAGTGCCTGCCGGTCGGCGCCAGCACGCACGAGATGCCTGCAAATTTGCTCCATGGTTCGCAGATTCTTCGAAGCTTCGCGATCATCAAAGAGAATGGTTCTCGGTGTACCGGGAAAGCGAAAACTATTTAGCACCGCACGGCTGCAATTTCTCCAGACCGTTGGCGAAGAAAGTATGTAAGCGCGGACCGGCTTCCCTAGCTCGGCAATGTACGTTGGAAGCCGGCGCAGAAGCCGTGCGCCGAAGAGCACGCTATAGTTGCTCGTTGACGACCGTACCGAAATTCGCTGTGTCTTCACGGATGTTCTTCGACGGAAGCAGAAACTGTAACATAATTCACTCAGGGGCTTTTGATCGCGGTGGCACCTTTGCGAGTGCTTGGCCACGCGTTCCTCGCCAGGCTTCGTGCTACCATAAGATTCACCGAACGGCATGATTATGAAATCTCTAAAAGTCCATCATGTGGATTACGCCGTGGTCGGTTGTGGTGTCGCTGGCCTGCGCGGCGCCATTGAACTATGCGACGCCGGCAGCGTGCTGGTCCTAGCCAAGTCCGGGCTAAACGACTCGGCCACCGAGTGGGCGCAGGGTGGAATCGCCGCGGCGCTGAGCGATGAAGACGAAGTCAGCTTGCACGAGCAGGATACCCTGCTCGCCGGCGATGGATTGTGCCGCCCCGAAGCTGTGAAGGTGCTTGTCGAAGAAGGCCCGGAGTATATCCAACAGTTAATCGAATGGGGCACCCAATTTGACCACGCGGGCACCAAGCTCGCGTTCACGCGCGAGGCGGCGCATAGCCGTTCGCGGATTCTGCATGCGCAGGGTGACTCCACCGGTCGTGAAATTGGCCGCGCCTTATTGGCTCGCGCCCAATCCTGTTCCGCGCTGCGGATCGTTCCGTTTGCCTTTACGACTGAATTGCTGCTGGAGAATCAACGCGTAAAAGGCCTGCGTTACTTAAACGAAGCTTCCGGCGAAGTCGAAGAAGTGCATGCGGCGGCGGTATTGCTGGCGACTGGCGGACTCGGGCAGGTATATAGCCAGACGACCAATCCCGCGATGGCCACGGGCGACGGCATGGCCATCGCCTACCGCGCGGGCGCGGTGCTTTCGGATTTGGAGTTCGTGCAATTTCATCCCACGGCGCTGGCCGTCAAAGGGGCGCCACGATTTCTTCTTTCCGAAGCGCTTCGAGGCGAGGGCGGGATTCTGCGTAATATTGACCTCGAGCGCTTTATGAAACGTTATCACGAAGCGCAGGAACTTGCGCCGCGGGACGTGGTGGCGCGGGCCATCGTTTCGGAGATGCATCGTACGCGCAGCGAGCACGTTTATCTGGATATGACCAAGAAGTCCGAAGAATTCTTGAAGAAACGCTTTCCGCGCATTTTTGCAACGTGCCTGCAGTATGGATTGGACATTTCAGCCGATCTGGCGCCGGTGCGCCCTGCGGCGCACTATGCAATGGGTGGCGTCAAGACGGATCTCTGGGGCCGGACTTCCCTTCCTTGTCTTTACGCGGCCGGTGAAACCGCTGCGACGGGCGTGCATGGAGCAAACCGTCTGGCGAGCAATTCGCTTCTCGAGGGATTGGTGTTTGGCGCGCGCGCTGGCGGCGCGATGATGAAAGATTGCCCCGGTTCGAAGAAACGCGCCGCACGAGCAGGCGATAAAGAGAAGCACGCGAAGACTTCGAGCCATCATTCCACGAAAAGTGCTGCCGGGAAACCTGAGCAGATTTCAGGTACCGCCTCCGGTAGCGATGCATGCTCGCCAATTCTCCAGCAGATTCGTGATTTGATGTGGAAGGATGTGGGAATTATGCGCAATGGGAAAGACCTGACGCGCGCAATTGAACAGCTTCGCGCGCTTTCGCCCGTTACTCCCGAGCATCCCACTCGTCGCGACGCCGAGCTGCACAATGCCTGGACTTCGGCGCAGTTGATCACGCGCTCGGCGCTGGCGCGCGAGGAAAGCCGGGGAAGCCACTACCGCTCTGATTTTCCGTATCGTAACGATGAGGATTTATTGAAGCACTCGGCTATTGCAAATGGGAAAGACATCGGCTTTGAGTCCTAGGAGGGGTCGCGTCTCTTCTTCCTAAGATGCCTAGCGAAACTTCTTTTGTAGTTCGCCGACGGATTCCACAAAAACATGACCGACAGTTGCCAGGCTGCGCGGGCTGACTTTGTCGAGGGTGTCTCCGCTGGTGTGCCAGTAGGGGATTTCCAGGTCAATTACGTCGACGCAGGGAACTTTTCTTTTTAGAAACGCCAGATGGTCGTCCTCGATGGCAGTTTGCTCGGAAACGAAAATCTTGCCGTATCCGAGCCGAGCCGCGGTACTCCACACTAAATCCGTGAGCCAGGGTGTGGAGTTCGTTTCGCGCTTGATTCGCAGATTTCTATAGCCGATTAGATCCGCCAGCAGGAAGGCTTTGATGCGTTTTAAATCTCCGCTGCCCGAGAGCTTTGCAGCCATTTCGCGGCTGCCGAAGGTGCTGTCGGTGTCATTGTCCCACTGGCGATAGGCTTCTTCGCCATCGAAGAAGGCAATCCAGATGGACAAGGAATTCTTGCGGCCGCAAAAATGCCGCGTCATTTCCATCATAAGTCCCGTGGAAGAACCCCCGTCGTCGGCTCCCACGAAGTTGTCTTGCAATTTTGTGTCGTAGTGTGTGGCGAGGAGAATTACGTTTGGGCTCGTGCCTGGAATTTTTACCAGCAAATTCTTCATCTGCACTTTGCCAATCGGCGTGGAGGCTCCGAAGTTGTCTTCTTCGACGGCACAACCAAAACTGTGGAGCTGGCCTAGAATATATTCCTGCGCTTTGTGAATGCCTGGGGAGTCGGGTGGACGGGGCCCGATCTCCACGAGATTTTTTACGTGCGCAAAAGCCTTCTCGCCATCAAAGCCGCCGGTTTTATCTGGCGCAGGCGCGGCGTCTTCCGCCCGCAACCGGCGCGCAGTACTCGCCGGAGTGATTGCTGAAGATGGCGTTGGGCTTTTCGAACTCGAGGGGGCTGCTTGCCCTGTCGCCGGCGGCTCCGGCTTATTCGCCGCGCATCCAGAAGCGCCCAACAATACTATGTAGCTGCCAAGGGCGGCAGCACTGCGGAGGCGGCTTTGCCATGGCCTCATGTAACTTTGCTCCCGCTCGCTTGCGAAAGATCGCGGCGCTTTTTGCGCACCACTGCCGCGGACACGCCCATCCCAACGAAATAAAGTCCAACCATCGGCGCCATGAAAATGAGCATGGTCATGGCGTCAGGAGTAGGCGTGACGATCGCGGCCACGACGCTGATAATCAGGATGGCATAGCGGAGGTTCTTCCACAAAAACTGCGGCGTGACGATACCAAACAAAGACAAAAAGAAAATAAGAATGGGCATCTCGAAAACGATGCCCAGCCCAAGCAGGATCATCAGTATCAAATCAAAATATTCATTGACGCTGATCATGGGCTCCACGGGCCCCTTGAAACCCACTAAAAAATGCAGGATATAGGGCAATGTGACGAAATAGCCGAAGGAAATGCCGCCCAGAAATAGAAGAAAAGATGAGCCTACAAACACCACCACAACGCCGCGCTCGTTCTTATATAAAGCTGGAGCCACAAATAGCCATATCTGATAAAGAACCACTGGTGAGGCAATCACCACGCCGATATATAACCCCAGCATAATGAGCAGGTTCAGGTATGCAGCCGGATGCGTGTAAATGAGCTTTTCCTGAAAACCGGCGTCATGCAACGCCTTGAGCATGGGTTTGAGGATGAACTCGATCACGTACTTCGAAACGTAGACGCCGATAAATGCGCCAATCGCCACGGCCAGCAAGGAGTTGATAATTCGCTTGCGCAGTTCGGTCAGATGCTCGAAAAAACTCATCTGCCCGCCACTCTCCTCCGGAACGAGTGCGGATTGCACCTCAGGCTGGTCGGCGGTTGACATGGTTGGGCTTGGCTACTGCGTTCGAGTCATCCTGCTCCGGCTGGGAATCCTGGTGGTCTTGGTGATAGGAAGGGCCGTAATGGGGTTCATCAGCTGGACCTAAATCCGATGGCGATGTCGCGTCGAGTACCGATTCATCGATAGGAATGGACTCGGTTGAAGAAGCGCTCTGTTCTCCGCCGGAGCTCTGACTGGTGTTCTCGCCGTGAGCGACGTTCGGATCGGCCAAAGTGGCCGGCGGAACCGTTTCTGGAGGTTTAGGCGTTGTAGACTCGTGCATGCGAGCCGCTTCTTTTACTTTTCTTTCGGTTTCCCGGGCTTGGCGTTCCAGGTCCCGCATTTCGTCCTCAAAGGCGGAGCGAAAGTCTCCCGAGGCCTTACGGAATTCGGCCATCAGCTTGCCGAGAGTGCGAGCAAGCTCAGGCAGTTTTTGCGGGCCAAAAACAACCAGCGCAATTACAAAGACCACGACGAGATGGGGTAGGCTTAGCATCGTGTTGACTCATCATAGAAGAGGCCTCGGAAGGTGTCAAACTGTGCCCAAAAACCTATGTTATAATGGGTTTACAAGTGGATAAACGGAGGATGGAATGAAGGGCGAGCGTCGCGGGATTTTCCTGGTTATCGCTGTCTTGGTTTTTTCGGCGGTTATCGGCGGGCTTTACGGCCCAGCCGTGCGCGCTACAGCCGCGTCTTCCGACGATCTGCAAGTCTCCGTCCGCAATTTCACGCGTGTTCTCTCGATTGTGCAAGAGAACTACGCCGAGCTAGTGGACACCGACAAAGCCGTTTATCAGGGCGCTATCCCTGGAATGCTGCGCGTCCTAGACCCACACTCCAATTTTTTTGACGCGCGCCAGTATTCACAACTCCGCGAAGAGCAGCGGGGCAAGTATTTCGGCGTGGGAATGACGGTGGCACCCCGCGAAAATCGTACAGTCGTGCTGGCTCCGTATGTCGGGTCGCCTGCGTATAAAGCAGGAATTCGTCCCGGCGACACAATTATGAAAGTGGATGACAAATCGACCGACGGTATCTCGACGACCGAAGTCGCCGATTTGCTCAAAGGCCCGAAGGGCACCGTGGTGCGCATCACGGTTTCGCGCGAGGGTTATCCGGAGTTGCTGTCCTTCACGGTGACGCGTGATGAGGTTTCGCGCCGCTCGGTGGATTTGATCTACATGATTAAGCCGGAGATCGGATACATTCGCTTGTCCGGCTTCAGCGAGACTACCGAGCACGAAATCAGCGACGCGCTAAAACAGCTTAAGCTGGGTACCAACGGGCTGGACGGATTGATCCTCGATCTGCGCGGCAACCCCGGTGGACTGCTTTCGGCGGCCGTAGGCGTTTCCAACATGTTCCTCGAGAAGAACCAGTTGATCGTGTCCCACCATGGCCGGAGCGCTCCCGAGCGGCAATATTGGGCGGCCGTGGGAAATCGGGGCGTTCGCGTCCCGCTAGTTGTCTTGATTAATGGCCTTTCGGCCTCCGCCTCCGAGATCGTCACCGGCGCAATTCAGGATCATGACCGGGGACTCGTAGTCGGCGAAATCAGCTTCGGCAAGGGACTGGTGCAGACAGTTACGGGCCTCGGCGAAAATACCGGTCTGGCGTTGACCACGGCGCGCTATTACACGCCCAGCGGCCGGCTTATCCAGCGTGACTATAAAACGATTTCACTCTACGACTACCACTACACGCGCAAGACACCCGAGCATCCCACGGAAGTAAAATTGACCGACAGCGGGCGGCAGGTGACCGGCGGCGGCGGAATTACTCCTGACGTTGTGGTCCCGACTCCCAAGTACAATCATTTCCAGCTAACACTTTTCCGCCACGATGCCTTTTCCTCTTATGAGGCGACCGTTGGGGGGTTCACCCGCCACTTCATGGGTTCAAAGCCGAGCATCACAAAACAATTTGAAGTGGATGAGGACGTCATGCACGAGTTCCGCAAATACCTCGATTCGAAATCGATTCGCTACATTCAACCGGACATTGCCGAGAATCTCGACTGGATCAAGCGCAAGATTAAACAGGAAGTTTTCTTGTCGGTCTTCGGCCTGCAAGAAAGTCTAAAGGTTGCGATGGAAGCGGATCCGCAAGTGCAAAAGGCTCTCGATTCCGTTCCGCAAGCTCGAGCGCTCTACGAGAACGCGCGGAAAATTATCGCGCAAAGGTCTGGCGATTCTATCCCTCGACCGTAACTTTTTAAAATATTAAAGGTTAAAGCGTTGGCTGCCGGATAGGCCTCTGCTAAACTATTTCCGCATCAAATCAGTGGGCGAGTAGCTCAGCTGGGAGAGCGCGGCGTTCGCAACGCCGAGGCCGAGGGTTCGATCCCCTTCTCGTCCACCAATTTTCTTGGAAGCCGTTCCGAGGAAGCTGCAAGAAGATCTTGTTTTGTGCTAGCGCCGGCTGCTCTTTCATCGGCCCAGCTCCGGCAATATCGTGGGCGAAACCGTAATGGTTGTTTGCGACATTTTTTGCGCCGTGGCATTATGGCGCTCCTCAAAGTGTCTCCGAGCGCGTCGTCCCCATGAGCGAACGAAATAATAATTCAGCGCGCCACCGACACCCGCGCTGACGACTGGAATTAGCTTTCCCGCCCACTTCTCGGCAACCTCGGCGCCCACTTTCGCCGCGATCTTGTCTATAATTCGCGGAACAATCTTCTGAACCGCGCGCTTTTCCAGGAATTCCTTGCCCAGATCCAAGCCGGCTGCGCTGGAAGCGGCAATCCATAGCTCCACAACTTCTTCTTCACTTGCGTACGGAAACCCGTAAAGAAGACTCAGCTTCTGCAGTAAGCGCGTGGTGATAGCCGTCAGGATGCCCATGTCGGGAACCAGCGTCAAGAAACCGCCAAAGCCAAGACCAGCACCTTCCAGTGCCGCGGCCTTCGCGGCGCCTTTGATAAGGTTCTCGGCGACAGGGTTTAAGACTTCCGGGCCCAGCAAAAAAACATCGGCCCAGTTTCGAAGAGGAAGACCTTCCACGTCACGCAGATGGTCCATGAACTTATCCGGCTCCACTTGAACATGCCGATAGGCGCGCTTAAACCCGGCAGTAACTGCCGAGCGCAGCAAGCGCGACGACCATGGCGGGCTGGGCTTCAAAAGCATCTTTTTGTTAGATGCGAAAATATGGAGGGAAGGTTCCGGCGGGAGCATAATTTTGCTTCCCGCCAGAACACTAAATTTAAAAAAAAGCGTTAGAGTTTAGTTTTCCAGCTGGACCTGGAAAACCTCGCCTGGAAGCCGCGGCATTTTGGACTTCGAAGACAATGCGACGGCGTTGGCCAGGATGGGATTCACTTTCCCCACGATGGCGCGCTTGCGGTTCGCGTTTTCAAGACGGCCGTCCTGCGGATGCTCGGTCATTCTCTCCATGCGAATTCCCAGAGTGCGCTCGAGTTGTGATAGCTCCGCGCGCTGCTCCTTGGCGAAGAACGTGGAAGCGACGCCGTGCTCTCCCGCGCGGCCGGTGCGCCCGACGCGATGGATGAAGTTTTCCGCAACTTCCGGCAGATCATAATTAATTACGTGAGCGATATCTTGCACGTGGATGCCGCGAGATGCGACGTCGGTGGCAACAAGAACGCGATAGCGGCCCTGCTGGAATCCCGCGAGTGCGGCGCTACGCTGCGATTGCGAGCGATCGCCATGAATCATGGCGGCGGAAAAGCCCTCGCGAGTAAGGCTGTTAGCCAGCCGTTCGGTGCCTCGCTTGGTACGCGCGAAAATCAGGCATCGGCCCGTCTCCTTCGCGAGTATCCGCTGAAGCATTTCCTGCCTGCGGTCAGGCGCAACTTCATACGCCTGCACCTTAACGTTTTCGGAAGGCTTCAGGATCGAGCCAAACGACAAACGCACTGGAGTTTTCATGTGTCCATTCACCAGATGAGCCACGGAGGCTTCCAGGGTGGCCGAAAAACACATGGTTTGCCGCTCTTTGGGCAAAATGGAGACGATCCGGCGAATCGCTGGAAGGAATCCCATGTCCAGCATGCGATCGGCTTCATCAAGAATGAGCACGCGAAGCGCGCGGAAATTGATGAGCTTGCGGTCCAGGAAATCTTCCAACCGCCCGGGAGTGGCCACAACGAGTTGAGCGCCTTTGCGAATGGAGTTGAGCTGCTGGCCTTCCGATAAGCCGCCAACAACCAAGGCCGCCGGCAGGAGCTTCCTGCCGCGCAAAGCGTTAAATTGATCCACCACCTGCATTGCCAGCTCGCGCGTAGGTACCAGCGCCAGCGCCGCAATTCCAGGAGTATTGTGTTCTAATAAGCGTTCCATGATCGGAATCAGGAACGCCAGGGTCTTGCCGGTGCCAGTCTGCGCGGTGGCAAGCACATCTTTGCCTTCGAGCGCATGCGGGATCGCCGCGGCTTGAACCGGAGTGGGTATGGTAAAACGAGCAAACGATAACCGCTCTTTGGTGTACGCGGAAATCGGTAATTCTGAAAAATTCTGCATGGATCTTACTTTCTCTCTCTCTGACGCAACGGTTGCCGCCCGCACACAACTTTTCGGGCGAATAGCAACGTGAGTTGCCAGACTTAGTTTTAGATTACGCTCGAGACTTACGGAGAATACTGAAGGCGGGTAATCTCAGAAACAACTGAAACAGAGGAAAMCGCACAACACAACCGCGGTATTAAGCGCAAAGTGAGAGTACCACAGGTTGCTTCAATTCCCTAGTCAAAATTTGTCTCTGTTGTGTCGTGTTTCCTGGCTTCCAGCAAGCATACCTTCTCGGCGAACGAAACTGTAAAGTGATAGTATGGATGCTAACCCTATCTCTTTTATTCTCGATGCAATACGACTTTAGCGAGCTTGGGCTGGCGGAGAATTCATGACCGTGAAGAACGAGAGACGCTCCGAAATGGCACAGAATTTGGCGGCCCGACCGTCAGAGAGCCTCGGCTCCGTGAAAAATCCAGCGCTTGGCACACTTGCCGGTCGGACTCTCAGCGTGAATCGCGGCATGCCTTTAAATCTTGATTGGGTAAAAGAAGTCCGCATCAATACCAGCGCCGTGGAACGTCGCGCGCAATCCCTCGTCACCCGGCGAACCGTCAAAAAAGAATGGCAGGCGGCTTGGCTTCTGCGCGCGATCTCCTGCATGGACCTGACGACTCTTTCTGGCGACGACACGGACGAGCGCGTTCGCCGGTTGTGCGCCAAAGCGCGCCAGCCGGTTCAGCGCGAAGTTGTGGAGCGCCTGGGCATCGAGCCGCTTGAGCCCAAGGTCGCGGCGGTTTGCGTCTATCACAATTTTGTGGAGACGGCTGTTCGCGCCCTTGAGGGTAGTGGCATTGCGGTGGCCGCTGTTTCCACTGGTTTTCCCGCTGGCCTCTCCCCGCTTGGCGAGCGCATCGCGGAAATCCGCCGCTCGGTGGAAGCTGGTGCCAATGAAATCGACGTGGTGATCACGCGGTCACACGTTTTCGGCGGAAAATGGCAAGAGCTCTACAACGAGATTGCCACGTTCAAGAGCGCGTGCGGCCATGCGCACATGAAAGTGATCCTAGCTACCGGAGACCTGCTGACCCTTCGCAACGTGGGACGCGCCAGCGTGGTGGCGATGATGGCCGGAGCCGACTTCATCAAAACGTCTACTGGCAAAGAGACAGTCAATGCCACGATCCCCGTCAGCCTGGTGATGGCCCGCGCCATCCGCGAATATGCTCAAGAGACAGGGATGGCGGTCGGCTTTAAAGCGGCCGGCGGCATTCGCACGGCCAAGCAATCGCTCGAATGGCTCTCTTTGCTGAAAGAGGAACTCGGACTCTCGTGGCTGGACGCCAAGCTATTCCGCTTCGGCGCCAGTGGCATGTTGGCGGATATCGAACGGCAGCTTGAGCATCATGTAACGGGGCGCTATTCTGCTGAGCATAGGCATCCGATTGCGTAGCCTGAACTGTTGTTAGCTTTGTGCTGATCGCGTACTCGAATCGAAGCATCGTCAGAGCATGGGCATCGTCGAAAAATTCGCCACCATGGAATACGGACCCGCACCCGAGGATCCGCAGGAGGCGATCGCGTGGCTTGAGCGGCACGGCCGCCGTTTTGGACACTTCATCAACGGCAACTGGCAAGCGCCTGCCGCGGGCCGCTATTTCGATTCCACCGATCCATCCACAGGAGAAAAGCTCGCTAGCATTGCCCAAGGCACTGCCGCGGACGTGAATGCCGCGGTGGAAGCGGCGCGTGCGGCATTGCATGCCTGGCAATCTCTCTCGCCCCATGCTCGCGCCCGATATCTGTATGCAATCGCGCGGCAGGTGCAAAAGCACTCACGCCGGCTCGCCGTGCTCGAGACGCTCGATAACGGTAAGCCCATCCGGGAAAGCCGGGACATTGATATTCCGCTCGTGGCCCGCCATTTTTATTATCACGCTGGATGGGCGCAACTGCTCAAGCAGGAGTTCCCTGGTTACGCGGCTTGCGGAGTCGTGGGACAAATAATCCCCTGGAATTTTCCGCTGCTGATGCTGGCATGGAAAATTGCTCCAGCCTTGGCCACCGGAAATACCGTTGTCCTCAAGCCGGCGGAGTTCACTCCGTTAACCGCGCTGGCCTTCGCCGAAATCTGCCAGGAAATTGGGCTTCCCGCAGGGGTTGTGAATATCCTGACGGGTGACGGCTCAACTGGCGAGGCGCTGGTAAAGCATGAAGGTGTAGATAAAATCGCTTTTACAGGATCGACAGAAGTAGGCCGCGCCATCCGCAAAGCAACTGCGCACAGCCATAAACGTTTATCGCTCGAGCTTGGCGGAAAATCGCCTTTCATCATTTTCGAGGATGCCGACCTGGATAGTGCCGTCGAAGGCTTGGTCGACGGTATCTGGTTTAATCAGGGAGAGGTTTGTTGTGCCGGGTCGCGGCTCCTGATGCACGAAAGCATTGCGGAAGCGCTGCTCTCGCGCGTGCGTGACCGCATGAGCAACCTGCGGATGGGCGCACCGCTCGACAAGTCCATCGACATCGGCGCTATCGTCGCCCGCGTGCAGCTGGACCGAATTCAGCGCCTCGTCGATCAGGGCATAGCCGAGGGTGCGACATGCTGGCAACCCTCAATTCCCATGCCTGCGAAAGGTTTGTATTTTCTTCCCACGTTGCTGAGCAATGTCCATCCGACCTCCATAGTGGTCCAGGAGGAAATATTTGGCCCGGTGCTCACCGCTATGACGTTCCGCACGCCTCGCGAAGCGGTTGAGCTTGCCAATAATACGGCGTACGGGCTGGCGGCCAGTGTTTGGAGTGAGAGCATCAACGTCGCGCTTCATGTTGCCGCTCAATTAAAGGCCGGCGTTGTCTGGGTCAACAGTACAAATTTATTCGACGCCTCGTGTGGATTCGGCGGATATCGCGAAAGCGGCTATGGCCGCGAAGGCGGACGGGAAGGCCTCCTGGAATATCTCGAGCCCGTCTGGTTTAAACAAGCGCCGACGCTTGGGGAGCCGACCCAACTCAAGCATGCGACCGAACAAGTGCATGGGGAAGGCGCGCGAGTCCCAGCCGAGCCCCCGGCAATTGACCGTACCGTGAAACTCTACATTGGCGGCAAACAAGCGCGGCCAGATTCCGGCTACAGCTTGGTTGTGCGGGCCGCGGATGGACGCGCGCTTGGCGAAGCGCCGCTTGGCAACCGTAAAGACATTCGTAACGCTGTCGAAGCCGCGCGCAAGGCGGAAGGTTGGGCAAAGACCACTGCGCATAATCGCGCGCAAATTCTATTTTATCTGGCAGAAAACTTTTCCCAGCGTCGCGAAGAAATCACCAAGCGTCTTTCCGCCGTCGTGGGAGAAAAGCAAGCCTTCTCAGAGCTTGACCTGGGCATCGAACGCATCTTCTCGTATGCCGCCTGGACCGACAAATTCGATGGGGCCGTGCACTATCCCCCTTTCCGTAACGTGGCATTGGCTATGCACGAACCGGTCGGCACGGTTGGAATCGCCTGCCCAGGTAACGCGCCCCTGTTGGGCCTTCTCTCTCTGGTGCTGCCGGCGATCGCGGTAGGCAATACAGTGGTTGCGATTCCGTCCGAGTCCTACCCGCTTATCGCCGGAGATCTTTATCAAGTGCTGGAAACGAGCGATCTGCCCGGCGGCGTAATAAACATTGTCACCGGGCGCCAAGCCGAACTTGTAAAGGTGCTCGCTGAGCATGATGACGTAGATTCCATCTGGTGTTTCGGTAGCGACGAACTCGCCTCGTCCGCGAAGGCCTGCTCGATCGGCAATTTGAAACAGGTCTTCACCAATGAAGGGCGCGCCGTAGATTGGTTTGACGCCAAGCAAGGCGAGGGACGCTGGTTCCTCGAGCACGCCACCCAAGTGAAGAACATCTGGGTCCCCTACGGCGAATAAAGAGCTCCTTCGACCGTCGCTATCCCCTATTTAATCGAATTTCTTGTCATTCTTTTTTACTCCACAAAATACTCTTCGGAGACCGGCAGTTTATCGGTGGGTCTCGCGAGCCAAACATAAAGCGTCGGAAGCAGGAAGATACTCATGATGAGCGCGCCTAGTAAGCCCCCCACAATGACAATGGCAAACGGCCTCTGGGAATCGGAGCCGATATCGTGGGATAGGGCGGCCGGCAGCAATCCCAGGGTCGCCACCAGCATCGTCATCATGATGGGCCGAAGGCGGAGCACAGCTCCTTCCCTCGCCGCGTCTTCAATCGAATGGCCGCGCGCTCGCAGTTGATTGATGTACTCGACCATGATGAGACCGGTCTGAACCGACACTCCGAACAATGCGAGAAAGCCGACTCCGGAGGAAACGCTGAAATGTGTGCCCGTAAGGAACAATGCCAGCAATCCACCGGCCGGAGCGGTAACCAGATTTAATAAAATAAGCAGCGACCATTTCACTGATGAAAATGCCGAGTAGAGAATCAGAAATATCAGGATCATCGTGATGGGTAGAATCAGCAGCAAGCGCCGTTGGGAACGCTTGGCGCTCTCGTATTCCCCCGCCCAATCAAGGCGATAACCTTCCGGAACCTTCACTCTCTTTCCGACCGCACCGATAGCCTCTTCGACGGTGCTGCCCAGATCCCGTCCCCGCACGCTATATTTAATCGCAATGTAGCGTGAGTTGCCTTCGCGATAAATCATCGATGCGCCGTCTTCGATCCTTATGTCGCACAACTGCGATAACGCGACGCGTTCGCCGGAAGGCGATAGGATACGAATGTTGGCGATATCTTCGCCGGTCTTGCGAAACTGTTCCTGATAGCGCACCACAAGGTCGTATCGCCTCTCCCCTTGCAGGATCTGCGCCACCGCCTTCCCGCCGCTTGCCGTCTCGACCGCGTCCTGAACATCGGCTACGTTGATGCCGAAGCGGTCCGCCTGGGCCCGATTTACGATGAGATTTAAATTCGGTTGTCCCAGCACGCGAAAAATTCCCAGGTCCTCGACGCCATGTATCGGCTTCATGGCGGCGACGATTTCATCCCCTTTGCTCTCGAGGGTTTTGAGGTCGGGTCCATAGAGCTTAACCGCAAGCTGTCCTTTGACCCCGCTGACGGCCTCTTCGACGTTGTCCGCGATGGGTTGCGAGAAATTCCAGTTCACACCGGGAATTTTTCTCAGTTCACGCTGCATTGCGTCGATTAGCTCTTCTTTCGTGGGATATTGCTCGCGCCACTCCGAGCGCGGACGCAGGTCCACGAAATATTCGCTGTTAAAAAAACCGGTGCTATCTGTGCCGTCGTCGGGCCGCCCCACCTGCGTCACCACTTGTTTTACTTCCGGGAAGCGCGCGAACGTCAGGCGCGCCTCTTTCACAACGCGCTCACTTTCCGTAGGTCCGGTGCTTGCCGGCAAAGTTCCCCGCGCCCAGATGGCGCCTTCGTCAAGATGCGGAAGAAATTCCGAACCGATGGCCCCGCCGAATACGAGGTAGAGCGTGACGCAAAGAACCAGGCCGGCGATACCAAAGGTAATCGCACGGCGTTCAATAGCCCAGGTAACCGCAACCCGGTAGCGCTCCGTAATCCAAACAAGCAGGGGGTTGCGCCATTCGTGAGCGGTGCGCCGAAACATAATCCTGGCCAGCACCGGCGCGATTAAGAGCGAAAAAAGCAAAGCTCCCAGGAGCGCGAACGCCACCGTCCAAGCCATGGGCCGGAACAGGCGGCCTTCCACCCGCTGTAACGTGAAAATTGGCAGATACGCTGTGATGATAATGGCGATCGCGTAGAAAACCGGTCGTTGCACTTCGTGAGCCGCATGGCGGATCTTCGCCCCAACCGTTTTTTCCCCTTCGTTGGGTCTCGTTAAGTGGCGCACAATATTTTCAATCATTACCACCGCGCCATCCACCACCATCCCGAAATCTAGTGCGCCCAGCGACAGCAGATTTGCCGGTATATGCCGTAAATCGAGAAGGATAGAAGCGAAGAGGAGCGAGAACGGTATCGTGACCGCCACGATCAGCGCGCCGCGCAAGTTCCCCAAAAAAAGGAAAAGAATCAAGGAGACCAGGATCATGCCTTCCGTCAAATTGCGCAGCACGGTATGCGTGGTGTAGCGCACCAGGTCGCTACGGTCCAGATGCGGAACGATTTTGACTCCAGGGGGTAGAACACGCTCATTCAGGTCTTTCACTTTTTCGTGGATGGCCACCAGCGTGGGGTCAGCCTCGGCATCCTTACGAAGGAGCACGACCCCTTCCACGACGTCGTTAGCATTGATCACCCGGCCTCGTTCGTGATGGATGGCTTTGCCGATTTGACCAAGGCGAATCTTCGCGCCTTGGGTGACGTTCGCAATGTCACGCACACGCACCGGAGTTCCACGCTGAGTTTTGAGTACGGTCAGGCCGATATCCTCAGTCGTCTGCATCAGCCCAACCGCCCGCACGTTCACCGCCTGCTGACCTCGCTCGATGAAGCTTCCTCCGGCGTTCACATTGTTCGCGGCAAGCGCTTGCTCCACTTGAACAATGCTAAGCCCATAGGAAATCAGGCGGTTGGGGTCCACTTGGACCTGATATTCCCGGGTTGTACCCCCAAAACTCGTCACACTGGCCACGTTTGGGATCGATTTAAATTCCTTTTCCAGCACCCAATTTTGTATCGACTTCAATTCCATCAGGTCGTATTTCGGATTCGTGCTGGTGAGCGTGTACCAGTAGATTTGTCCCACCGGGCTTGCGTCTGGCGCCAACTGCGGAGTGACGTTCTGCGGCAACGTTACCTGCGTGAGCCGTTCCAGAGCCTGCTGGCGATTGGTGAGGTCGGTCGAGTCGTCATCAAACACCAAGGTCACAACCGAGAGGCCGAACAGTGACACCGATCGTAAATTGCTCAGGTGTGCGATCCCATTCATCTGTACTTCGATCGGGATCGTCACCTGCTGCTCGACTTCTTCCGCGGCGCGCCCAGGCCACTGCGTAATCACCTGAACCCAGTTGTTGGCCACATCGGGATACGCCTCGACAGGGAGGGCCTTAAACGAGACGATTCCCCAAATGAGCAGGAGCACGCCCATGCTCAGCACGATGAATCGATTACGGAGCGCGAATTCGACGAGGTACTTGATCATTGGGTCGCTACTTCTCTACCATGCTCGAAAACTCCAGCGCGTTTGCCACCACGCGCTCGCCGCCCTTTACTCCCGTCAGAATTTCCTGCTGGCCATCTTGTTGGCGCACTCCCAGCTGGACCTCCGTGCGCCGGAGCTGGTTTCCGCCCACCGTGACAAATACCCAGTCCTTATCATGTAATCGCATGACGGCAGTGGAAGGCACGGTTGCATGTTCTTCGCTGCGCTGCGAGGTGAACGTCACGGTCGCGAACATTCCCGGGCTTAGCATTTTCGCGCGATTCTCCACCTCCAGGCGCACCTTCGCGGTTCGCGTTCCCGGGTCCAGGACGCGCCCGATATTCCCGACCTTGGCCTTCAGCGCCCTGTCTGGATACGCCGCCAGGCGTACCTCGGCAAGGTCCCCGATGCGGACTTGATTGAGGTTATTTTCATACACGTCGCAAAGGATCCAGACCCGCGACAAATCTGCCACCGTAAAAAGGTTGGGCGAAGCATCCAGGGAACGGACTCCCGTACCCGCGGAAATATTCTGCTCCACGACAGTTCCGGCAATCGGTGAGCGAACTTCGAGGATCGCCGAAGGATGTTGAACATTCGCGCCCAACAGACGCAGCCGTTCCGTGGCCCCGGCCAGGTCAATCTTCGCTCTATATTCGGCATCTCCGGCCACTTCCAGATCTTTTTTAGCCACCGCGCCCTTATCGTAGAGCTCCTGCGCGCGCTCCAACTGGCGTCGGGAAAGCGTCTCACTAGCCACGAATTTTTGATAATCAGAGAAAGCCTGCGTCACTTCGTTGCTGTTAATGCGCATCAGGACTTGCCCTTTTTTCACTTCATCGCCCAGCTTCGCGCGAAGGTCGAGCACTCGCCCTCCGGTAAGCGAAAGGACCGGCACGGTGCGATTGACGTCCGGGGCCACAACCCCGTTCACCTTGAGTTCCCCAAAAAAGCGCTTGTTGGCAACTGTGACCAGCGCGATTTGCGATTCGTTGGCAACGGTGATCACCGACGAGTCCGCCGCTGCTTCCACGCGAACACGCGCCGGTGATTCCTCGATGTGCGCTGGCTTCGAACATCCCGCCATTGCTGCGCAAGTCAGTCCCGCGGCCAACACTGCGGCAACGCGATTCGCCCACTCACAAGCTTTCATAAAGCACCTTTTGGCTTAGCCATGACTTTTCTCCATCGACGACGCCGTGTCCATCTTTCAAGGCGCCACCACCAGTGCCCGGCTGCCCACCATTTGCTTCAGTTGCTCGACGCTCAGCATGTATGCCGCGAGAGATTGCCGATACCCGAACTGGCTGGCTCTGTAGCTGCGCTGAGCGTCCAGGAAATCCAGGAAAGAAACCGCGCCGCGTTTGTACGCAAATTCGCTGATATCGAGCGATTTCTTGGCTTGGTCGAGATACCCGCTGCGATAGAGCCGGATTACTTGATCGTTTATCTTCAGCGCCTCAAAGGCATTGCGCACGTCGGTGAGCACCTGCTCCGAGGAGGCCCTGGCGGTCTCTTGCGTTCGCCCAATCGCGAAACGCGTCCGCGCAATTTCGCCCTGGTTGCGGTCGAATATCGGCAGCTGAATAGTGAAGAAGGTTGCGCCCAGATTTAGGGCGTTTTGATGCGTGTAACTGAAAGACGCGCTGAGGTCCCGCTTCGAATTGGCCCGCGCGAGCGAAAACTGGCTTTGCGCCGCTGTGATCGCTTGTTGCGCCGCGCGCAAGTCCGGACGCTCGCGCAACGCCATTGCCTCCAGGTCTTCGCTGCGAAGTGTGATCGGCTCGTAGTCTAGCTGGCCGGCCACATCGTAATCGGCGGGAACGGATTCGTACCCCAGCAATTGGCGCAGTGCGCCGAGTGCCTGGATTTTCGCCAGTTGCGCCGTGCTTACATCGGTCTGGAATTGCAGCAACTGCAGCTGCAGCTTCAGGTGTTCACCCTCGCTGATGTCTCCTGCCTGCAAACGTGACGTGCTGATTTCCAGCGTTTTCTCCAGACTCTTCAGGTTCTCCTGGGCGAAATCGAGATTCGATTCCGCTAGCAGAACGCCGATGAATTGCGCCCCCACCTGCAAGGCCACGCTGCGTTCGTTGTCGGCAACCACAAAACGCGTCAGCTTGGTCTGCTCGCGCGCCGCTTGCAGCCGGTGCTGGCGTTTCTTCCCGCGCTCGAACAGGTACCCGAGGCCTAGATCGAATTGCGCGGCGTTGTTCAGGTAATCGGAGCTGAATTGATGGGGCGCGAAAACGGGAAGAAATTGCGCGTCCCACGAAACCAGCGGATTGGGGCGAAGATTGGCGGTAATCTCTTGCGATTCGTTTTCGCGGATGGTTGCGCGTATCGCTTGCAGAGTGTGGTTATGCGTCAACGCAAGCGCAATGGCCTGCTCTAAATCAATTCGCGCCGCGGGGTTGCCAGGCTGTCGTGGAGTCCCGGACTGTTGTCGGTCGGTGGACTGCCCACGCGCATTCCCAATCAAAACCAGCACAGCTAATAGGCAGCCGCCCGCTACGCCGATGCGATTCGCGCGCAGCGATACGCTCTTGCTCGCAAGCCTCCGCAACCGATCAAACATGGCTTCTACTCCAACAGGCTACGCCCGGTTAGAATGCGCGAGTTCGGCATAATTTCTGCCGAAGAATTCACGGGTTATGCCTTGAGATTTTTTCTGGTCTTACAACAAAAATGGCCGGCAGATTATAAGGAGGTCTTTGGTGGGGCGCGCCCTTCAATGGAAAGACGCGCAATCGTGGTCACAATAAAATTTTCAGCAGGACGAATACGCCTGAAGCACGCGGCGGGGCGCAGCAACAAAAGACCAAGTCCGCGAGCCGCATCGGCTGG
>JRHI01000300.1_pt1 | contig 55644 bp, 47 predicted proteins | sample 215371 | NCBI WGS metagenome assembly JRHI01 (sample SAMN02929681, study PRJNA255918) | sediment metagenome | biome: cave system; feature: Ice Cave; material: Sediment; isolation source: sediment from deep within a dark volcanic ice cave with no known source of... ...
AGGACTTGTTCACCCAAGCCCGTCCCGTGAACGGGCTTGGGTTCTTGACGTCGATGCTTTCAGCAACTGCCTCGCACTCTGTTCCATTGAAAAAACTACACGACCTATCCTATTCGCAGCTTATAATATGTATTGTAAGGAAACTATAGCATGGATGTTTGTGAAATGTCAAGTAGTAGGTATGGGATGCTCAGGGCTATTGCACCGTCGTAGGGGCGTCATTTATGATGCCCGTCGTAGCAATGGTCAACGTCGCCGACCTCTCCGCACCCAACGATGGGCGTCATAAATGACGCCCCTACGACGGTGCAATAGCCTATATGGGTAGCAGATTTTAAGAGGAGAAAACCATGAAATTTGATCTCAGCGAAGAGCAAGCAGATATACGCGCTATGGTTCGTCAATTCACTGCTCAGGAAATCACACCATATGCCGACGCATGGGATGAACAACATCACTTTCCGCGTGAAGTCTACACAAAGATGGCAGACCTGGGTCTGATGGGGATGACCACACCCGAAAATCTGGGTGGTAGCATGCTCAGCCGCCTCTCTAGTGCCTTGGTGTATGAAGAACTGGCAAGGGGTGAGATGGCGACGGCTGTCGGTCTCTCAGTACACAATATGGTGACAGGGTCACTGGCGCGGTTTGGTAATGAGGAGCAGCGCCAACGCTGGATATCAAAACTCGCGTCAGGCGCATTGCTAGGTGGCTTCTCGCTCAGTGAAGCGGGGTCAGGTTCAGATGCTGCCAGTTTGCAATGTCGTGCCGAACGGAGCACTGATGGTTATGTCCTCAACGGCTCAAAGATGTGGGTAACAAATGGCGGTGAGGCAGATATCTACTTGCTCATGGCACGTACCAAAATGAATAAAGGTGCAGCGGGTATTACATGCTTCGTAGTCGAGAAGAGCACGTCCGGCTTTACCTTTGGCAAGACCGAGCGCAAGATGGGCCTGCATTCTTCTCCCACACGTGAACTGGTGTTTGATAATTGCGTTATCCCGCTTGCCAATCGTATCGGTGAAGAAGGCCAGGGGTTCAAAATAGCCCTCTCATCGCTTGATGGTGGACGTGTCAACATTGGTGCGGTAGCCGTTGGAGTAGCACAGGCTGCATTTGAGACAGCTCGCGACTATGCCCATGAGCGCCAGCAATTTGGTAAGCCCATTGCAACCTTCCAGGCTATCCAGTTTATGCTCGCTGATATGGCTATGAAGATTGAAGCAGCTCGCCTCCTCGTCTACGAGGCCGCTTACAAACTAGACGAGGGACAAAACGCGAGTATGCACGCAGCTATGGCAAAATGCTTTGCCACCGACATGGCGATGGAAGTCGCCACCAACGCCGTCCAAGTCCTCGGCGGTGCTGGCTACGTGCGCGATTACCCTGTAGAACGCTACATGCGCGACATCAAAGTATCCCAAATCTTTGAAGGTACTAATCAAATACAACGTGTAGTGATTGCACGGGCCTTGCTAGGGGATTTACGGTAATAGTGAACCATTATCTTAATGCGAATGGAACCAATGGTAGGGGAGCAATTCATTGCGCCCTGCAAGGACGAGCGCAGCAATGTCCTTGCTCGTCTTCACATGCATCCTAAAAGGAGTAGCAAAAATGACAAACGACTATGAGCAGTATTCGATGAATATCCAGTATGATCCTGTCAGCCACATTTATGTCGTAACTGTACCCGAACTTCCTGGATGCCGCACACATGGTAGAACATATGAAGAAGCTGTCAGCCAGGGACAAGACGCAATCATAAGCTGGCTGGATGATGCTAAGGCTATGGGAGATCCTATTCCACCACCGCGAGTGTTGACTACATTGTAATGCTGAAAGTTTGGTAGGGTAGTAGGGACCAGCTTCAGCGCGTCCGTCGTCGGCATGGTCAACGTCGCCGGAGTCCCTACACCCAACGACGGACGCGCTGAAGCTGGTCCCTACGACGCGTCCGTCGCTTGAACGCTGGCAGAGTACTACTTGTTTATTTCACGGATGTGATTGAAAACTCTTTGACCAGATTATTGAAAGCAGTGGGCTGCTCATCCTGGACTTGGTTGCTGGCCTTATCGACGATACGCACATCAACCTTGGCATTAGCACGCTTGAAAGCGGTGCTGGCCTCAGATGGTGTGAGCAGACCTTCGCGGCCCCAGATGGCGGTCACAGGAACCTGCAAGCGGGCAAATGGCTCATGTACATCCATGTTCAGGAAATTGCTGAGGAATGAAGCCTGCGCGAAGCGGCTATTCTCCTGGTGGGCGCTGGTGTAGACATATTCGACCAGTTCGTCGCTGATGAGGCCAGGATTGTGGAAACCCTGTGCATCGTAGTAGCCACGAATCGCTTGGCGCATGGTCAGCAAATTATACACGAATTGACCGATAACGGGCAGACGCAGCGCAATCTTTGCTGCTACATTGAGTGGGCCGGTTAGCGTTTCCTCCAAGATCGTGGGAGGGGGTGTGACCAGCACTAGGCGCTCGAACAACTGTGGGCGACGGAACGCATCCGCGATCACATAGGCACAGGTCAAGCCATGTGCAACAACGATGGTGGGTTTGCCGATCACTTCCTTGACAAAGTCGCCGATCAGGTCTGCAAAAGTTTCAGCAGTATAATCAATGGCTGGCCGATCTGAGAGGCCAAAGCCCAGTAGGTCAATAGCATATACACGGAACTGCGCAGACAGAGCATCAACGTTCTTGCGCCATTCATAGGATGAAGCACCAGGGCCAAAACCGTGAATGAGCAAGAGTGGCTTGGCGTTACGGTCGCCCTTCACCTGATAGAACATGTCGCCATCTTTCCATGGATAACGACGCTCCTCACCCGTCAAAACGGTGTCAAGCTGGCCAGCCATAGACTCGGTCATTTTGTTAAAAATAGTCAAGCCGCCCACAACACCGCCAATCACAAGGCTTGTGGTGAGCAATGTACCTGCGAATTTCATTATTTTGCAACTCCTCAAAATGTTTTTTAAACCCAGAAATGTGACTTCCAACAGTTTCTTAATCATACGCGGGACGCACTACAACCAGAATGTGTTAGTAGGGACGTTCCCTACAACCCTGTTACAATATTCATAGTGATGTGTAGTACAATCCAATAAGTATCTATGCCTCTATCCAGAGGTTCAGTAGACCCACGCATTACTATAACATGCACTAGCGGAAAGGTGCAAACATTTTGCTAGAAGTCATCTGTACCTTATTCGATGTATGTTATGTGACATGGATGTCGTAGGGGCCTGATTGATCGCGCCCGTCGCCAACATGCACAATGTCGGTGATGTTAACCATGTTGGCGACGGGCGCGATCAATCAGGCCCCTACGACACTTATGCAATGAAGGAAACCTATGCTACAATCCTATCTTTCTCTTTCGGAAGAGGTGCGAACCGCGCTTCATGAAAAGCGTCCTGTGGTGGCCCTCGAATCCACGGTTATCGCTCATGGGCTACCCTATCCTGCCAATGTGGAGGTGGCACAGGCAATGGAGGTTGCTATTCGTGCCGAGGGAACTGTCCCCGCTACTGTTGGCTTGCATGGGGGCAAGATCATCATTGGGCTTTCCCAGGATGAAATTATCCAACTAGGCACAGCCCAACATGTCCAAAAAGTCAGTAGGCGCGACCTCGCCTTTACGCTAGCGACACGTCGATTAGGTGCCACAACTGTAGCGGGTACTATGTTGTGCGCACATATGGCTGGCATTCGCTTCTTTGCAACTGGTGGTATTGGTGGTGTGCATCGTGGCGCCGAAACGAGCATGGATATCTCCGCCGACCTGACCGAATTGAGCCGCACACCCGTGCTAGTCGTATGTGCAGGCGCAAAATCTATTCTTGATCTCGATCTCACCCTGGAATATTTAGAGACACAGGGTGTGCCCGTCATCGGTTGGCAGACCGATGAGTTGCCAGCCTTCTATGTGCGCAACAGTGGAAGGCATCTCTCCCAACGTGTCGATGATGTCGCCACACTTGCCGCCATTGCCCGTACACAATGGGATTGTGGACTCAACGGGCTAGTCGTAGGCTGTCCCATTCCAGAGCAATACGCAATGGACCCCGGCCCATTAGAAGCTGCTACAGAAGAGGCTCTGCGCCACGCACATACACAGGGAATACGTGGGGCAGCAACCACACCTTTCGTGCTTTCTCATGTTGCCTCTCTTACCGCTGGAGAGAGCATCGCAGCTAATAAAGTCTTGCTCATCAACAATGCTACGTGGGCGGCTCGCTTCGCCTATGCCTACTGCGGACAGTAGGGACGAGGGAGGATGGGTGGCGGGGTGGGGGGACCCTTGTGGTCGTCCGTGGTGGCAACAAGCCTGATGGAGGGTGCGTTGGTCTGGGTGCGACGGATGACCACAAGGGTCCCCACCCATCCTGCCACGCTACCCCGTCCCTACTGTGAAATGTGTGCAAAAAGATGACGCTCACCGCTAAGAAAATGCCTGTTGATTTATTCCAAAACAAGGACTACAATAGAATTAAGCCAGAGGGCGCAATGAATACTTCCTTTCCGACCGACTGAGCAACGCTAGTACACAGTGCGTTGTCGGTCGGAATGAGGATTTGTGCCCCTACACGAAAGGAGCCTAGTATTGTGCTGAATGCATTAGAAATTCGTAAGGTTATAGGGGGCCTCATTCTTTCTATCGCTTGGATATGTTGCTTCCTCTTCATCAAATCAACACTGATCGTAGACTGGTTCGACAATGGTAGCTTTACTACAAACCTGAAATTACTGGTCGTTCTTATTGGTCTTATCGTCATCTTTGCCTATCATATTTACTATCGCTCAAGCACTGGTACGACAAAACTGAGTTGGACGGTAGTTCTAACCGTTGCGTGGCTATCTATGATCCTCTTCTATCCCTTCAAGGACCCAGCGAATAGCAATGGTGGTGCTGTCGGCTTCTTTGCCCTCATCATTGGCCTTGCCGTCTGCGTCCTCTGGGTACACTTCTTCTCTGACGAACTTGTCACTTCTTAACAAAGTTTCATTGTCTCAAAAAGAGATATCGTGCTGAAATGGCTGCGCCATTTCAGCACGATATCTCTTTTTGAGACAATAGGCCTAATGCCTGAAATGCCGCTTGCCGGTGAAGATCATTGCTATCGCATAACGATTTGCCATGCGCATCACTTCTTCATCACGAATAGAACCACCGGGCTGAATGATCGCCGTGACTCCTGCCTTGGCTGCCGTCTCGACACCATCTGCGAAAGGGAAGTAGGCATCAGAAGCCATCACAGAGCCACGCGCACGCTCCTCTGCTTTCTCTACCGCGAGTTGCACGCTGGTGACGCGGTTCATTTGACCTGCTCCCACACCGAGGACCATTAGTTTGTGTGCTAACACAATCGCGTTTGACTTGACATGACGCACGACCTTCCAGCTAAACATCAAGTCAGTGACCTCTTCGAGCGTTGGCTCGCGCTCGGTGACAACGTGATATTCTGTCTCACGCTCACCCATTGCGTCATGTGTTTGTAGCAACAGCCCGCCACCAACGCTACGAACATCAGGGCGCCCCATATGCAATGCCTGGGTACTGATCGCCTTTGGCTCAATTGGACAATGTGTGGCGAGCAAGCGAATGTTTTTCTTCTGTGTGAGGATATGGAGCGCAGCTGGGCTAAACTCAGGGGCAAGAATGGCCTCGTAGAAAAGTTGGCTGATTGCTTGGGCCGTCGCTTCATCAATGGTACGGTTAGAGCCAATAACACCTCCATATGCCGAAATAGGATCGCCTGCATGTGCTTTCTTATAAGCTTCCGCCAGCGTATCATCGCAGGCTAGGCCACATGGGTTGGTGTGTTTGATGATTGCAATGGTGGGAGCGGTAAAGCTTTGTACGGAGGCCAGAGCCGCATCTAGGTCGAGTAGGTTGTTATAGGAAAGCTCTTTTCCATGCAATACCTCTGCATCGGCCACGCTCGGCATTCTCTTAACGGGAGCATGGACATGGTTGGACCAGCGATAAAAAGCGGCTTGCTGATGCGGATTCTCCCCATAACGCAGTAACTGGATACGTTCGAGCGGTAATGTTATGCTCTCAGGAAAATAATCAAGCGCTGGGACCCACAGATACTCGGCTATGACGGTGTCGTAGCTGGCCGTATGTTGAAAGGCAATTGCGGCAAGGCGACGCCGTGTCTCTAGACTTACTTCGCCCTGCTCACGCCATTCCTGCATCACAGGTGCATAATCCTGTGGGCGCACCAGCACAATCACATCTTGAAAATTCTTGGCTGCCGAGCGTACAAGCGTCACTCCGCCAATGTCAATTTGTTCCTGTGCATCGCTTAGTGTTGTTTCAGGACGTGCAACAGTCTCGGCAAAGGGATATAAGTTGACAACCACAATGTCAATTGGTGCAATACCGTGTGTTTGCAACTCCTCCGTATGTGTTGGCACATCGCGTCGTGCCAGAATACCCCCTAAAATAAATGGGTGTAAGGTCTTGACACGTCCATCAAGAATCTCTGGAAATTCACTTAATGCACTGACCGATTCAGCCTGAATATTCGCGTTGTGTAACGCTTGCAACGTTCCGCTGGTTGAGAAAATGGCAACAGTATGCGTTTGTAATTCACGTGCCAACTCCGCAATACCTTCGCGGTCCGCAACGCTGATAATTGCTCTCATCACGTATCCTTTCGCGTCAAAAACACACACGTATCTATAGGGGCATCCCTACTGAGGTGAATATAAATGCGTTTGGGAATATCTTCTGTATTCAGTATAGCGCACATCGTTGTAGTAGTCCACCAAACTTCAAGAGACGGGGTCGTGGTAGGGGCCTGATTGATCGCGCCCGTCGTCTACATGGTCAATGTTGGAGGAATTGACCGCTCCCACGACGGCACGATCAATCAGGCCCCTACCACGCTACCCGTCGATTGAACGTTGGCAGGGCACTGCGATTGTGAGAGACCTCCCTATATGCTTATCTAAGGGCTGCGATTAAGTCAGGTAGCAACTGGTCGGTGTGTGGTGCGCCCCAGCCCGTGACTGCATCCCAGCCCGCGACAGCCGAGAAGCCTTGCACCTGTATCTGTTTATTGACACTGTTACTACCTACTGTAACGTCGCGGAAATCAGTTTGGACGTGTTGTCCTGCTGCAACTTTGTAGAGGCCAGGATTGATAAAGCCCAGAGCATGGCCCGCCATCTGGTTCGCAACCGCTATAATACCTGCCCACAGTGGCGTACTGGCGCTGGTGCCACCAACCTGCTGCCAACTACCCCCGATTGCGAAAGCCATACCTGTAGTTGGATTCGCATCTGCTGCAATATCTGGCAAGCCACGTTGTCCGTTGAGTTGCTGTTGCACTGCGGCTGGCATACTACGTTGAAAGTCTGGTTCGGTAAAAAACTTGCTCATGCCGCCGCCACTGCCTGACCATGCGTGCTCCTCGACATCAGTGCTGGTGCGTATGAGAGTTGTCCCCCCAACGGCTGTGACCCATGGCACAGCTGCTGGGAAATTTACGGTTGGCGTGGGAGAAAGTTTCGTTGTGGCAATATCGGCCCAGTCGGTGGCTCCATTGTCGCCTGAGCCAGAAACGATGGTCCAGCCTTGTTGTGTCGTAATCTGCTTATAGAAATCGGTGTAGGCCTGAACCAGTTGCCGTCCTTTGGCATCGGCAAGTGTCACTTCTGAGGCAACATAGCTCTGTGAGAAGATTTGACCAAGATGATGAGTGACGGCGTATTGTTCTAGCTTCAGAAATTCAGGCAAGCCAATCGTGCCCTCTGTTTCTGAGACGGGACTGGTCATTACGATAATACTTGCATCAGGCGCGATGGCATGAATGATCTGCACATCTAGCTCCGTCTCACCTGCCCAGCCTTGCATATCTGAATTATTGGTGTCAAAAGGCACCGTCCCAAGTGGCGAGAGAACCTGGATGGTGATAGGCGGCAAGCCAAAATGGGTATCGAACATATCCATATCCTGTTGCAGAGTAGGACTTCCGAAGGAGACAATATCAACGATGGTCTGTCCCTTACCCGTAAAGCCTTGCTCTTCAAGCTTTTGCAGACCATAGGCGACACGCAACGAATGCGGCGTGTAACAATTCGCAACCTTTGCGAGTTGGGCAGGACAGGTATCAGTATCTATGTAGGGTGTATGAACCGCCATTGCATGGGTGGGAGTAGCTACAGGTGTATGCGTTGGTGCAGGCGAAGGTGTGTTGATGGCTCCAAAGTCAGGGCTGCAAGCAGTGAGCAAAAACAGGAAAAAAAAGATAGACGCTATACCAAACCTGGGACGTTTCATAGAATCTCCTTTCGCAGGTGCTGCAATATCACAGCAAGGGCGACACGTGAACATCTATTCCTAATTATACATGAGAAGTCGTAGGGGTCACATTCATGGCGCCCGTCGTCCATATGGTCAATGTCATTGAAATTGTGTATCGCCACGACGGGCGCCATAAATGTGGCCCTTACGACATCTGGGAACTAATTGCTCACACAACATGTCCTATTTGCGCAGCATCGGTCAACCAGAGTGTCCCATCTGCACCGCTCGTGATACCTTTTAGCTCGCCTAACGTGAGGGAACTTCCGCCATTGTCGAAGTAGGTATTGTCGGGGAATGGGTAGAATTTGAAAGTGCCATCGGTCGTGACGTGCCCAACTGCGACATTAGCTGTGGCAAACCAGAGCGCTCCATCTCTACCAGTTGTAATGCCGCCTATGGCGATGCGGTTATTTGTATTGCCGGATGGGGTGAATATTTTCAATTGCCCGTCGCTTGTCAAACGTCCGACAAACACACCAGCGCTAAACCAGAGATTGTGGTCAGGTCCGATGGTGAGATCTGCTGGGATAGCAAATTGGCCGAGTGAAAAGACCTTGAGTCCACCTTGTGGTGTCAGGCGCCCCATTTTCCCGAATGTGCTATAGTCCGATGTGATGCCCTCAATGACGAACCAGAGGTTGCCATCTGATCCCGTAATGAGAGAACCAACAGTATCGCTCTTGTCGAGTGTAGGCAAAGCAAGCTCAGCAAAGGCACCGGAAGGAGTAAGGCGCCCAATTTTATTGATATTCTTAGCTACGGTACTATTGTTCGTATAGGTGACTTCAGTAAACCAAATGTTGCCATCTGGACCAGCAGCAAGGCCAGTGAGTTTCGCCTGAGCTGAGGGCAAGGGAAACACGGTGAATTTGCCGTCAAGTGTCATCTTGCCGATTTCGCCATATGCGCCACTGAAACGCGGCTGTGTATCTAACCCGCGGTCAACCTGACCGTTTCCTTGCACTACAGTAAACCACAGATTGCCATCCGACCCAATGATAATCTGAGTCGGATAGCTATTGGGCGTAGGCATAGGAAACATATGGAACGTTCTATCAGGTGCAAGACGCCCAATAGCTCCGCTAGGTTGATCTGTCCCAAAGTTTCTGTACGCGATAGCCGGAAACCACAGTTTGGAATCCGGCCCCAGGATAATCTTTCCCGGCAGCACATAGGGTTCAGGAACGTGTAAAATGCTCAATTTGCCCTGAATCGTAGGAGCATGACCTGCTGGTGTAGGAGTTCCACTCTTGCATGCTGCCAAAAGACTGCTGAGGAGCAAAAGTAGTATACCTACGAATGAAAGACTCCAAAATGGATGAGATGGAAAAAAGTGCTTCGACATAGGAGCGTCTCCTTTTGAGTAGTATCACGGCCTAACTTATGTGTATGATGGCAAAGGTTACAACTTGTGTATGCAACCACAACTACAGATAAGGACGCTCTCTAGGCGCGAGTTTCTCCCGTCTAAATATGAAGTTGTTCACACTATCTTTGGGTTTTGAGGAAACAGAGCTGGTGTAACAACTCTGTTTGAGGAATGTCCTTCTTGACAATAATGGGTATGTATCATATATTTTGTATATACTGTATACACCATATGTTTCTGAAAGGGAAAACTATGATTTGGCAAAAACTTCGCAAAGTAGGAAATAGCTATGTGGTCACTATACCAAAAGAAGAGGTAGAACGCCAGCATTTACAAGAAGGGCAACTTCTTGCTGTTGAGATTCAGCCAGCAGAAATCCGTCCGGTGCTATCTCCTGCACTACGTGAGGCATTTGAGAAAAGCTAGAAGCGCAACGAAGCTGGCTATCGCTATCGGGAAGATCGTTAAGTGATCACATAGCGACACATAATCAGAAAAGCTCTAAGCCTAGTAGAGAAGAAGCACTAAGATGAAACCTCATCTTAGTGCTTCTTCTCTACTTCAATGCATACGCTTTATAAGAGTAAGGCGCACATGAGTGATTTCACGTGTGTCAGGAAACTCTTGTGGATAGAGACGCACGATCTCCTCAGGAGTGAATGCACAATGATAGAGCAGATAAGCAATACGCTGCTCTCGGGCTGTTGGCAGCACCGTCTGTACTTTCTCCCACTGAACTGTATCTGCTTGTTGGGCTTGTGAGCTATCAGCGATAACTTGAGAGCGGAAATGCAAACGCACTGCCTCGCATAAGACGCTATTCAAGCTCATGCCCAGGTATTGAAACGCTAAAGCGAGTGTATTACACTCAATGCGTTGCTGTTCTCCAATCTGCCAGAGACATGCAAACGTATGAGTGAGGTAAAAGTCTTCACGGTTCAGTTTCTGGATTGTCTTCCAGGAAGGATGTGCATGAAGCCAATGGAGCAGCGTTGTGTGCATATGCTGCTCAACCCATTCCCTGGCTGATAGGTCATTGTTAGTGAAGGCGCAACGAAACGTGTTCAGGTACACTAGCTCATCTTCTGCCACAATCGTATGAGTGATAGTGTTGCCTGTAAGATGGTCTTCTTTGCTGTTGATGGACATGCAGGACAAATCCCCCTTCATACTCAAGAGGGGTCAACCGTTGACTCCCTCTCACCTAGCCCGTGTTTAGTCCACACAGGTGGGTGTAGAAGCTGTTCATCTTGATGGGTGTTTTTGTTTTTTTACACATCGCCTTATGTACCTCGCTTGTTATTTCTTGCGTGACATTCAGGAATGCACCACTCGCTTAAAAGAACATAGAATCATTAAGAGTGCATTTCCTAGTAAACGCTGGAGATGTATTTTTTTGGAGTATGAAATTCTATGCAGTCTCCTGTCCTCTCAAAAAATGGGGTACAGGAATGCGGCTAAGCTACATTCCTGCGCCCCATTCTTTGAGAGAGTGGGCAAAAGTACCCTTCTACATGGCTACGTGGTCTTCGAATGGTTGCGGGTCTCCGATACGCCCGTCAGACCATGCTACATACAGCGTTTTTCCAACAAAGGGTGGACTCGCACTGGCGATGAGGTAGTTATCAGTATAATCGCCGAAGTTCGGGACTATATCCGACGAAACCGCATTCCAATCAGACGACCCTGTGGTCACGCGTGTGTTGCTCGTAGAAGCACTCGTTGTCCGCGGATTGACGGCTAGTGCGACATACACATCCGTCAATGCGCTGTTCGCTGAAGCGCGGCCATAGAATGAGACCTCTAAGTTGCCATTCGCATCAGCGTTGCGCAGAGCAGGCAGCATATGCCAACCACTCGTGCTACTATTGACTCGCACAGGACTATTTTGAACTGGTGTGAGACTTCCCAGTTGAAAGCTTTGTAGCAGAATGTCACCATAGGGGTGGGAGCGGGCATCATTCCAGACAATGCTGACTGTCCCTACATTGTCACTCACGGCAATGCGTGGGAAGTCATTCATAGGAAAGCGGCTATAGCCAGGAATGAACGCAGAGTCCATCGAAACTATATTCACAGAAGCGACGGTTACTGGTCCACCTCCGCATGGTGAGATTGCTACTAGTGCGAGGCAGGGAGCCGGTATGTAATTCACCACTTGCTTTGTTGGAAGAGCGCGACAGTCAACCGGCCCTCCTGAGCCGAAGATGTTGGTTCCCTGATTGAACTCAAAGGCCACATAGACAGCGCCTGTCTTGACATCTACTGCTGGATAAGCCCCTTGTTGTTCACAACTCAGATCACCACGAGCAACGATGAAGTAAGGTGAACCGGGCGTGTTTGGAGCGGCACTCTCGCCAGGCGAGCAAACTGGAAGACCAGCTGTGCCACCTTGTGGACCCTGTGTACCGTCAGGCTTGCCAATGTCACAGGCTGCGAGTTCTATCTGGCCATTTGTTAAATTGTCAGGTGGCGAGAAATTGATGCCGAACTCGGTATAGGAGATGTACAAGCGACCTCGCACCGGGTCGATGGACAGGTACTCTTTGTCGAGGAAGCTACAGATCGTTACATCTCCACTAGGGTCTTTAAAAGTATGACATTGAGTACTTGCTGCCACAATAATAGGCTGGCTACAACTGATCAATGCTGTTGCACCTGTTCCGCTCGCTTTACAAGCATTAATGGCAAGGAAGCTGCGTGCGTCAGGTGGCGGCCCTACACGAGAAAAGACAGGGTTATACAAGCTACTGATGTAGAAGTAGGCTGCATTGCCAGATTGCCATGCCTCAACACTCGGATCACCCCCCAAAACATTCTGGCTACAGTTGGCGTTGGGCAACCCTCCCTGATCTATGAAGGAGTGACCTCCATCTGCCGAAAAACCATAGCCTGTTGCCTCCTCTTTGTTCATCGGCGAAGGGCAGGGAGAGAAGAACGCCGCGGCATCGTTCCATGCTTCAACGACGTATGGTCCGACTCCAGCCACTGAGGTCTCCGACTGTCCATAAGCCTGTACTCCTGACGGAGCTTGATCCTCACCTGGACTGGCGGCATTCACATTGGTGCCAAATGATGCGTTCTTGGTGTTTACTTTCGCTGATCCTGAACCAGTAGGTTGGGGACCAAAACACCACATTTGCATTCCTGATGATCCTTGCAAGCTCTTGCCAAGCCTGCCACAGAGCGGGTTGTTGTTTGTGCTTGATGCGGCCTTCTTCAAAGTAGGTGTATACGTGGCAGCATGCACAGTTTGTGGACCAAGAACGAGGCCAACTAGTGGTATGGATAGAACCATTACCATTACTACGCCGAGTGTCTTCAGAGATAGTTTCGAGTAGCGTGGACGTTGCATGGGCATTTCTCCTAGCTCACTTTGTAAGCTAACAAGGTCTCTGCTAAGTCGAACAGCATACATAGACGCACTGCTAGTGACATTTCCATGGTTGTAGGCTTCTCTAACACAAAGTTCCCTTGAGAGGGTTCTCCTGGTAAACGCTGAGGATATATATTTTTAGGGCATGAAGTACATATATTATCCCTGATGCCAGATTTTCCCGATCAACCTGGATAAACTGCTGTGTTTGGTTTGGGGTGTTCTGCTATATTCCTCATTGCCACGCCCTACCTGTTCCATTGCTTCACGATGTATTGCTACTCGTAGCGCATGGTGCGGATTATTTTTGACGAGGACGGTATCCAGGATGCGTCCTGCCCATGAGGTGAGCGGTTTTGTGAGGCGATAGCATGTATATGCCGCTGCTTGTTGGCCGAGTTTGAGCCATGCGGTAATCCAGCCAAGAATCTCTGTTGGAGAAAGGGTTTTGAGTGCCAACGAGTAAATCCGGGGATAATACTTGGGTGTGCTCAGGACAACGCGAGTATAATCGAGCCAGCTGATACGGTCTTTGAAAAAGGCATTGGTAACACGTGGGCCGAGATCAGCGAGAACGTGGCAGAAGACGTTCATGACCTCGTTGACTTGCCATGCTGGTTCCACATTGTCAGGTTTGGCAATCAAAAATTTGCTAAACGCACGTGCCACAGCTGGTACGGCTTCTGAGGCCCGAATCTGCTTTAAGTCATCTGCGCTGAGGCAATTGTATGTAAGGGCAACATTGAGCAACGTAGTGATACGGTGCAGGTTGCGTACATAGGAGCCGAAGCCGCAGAAGGTCAAGGGCGATTGAAAAGCGGCGGCATCGCCAAGCGAGAGTACACGATCATAGGCCAGTGTCTTCTGCTCTTTTTGCCAGGGAAGTGTGATATTGTAGCCAGCCGGAATGAAGCCATAGACAGGCTTCACAATCTCAACAGCGCTCGTATCTTTATAGCTAGGGAGGAGCGCGAAGAAGTCGTCGAACAATACCAACAGATCAACCTGTGCCCCTGTTTCAGCATAGTAGAAGAGGTAGATAGCCACCTGATCTTCGACGCCGGGGAAGGTTTCCCAGATCAGTTGGTGCCCGTTGCGTACATCCTCTGTGGAAACAAGCACTTCACCTATCTGCGTGTCAACCTCGCTCACTGCCGAACCTTGCTTATAGCCACGTGCAACTGTGCCAACCGTTGGACAAACCAGTGAGAAGGGTTTGCCACAATTGAGTTGGCAAGCGATAGGCGAGGTGGACCCCATACCATCAATGAGCAATCGCGCCCCGTAGCTATGTGGCTCACCAACGTTATTTACTATATCAACTATGACCCCATTTGAGGGTTGAACGGCGCAACGTACAAAGGTAGTGTTACTAAGCACAACATTTGGCAAACCACTCTTTGGTTGTTGCGACACGATCTTCTGCATGCACAGTGCTGTGAGTTTTTCTGCATCTATCGCTATGTTAAGCACGTCTTTGAGATGCAACTCGGCTGCCGAGGTTTTGATATTACCCGCATAGAAACGTACCACGCCATCGCTGTATTCGCGCTGAATGACCGTTTCCAGTTCTTCAAGAGTAAGTAGCCCCACAGCGAGTAATTCGCGCAACTCTTCGCGGGAAATGTTCCATTCGCGGTGGACAGCGCCAACAGTGAAGCGATCAAAGACCAGCACACGCAATCCATAACGTTGTGTCATGACCGCCGCGTTCAACAGGTTGAGGCCCCCACCTGCGTAAATAATATCGAAGGTATCAACGGCGGGAACTGCGATGCGTTCCTCGGTGACAACGACCTCAGCATACTTGCGTGTTGTTCCTGACACCAACATATTTTGCCACGTTGTATTCAGGTCTTGTAATCTTCGTAAATGCGCCTCACCCTGCGGAATCGTCTCAAAGGCCGCTGCGAGATGTGGGTAACGTGCTGCTAGTTGTTCTAAATAGATCTGCGTCATGAGTATGCTTTCAAAATCTTTGGATGAGAATGTTTTTCCATTGCCCGTCAAAATGCCCACGGGCAATGGAAAAACATTCTCATCCTTACTCTTTCTCACCGATGGTCATGTACACTTCCCAGCGACGGTTACGTATGCGCTCAGAGCGACGGCGCAACCCATGTTGCTCAAGCGGAATGTGCTTGCCAAACCAAGCATCCTTGAGGACATCGACCACGACTCCGCTCTCTCGTTCTTGTTGACTACGTGTGGTCTCTTCGCGTAAGGTGTAACTTTTGCGTGGGCCAAAGACTGCTGCCGATCCGTAGATAAACATCTGTAGAAATACCAGTAGAGGCTGTAGCACACCAACTGGCAACAGATTTGCTCCCTCAATGACGATCAAGCGCCCACCAGAGCGGAGCACACGTTCTACCTCTCCGATAGTCTCATGCTTGTAAATATATTCGGAAGGGAAGGTACTCACAACGATGTCAAATGTGGCATCAGAAAAAGGGAGACCTTCTGCTGATCCTTGAATGACAGAGCCAGGTTGTCCAAGATTGCGTCTTTTCAGTGTATCTCGTGCAGCTGCGACCATTTGCGGCGAGTACTCGACGGCGCGACAGTTGTACCCTTCCGCTAGCATATCCGCTAGTAAGTCACCTAGTCCACAGCCTAGTTCTAATACGTCATGTCCAGTCAGGCGCGATAGTACGAGGCGTTGCCATACGCGCCATTGGCCTGCGAAAGGGACCGTGCTGGCGAAGCGGTAGAGATAGCGATTTCTATACAGCGTCTCAAAGAGCAATTTGCGTAGAGATGGTGTCACGATGATGTAACCTCTGGAAAGATAGCGAGAAGATCACTGAGATGTTCGATAATCAGGTCTGGTTTCGTATCCAGCTGTACAGCTTGTTTACGTTTGCTTTCACGACTACGAGCATAAGAAATCAAATAGTTCTCATCAAGACTATCGATAGCAAGTGGTAAGTCAGTTGGGTCTTTTGTCAATTGTGTTTGGGCGCGGTTATAGTTTTGCTGAGTGAGAGCAAGTGTGCTCATTATGCTACGAGCCGCTTTTGCCTCAGCAATCAAATGTGGTTTTGGTTTCCAGATAGCAAAGATGTTGAGCCGTTTGGCCCCAGCGACATCGGCAGTAAGTGAGTCACCCACCATTGCCGCCTCTTCTGGTGTGAAACCTAAGCCATGCAAAGCATGTAAAAATATCGCCGGGTTGGGCTTACGAATACTCAGGTCAGCAGAGATAGCCATGTGGTGTGGGTCAAAGTAATGATAAAGGCCAAGTACTTGTAGATCGTGCTGAAAGGGCACGCCTCCATAATGACGGTTCGTGACGATACCAAGGGTATAGCCGCGCTCTTTCAGTGTAGAAAGGGCATATGGCAGGTCGTCGAAGAGAATACGTGAGTCACGAATAGGTACACGCAAGGCTTCAAAGATGGCTTCGCTTGTAATCAGATCGATACCTATGATGCCTATATGCTGTAAAGCTTCCTGCGTGAGACGGATAAAATCTGGCTCATGTTCTGGGTCCTGACGCTTCTTGTCGCGTATCGCACGTTCTATGACTTTACGTATCTCATCGCCCAGCATGACATCATTAAGGGTAGGCAGTGTCAACGGCGGAGTATGGAGGTGTAATAGGGCTACGGCTCGTTGGTTAGCTATACTCTCTAACTGATACCACAGAGTCTTATCGATACGAGTCCAGAGGGTATCACCGAAATCAAAGAGGATACAGCGTATGGTTCGTCCATGAAGTGTTGAGGGAATCTTGATGGGCAAACGGCGCCTCCATCTGTATACAAGCGTGTAGGAATGCAAACACTTGCATTCCTACACCCCTTCTTGCGTAAACGCGTTTACTCGTTAGGTGTCAATACCTCGTCGATCAGACCATATTCAACGGCCTGGGGAGCGGTAAGGTAGTAGTTGCGGTCCGAGTCTTGCAAGATGCGCTCAGTAGTCTGGCCTGTGTGGTGAGAAAGAATCTCGTACAAGCTGCGGCGTAAGCGCAGAATTTCGCGTGCAGTGATCTCGATATCGGCTGCTTGACCTTCCGCACCGCCGAGTGGCTGGTGAATCAGTATAGTGGAGTTAGGCAGAGCAAAACGCTTGCTCTTGGCGCCAGCCGCTAGAATGACGGCACCCATACTCATTGCCATGCCCATACAAACGGTAGAAACTTCTGGGCGCAGCCACTGCATGGTATCGTAGATTGCGAGGCCCGCATAGATACTGCCACCTGGAGAGTTGATATACATGTTGATATCTTTGCTGGCATCCTCACTTTGGAGGTACAGCAATTGTGCGACGATACTGTTGGCAACATTGTCATCGATGGGCGTACCGATGAAAATGATGCGCTCCTTCAACAGGCGTGAATAGAGGTCCCAGGACCGCTCGCCACGTGGTGTTGACTCAATAACAGCAGGGATCATCCCTCGTGGCTCCAGAAACTCTCTGGACTCCTTCATCCATTTTGGATCGCGTGGATTGAAAACGCTGCCCATATTTGCTCCTTATACGTAACATCTATAATTGGCCCTCTTCCACTTTGTTGTGACAAGAGAAACCATCGGTAAAAACTGAATGTGTAGAGGAAACCCGTAAGAACGGGAACTTGTACCGTTATGATAGCACCTGGAAGAAGGAAACGCAAGGGCAAAAAGAGCTATTTTTAGCACTCTCCATAGGAGAGTGAAAATGAGTAAAGAAAGCAGTTCATGTTTGTCCAGTAGACAAACATGAACTGCTTTCTTTACTCATTCAATGCCCGTGCCTCGGCAAGTGTCGCACTGCTCTTCCACGTATACGTGGCCTCCGTCACAATCGGGACATTTGGTCCGTCGTTCCTGTCCTTCGTAGTCGTAGGTCGTCAATTCTCCACTTCTTTGACATCGATTACAATCATACGTGTTGAGAACATAGAGTAAACCATTACAATCGCTGCATGTAGCCATAATAAGCTCCTTTTCCTGTTATTGTCCCCCTCTACGTGGAAGATAAGGGCGGCAATCTCTGGCACGTTCAAGATTCACTGTTACTACGAGACTACTATCCATCATACGCGAACGGAGACGGGCATCCACTGCCTGCAGGCCCAGATTATTAGTTGTAATAACCGTTGGCATACGCCAACTATAGCGATAATTGAGTAGCTGATACAATTTCTCAGTGGCCCAGGGTGTGCTGTAATGGGCGCCAAGATCGTCAAGAACAAGTAAACCTGCTTCGCGCATTTTGCTAAAAAGCTGGTCGTATATATCAGTAGCAGTAGGGGCGAAGGCTCCTCGTAAGTGATCGAGTAGTTCGGGAACAACGGAGAAAAGCACTACTGCTCCCTCATTGAGGCTCTGGTTAGCGATAGCTGCTGCTAGATGTGTTTTACCGCATCCATTTGGTCCAATGAGGACAAGCCAACCATTAGGATTTTGCGCGAAGCTATACGCTTCTTGATACGCTTCGGCAACTGAGGGATGAATGCCAGGAGAGGTTGTGCTGAAATTATGAAAGCTCTGATTGCGAAATGCATTCAGATCGGAGAGTTCGATTAGTTGTTGGCGGCGCTTCTCGCGCTTTTCGGCTTCTTTGCACTCACAGGCGATGGGCTTGCCAAAGTTTGGATGACCAAAGGTTACGTTGGCACGCAGGTAGCCTGCGCCTTTGCATTTGGGGCACATAGTTCGTTTCGGCGCTGGCGGAGCCACCGGTGTAGCTGGCATCGGTGTGAGTGATGCACGCTTTGCCACTTGCCGTGTCGCATTGATAGGATGGATGATCTGCGGAACCTCACGCTCTCGCCCCTGACTGATCTCTGCTATTGATTGCGAACTGAGCGGTTGCGTTTTACGTGGATACTGCGGCATCTCCTGTACACGGGTAACAGGCATTGGCGGTGTTTGCGGCGTATAGGTATTGGGCATGTCGTGAAGGTTGCGCGTAGGGCGTGTACGCAGGTCTGCCTCAACTTGATAGGGCTGAGCATAAGAACTTTTTGCTGGTGCTTCATACGATGTGTTATTAGCGTGCTGGTAGATAGTGATATCGCTACTCTCTTCTTCCCAGTCGCCATATTGCATGCCAACTTCCTCGTCTTCATCAGTTTCTAATACGTCGGAACGCAAGGCAGGCACGTATTCGTCAGTATAGTGATACTCGTTTCTTGGGGGCAATTGGCCTATTTGACTTGTCTGGCCTGTTCGTTCGTGCGCTGGATAAGCACTCCGACCTTGCAGGCCCTCTCGTTCGGTAGGTTGTCTTTGCGGATAGGGCGTTTGTGTCTGCACATTCGTTGGCGCATGCTGTTGACGTTGTTGTGGCCTTTGATAGAATGGGCGTGTAGCGCTTGACGGTGGAGCAGAAGGCGCGGCGGCATAATACGGTTCTTCCGGCGTATAGCGTGTTTTTCCGGCTGGCGCTTGCTGTGTATACTGCTGCGACGTGGTAGTAGCGCCATGAGCGAAACTGCTTTTTTGTCCACTTTGCCCTATCCGTGCCGTTTGCTCAGGTAATGGACGTGCAGGATGATGCGTAGGCATAGGCTGCCCTTGCTGCCCTAATGATGGCTGTTGTGTAGTCTGCCCTTGCTGAGCAGGTCTCTGCCCTTGTGTTGGCGCAACATGTGGGTGCGCTGCATTACCTTGCGCAGATCGTTGCTCAGACTCTTGTGGGCGACGTTGTGTCGCTCGGCCAATAATATTATTCAGGCGTTCCATGCTTGCCTGCCCTCCGTTTCCCAACGCCGTAAGATGGCGTGGATATAACTCCATTTTCGCTTATTATGTTGCACTGCTTCGCGGAATGCTGCTTCAATCCATTCCGCCGGATAATGGTCTGCTGCGTCTTTTAATTCATCCGCAATAAGTGGTGCCAATAAACCAATATTTTGTTCATAAAGAGTAAAGATATTAGGACGCTCTATCTGCACTTGTACATTGTGCCTCTTCCTCGTTGTATTGGTGAACCCCGTTGTTCCTGCTGTACGTCGTGACTGTGTATCATGACCTTGAGGTGATACATAGCCATTGGTGCCTGTTGCCAACACCTCCTGCTCCTCCTGTACTTGCTCCCGCTCTTGCTCGCCTTCTTCTACCTCGTTGTTAAGAAGACGGACAGGCACCATTTCACCACCCTGAAGTTCTGCGACAACCTTGCGGCTGCGTGCAGTGTTCAGAAAATACCAGCTAATCACCTCAGCTTCCTCCTTGCCTTCACTCACCAACTTCAAATGAATACGTAGCAGCGTGCCACGTGCAACAGCCTGTTCGAGTCCCTGACGTAATCGCTCCTCCGCTGGGCGTGGGTCTCCTCTGCGTTTGAGGCTTCCCAATAAGAGACGGTCGGCCTGTAACTCGCGGTCACTGGTACAACGTGGGTTGCCCTGCTTTTGTGCCAGCAACCAGAAGATATGTAGCGTCACCTTTAATTCAGCACTATCCTCAATCTCTGGTAGTACCTCGGTAAAGAAAACCTCTGGTAGAGGCACATATGGATTTTTCCCCGAAGGGAAGCCGCTAAATGCTGTCATACAAAACACCCTCAACTTATTCTGCTGGTGGTGTGGCCTCCAGATCACGGAAGCGTGTCTGGCTAGCCTGAAAATACAAACTAACTTCACCAACTGGTCCATTACGATGTTTAGCAATAATAATATCTGCAATATTTTTGCGTTCGCTCTCCGGGTTATACACATCATCTCGATAAATAAACATCACAATATCCGAATCTTGCTCGATCGATCCAGATTCTCTCAGGTCTGATAGCTGTGGCACCTTTGATTGTCTACTCTCAACCGCACGCGACAACTGTGCCAGCGCTAATACTGGTATATTCAACTCACGCGCCAACCCTTTCAGATTGCGGCTGATCTCCGATATCTCTTGCTCACGGTTCTTGTTGCGCACACCATTCATATTCGATTGCATGAGCTGGAGATAATCTACGATAATCAGATCGATGCCATGTTCAGCATGCAAACGACGCGCCTTGCTACGCATCTCTGTGGTTGAGATGCCCGCTGTATCCTCAATCCAGATATTGGCCTCTGCAAGCGTGCCCATCGAATAAATGATGCGCTCCCATTCCTCGTCCTCAATCCAGCCTGTGCGTAGACGTTGCTGGTCAACACCCGCGTCCATCGACAAAATGCGCTGTACCAATTGCTCTTTGCTCATTTCCAGACTGAAAATGGCAATGGATTGTTTATGTTTAATAGCCGAGTTATGCGCGAGACTGAGGGCGAGTGATGTATTATGCACAAAGATATCTTGTGCCACAAAGTTTGCTCCATCAGGAACGGTGAGGTCATAGACTTGGTGTTCTCCAATATGCTCGATAGAAACAATCTCATCCCAGTAAATATCCGGACTGGCAATAAATCGCAAGGAGGCGTCCTTCATCCCCGTAGGGGCGGGGGTGGTGGATGAGTGGGGAGGGGACCCTTGGGTCGCCCATCGTGCCCCATCATGTATATCATGTATTATTAGAGGTACCTCATATCCTTGAAGTGTCTGGGCGACCCAAGGGTCCCCTCCCCACCTCTCCGCCACCCCCGCCCCTACGGGAACGAACGACCTCTTCTCGATCCAGCTAATCTCACGCTGATATTTCTGGACACTTTCATCTCCGGTAATTGCAACACGCCATGTGTTCTGACCTTCGCGCCATGTATTGGAAATAATTCCAAAGCGCGTCAAGGCGTGCTGAACGTCAATAGCGAGTTGTTGCGCTGCTGTTGCAAATTCTACGGCTGATGTGTTCGATGGATAAGCAGAACTACCACAGCCTATGAGCACATGTAAGAACTCTGCGAGATAATGCCGACTCCACCTCCACACGTATGAAGGAAAATTTTCCTGTTTGCCTTCAGCAATGAAATAGGCCAGCAACCTTACCTTTTCTATTGGCCAACTCTCATCTGTGCCAAATGCCGGAACTGTGGTTGGAACAGCGATATATTGGCCCACTTTCAGATCATGAAGTGGTTTCCAGCCATGTACGGTTAGGAATGGGTGGTGCCCTGTGACTTCGACCATTCTGCCTAAACGGGTTTGTACGCGATAGCAAGGCTTTACATCGCTATCAACCCAATCGCTGATATTGGCGACCCGTACTTTCCCTTCTTCTGAGATGCCGTAAATTTGAGACATCTTTCTTTTGACGCTTTCTTCAATGGTAAGGCGCTCGCCCGTTTCAGGGTCGTCTATTAATGTCCACGCCGCTAGGCACTTTCCCATTGCTGGTCTAGCAGCCAAAATAATCAAATCCGATTTTTGCAAGCCCCCTGTCAGGCGGTCGAGGTCGGTGAAGCCGGTGGGCACGCCGACGATACTGCCGCGCCGTTCGTGGAGCTGGTCGAGCTTCTCCATATAGTCGGAGAGGAGGTCGCGCAATGCGGCGAAGTCGGCACGGGCATGACGCTGGCCGATAGCAAAAATCAGTTGCTCTGCTTTGTCGAGAGCTATGCTGGCGTCCACTTCTTCATAGGCGACGGCGGCGATCTGGCCGGCGGCATGAATGAGGCGACGCAATACAGCGCTGCGCTCGACGATGCGGCCATAATATTCAACGTTGCCGCTCGTGGGCACCTGATTAATGAGCGAGGTAATGTAGGCAGGACCACCCACTTCCTCTAAACGGTTGCGCCGCTCTAGCTCGTCGCAAATGGTGATGAAGTCAGCTGGCTCGCGTTGCTCATAAAGCTGCATAATGACTTCATAAATGGTGCGGTGCGCATCACGGTAAAAATCCTCCGCATAGAGGAAATCCGCAACCTGTACAATCGCATCAGGATCGATGATGATACTTCCGAGAACGCCGCACTCAGCTTCTATATTTTGTGGTAACAGCTTTTCCACAGCTTCAACTCCAACCATTAACGAATAAAATAATCGGATGATGAGTATAATGAATTATAACACACATATTCGCACATCTGTTCTTACTTTTATACGGTAAAATAAGCACAAGAAACCCTGCTAGTAGCAAATGCATGGGTAATGCTTTCTCCAAATCTTGGGTGCTCATCAAGTGTAACGGATATTTGTCGGAAAATCAAATACCCTCAATAGCTGTGCTATGTGGATATGTGGATATGTTGGCTTTTTCTTTCAGCAGAACCACGCTCAAGTGTACACGAGCATCGACTTATCCGCAACTTATCCACCATCATTATCGAGTTATCCATGGTTATCCACAAAGTTATCCCCCACTTATCCACGAAAATTGGTCGAAAAAGAGCACACAGCCAATGGGAATACTGGGTTAGGCATTCCCTTATAGTACCAGACCGATAGTGGTTTTAGGAGGTACTATGAAAATGAGGGAAGCAGTTCAAAGCAGGACACGAACTTGTTCTATGCTCAGGGGGACTTGACCCAATGGCAAGAGAAGTTTATTATAGCGCAAAGAACAAATACATGGGTCCGTGTCCGTGTTACAGGAAAAGGAGTACCTAAAAGAAACCCCATGCCAAAAACGACAAAACGTGAAGCGACAAAACGTGCGGCTAGAATCGCCAGGGCGCACGCAACCGAGCCACCAAAACTGGAGGTTAAGGCAGCCCCACCACGCCAACTCGCACCTGGCCGTAAGCCCCCGACTCGTGGTATCGCTCGTTATCCTTGGGCCACATTCCTAACTATTGTTGTGATTGCGGTCGGTATTTATGCGCTTTATGCCAATCATATCGGGCCATTTGCACCTCCCAAGCCACAACCAAAAGTGGCGGCCGTCTCGCCCTGCCTGAGTAGCAGCATCCTAAAGCAGATCACTGACATTTCGCCTGCGCCAGGGGGAGCTGTCTTCGATAAGATTCAGCACACATACTCAGCAGCGCCTGCTACCTCTATCAAAACCAATAAGGTATATTGTGCAGGTATGAATACCAATAGGGGTCTTATCGTGATTGAACTTGACCCTAAGCTAGCTCCGCAGACGGTGAACAATTTTGTGTTTCTGGCGCAACACCAGTTCTATGATGGTCTCGTCTTCCATCGTGTCATTCAAACGGGAACAGGCATTCACATTATTCAAACGGGCGACCCACTTGGTACTGACCCCAACAAACGTGGTCTAGGTGGCCCCGGTTATAAATTTAACGACGAGCCTATCAAGGGTAACTATACCGCTGGCACCGTCGCAATGGCAAACTCCGGCGCAAATACGAATGGTAGCCAGTTTTTCATCAATGTCACTGATAACACTTCGTTGCCAAAATCGTATAATCTATTCGGGAAAGTTGTTCAGGGTATGAATATTGTGAAAACGGTTCAAGGCCCTGGAGATAATGCCGCGAGCAAGAACATCACACCAGATATCATTGATCATCTGGTCGTGGTCGTGGCACCTTAAAAATTAATGTCTAAGGGCGTGGTGGGGCACAATACATCGAACCCACTACGTCTACTATGAGGAGGATTTCATGGCAAAGCAGTATCGTGAAGCACCAGCAATACAAATTGATCCGGCAAAGAAGTACACCGCCATCATGCACACGGAGAAGGGTGATATCCAGATCGAGTTATTCGCGAAGGAAGCCCCTGTTACCGTCAACAACTTTGTGTTCCTGGCACGCGAGGGTTTTTATAACGATACGACCTTCCATCGCGTCATCGGTGGCTTCATGGCCCAAGGAGGCGATCCCACTGCAACAGGGACAGGTGGCCCCGGCTACAAATTTAAAGATGAGGCGGGTGCATTGGCTCTCAAGCATACCAAGGCTGGCATCCTGTCCATGGCAAACGCCGGACCGCATACCAACGGCTCCCAATTCTTCATCACTCACGGCGCCACACCTCACCTGAACGGTAAGCATGGTGTCTTCGGTCAGGTCACCAATGGCATGGATGTGGTCATGTCTATCCGTGAGCGTGACCCACGTGACCGTCAACCAGGAGACAAGATCATGTCCATCGACATCATCGAAAGCTAGCTTCTGAACACACAATAGAATAGGCAGATAGTTACGCCATCTGCCTATTCTATTGTGTCTCGATGTCAGCGACATGCTGCAATTGGTGGAAATACCTATGCTATTCTGAAAAGCTTACTGCGTGGTGGCCCATGCCGCGTCTATAACTCTGACATGAAAGTCCGTGCCTCTGAGAAACGCTATTTCCATCCCGATGTTACCGTGACGTGTGACGTACGTGATAGGGGTATTACTGACCTTATCCAATCTCCTCGTGTTGTCGTTGAAGTCCTTTCCCTAAGCACAGAGACACGTGACCGCGGAAGAAAACTACAAAGTTACCTTGCCCTACCTTCTGTTGAGGCGTATCTACTGGTAGACTCACGTACTATGAGAGTGGAGATATATCGCAAAGAACAAAGAAGGTGGATCTGTGATGCTTTTACAGCAGAGGATGAGATTGTATTAGCATCTCTGGGCGTGAGCTTCCCTGTAGTCGATGCTTATGAAGATGTGATTTTTGAGCATGAAGAGAACGACAACATATTCCAACAAGAAGAATAGATATTAGAAGAGCAGGTGTGTTTGAGCTACATCTCAAACACACCTGCTCTTCTAATATCTATTCTTCCTCATCTTCCTCATCTTCTACATATTTCATATAATATGGATGGTTTCTTGTTGCAGTGCGTGTGCCAAAGAGACCAAGCAGGCCACCAATGCCGCCCCACACACACAGGAAGATAAAGGATATCAATAGCCCTGTTGCAGCCCCTCCGGCAGTAACATTGCTGGCGCTTACGTTGCCGGGGTAGTTCGGAATATAGCGCACGAGGAAACTACCAAGATAAACAATAATTCCCACCAGTGCTCCTGTGTAGAAACCAAGGCGGCGTTGTACTGCTATCTTGCCAATAATATAGCCAGTAACAACTGCGGTCGCTATCCCAATAAACAAATTGAGACATGCTAGGCCAGTGATAGCGTAAGCGGCGCCCGTACTAAGCTTGTTTGCGTCAATAGCCCGTGCCGCTTGCGCAAACGTATCCGCATTCAGAAAGGTGATTGCCACATTCAATAAAATAGTCAGTACTCCACCAACAACCCCAGCAATTAGCGCATACAGCAAGCCATTGGGCGGCAATGTTGGCTCAAGCGGTTCATCCGCACGCTCGTCTTCCTCTGCTGGTACCAATTGTGGCGGTCGTGAGGGCACCGAACGACGACTGGGAATGCTGGACGCAGGCGAACTCGACGGCGTAGAAGATGGTAGCCTGCTTTTCCGAGGACGAATGATGATTTCCTGCTCATCTATAGGAATATTTTGTTGTCCATTCCCATTCCCGTTAGCACGCCTCGGACGTCGTGACGGATATTGTTGCTCTGAATCTTTGTCCTTCATATATTTGCTTTCTACTGAGGAACGCAATTTTGGGCGGTGATTGGGTGCGGATTATCTTTAATCTGGGTGTAGACCTGGGAATAGGTATTGATCACTTGTAAACTATTGGTCGGCCAGTAAGCTGCAACCGCTTTCCCTACAATGAAATCTTTTGGCACACAACCCCAATCACGCGAATCGTCACTGACGGTGCGATGATCGCCCAGCACAAAGTATTCGTTGGCAGGTACCTTCCAGATATTGCCTTTCCGATTGAAAGAGACTTTGACATACGGCTCCGTGAGCAGAACATCGTTCACCCAAACATGCCTGCTATCTACTCTGATGGTATCACCTGGTAACCCGATCACCCGCTTGATAAAATCGCGTGTCGTATCGAGCGGATAGTGAAATACGATCACATCACCGCGTTCAGGTGCATGGAAGATGTATGCGACCTTATTGACAATCACAAAGTTATCATTGTTCAGCGTTGTCTCCATACTGGAGCCTTCAACATGATAACTCTGTATCACAAAACGAATCACCAGGAATATGAGGAGCGTGAGCGCAACCGTTTCGACGATCTCACGCATGAGTTGTGAACGTTTCAAAGGAACTCCTCGCCCTATATGAGCATCTCTTTCTGCCATCGGTTATGCTTCGTGACACTATCAAATGTATACATGTAAATGCACATCTGCTTACAGGATACTTTGCACATTATACACAATACGTGCCATAGCCCGTATGGTTGTATGACCTATTGGGCTAATCTCTTTTATTAGAGGAACATAGGTTATTTTGCATTTCGGCGCAACGCGCCGAAATGCAAAATAACCTATGTTCCTCTTCCTCTAGCTATTAGAACAAAAGTCTGCTATTATATTGCCATGAGCAAATATGTCTCTTTTCAAGGTGGCACCCTTGTCCTGTATGACATTGGCGAACAGGAGGCACCACCGCGCCCATTCAAGCTCGTCAAAGAGCGCTGGCGCTGTGAAGGCTATCACTATGGTTCGCTCCAGTCCTATCTGCACGATGAGGACATACATGATAGTGTTCCGCGCTGGAAGCCGCTCAACCTCACTATGCAGGACATGCGCGAGGCACATGACTATCAAATAGAGGCACTGTCTGCCTGGAACGAGGCCGGACAGTGCGGCAGTATCGTGCTGCCAACAGGCGCAGGCAAAACCTTTGTCGCCATACAAGCTATTCAGCGCGTGAACCGTTCTACCGTCGTCGTCGCGCCAACCATCGACCTCTTGCACCAATGGTATGCCCGTCTCGTCAATGCCTTCGCAACCGAAGTAGGCGTTTACTATGGTGGTGAGAAAAATGTGCTTCCACTTACCGTTACCACCTACCACTCGGCGGGTGACTTGATGGCAGACTATGGTAATGCCTTCAAACTCATTATCTTTGACGAGGTGCATCACCTACCTGCACCAAGTTGGGGCGAGGCCGCACTCATGGCTCCCGCGCCATTGCGTCTAGGTTTAACGGCAACGTATCCCGAGGCCCATGAGCAAAGTAATGGACGCTGGCAGATCGAGAACTTGATCGGGCCAATTGTCTACACCAAACGCATCGAAGACCTTATCGGGCAACAACTCGCCAATTATCGCACGCAACGTATTCGCATTGACCTTTCCCCCGAAGAACGCGCTCGCTACGATGCTGACCACGCCATCTATATGGAGTTTGTGCGCTCACGACAGTTACAACGCAGATATGGTCCAGGCTGGATGATGGAACTGATGCGTCTCTCCGCCCTTGAGCCACAGGCACGCCATGCCTTCCTCGCACGCCAACGTCTCTTACGCCTCCTTGCCAGCGCCGAGGGCAAATATACGACTCTCGCTGCTCTGCTACAAGAATACGCAACCGAGCAATCGCTCATCTTCACCGAGCACAACGCCACCGTCTACGATATCGCACGCCGCCATCTCATCCCTGCGATTACCCATGAAACCAACGCTGCCGAGCGCAAACATATTTTAGATGGCTTCCGAGCGGGGCAGTACCGCGCCATCGTAACATCCAGGGTACTCAACGAAGGTGTGGACGTGCCAGAGGCGAAAGTAGCAATTGTGCTGGGTGGTACGTCGGGTACACGTGAGTATATTCAGCGTTTAGGGCGTGTCTTGCGCAAGGTCGAGAATAAAGAGGCGCTACTCTTTGAAGTGATCGCACGCAAAACGCTCGAAGAGGGCAAGGCGCAGCGACGACGCAAACCCCAGAAGGCGGAGTGAGAAACAGATGCTCACAGCAGACCTCGTCAAGCCGAGAATACGACAACGTGGCTCAGAAATATCCATCGCTATGCTTGATGAGCACGACCCGTACTGGCTACAAACAGCCACAGACCTGATCGCTTTATTGCAAAACTCCGTCGGCCAATCCCAAGCTACCTGGGAGCGAGCATTAGAAGCCTACGAAGGTGAGCGCATTGACTATTTTACCGTCCGTGGCCTAGCGAAGGTGCTCACCGATGCGGCAACCTTTACGCCCGTAGCAACACCTCTTCCTGCTCTACAGCTACGCGAACGCCTCTTTACCCACGGACCAGTCTTCGACGCGCCTTCCCTCTTCCAACCACAAACACGCACCGATGTGATGCAGCGTGTAGCCAACGAACTCAATATCTCTCTGGAACACGTGGAAACAACGCTTTTCGCTGACCGACCTGCCGCTTATGTACTCAGCGATGTGGGACCTACATGGACTGGCGAAGATTTACTCGCTCGCTACAATCTGGAACTGGCGCGAGGCGTGCTCTACTGGGCCAGCCTCGTGCAGATCGAGGTACACTCCGGATATAAAGACCTGTGGAAATACCTCAAATTTTTCAAACTTATGTTCTGGGTGCAATCGCAAGAAGATGGCTACGTCATCGATCTGGATGGTCCCATCTCGCCATTTGTGAACGCCACCACGCGCTACGGCAGACAATTCGCCGCCTTCTTGCCCGCGTTGCTCCTTTGCGAGCAATGGCACATGGTCGCGTCCGTCCGTCACCCTCAAACCCAAAAGCTCGGAGCCTATCGTCTCGACCACACCTCATCACTACGCTCCCATTTTCGTCAAAGTGGCCCATTCGATAGCCGTCTAGAAGCAGACTTCGTCCAGGAATTTGAAGAGAAATTCGGCAGCAAACGTGGCAAATGGACACTGACACGCGAAGACGAGGTGCTTGTGCTCGGCGATACAGTCATGATTCCCGATTTCGCCGTGACCCACAAAGACACCGGAAACCGCATCCTCATCGAACTCGTCGGCTTCTGGCACCCCGACTACCTGCGGCGCAAAGTAGCAAAAGTACGTGCCGCCCAATGTCATCACCTGCTCCTACTCGTCTACGAAGGAGTCAACCTCAGCACCGAAGCCCTGCAAGATGTTCCCAGCGAAGTCCTCTACTTCAAAAACAAACCCGTCCTCAAAGACGTGATGCAGATAGTCGAAGCGATGGCCGAGCGTGTTTATGGACTGCCTGTAAAGCCAGAGAAGCAAAGACGCAAATGAACAATATCCTCGTAAAAGGGAGGAGCCGCTCCAGAAATGGAGCAACTCCATTTTGTGATGGGTAATTATCTTACCCGCCACGCACCATAGTATTGAAGTTCAGCAAAGACTGCTACAATGAGAGCGACCAGACCGATGCTCCATTTTCCCTCAGCAGTGAAGGGGACCCAATTAGTGAGCAGAAGAACTATGCTGCCAAGTACCCAGACTGTATCCATGATGGCGTATAAGAAACCAGTCTGCCGGGTGATTGTCTGACGGGCGGCAGCCATGAAAAGTGAAGCAGCATAGAGCAAGAGTCCTATCCCGATGACCACCAGGATACTGGGAGAACTCAGGCCCAGGAAAGTTGTGATTGGCCCAGCTCCTACGATAAAGACAATACCACTGATGCCACAGAAAAGGCCATTCCCTTGTAAGGTGCGGCGGAGCAAACGCATGGTAGACGTTTGCGATGGAGAAGAAGCGTGTGTTGCCATGTCTGAGAACCTTTCTTGTCGTTATTGACGTTATGTCGCTGTTCTCATAATATGGCTGAAATGACTGCCAAGTCTATGCAAATAGCTGCTAAATGCTGCCAGTTTTTCTTTTCCTGACTCAAAAGGTGTCGAAATCACCTACATTTACGCATTTTGCGCGTTGCTTTAAGTTCGTAAGTCTTGCGCTACTAGCTTTGCCGCTGCATTCTGCCAGTTATGTAGAGTGCGTTCAGGAATACTGCTACGAAACCACTCAAGTGCTTTTTGTGCTATAGGATCTTTATCATCATTCTGTGCTCGGCTACTGTATGGCTTTAGACCTATAATATACGGAAAATAGAGAGCGTTGTAATATCTCCACTCGTCCGATGTACCGAAGTCACCTTTTTGATGAGGTTTCAGGCGAGCGATGCTCTCATTGAGCAAGGTTTTGAGTTCGATAGTCCGTTCGATAGCATTATCTTTTGCATTACGTTCGGCTAGACGCCTTTCCACAAGCGGTAGATAGGTAAGTGGGCTAGTTGCTAGACGTGAAAGGTCTCCGAATTGGCTGAGGGCACGTCTAGTGAGGCGGGTGAACTCAGTCTCGTCAAGGGTCTGTAGAGAGTGTGGTCCACTTTCGGTACTGCACTTGCGGTGGTGCGTAGTTCAGCTCTCACTTTTTGTATCAGTGGGAGGTTGAAAAAGGCCAGGGTATCCAGCAATGTGGCTAGTTGATTCGAGAAAATCTGTATTGCAATGGAGGTTGCGAGTATGGTAAACAGAAGTGCAAGGAGAGAAAACGTAAGGCCGGTTCCAAGAAGGATGACCAACACAACCTGACCGGCGAAAAGGAAGGCTGTGCCAAATGAGAAATCGAATGAGCGAAAAATGTCAGGGAGAAGAGCCTCCCCTTGCTCGTACGCATCTATAACTGCGATAGTCACACCAGGAACGAGCAGGCTTAGGCCCATAAGGAGGAGAATCCATAGCTCTGGTAGCCAAGATTGAGGCAGAAGGAAGAGAACTGTGCTCACTGTGAAAGAAAGTAATGAGACGAGCAGTATTCCACGAATATGCTTGGGTTGAAGTGAACGCAAGACCGACCAAGTGAAGCACAAGACAGAAATGAAGGGAAGTAAGACTATGGTGCTAAAAATGAAATAACTGAAGTTAGGATGAGGTACATGATCTGTTCCGTCAAAGAGTAATGAGGTGCTAATACTCAACAAGAAGCAAAGTGTTACAACTGGTAAGATGCTATAGAGCCATATTCTGAGCAGACGTGTATGTAATACGCTCTCTTCGGATAAGAAAGTGATGAGAGTACCAGTCCAAAAACAGACTGGCAAGGCAAAAAGTGACCAGGAGATACGTACCATAATAAACCCTAATGAAGGTGTAGGAAAATAGGGGGTCAAGGTAATACATGCCCAACCTAAGGTATAAGAGATCAAGCCCAATCCTGCAAAGCGCAGACGTAGGCTGGTTAGGTTGCGACTGATCAGGTACAGTCCAAGCCAAATTATGACAGCAAAGAGAAGGATAGCAAGGACCATGCTTTTTCTTTTCGTGAGTGCTGTGTAGCGTTTTGGCATTTTTCAATATTTTAGAATAGTATAGCACAGTTCTTTACTCCTCTACTTCAAAAACAAACCCGTCCTCAAAGACGTAACGAGCACAGTCGAAGCAATGGCCGAGCGCGTTTATGACCCATCTGTAAAACCAGAGAAGCCAGAGAAGAAAAAGCGCAAAGCGAAGAACAAATCTGAGAGGAATAAGCAAAGCGGAGGACTACTCGTATCTATAACGACATTTACTGGGGAGTGCGGTTCTTTTTTGCAGACTTTTCCCACGCAGTAGGGACGGGGGTGGTGGAGTGGATGGGAGGGGACCCTTGTGGTCGTCCGTCCTTGCCAAAGCCGAGCCAAGATCGTCTCTGTCCATATCCCACGGACGACCACAAGGGTCCCCTCCCATCCACTCCACCACTCCCGTCCCTACTGTGAACGACTACGAGGCAGGTCCCCAGATGCCGAATTCGTTGCCGTCCAGATCAGTAAACTGAGCCCATTTGCCCCAAGATTCAGTGCTCGGCTCTTTGGAAAGAGTGACTCCACGAGCTTTGAGTGTCTGGCATGTTTCTTCCATGTTGTTGGTATTCAGGATGAAGCCAGTAAAGCCCGTTTTGTCACCACCACTCTGATTACGCAAGCCAAGCATGAGATGGGTCTCTCCTCCGGCTGGAGCTACTTCGAGCCAGCGCTCGGTTTCGCTCATAGGTTGGTCGCTAATCTTCTCAAAGCCAAGCTTGTTGACATAGAAGTCGAGCGCTTTGTCCTGGTCGCTGACACCTACACTGATGGTGCCGAATTTCGTGAACATACAACCTCCTTAATACAGTAAAGTAATGTTTTTGTTGATCACTCCATTGCAATGATAACCGATATTGAACAAAATTTCAAGGTTACAGACATGCGGATACTAAACCTTCGTGATCATCCAATCCTAGTGCATACCTACTTGGCCTTTTCGGATTTCAAAGGTATGCTTGTGCTCAAGAGGAGTGGTGGCCGACTCCGTTTTTTGCCCGCTTGAGGGATTGAAATTAACTACACACTCCATCCGGCTTTCCAAGTGGAGAATTTACCACGTTCGGGTTGCTCGTAATGACCCCTCCAAACCCAGGATACGTATGATCAGGAGGTAGACTCCCTGACCATGTAAACGAGTAGGTCGTGGTTGTCTGGCCGGGGTTGACATGAACGCTTGCGCTTGGCGAGCCACGGCCATTATTCACCGTGTAGAGAAACTGAATGGTCCCGCCAGGGCTATTAGCGGCGATATGGAAGGTGGCTGTATACGTGACAGTAATCGCAGTCCCGCAAGCCATCCCCGCGATGCTTGTTGGGCTGACCGCCATATCGATACTCGTCACCTTGAACGCTGTTGCTGTGCAGGTGCCTGCCGGTTTGACCTGCGGCGAACTGACAGCATTCGGACTCTTCACGAGCACTTCTGCAATCCCTGGATAGGTATGATCAGGTTACAGCATCCCGGAGTTGCTAAATGTATAGGTTCTCGTTGTCTCACCAGGGCTAACGGCGACACTCGCACTTGGTGAGGAACGCCCATTATTCACTGTATAGAGAAACTGGATCGTTCCGCCAGCAGTATTCGCCGGAATATGAAAGGTGGCAGTGTAAGTAAAGGTCGTTGCACTACCACACACCTTCCCTGCAATGCTATTTGGATTGACCACTACATCAACGCTTGTCACCATGAATGGTACGAGTGTTGGCGATGGTGTCGGTACTGAAGTCAATATCGCGGTTGCCGTCGCTGTAGAGCCAGATCCGCTCCCTCCATTACTCCCACATGCTGCTAAACTGAAGATTGCCAAGCACATGTAGACAATGCCGAGGAACGGACGCTGTAACATAGTCTTTTGTAGAGGTTGCTTTATCATACATTTCTCCTGAAAGGGACTTTGAATACAGTATAGCCCTCTTAGAAAATATAATGCAGTGCCCTTCTTCGTTATCGCGGATAGGACTATTGAGGTATAGAAGAAAGCTCATCGTTCCGCAGGATTGTGAATAACTTCACACGTTCTCTGTGCATTCCATCATATCCAGGTCCCTTCCCGAATGGTAGACTTGTGGCAATCTCTACCCTAGCTTAGCCTTGTATGAAGTTCTGTGAACGATCTCTTTATTTTCACCTCTCCTCGTTTCCCGTGCCGTCTAAGGAAGGGACACTATAGAGGATGAGAAATTCCAAGCCGAGGAACATGCTGATGAAAAGATTCTTGTATAGGAAAGCCGCACCTCTCCCCATTCTGATTGGGTGTTCGCTCCTTTTCTTGCTTGCTGCTTGTGGGTCAGCAACGACAACAGGCTCTGGCAAGCCCGCATCAACGGTGACGCCGATACCTACCCTGACAACTGCACCGGCGAAGCTGGTCCTCACCTTTGGGTGTGAGGGTGGTTTTAACCCTAGTGGTACGCTTGAGAAAGTCTGTGTGCGGACGCTTCCTGGGGCTTCGCTCACCATAAAAGTGACGTATTGTACGGGCAGTGTCGATCAGAGCACTGCTCTCAAAGGACCCTTCACCGCCGACCGAACTGGCTCCTATGAATGGAGTTGGACTCCCAAGGCAACCTGCCAGGGGAATCCTCCCGGAGCTAGCGGTTTCTGGAAAGGGACAGCCGAGGTAACGGCCACCCTTGGCGGGCAGCACCTGACGAGCAGTCTTAACTTTATTGTTTGATGAAGAGGTACCGAGGGGTTTGATTGCTTTTCGTGCCGCTGGATTATTCGGATAGGCGCTTAGAAATAGATGCAACGGGCCAAAAATAAGGCAAATCAGATGGCACATCCCACCCAAACTGACTATAGTGCTCAGGATACTTGCGTAAGAGACTCGATTTATGCGAATCATGTAGATGCGCATCACTCATCCACCACGGCATAATAATCTCGGTATCGCTAAGATCATAATAGTGCATCGTATTCCGAAAACCGCGCCGTTTCCATTCCATAATCATAGTATTGGTATAGAGTTGCAATGCCGCAGTATAGCCACGCCACATCAGTACCGTCGGATGATTTCTCCATCCCCCAACATAATCAGGCTTCGTAATAATATTGAGAATTTGCAGTCCTTCCACACGCTGCTTGCCCAGACGCCTATTATCCAGCACCCGCGCCACCTCTTGAAAATCCGCATAAGGAAGAAATGTTTGCATAGCCGCTCCTCTCTATAAAGCATGTGTATGAGACGCAATAGCACATTCTATCGGGTATCTTCGGGGCGAACGCGCTCGTCCCCGTAGGGGCGGGGGAGGCGTGGCAGGATGGGCGGGGACCCTTGGGTCGCCCAATCGTCAAAGAGGAAAACAAACAAAACAGACATTTGGCCGTGTAGGGTTCGTCCCCGTAGGGGCGGGGGTGGCGGCGCGATGGGTGTGGGGACCCTTGGGTCCCCTCCACCCATCGCGCCGCCACCCCCGCCCCTACGGATACGAGATCCGCTATTGCTTTCTGGTGTTTCTATGATAAGCTGCACCTGATACTACATCCACCATCGTTACTACATACATATACCAATTCAACAGGGATAGGGAGGGATACTTATGAACATGGGCTTGCTACGCATTCGAGAGCGCGAAGAGCATACCAACACCCCAAATGACACAAAAGCCGTACTCATCTTTGAAAACGGCATAGAATATCCTATAACCATCGCCAATCCCTTCGCTGAAGAGGACGAAAAACTGCTTGAGTGGTATTTTGAGGAACATCTGCATTTCCCATTTACAAAAACCGTGGATGCACAACATGCCGCAGCGAGCATACGCATCTATGGCGAGACACTTTTTCAGCAAGTCTTTGCCGACCAGAACGCCTACGCGAGCTATAGGCAATACGTACAAACGGGCTTACATACCTTACAAATAGAGATCGCTGGTTCACCCCAATTTCATGCACTACATTGGGAAGCTCTGCAAGACCCTGCCCTGCCATCGCCGCTCGCACTACAAGCCACAATGATCCGCAAGAACCTTTTGCCACAGGTCCTACCCGCCACATTACGCACATCCGCGACGATCAACGTGCTGGTAGTGACGGCACGCCCTTCTGGACAACGCGATGTCGGCTATCGCACCATCTCGCGTCCCCTGGTGGAGGAGTTGCGCCAAGCACAACTACCCGTGCAAATCGAGATTTTGCGCCCAGGCACCTATAAAGCACTGGACAATCACCTGCGCGAAGTGACAGAAAAACAAGGCGTTGGCTATTATCACGTGATCCATTTCGATGTGCATGGTGCCCTGCTCGACTATGAACAGTTTCAGCAAGAAGGCAAAGCAGTGAGTTCTTTCCTGTATCAGCAACGTTATGGGCGTACGGATATTGCGCAGTACGAGGGCACCAAAGCCTTTCTCTTTCTAGAGAGTGAGCACAGTCAACAAGCCGACCCGATTGAAGCCTCCGAAGTAGCCAATCTGCTCATGAGTCATCAAATTCCTATCGTCATTCTCAATGCCTGCCAATCAGGGAAGCAAGTGGGAGCCAGTGAAACGAGCCTGGGCAGCCGCCTTATGCAAGCTGGTGTGCAGATGGTGCTAGCAATGGGCTACTCTGTAACCGTTAGCGCCGCAGAAATCCTCATGCGCACCCTCTACAAACAACTTTTCGCGCACAAAGAGTTTTCGACAGCACTATGTGCCGCACGCCAGGAGTTATATAACCGCAAAGAACGTCGCGCCTATTATAACCAGCGCATCGATCTGGAAGATTGGCTCTTGCCAGTGGCCTATCAGAACCAGGCGCAACAGTTGAGCGTGCGCCAACTGTCAATCGAGGAAAATATCGCCTTGCGCAATCAACAGGTTGCCACGCGCTACACGCCTACGGCTCAGCCCAGCTATGGTTTCGTGGGCCGAGACCTAGATATTCTCCAGATCGAGAAACGTCTCTTGATGAGGCGCAACATTCTGCTCATCCGCGGCATGGGTGGCGCTGGTAAGACCACCCTCTTGCACCATCTTGGCACTTGGTGGCAGACCACCGGCTTCGTCGAGCACGTCTTCTATTTCGGCTACGACGAGCGCGGCTGGACGCGGCAACAGCTTATGAACACCATCGCCAAGAAGCTCATGGGCAAAATGGAGTACTTGACCACATTCCAACCGCTCTTGCCAGAAGCCCAGCAAGAACTGCTGGCCCAGCGTCTACGTGCCGAACGCCACCTGCTCATCCTTGATAACATGGAGTCCATCACCGGCGCACGCTTAGCCATTCAGCACCCCTTGTCGAAAAAAGAACAGAACGCACTGCGCTCCCTGCTGACGAATCTCGTAGGCGGTCAAACCGTGGTCCTGCTCGGTTCACGCGGCAATGAAGAGTGGCTCGCCAAAGAAACATTCATCGAGAACGTCCATGATCTTAACGGCCTCGACCCAGAAGCCGCCTCACAGTTAACAGACCTCATTCTCACCCGCCACAACGTCACAAAGTACCGACAAAACGAAGACCTGCGCAGACTACTCAAACTGCTAGCAGGTTTTCCTCTCGCCTTGGAAGTCGTACTTGCCAACCTCGTCAAGCAAACACCCACCGAGATTCTCGCGGCGCTCAAAGCAGGCAACGTCAGTCTGGATGGAGACAGCCAGCAGAAAACCGAGAGCATTCTCCACTGCATCGACTACTCCCATAGCAACCTCTCTCCAGCAGCGCAAAACCTGCTCATCTGCCTCGCCCCCTTCACCTCCATCTTTGACACAAATGTACTCAAAGCGTACACAGACCGCTTACAACAGCAACCCAACCTTGCTACCCTACCCTTTGAGCGCTGGCCCGAAATACTGCACGAGGCCGAGAACTGGGGACTCCTCACCCCTGATCCAGATGTGCCTACGTACCTCCACCTACAACCAGTCTTCCCCTACTTTCTACAAACACGCCTCACCCTGCCAGGGCAAACAGAGATGCGAGCTTCAATCGAGCTAGCATTCCGCCAACTGTACGAACAATATGCGAATCCGCTTTATAATATGCTTGAAGCAAAAGAACCGCAACAACGACAAATTGGTCAGTATATTGTCAGCCTGGAATACGAGAACCTGCTCACTGCGCTGCAATTAGCACTCAAGGCTCACGGAGCAGTAACAACGGGCATTCTTCATCTTACCTTGAAAAGGTACTTGGAAGCAGTGCAAGATAAGGAGCGTATGCTGGAACTGAATCGTATTGTGCTTGCTGGTTTAGAAGCCTATCCTGCTAGCATGTGGTCAGGAAACGATGCCTTAAACCTGTTTCGCGTTATGGGAAATATCGCTGGTGCCCAGCAACAACTGAAACAGTATAAAGCTGCCGAGGAGTCTTATCAGAAACTCCTCGCTTTCGCAAATCAAGCAACAGGCATGGGTGAAAAAGAACTAGGCCTATTCAAAGCAACTGCATATCACCAGTTGGGGATGGTAGCCCAGGAGCAGAGACAGTGGGAACAAGCAGAGCAGTACTACCAACAGGCATTGCAGATTAAGGAAGAGTATCATGCGCGCTATGAGCAAGCTAGCACGTATGGACAGTTAGGGCTTATGTTTATGGAGCGTCAGCAGTGGGAACAAGCCTGTGATTACTTGCTCAAAGCATTGGAAATATTTGTTGAGTACAAGGATCAGTACTATAGCAGTGGTACTTTAGATAACTTAGCCCAGCTCTGGCAGGAAAGCGGTGATGCAGCAATGCTCTCTAAAGTTGCTGCTATAATGAAGGTTTCACAAGATGAGGTGGAGGCGCTGTTCCGTGAAAGGTTGGAGGGGAAGTCGGGTGAGGTAGAGAATGGATAGTGTTTCTTGCCAATGCTTTATTTGACATAAGATGGTATAAGAAAATCTCCATTTGTACATCTCTTATTTTCAACTGTTCCATGATTTATACTTATTGGACCAGTTGTTTTTACGAAACATTAAGCAAACCCGAACAAAGTGTTCGGGTTTGAAAGAAGGTAGAATATGTCAGAACAGAAACACGATTATCAGCAAGAACCTAGTACTGCTCTTGTCCCAAGCAACTTGCCAGAGGTCTGTCGCATTTGGTACGACATCCTCTACGGGATCGTTGGCATGCCCTTTGTCTCGGCTGATTCTCGATCCTGAAGTCAGAACTGGTGACGTGTGTGGCTGAAGGTGCCCTTGGCGAACGCGAGGATCTTGGTTGGTGTTACTGAGAACACGAGGGCCGTACCACCACTTTCGTGGTGAAAGCCGCCGTTGCGTGCCTCGTATTGCCATCGTCCGTCCCACTTCGTGGCCCACGCCTCCGCGAGGCGTTTGAGCACGTCATCGTCGGTGAGCGGGACGGCGTCGCCCTCGACCACGACGTCTAGCCCTGCGTCCCAGGAGTTGCAGCCGGTCGTCAGAGTCACGTGCGGGTTGCCACGAAGGTTCATGGCCTTCTGTTCGGTAGCGCCGGTGGAGAAGTGGATAGCCCCATCGAGCCACACGGCAACGAGCGGAGTGACGTGGGGGCGACCGTCGGCCCGGACCGTAGAGATCCAGAACAGCTCGGCCGTTTCGAGCACTCGACGCGTCTCATCCCATGCCGTGGCAACTGCGTTCGGGTCGCTGAAGCGCGGGTCGATTTTCGTGACTGGTTCGTTCTTCAAAAGAACTCCTTTCGATCATTCAGTGGTGGTGGAAAGGCGCACGCCCGTTGGTCGCTGGAACGGTTCTCCCCCACACTCGACGCGTCCCGCCGACGATGTCCAACGCACGGCGATCCCGTCCGATTCACGACAGCATCTCGGCGACGATGTGGTCGATGCGCGCCACTGCCGTCAGATCGCCGACGGCGAAACGATTGCGCATCACGGCCACCGCAACTCCGGAATCGATGTCTGCGTAGGCCGTCGAGCCGTTCATCCCCACCATCCCGAACGTCGAGCCACGGCGCGACGGAACTCCGCTAGGACGGTTCGGGCTGTAGCCGAACGCCCACGCCGACGGGAAGCCCATCACCTGGTCCATTCCGGTGAATGCGACCGCCGCCATGCTCGCAAGCCGTTGCGACGAAACGAGCGCAACACCATCGACGTGTCCAAGCAGCGCTGAATACATCCGCGCAACGCCGCGTGCGGTCATCGTGCCAGCGGACGGGATGTCGGATGTGAGAACATCGGAGCGGTTGGCGTAGTCGGCGTCAGGCAGGATGCCGCGAGGCATTGCCTTGTCCAGCGGCGATCCAGGCTCCGGCAGAGGTGGCGCCGGACCGTCAGAAGCGACTTGTCGCGCAACGAGCGCGAGCAGCGGTTGCGGAACTCCGAAGTGGACTTCGTCTGCGACGCCGAGCGGGCCTGTGATCACGTCTCGTAAGAGCGTTGATATAGTACGTCCTGTCGCTCGCCGCAGAATCTCGCCCAGCAGGAAGCCGAAGGTTTGTGCATGATAGCCAAAGCGGGTGCCGGGTTCCCACCAGGGCTCCGCGTCAGCGAGGACCGCGCACATGTGATCCCAATCGCAGAGGTCGTCCACCGTCGTGTCCGCCGGAAGACCGGGAACACCAGCGGTATGTAGCAGCACGTGGCGCAACGTCACCTTGTCTTTTCCGTGCGCTCCGAACTCGGGCCAGACGTCGACCGCTCTCATGTCGTAGTCGAGCTTTCCCCGCTCCACGAGGACGTGCGCGACCGAGGTCGCAACACCTTTAGCCGTGGATGCTGCGTAGAACAATGTGTCTCCGGAGACTGCCACTCCGGTTCGAGGATCAGCGACGCCACTCACGGCGTCGACAACCACGTGACCATTCTTGATTACCGCGACCTGCAGTCCGATCTCCGCGCCAGAGGTAACCAATTGGTCTATTGCTGCTTGAATCTCGACCTGAACACGCTCATCATTCATGCTGCACCTCCCTATATGGATCATCATAGCATAAAGAATGCGAAAAAACTTCTCGAATCTTGCTTTTCCAAAACCATGAAGGCCGAAACTGTCTGTGGGTTTGACCGGACAAATGACACAAATCGACCGAGTTATTTAGCGCGGAACAGACATTGCCTGATGCGTACTCTGCTTCCCTCCTCTAAGCAATGAGCAGACCTATTCCAAGCGAGGCGACCCCGAGAGCAAGCAGTGCCACGCCTAGATAGAGCAGTATGATGAATCGGTTAGGCGTAGTGATACCCTTCCCTGCCGATGAGAAGAAAAATCCCGCGGGCATGAGGATGGCAGCAGTCCAGATGCCGTTGTGGGCGAAAAATGAGAGTAGCCCGCTCATAGATGTGGCGGAGACGAGGATTTGGCATACAAGGGCCAGAATCACCAGCACACCAGCATGTGCGTGCCCTGCCCGTGCGAATGACTTCTGAAACTCCGTCATGGGCACGCGACCGCGAACGATACTCAGCATAAACCAGCCACCGTATTCGATGGCAACGATTGTCAGCAACAAGACTCCAATAGTACTTCGTGTGTCGGACGATAGAAACAGTGTATGCATGGAAAACCTCCGTTTCATTGAAAGCGTTCTCAGTGTGTCGGATGCATACAATGAGCATCCCTACTGAGGAGTTATCGTTTTTGCGTATTTTGTTCTAATACCTGGTCTATACGTGGCTTGAATGCCAGAAACCAGTACTCATAACCTTTGCTGTTGAGATGTGGAAAAAGCCAGGAGAAGATATCAAGGCGACGTCCTTGATTGTTAAAGATGCTGGCAAAATCAGAACGAAGAGCAATACGATAACGATAATCGCCAATATGCCTCTCCTTCTATATTTTCGTTGTCTTGTGTTCTTTTTCATGAATGCTTCTTAAACCTCCAAACTTTTGAAAATTCTTTTATTAAAGAACAGTGTAAGCTTAATAACTGCCGTTCACTTAAAGACAAAAAAAGAAAATCAGAACTAAGAGAACGCTTTAAAAATCATTTCACGGGCAGTCGTGGACAACTTCTCGACGCGCTCAGCATCAAACATAGGTAAACTGATTGCCAGAGCGACCACGCCGTGCATCATAGCCCAAAGTGCATCGCTAACGCGCTCGGCCTCGCCAGCTTGCATGGCTCCTGCGTCCATTGCATACTGAACAGTGTCTTGTAATACATGGAATGCTTCGAGACGTGGTTGTTGCTCACCTTGACGCACCTCAGTTAGAAAATCAACACGCCGCATAAACATCATTTGATAAGAGGCAGGGTTTTGTAACCCAAACTGTAGGTATTCCTGACCAATGGCAGCCAAGCGTTCCCAAGGATCATTGTTGCTCACTGCCGCCTCCGCGAGTTGCTTGGCGAAATGCATATAGCTCTCGTCAACAATGGTAAATAACAGATCATCTTTATCTCGAAAATAGAGATAGAGCGTCGCAGCGGAATAGCCAATACGCTCGGATAGATGGCGCATGGAGAAACGATCATAGCCCTGTTCCAGGAACAATTCAGCAGCAACCTTGAGAATAGTTTGGCGTAATTCCTCTTTCTCATGCTCTCTGCGATGGCGGCTCGCCTGCCGAATACGCTCTCCTCTTGTCGCCGTAGGTTTTGTCATTATTTCTCCTCTTAAATAAACACTGTTTATTATATAACATAGAATTATTTAGCTGTCAAGGGATGTGGATACCTCTCTTGCCTCGATATGCTATCATACTCCCAGGCCACCGATCTCTCCATTCGCCCAAACATACACTTTCGAGGTGCTTCATGATCACAATTGTCTCTTATGACGCGAGCTGGCCGGAAGCCTTTGCCGCAGTTGCGCGACCCCTACGCACGGCGTTAGGAGTGCTGGCGCTACGCATCGACCATATCGGCTCTACAGCAGTGTCAGGACTGGCAGCGAAAGATATCATCGATGTGCAGGTGACTGTAGCAGATTTCACCTGCACCCCTCAATTAGTGGCCGCGCTCGGCTCCCTCGGCTACACACGGGTACTAGAAATCAACAGAGACCATCAGCCACCTCTCTACCGGGGAACCGCTACCGACTGGGAGAAGCGCTACTTTCGACCGCCAGCCAACCAGCGCCCCACACATCTGCATATCCGTGCCCTGGGGCGACCCAATCAACGCTATCCCATCCTCTTTCGTGATTACCTGCGTACACATCCAATCGCCATCACCGCCTACGCGCAAATCAAACTTAACCTGTCCCAACGCCACGCCGACGATCAAGAATTCTATTACGACATCAAAGATCCACTCTGTGACATCATTGTCGATGCAGCAGAAGATTGGGCGCAGGTAACAGGCTGGCAACTTGGGCCTTCGGATATGTGAATCTGACCAGCGGTAAGGGAGCAATTCATTGCGCCCGCAGGGACGAGTGCAGCAATGTCCCTGCTTGTCTCCACCTCCATCGCAGTCACTGCCCCTCTTGTACTTTTCTTATGAATGCTGTAAGGTAATGCAGAATGTACTCAGGTGTTAACCAATCAAAAGAACGAAGAGGAATACTATGCTACGACAAAAACCTTTAGCTCCTACTGATCCTCTTGTCTCGATTACGAATAGTCAGATGATAGAGCGACTCGCTGATGCCGCCTTGTTGGGAAATTGGTTTGTCTTTCTCACTCCTGCATGGCTGCTTCGTGCAGATGAAGCGCAATTGCCAATATCCCTCGATGCTATCGAAGGGCCAGCGGCGCCAAAAATCCTCTTTCGAGGGAAGGCAACGCTCACACTACTAGGAGCGAAGATTGCTCCATCGCCTTTGCCACGTCCACATCTCGTCTCGTTGACCTGTGATAAGGCACTCTATCGCGTCAAGCGTGATACGATTCGCCTGCTCGTTGCGGCCCCACAACATCCACAAGCTGAATTACGTATAGCGCTACACTTAAATGGCAATACCTATGCGGACTACCCGTTGACGCTCGATGAGTATGGGCTATGCCTCTGGTCAGTACGCGATGTACCAGAAGGGGCTTATGTAGCGACATTGCAAGGTATAGAGGCCGAACCATGTCGTTTTGAGGTTGCAGAATATCGCCTTGCCGCATTGAATGTCGAGCTAGCTGAGCAGCAACTGAGTGGTAACACGTTGCGTTACGTGCTTACGGTGACTGCCTTTAATCAGCCCTATATCGGTTCTCTTGAGGTAGAATTGCAAGTGCATGGACAACGTATCGGAGAACGCACCACGCTGCATTGCAATCGGGACGGACAATGTCGAGGGTCTGTCAAACTGGCTGGTGATGGGTTACACACACTGAATATTATTGCGGGTGAACGCACAGCAACAGTAGTCTTAAAGGGAGCCGAACAGCAGCGACGCGAATCGGTCATCATCAGCGATCTGGGCGAACAACGCCTATTGAGTCTATTGCCCCTGCCACAATCAAACCCTTGCCGAGGTATGTATATCAGCCGTGGCGCAGTCAACACGGAGCCATTTCTGGTGCGTCGTGTCATTGGCACCGAAGTCGAGATGACCGCCCGTATAAGTGTTGAGATGCTTCGTATGGTGGTTGTCAACCCTGCATTAGGTACGAGTGAAGAGCACCTGTATGAGCACGTCAAGGCGGAACAGGTCCTGCGCCTACCAATTCCTCAGCCCTATGGTGTCGTATTGCTAGGTGCGTTTATCGATGGTACAGCGTGGGAAGGCTGGTGTACTGTCCTACGCCCTTCAGATATATCGCTACAGTGTGAAGCTCCCAAAGAAGCAAAACCGGGTAGCCGCATTGTGGTGAAACTCAAGACGGGACAGGTGCAGCGTGAGGTTCCTGTGCAATTGATCGTCAAAGATCAACGCCTGATTGCTCCCAGCGATCCGCAGGTGGAATTTGCAGCGGCCATCAAGAAGAATCTGAGTACTTGGTATGATGCGGTTGGCACTGGTACGATTGAACGTCAAGTGTCACAAGTCTACCCACTCGTCCGTGAGCGAGGAAGAGCACTTAATGGCGGTGTCCGACCTCTTGCGAGGTTTACAATGACGCACCTCGCGTCCAGTGCGCCTTCACATGATAGTGTTCAGGAGTTCACTGGCCCTGTACAGACATCATTCGCAAGCATGGCTAGTCAGGCAATTCCTCAATTTGCAGCAGGAGCTATGCAACCAATGGCAGCTATGCCCACTGGACAGGCAATGTACGCACCTGCTGTTTCACCAACTACTGCTGTAGCAGCGCTGGCGAAGGTACGCCTCCACTTTCCTGAGATTGTCTACAACAACATCGTAAAGGTGCGAGGTGAGACCGAGGTTGAGGTGACGCTGGGTGAGGGCATGACACGCTACACTGTTGAAGCCTTTGCGCTTTCAACGGAAACGATGGATTGGCAACGTGCTGAGACGACGATACAGACAGTGCAGGCAGTCTATGGCGAAATGACAGTATCGCCCTTTGTCTTTCCTGGTGATCCCGTTCTCGGTCGCTTAGATGTCGGAGCCGCATCCGGTGGCGCTATCGCCGAGGTGCGACACGATGGTGAAGTGATACCACTCTTCTTTGAGGATGGAAGTCCAGTAACACAGGGCTTGCCTATTCCCTCCGGCTCTGTTGTGCGCTTCCCTGTACGCCCCGGCGCAATAACAGCCATGGTGCGTGATGCCCGCAAAGGAGGTGTTGATGTCAGCGAGCGCTACGTTACCGCACCTGGACAACTACGCCATATCGTGCGTCGCACACGCCTACTCAATCCCGGTGATGAAATCACATTGCAGGAATTGCATACGCTAGAACTGCGGCCTATGCCCAGCCTTGAGCGTCCCTTCCAACTCTTTGTCGAAGGGGCCTCACAGTATCCGTATGGCTGCGTTGAACAGACATCCACGAAACTACTGGCTATGTACATCGGCTATATCAGCAATCAAGATAAAGTCGAGGTTGCTCGCGAGTACGAAGCTGCTCTACTTCTGTGGTACAAACGCCTGCAAAGTATGTATCTCCCCGGCAGTGGATACTGTCTCTATCCGCCCAGCGAAGGAGGTGCATCTACGCCGGATACCCATTACGCTCCGTTAGCGGTCAGACATCAACTGGATTTGCCAATAGCTGAACGTTCAGGAGTCGCACAGCCCGTAATACGAGAGCTGTTGAGTGATATTCGTCAGATGGCAATTGATGCGGCTGCATACTATAAAATCGATGTCGTACCGCAGACGGTGGCAAACTGTCATGATGCCTATCGTATGATTACCTCTGCCGAGACGACGCCTCAGAACAAAGCACATGCCGCTGCATTTGTGCGCTCTCGCCTCAAAGAACGGCAGGGCCAGACCTATGTTGATGTACCTGAAGAGCAATCTACCTATCCCTGGTTGGGTACGGCTGTGGCGATACGGCAAGAGACTGCCTATGCCGCCGCCGCGTTGTTTGCTATGAAAGAGCCATCAGATATGCCCAAGGCCATCGCCGCTACCAATTATATCACCAAGCAGATCAATGAAGCCGGACGCCTCTATAGTACGGTTGATACGGCAGCAGGCATGGCTTTGCTGCTTGAACTGCGCAACGCTGGCCTGGGAACCGAGGCCAAGAATGGACGCGTGCTGCTCAATGGGCAAGCCATGTCTTTGCAAGAGAGTCTGACCTATACGGGCAAGGTGGAAACCGTGCGTTGTGTTGAGGGCATCATAGCGGTGCAGGTGACTTCTGAGATTGTGGAAAATTGGGGTACGTATAAGGCGCAAATTCCTGTTGAAGTACGTTTAGAAAAGCAGGGACAAATTCAACAGAGTTTCAAGGTCGGTGATGAGCTTGATTTGGTCATCAGCGTTCCTCAGTACGAGCCAGGGTTATTAGTACATGTCTGCTTGCCAGATGCCCTAGCCCGTATCGTCGGCGGCGGACAAGTCAAACGCTTTAGCCTGGACTTCTGTGAGAAGAATGTTTTGCATGTACCATTAGCTGCTGTTGGTTCGACCGTGCTGCCGCAAGGAAAAGATGACGAGATGCAGCGCACGTTGCGCAACTGGTTAGGGATTGCCCAAGACAAGAGCGATACCCATGTCCAGCATTGGGCAGTGATCGTGCGCAACATGTTCCGTGAGGAGCAAGTAGGCAATCCAGGCATACTGACTGTCACCGTCGAATGAAGGCAGGGCACCCGCAAGCGGGAGGGGTCTAGGATGCCCCTACAAAGAGACGAACCTTTGTAGGCATCTATCGTTCTTTGTAGGGGCATCCTAGACCCCTCCCGCTTGCGGGTGCCCTGCCTTGCGGGTGCTTTATAGTCCTATAGTCCTACATATGGCCTGGAATGCTTGACCTTCTGGGCCACACTGAGTACAGTCTATTATAAGAAGGTTATAAAGGCATAAAGATTGGGCGTGGTTAGGTATGGAGAGGTGAGGATTACTGTGTACATAGTATTATTGGATTGAAGGAAATTGTATGTCGTCTATGGATGAACGTCATGATATTCTTACGATGGGGCCGCAAGTAGGTGGGCAAACGGGTATACAAGCAGAAGTGCAAACACCACTATTATCAGGACAGCAATATGCGCTAGAACAGGTCCCCTTTCCTGATGCCACATCGTTTACTCCCGGTGCAACTCGCCCTTTTGCTGGACCAATCACCCCTGTTGGTGTGACGCGTCCTCTCGTTGTGAATAATACGCAACCACTATCACAAAATCTCCCTGATGTACTCTCTGATATGAGAACAACGACCACATCACTGCGTCAACCAATTGTAATTAGTGGACGTGGCAAACGCACACATCCCGTCCGACCTCCAAAGGCCAGGAAATTGGTGATACACATAGCCGCAACCTTTGTTTTGTCATTGGTACTACTCAGCGCACTGCTTCTCGTCATTCCGACTGGTATTGACGGCAAGAGCGGCTCTAGTTTATTTGCGCCGATTACAAATCTTGTGAACAGTAAGGACAATACTGCTGGTTTAATTGCGCAACAAGCTGCAACTGCGACGGCTGTGACGCAGGATGGGTATGATCCCGGTAATAGTCAAACCTATGCAGGAGTGCCAACGGCGCCGCCCAGTTTCGGGGGTACTGGCGGAGCTGACAACCACTTCTTCTGGGGGCAGTGTACCTATTGGGCCAGTCTGCGTTATCACCAAATCACCGGTTTGTGGGTGCCGTGGTTGGGTAATGCTTGGCAATGGGCGTCAGGTGCGAGTGCCTCTGGCTGGGTGGTATCATCGACACCACACCTGCACGCTATCATTGTCTTGCAGCCCGGTGTTGAGGGTGCGGGCTATTATGGACACGTCGCTATTGTAGAACAAGTCAACGGCGATGGCTCCGTCGTCACTAGCAACTTTAACTGGCTTGGCAACTGGGGCCGTGAGACCTTCGTCACATTCAGGCCCGGTCCCGGTGTGTCCTTCGTGTGGGCACAAGGGTATTAGGAGATTGTGAGGACCACTGAACACATAGGAAGCATCGTTCGCTCATGAGCGAACGATGCTTCCTATGTGTTCAGTAGTCCTCACAATCTCTATGAGATGATTGTAGGACAAATCTACCACCTCATACGCTCTTTCAGGCTCACATAGCGTGGATTACCTATTACAAGATGGTCTAACAGTTCAATATCTAGCAACTTTCCAGCCTCGACGAGTTGACGCGTGACCTCAATATCTTCGGGCGAAGGTGTCGGGTCACCGCTTGGATGGTTGTGTGAGACAATGATGTTGGGGCAATTGCGGATCACGGCTGGCCGATAAATTTCGGCGGCACGTAGGACAGAACTATTGACCGTTCCCTTATAGCTTTTTATTTTCTCAATGACCTGATTTTTGGTGTCCAGAATTAAAATATGCATCTCTTCATGGTCCAGATGTGCCATATCAGGCTTAAATAAGAGGGCGGCATCATCCGCTGAACGGATTTGGTAACGCTTATCAGGTTGCTCAATGCTTAAACGTTTTCCTAGCTCTAAGGCGGCTTTGAGCTGTGCTGTCTTCGCTATGCCCAGCCCATGTTCAGTACAGAGTTGGTGGAAATCCGCGCTCATCAATCCACTCAATCCATGGTATTTCTGTATTAGTTTGTCAGCTAATACCAGCACATTTTCTCCTGCTGTCCCTACCCTTAGAATAATCGCTAGTAATTCATGCGTTTTCAGCGTCTCTGGCCCATGTTTTTCCAGGCGTTCACGTGGTCGGTCATCGGCAGGCATTTCACGTACGGTCGGGCGATAGATAGGTTTCTCTGTTTGAACAATAGAAGTATCAATGGTTTCTATCGTTGTAGAAATGGTAAGTGTCATTGTGTAGGTGCTTCCTCCTTACGAGTGTAGAGTTTATGAGAAAAACAATACCTCTTTTGTGCGCAAAAAGCAATAGGCAAAATTGGAACATGCATGTATCTCTTCCTTGCTCGTAACTCGTACCACCTATATTGTATTATAAGCTACAGAAACCTCTTATATATTTCTTACTAGATGGTATAGCTTGGTCTCTTTTAAAAAACCAATACAAAAGAATACAATAGCCGCTCTTGACGGTGTACGTGGCATCGCGTGCTTGACTGTTCTACTCTTTCATCTAAACTTGATTGCCTACTCAGATTTGCATCTGTGGAATTTTTCAGTTGGTACGCTGCTCAGTTCCATTGTGATGACAGGTTCGTCAGGGGTAACGCTCTTCTTTATTCTCTCAGGGTTTTTGCTCTTTTTACCCTATGTGAAAGCTCTCCTGTTTGATGTCCAGTGGCCTAGTATGCAGCAATTTTATGTAAAGCGTATGTTGCGTATCCTTCCAGGGTACTATGTCGCCCTGTTCCTCCTGATTCTACTCTATCATCGGGAATATCTCCAACTTGCCCACCTGAAAGAGTTAGGGCTGTTTGTGACGTTTCTTATGGATGCAACTCCACTAACGTATCAGAAAATCAATGGCCCATTCTGGACGCTGGCAGTGGAGTGGCAATTCTATATGCTGCTGCCTTTCCTTGCTCTCGGTTTTCGTTGGGTAGTATTCCGCATTTCTGCACGCCGACGTTGGTACGGAGTACTGGCGTGCTTAATTGGCCTTGTCGTGTGGGGACTGTTTTCGCGCTATTGGGGCCTGTATTTCTCACAACATCCAACGGAAAGCGTGCTTGTGCCACGCTCAATGCTGAATGTCGTCCTCTTTTTTACCTATGGCACGACTGGGAAGTACCTTGAAGATTTCGCCATAGGTATGCTCATTAGCTTCTGCTATGTCTTATCGCGGCAAGCAGCTCCCGATCATCCATTGAGTAAAAATATACAACGTATAGGCTATTGGCTATGGGGAGCGGGTATTCTATGGCTACTCTGCGTCTCAATCTGGCATCTGGACAACTGGTTTTATAATACTCTGCCCTTCTTAAACCGGTTCTCTGCCCTCTATGACTGGCTCGGTGAGATAAGCCTCTCATTGGGCTTTGGTATGTGTATCCTGGCTATTCTCTTAGGTCCCATCAATCTCAAGCACCTCTTTGAATGGAGGCCGTTACGTTGGCTGGGTTTGATTTCTTATAGCCTCTATATCTGGCATTTACCTCTGCTTGAAGATTTCAAAGGGCATATCAGACCATTACAAGGCTTGGGTTGGAGTAACTATACGCTGTATGTTCTTCTGCTTGCGTGCGCATTCTTGCTCGTGGTGCCGTTTTCCTACACAGTCTATAGATGGATTGAAGCACCTTGGATACAGATTGCAGGAAGAGTTGGTATAAGAAGACAATAAAATATATGGATTGGGTGCGTAGCACCCAATCCATATATTTTATTGTCTTCTTATACCAAGCTCGTTGTGCCTGTTAAGATCAAGCTGTCACTGGCAGCACAGGGAACGTGGCTGTCTGGGCCGATAGCCGCGTTTGTCACATAGAACTTGCCTGTGAGTGCATTGCTCAACTTGCTATTAATCATCTGTTGGATTTGCGGATCATAGGTGCCAAATGGGAATTGGAAAATGTTGGCCCATGTCAGTTGCGTCTTGCCCACGATCTGTAGTGCAAGATCACCGTTGCTGGCGGTTGGCGCAAACGTAGTTGTTGCTACACCCAATCTGAATGTGCCCCACATGATATCCGAGTTGACGATCAGATTACTGCCCTGCACCGAGACCCGAATGTTTTGGGCCGAGAGACTACTACTAATGGGGAGCGTCCCAACGCCGTTGCCAAGGGCAGCTAGCGAGTTGGCCGGTAACTCCACGTAGGAACTGACACCATCATTGGCAATGCTCGTCGTATGTGTGATGGCTGGTTGTCGGACAGTGGCTAGCATGCCGTGACTCTGCTGAGCCTGGGTTGAGGCCGAACCCAAGGTAAGCGGAAATTGTAGATTAACTGCTAATGCAGAGTCGCCACAAGTAGGAGTCGCAGTGATACTGTCCATTTGCCCAATCGGAATATGGAACGTTGCAATGGGGCCACTGACCAGGGTTGGGCTACCACTCATTGGCTTCGCGCTGATTTGCACTGTCGAAGAGTCAAGCACACTAAATGTGATCAGCATTTGTGCGGTAATGGGTTGTGGGTCTCCATTATACAGGCTCATGCGTAAAGTCATCGCTAGCCCACCTTGTTGCGGTACAAGTGAGACCAGTGTGGCTGATGGCTGAAACAAACTAGTTGCCATCTGTTGTGCCCAACCACGGTCTGCGGCTGGTAAGGTGCCAACAATACTAGCAATAGCATTATTCACTGCAGTAGGTACTTGCTGATTGATGCTCCCCTGAAAAATGGGTTGCAGCGTCGCCTGTGGCAAATAGATCGTTGCATTGACGTTCGTTGTATCATGCGTGTGGGCTACACTCTGTATACTTCTCTGTGCGGCCCCTGCTGGTGTGACTATGATCGACAGCAGCAGACCGCTGAGGAGTATGGCCCACCCAAACTGTAGATAACGTTTCATTTTCGTCTTTATCCCCGTTTTCAGTAGGGACGGGAGCGGGGCAAGATGGGGGTGGGGACCCTTGTGGTCGTCCGTTTTTGATACATTCATGTTTTCTGTGCCTTTCTTCCTTAACGACGGACGACCACAAGGGTCCCCACCCAGCCGCTCATCCACCCCCGTCTCTACTGTAATGTGTGTTTATGGCCTAATGTGGCAACATTTTGTTCAAATCAATTGGACCTGAGAAGCAGAACGCGGTGGGCGTTAGCTGTGCGGCGATGCCCTCAATAGGTGGTGCTTGTACTAATAAGACGAGCATCTCTGCCCCTTTGCTACAACCGATACTGTTGCTGGTATGGGCCGAAATCAGCTTCACGCCTTTGAGTTGACCACGTAGAGCAGGCATAACTGAGCCAATCAGTAGCTGGTTAAAGGCTGATTGCATATTCGCGGCTGCAGCTGGACCTGCGTCCTGACCATCGCGCTTGAGATGTGAGACCTGGATTTGTAGGTTTTGCTGCTTATCAACACTGATGGTTCCGTCTAGCTCAACTGGCAGCACGCGGTGAATACCGTTTGCATCGATATGCAGATTGAGATTCAAGACTAACCCGTCGTTCGAAGTTGGAGTGACGGTGAGATCGGTTAAGGCGCCACTCTGTAGGTTGAGTTGTGACACAAAGACTGAGGTCAAGGCACCCTTATCGAGCGCAAGCTGAATCATGCGCGGCCCTGAGACGACAGTTGGTATTGGTGCATCAGTAGCATTGGCAACTGGTGTGTCAGCAGCAGGTGGTAGGCCAGCTATGGTCGAGTCATCGGGCGAGAGCACAAAAGCTGCCAGAATGCCGCCTCCGATCAGTAATAGAATTAGGATGATGCTAGCAATGAGTAGAATACGGCGGCGCCGTTTGGGATTACGTTTCCCTCCACCGCCATTGTTATCATTATCACCATCGATGGGTGGGAGTGGTGGTCCCCCAATTTGTGGCATTGCACCAGCTCCGACTGGCTGCGTGGTCATATCTGCAACGGCGAGCGTGACCGCTTCATGGAGTTCTGGCTCGTCTATTGGTTCTGGTGAGAATACCTCTACAGGTGCTGGCTTGTTGCCCCATAGGAAGAAGGCGGGCACAATGGCAATCAAGCACAGGATCATAGAGACGAAGAAAACGGAGTCATAGACGGTATGTGCCGATGCGATGACATGTACTGCATAGCCTTTTGCCCACTGTGAGAATTGTGCCGCCGTTGCAGTCAGAGGTAGTGAAGGATACGTCGAAACCAACTGTTTGAAATAGGCTAATGCCCATGACGTGAGTGCGGCAAGCCCAAGCATCATACCAACCATGCGCAAGACGGTCACAATCGAAGAACTCATGCCCACCTGCGTTGGTTTGACAGCATTAATAGCGGTGGTGCCGATAGGCGCAATCACGAGGCCAAAGCCAAAGCCAGCTGTGACGGTACTAATCGTGATCTGGTTCCAGTCAACATGAATGGGCCAGCGACTCATCAAAAAGAAACCTGCGGCAGTGAAGAGCAAACCTAATACACCAGTGACGCGGCACGAGATGCGACTGCATAGCCAACCGCCAAGCAGGGCACCGATGGGAATCATGACGGTTAAGCGCATCAAGGCCAAGCCGCTGTCCAGCACCTGTAGTCCAAGGACAGTATCAACGAAGATGGGAATGTCCACCATAGCGATAATGAGTGCAGCCCCGACAAGCAGGCTGACTAGCGCACTCGCGCTGAAGGGAAAGCGCTTGAACAGCGAGACATCGACCACGGGCCAGCGTCTTTTCCGTTCAAACAGGACAAAGGCGATCAGGAATACAGCGGCCAGTGCCAAGGCAATCGGATTGTTTTGCGGTGCCGAGCCAGTAACCGTCGATGAGCTGAGCGATGTCCCCTCTTGTGCTAGGCCGAGGCTTAAACAGGTCAGTGCCAGACCGAGCAGAATTGCACCTATCCAATCGATACCTTCGCGCAAGCGTTTGCCTTTAGGAATAAAGATGGCGGCGGCAACCATGAGTACGATGACTAGAGGCACATTCAGATAAAAGATATATTGCCAGCCAAGCCCCGGCTGGCGCGTGATGAGTGCTCCATAGAGTGGGCCAACCACGCCACCAGCTTCGGTCACAGCCCCAATGATACCGAGGGCGAGGGCACGGCGTTCCTTACCATAGAAATCGCTCGCAATTGCCATGCCTACTGGTACAACGGCTCCTCCTCCAATAGCTTGGAAGAGACGTGCAGCAATCAGCCAGACCAGCCCAGGAGGAGAGGTGTTGATATGGAATGCGTTCAGGAAACTGATGTCGATAGTGTCGCCCAGGATAGGTGCGATGCCGCATAGTATAGAGCCAATACCAAAGATCGTCAGACAGAGCAGGAAGATGCGACGGCGCCCAAAGATATCTGAGACACGCCCCATCAGCGGCATTGCCACCACATAACCCAACAGATAAGCACTGACAATCCACGAAGCGTGATCGAGTTGTATGATTGGAATATGGAGATCGGTAATGATTTGTGGTAAAGCGGTCACAACAACGGTCTCATCCATTGCTGTGAGAAAGACACCTATACAAGCAATGGTGAGGGCCGCCAATGCGATGCGACTATTACCAGCGTTGACGTTCGCTTTCCCTGGCGTCGTGAGTTTTTTAATAGAAGCTGTAATTTGAGCTTTGGAAAAACGCTGTGTCAAACCGGCGCCAGTGCCAGGGAGTGGCTGCTCTGTTGCGAGCACCTCTACACCATCGCCAAAGCCGCCCGCCTGACCGTCTTGTACGGAAAGATCGGGCAATTCTGGATGGTCTGCCTGTCCAGCCGCATGCGCGGCCTCTGCGAATGCGCGTTTTTTCAAACGTGAGGATGTTTCTTGATCGTCTTCTAACGTGTACATTGTCCCCCCGTAGAGTTGCTATATATATTATACAATTATTATTGGATTTGTGGCGCCGTAATAGTAATTGCTTCGTTATAGTGTGAGATGTTAAAGATACGTGCTGTTTGTGTGCTATCACCAACCGCTGCTTGGCCTGTGACGCTGACTTGATATGGGAGAGAGTCGCCTTTTCCGATACACGCGCTGGTCTGGAGCATAGTACCTGCGGAAACGCCACCACCTGTAAAGAAGGCAAGATTTTTTGCATCGAGTTGTCCAGTGATGCGCCAGCAAGGAACATTGTTCACTACATCAGAGGTAGGCTGGCTGACATTTTGCACTTTCCCAACGAGTGAGATAATCCCTGAGTCAGGATTGGTGAGCGTGCGTGGATCGAGTACACCCTTGATAATACGCCACTGTCCGGTAATGGGATCGGTAATAAATTGGTTATCGCCGACACTGATTAGATTGACCGTGACCGACTGACCAGAGAGGATTACTGTGGCCTGTGCCTTGACCTTATCTGGCATCACAACATCACCATTTGCGTTGCGAATCTGCACCTGATCTTGTGTGATGGCACCGGGATTCTGAACGAGTAAGACTACATGGAAGGAACTGACGGCGCGGAAGTTTTTCTGAAGCGCGGTTAACAACTGTTGCGTAGTGGGCTTAGGTGCATGGGCCGCAGCTGTGTTAACATTCGTTGCGCTGTGTTTCCATGGCAACGAGCAGCCAGTCATCAAAAGTATGCTTGCCAGGAGAAGAGTAAGAAAGGCAAGCGTATGTCGTAGCGAAATGCGTGCTGAATACATGAATGATGTCTCCCGTAGGGGCATCGTATGGAGATGCCCAAATCCATTCTTGACATCGTGTATGATGTCTATTTTGAACAAATCAACGGGAACTGTAAAGTCTTTGGCGCGGCTTGGTACTTTATGGTACAGCATGATCTACTTCATGCACGGTGAGAAAGTGTCGTAGGGGGCCCCATTCATGGCGCCCGTTTTGGCAATGGTCAATTCCGCCGACGTTAACCATTGCCAAAACGGGCGCCATGAATACTTCCTTTCCGAGCACCTAAGGGGACTTCCGGTCATAACTTGACTAGATGGACGAT
>JRHI01000301.1_pt1 | contig 55638 bp, 58 predicted proteins | sample 215371 | NCBI WGS metagenome assembly JRHI01 (sample SAMN02929681, study PRJNA255918) | sediment metagenome | biome: cave system; feature: Ice Cave; material: Sediment; isolation source: sediment from deep within a dark volcanic ice cave with no known source of... ...
TCGCAGGGCAGACAGGGCCACTTGCACACATTGAGGGCTTCTCACTGCGGGCCTATAGCGATCGATACACGGAATTCAATGAGCGGACGCAGCGCACCCCGGGCCGCGTCCACCGCGCGGGCCTCGATTAGCCTGCTTGGGGCAGACCGGATTTAACGAGGATGGTAGACCGTCGAACTGATCTCGCCGCGCCGCCATTGCTCGAGCCTTTGTGAATACCTGGGCGCGATGCGATCGTAGTTTGGCCAGGTGTCCTCCGTCATCGGCACGTCGGCCTTTCGCCAGAAATTGGATTCGCCGAAGATCTGTCTAACATCGAGCAGGGATGATGCCTCGTTAGGCTCCATCAAACGATTCATGTAGGCGTAGCAGAACGGGCCGAGCTCGGGTTTGACATCCCCCTGCCAAAGCAGTCCTCCAAAAGCGGTGGCAAAAAAGGTGCGAGGCGTCATGCGCCGAGCTCGGAGCGCATCGCGAGTCTCCGCATCGAGCCGCCCCTCACGCAGGACTCCTTCCAGCGCGCACCAGGCCGCAAAGAAGCCGTCCTCGACAGTGTGCTCGGGTCTGCTGCCTGGCCGGATTGTCGCATAGTCGCGCTCCTGGGCGACGCCGAGAAGGAGATGCCACGGTCGGCCATCGTCATTCAATTCGATGCTCGCGCTCAGGTCTTCGCGTGGCGGTGGCAATGTGAAGCGAACGGCGCGCAGCACACCTTCGATGCGGCGCTCGAAGCGGGCGCTCAAGGCAGCGTCGTCCATTTGCCAATCGAAACCGGGCGGCAGCGAGCCTCGAAAGCTCGGGTAGATGAATGCGTGCGACACCCAGGTGACCCACAGACGACCCTCCTTGCGAGAGGGCCAATACGCCCGGTTCCTGATCTCCATGCCCGTTCCGATCTCCAGGCCGCGTTTGCGATCAACGATCGTAGGGTTGTTGTTCGGCGTCGCGCTCTTGAACGGCTTCTTGCCGATCGCCGTGGCGAGCCTGGTCGCGGCCGGATCGCCGATGCGTCTGCCGAGTGCGTCGAGAAGCAAGGGGGTCAGGTCATGGTCGGTCATGCGGACTCTCGATTGCGGGACCGTGAAATTGAGTCACCCGAGCACCGGGGTCAACGTCTTGACCAGGTAATCATGCATCCATCTTCCGCTGTCCGGGTTGCGGCTGCTGTGTCTCTGCGCCCGCGGCAACGTTGGTAGGGGCGCCCTTCAATCCGCTGCGAAAAACTCAGCGCTGGAGCCGACGATCAGTGGGTCCGGCTTGCCGACGACGTCCTCGTCCCTGCCGTCGTAGGGGATCGCCGACAGCACCACGCGGATCGCCTCCAGCCGTGCGCGCCGCTGGTCGTTCGCGCGGATCACCGTCCACGGCGCGATCGTCGTGTGCGTGAAGCGGAAGATGTCGTGCTGCGCCTGCGAGTAGTCGTCCCACTTCTTGATCGCAGCGAGGTCGATGTCGGTGATTTTCCACTTCTTGAAGGGATCGTGCCGGCGCTCGTAGAATCGCTTGAGCTGCATCTCGCGCCCGATGACGAGGAAAAGCTTGAAGAAGCGGATGCCGTCGCGCACCAACAGCGCCTCGAAATCGGGTGCATCACGCAGGAACGCGCTCGTTTGCTCCTCGGTGCAAAAGCCCATGACGCGCTCGACGCCGGCGCGGTTGTACCATGAGCGGTCGAACAGCACGATGTCGCCCTCAGTCGGCAAGTGGCAGACGTAGCGCTGGAAATACCACTGGCCGCGCTCGGTGTCGGTCGGTTTCGACAGCGCGATGGAGCGCGCGTGCCGTGGATTGAGGCGGCCGAGGAAGCGGCTAATGCAGCTACCCTTGCCGGAGGCGTCGCGACCCTCGAAGAGAACGACGAGCCGCTCCTCGTGCTTCTGGATGTGGTCCTGCAGCTTGATGAGCTCGAGCTGTAATCCCAGAAGCTGCTTCTCGTAGTCCTTCTTCTTGAGCTTCTCGTCATAGGGATAGCCGCCCGAGCCCAAGGCCTTGTCCTCAATCTCCGCGGGCAGCTTTGGATCGTCGAGGTCGAAGCTGAGGCGTTTGCTCCCTTTGCCGCCCTTGGAGTCGTTCATGGTGTGGTTCCCGTCATTAGGTGTTAGCGTTGCGCAGGGTTGCCTTCGAGCGGCCTTGAGCGCCTGTTTGAAAGGCCGGGCAAAGCCGATTATCTACCACGACTGCCGCCGACCCATGCGGCCCAGAGCAAAGCGCTAAACAAATGGCCATTGGCCCGGATCTGAGCAATCGCTGGACGGTGCGCAAGGACGAGTTCGAAGCCTGGAGCGCGCTGCTCTGGCTCGGCGCCAAACGGCGCGTGGCAGCGCGCTGGATGCCGCTCGCGGCGGCGACTGCCATATTTGCCGTGCTGTTGCTGTTCCATGCGATCGACGCACTAGCAGCGATCGCGAGCGTCGTCGCTCTGTTCGTCGCCGCCGCTTTCTGGCCGCTCGATTCAACCGTGCTGATCGAGGCGCTGGCTGGCACCGGCCGGTCGGCGCGGACGGACGGCGCGCGCGGGCTCGACCGCAAGGGCTGGCGCGCCGTCGTCGATGCGATCCCCACCCCGGCCGTCGCGCTCGACGCTGCCGGCACGGTCGTGCATCACAATCGTCTCGTCGCCGAGCTGTTCCCCAAGATCGAGAACGGTCAGCCGGTAAGCCAGGTTACGCGCAACCCGGACCTCATCGCCGCGGTTGACCGCGCGCTTGCGGCGGAGGAGCGCATCAACGTCGAGCTGATCGAGCGCGTGCCGGTGGAGCGGCGCGTCTCGGCAACGGTGTCGCGCCTTGCGCCGTCGGCGGAGCCCTCCTCGCCCTACCTGCTGGTGACGTTCCGAGATCTGACCGAGCAGGACCGGCTTGCCCAGATGCGCGCCGACTTCATCGCAAACGCGAGCCATGAGCTGCGCACACCGCTCGCGTCCCTGCGCGCCTTCGTCGAGACGCTGCAGGGTCCTGCGCGCGAGGACGTTGCCGCGCGCGAGCGCTTCCTGCGGCTGATGGCGAGCCAGGCCGAGCGCATGACCCGGCTGATCGATGACCTGCTGTCCTTGAGTCGTGTGGAGATGCGCGTGCACTTGCCGCCGCGCGGCATCGTCGAGCTCAACGAGACCGCCGCCTACGTGTGCCAGTCGCTCGAGCCGGTAGCCCAGAATTCTAAGATCGATCTCGCGTTCTTCCGCGACGACGTGCCGGACCGCGTTCGTGGTGACCGCGAGGAGATCGTGCAGGTCTTGCAGAATCTGATCCAGAACGCGATCAAGTACGGCCGTGAGGGCGGACACATAGAAGTGCGCGTGGGGCGCGACGCCCCGCGCGGCTCGGGCAGCGCCCGCGTTTGGGTGAGCGTCGCGGACGATGGCCCCGGCATCGCGCCCGTGCACCTGCCGCGGCTGACTGAGCGCTTCTACCGTGTCAACGTCGCCTCGAGCCGCGAGAAGGGCGGAACCGGACTTGGGCTTGCTATCGTGAAGCATATCCTCAACCGCCATCGCGGCGAGCTGCGCATCGCGTCGAAGCTCGGCGTCGGATCGACGTTCACGGCAAGCTTCGAGGAGCTGGGCGCCGGCGGCTGATGGTCGCCCCGTTCGTTGGCCCCATCATCTGCGGTTGCGTGGCCTCTCGGTGCAGCCCATAGTCCCGCCCATGATGGAAAAAGCTTCAGCGGCCGGGTGGGTGGTTCAATTGACTATCCCCGGAGTTCTGGTTGTGCAGCCCGAGGGGGCCAAATGGCGTCCCGCCGTGACCACAGCCCCAACCTTCCAGTTCTTCAACGTCGCGATCGTGTCGGCTGATAAGGCTATCGAGGCGGCGAGGAAGAAACTTGGCGCCTCCGCGGAAGCCGCTCTGAGCGTCGTTCGGGCGCTATCACCGGCCGAGATCGACCATCTCAAGTTGAAGACGGGCGAGGCCGAGCCCGCCTGACCAAGGCTAAGCTTGCGAAGGCGACGGCTGGTTGTCCGGCACCGACACCCCACTGGTTTGACCGAAATCGCGATTATTCTTAAAATCACATCATAATCAATGCATTAACCTGTCACTAAAGTATAGTTGCAGTGGTCTATTGAGTGTCCGGCCGATGCGAGGCGTCGGCGGGCGGGGGCCAAAGAGGCCGTATTTCCGAGGTCCAGCAGTACAGCACGGGCCCGCGCATTCACCTCCAAGACTGGGAGATTAGTGTGAGCACAAAGTTCATCGCCTATACGGCGGCGGCGGCCGTCGTTGGCACGTTCGCGTTTGCYGGCGAGGCGTCGGCGCGCGACCAGATCCACGTCGCCGGCTCGTCGACGGTGCTGCCGTATGCCAACATCGTCGCTGAGCAGTTCGGCAAGACCTACTCCAACTTCAAGACGCCGATCGTCGAGTCGGGCGGCACCGGCGCCGGCATCAAGCAGTTCTGCCAGGGTCTCGGCGATGCCACGATCGACGTCGCCGACGCTTCGCGCAAGATCAAGAAGGAAGAGATCGAAGAGTGCGCCAAGAACGGCGTGAAGGAGATCGTCGAGGTGCAGTTCGGCTATGACGGCATCGTGTTCGCCGTCGACGCCAAGGCTAGTGACTGGGCGCTCGAGCCCAAGGACGTCTACCTCGCGCTCGCGGCCGAGGTGCCGAAGGACGGCAAGCTCGTCGCCAACTCGGCCAAGACCTGGAAAGAGATCAACGACAAGCTGCCCGACTGGCCGATCGTCGCCTACATCCCCGGCGAGAAGCACGGCACGCGCGAAGTGTTCGAAGAGAAGGTCCTGATCGCGGGCTGCAAGGCCGTCGGCGGCGACAAGCTCAACCTCGCAAAGGCCGAGGGCGCCGACGACAAGGCCAAAGAGAAGGCCGCCGAGAAGCTGTGCGCCAAGGTCCGCAAGGACGGCGCCGCGGTCGACATCGATGGCGACTACACCGAGACGCTCGCCCGCTTGACCTCGAACCCAAAGGCCGTGGGCGTGTTCGGCCTGTCGTTCTACCAGAACAACACGGACAAGCTAAAGGTCGCCACCGTCAGCGGCGTGAAGCCGTCGGTCGAGACCATTTCCGCCGGCAAGTATCCGGTGTCGCGTCCGCTGCAGTTCTACGTGAAGAAGGCGCACATCGGCGTCATCCCGGGCCTGAAGGAGTACGTTGAATTCTTCTCGTCCGACAAGATGATCGGTCCCGAGGGTCCGCTCGCGGAGTATGGCCTCGTCCCGGCTCCTGACGCTGAGCGTCAGAAGCTCCAGGAGGCCGTGAAAGCCGCCAAGACGATGTAACTCGCTTTCGCGCTTCGACAAGCGGCGGTCCGGGCTGCATATTTGGCAGCCCGGACCGTTGCAGTCAGCGCCGAACGTCACACGACTTTCGATTTGCGGCGTGATCGGCTATTGCAAGCCCGATCGCCGAGAAGGGCCACCCGGTGTCAGTAATCGCCATCCTTCTAGCGCTGCTGGCTGCAGGCTTCACCGCTTTCGTGCTTGGCGTCTGGCGCGCGCGCGCGCAGGCCCTCTCCAGCGAGGCGCGCATGCATTCGCGCCCCGGTTATTACGGCACCTACCTCGCCATCTGGAGCATTCTCCCGGCCCTTATCGTCACGCTTGTCTGGGCTGCGGCCGAGCCGGGCGTCATTCGCCACTTGGTCGGCGAGACGCTGCCGCAGAGCGTGCGCAGCCTGTCTCCCGCCGAGCAGTCGCTCACTATCGGCCGCATCTCGTCGGTGGCAAAGGGCCTTCCCACGCTGTCGCGCGAGGACTACGAGGTCATCAAGCGCGTGCGCTTCGGCTTTGCCGCTCCCGACGACGCGCTGCGCATCCTGCAGGACCGCGGCGTGGCGCTGGGCTCGGCGCCCGAGCCATTTGTCATCACCGCGGCCTACGACCAGGTAGAGTATGAGCGTTGGAGTCGGCTCCTCAATACGGCCGCCGTCGCTGGGCTCGTGCTCCTCGGCCTGCTGTTCGGGCTAGCGCGCATCCGCCCGCAGCTGCGCGCGCGCAATATGGTCGAACGAGTGGTGCTCGTCGCGCTCGTGCTGTCATCGACGGTCGCGATCCTGACCACCGTCGGCATTATTCTGTCGATGCTTTTCGAGACCATCCACTTCTTCTCCTTCGTCTCTCCGCTCGACTATTTCCTCGGCACCGTATGGGACCCCCGCTTCTCCGCCGCCGGGAACGCGGGTGGTGGAGGGGGGCAGTTCGGGCTTCTGCCGCTGCTGTGGGGCACTCTCTACATCTCCATCGTCGCGCTTTTAGTAGCGGTGCCCGTCGGGCTCTTCAGCGCGATCTACATGTCGGAGTATGCCAACCGGCACGTGCGCACGGCGGCAAAGCCGCTCTTGGAGATTCTCGCCGGCATCCCAACCATCGTCTACGGCTTGTTCGCGCTCATCACCTTTGGGCCCTTCCTGCGCGACGCCGGCGCCACTATCGGGCTCAACGTCTCGGCTACGAGCGTGCTCACGGCTGGCTTCATCATGGGCGTAATGCTGATCCCGTTCGTCTCCTCGCTGTCGGATGACATCATCAACGCGGTTCCGCAGTCGCTGCGCGAAGGATCCTACGGGCTCGGCGCGACGCAGTCGGAGACCATCCGCCGCGTCGTGCTCCCGGCCGCGCTGCCCGGTATCGTTGGCGCAGTGCTGCTCGCAGCTTCGCGCGCCATCGGCGAGACCATGATCGTCGTGCTCGCCGCCGGCATCGCCGCGAACCTGACGCTCAATCCGCTGGAGCCGGTGACTACGATCACCGTGAAGATCGTGAGCCAGCTCACGGGCGACCTCGAGTTCAACTCGCCGCAAACGTTGGTCGCGTTCGCTCTCGGGTTGACGCTGTTCGTGTTCACGCTGGGCCTCAACATTTACGCGCTCTACATTGTGCGCAAATACAGGGAGCAATACGAATAATGACCGTGGCAACGGCTCCCGCCCCGACCAAGTTCGCGCCTCGCACCGAGGCCGAGGTCAAGCGCGGCATCGCGCGCCGCTACGCCGCCGAGCGCCGTTTTCGGCTCTACGGCATCGCCGCGATCCTGTTCGGGCTTGCGTTCCTGGCGATCCTGTTCACCAGCATCATCTCCAAGGGCTACACCGCGTTCGTGCAGTCCTCGTTCAAGCTCAACGTAATGCTCGATCGCGCGGTGATCGATCCGTCCGGCACACACGATCAGAACGCGCTGCAAGCCGCCGACTATACGCTGCTGGCCCGGCGCGCGCTCGCGACCGCGCTCGGCGTTTACCCGGCGAACAAACCCCAAATGAAGGAAGTCGCGGGCCTTCTCTCCAAGGACGTCGACGTCGAAATCCGCAAGGTCGTGCAGGCCGATCCCCTCCTCATCGGAAAGACGGTGCCGATCTGGGTGCTCGCGAGCGGCCGTGTCGACTCGCTGCTCAAAGGCCAGCTCGACCGCAAGCTGCCGCCCGAGACGCGCAAGCTCTCCGACCAGCAGGTCGAATGGATCGACAAGGCGACCGCGGCCGGCGTGTTGGAGAAAAAGTTCAACACCGGCCTCTTCACCAACGGCGCCTCCAGCAACCCGGAGACCGCCGGCATCGGCGCCGCCCTCATCGGCTCCCTCTTCATGATGATCACGGTGTTGGTGCTGGCGGTGCCGCTCGGCGTCGCTGCCGCCGTGTACCTTCAGGAATTCGCGCGCAAAAATTTCTGGACCGACCTCATCGAGGTCAACATCAATAACCTGGCCGCCGTGCCGTCGATCGTGTTCGGCTTGCTCGGCCTCGCGATCTTCATCAACTTTGCCGGGCTGCCGCGCTCGGCTTCGATCGTCGGCGGCCTCGTGCTGGCGCTGATGACGCTGCCGACCATCATCATCGCGACGCGCGCAGCGATCGGTGCGGTGCCGCCCTCGATCCGGGAAGCCGCGCTCGGCGTCGGCGCCTCCAAGATGCAGGCGATCACCCACCACGTGGTCCCGCTGGCGCTGCCGGGCATCCTGACCGGAACGATCATCGGCCTTGCCAAGGCGCTGGGCGAGACCGCACCGTTGCTCATGATCGGCATGGTGGCGTTTGTCGTAGAGGCCCCCAAAACCCCGCTCGATCCGTCGACGGCGCTGCCGGTGCAGATCTACATGTGGGCAACCTCGGCCGAGCGCGGTTTCGTCGAGCGCACCTCGGGCGCCACCATGGTTCTCCTGGCGGTGCTCATCTGCATGAATCTTGTCGCCGTCATCCTGCGCCGCCGTTACGAGCGGCGCTGGTAAGTCTGTCTGGTCCCAGGAGCTATCGATGCTCAAGATGCCGACCCTAGATGTGAATGAGACGCCGGCCCAGGCGGCGGCGACCGAGACCAAGGTCTTCGCCCAGGACGTCAACGTCTACTATGGCGACAAGCACGCGCTGAAGAACGTCTCCGTCAACGTGCCCGACCGCGCGGTCATGGCCTTCATCGGGCCGTCGGGCTGCGGCAAGAGCACGTTCCTACGCTGCATCAACCGCATGAACGATACGGTGGCGACTGCGCGTGTCACCGGCAAGATCATCATCGACGAACAGGACATCTACGACCCCTCCCTCGACGTGGTGCAGCTCCGCGCCCGCGTCGGCATGGTGTTCCAGAAGCCGAACCCGTTTCCCAAGTCGATCTACGAGAACGTCGCCTATGGGCCGCGCATCCACGGCATCTGCCGCTCCAAGGAGGACCTCGACGAGATTGTGCAGGCGAGCCTCGTGAAGGCCGGCCTGTGGAACGAGGTCAAAGACCGCCTGCTGGACCCCGGCACCGGGCTTTCGGGCGGCCAGCAGCAGCGGCTCTGCATCGCGCGCGCGATCGCGGTGAACCCCGAGGTGATCCTCATGGACGAGCCGTGCTCCGCGCTCGACCCCATCGCTACCGCCAGGATCGAGGAGCTGATCGATGAGCTGCGGCAGAACTTCTGCATTATCATCGTGACTCACTCGATGCAGCAGGCGGCGCGCGTGTCGCAGCGCACGGCATTTTTCCATCTCGGCAACCTTGTAGAGGAAGGCGCCACTGCCGAGATCTTCACCAACCCCAAGGAAAAGCGCACGCAGGACTACATCACGGGGCGCTTCGGCTGATGCTGCGCATATTCGCAAAGTCGCCGGCGGCAAAGTCTCCAGAGACCACCCCGCCCGTCGCAAAGCCGACACGCCCGCAAGGAGGGCCCATGACCGAGCACACCGTAAAATCCTACGAGGAAGAGCTGGCGCTGCTCGACAAGAAGATCGCGCAGATGGGCGGCCTTGCCGAGCAGCTGCTCGGCAAGTCGCTGGAGGCGCTGGAGCGCCGCGATCCCAAGGTGGCTGAGGAAGTGGTCGCCGCCGACCGTTCGATCGATACGCTCGAGCGTGAGATTGAGGAGCAGGTCATCTCCATGGTCGCGCGCCGCCAGCCGATGGCGGACGACCTGCGCCACATCATGGGCGCGCTGCGCATCACCACGGACCTGGAGCGCATCGGCGATCTCGCCAAGAACATAGCTAAGCGCGCGCTCGCTATCGCGGACGAGTCGCACCCCAAGCCACTGATGTCGGGCATCCGCCACATGGTGGAGCTGGCGCTACATCAGTTGAAGGAGGTGCTCGACGCCTACGCCGAGCGCGACGCCGACAAGGCGCTGGCGGTTTGGCGCAACGACGCCGAGATCGACGCGATGTACAACTCGCTGTTCCGCGAGCTGCTGACCTACATGATGGAGGATCCGCGCAACATCGGCATTTCCACGCATCTCCTGTTCGGCGCCAAGAACATCGAGCGCGTCGGCGATCACACGACCAACATCGCCGAGACGGTGCATTTCCTCGTGCGCGGCTTCAACATCACGGACGATCGTCCCAAGGACGATCAGACGAGCTCCACGCTCATCTCGGGCACCTGATGGCTGAAGGTGGGGCGATCTCGATGTCCGCGAAGGTCCTGATCGTCGAGGACGAGGCGCCTCTCGCTGAGATGCTGCGCTACAACCTCGAGGCAGAGGGCTTCCGCGTCATGCACGCGGAGACCGGCGAGGAGGCGCTCATCCTCTTGCAGGAGGAGCATCCCGACCTCGTCGTGCTCGATTGGATGCTGCCAGGAGTGTCGGGCATCGAGCTGTGCCGGCGCCTGCGCTCCAAGTCGGATTCCCGCAATGTGCCGATCATCATGCTGACGGCGCGCGGCGAGGAGACCGACCGCATCCGCGGGCTCTCGACCGGCGCCGACGACTACGTCGTGAAGCCGTTCTCGCTGCCGGAGCTGATGGCGCGCGTGAAGGCGATCCTGCGCCGCACCGCGCCCGACCGCATGGCCGAGGTCTTGAAGATCGGCGACATCGAGCTCGACCGTGCCGCCCATAAAGTGACGCGCGGCCTGCGCCAGGTGCGCCTCGGGCCAACCGAGTTCCGCCTGCTCGAGTTCCTCCTGGAGAGCTCGGGCCGTGTGCTGTCGCGCGCGCAGCTCCTCGATGGCGTTTGGGGCCGCGATGCCTTCGTCGACGAGCGCACTGTTGACGTGCACATCGGGCGGCTGCGCAAGGCGCTCATCCGCGGCAACGAGCGCGACCCCATCCGCACCGTGCGCTCAGCCGGCTACGTGTTCGGCGATCGCACCGAAGCCTGATCCTCGGATTGAGCGGAGTTGGAGTTAAGCGGGAGCCGGCTCAGACCGGCTCCTTGCGCCCCGCCGCCACGTCTATGACCATCGGCTCGACGAACTCGCGCTCGCGGCGTCTTGTCTGCGGCGGCTGGAAGGCCCGTCGCGCATGGAACTCGCAATAGGGCAGGCCCGGGACCTTGTTCTTGCCGCAGAAGTGGAAGTCCGCGGCTTGCGGATCACCGATCGGCCAGCGGCAGCTGCACTCAGTCAGCGTCTGGATGTACTTGCGCTCGTTCATCGGAATGACGAGCTCCTCCACCGGCGGGACGAAGGCATCGACCTCCTGATAGAGCGCGCGAAAGGCGGGGTTGCCCAAGGGCGAGAAGCGCGTCTTCGCCATGCGTTTTGCCGCCATGCGGGGCCGCGGGCGATGGCTCTTCATGCGCGAGGTGGTGGCGCGCCCCGAGAGGCCGAGCCTGTGCACCTTGCCGATGACGGCGTTGCGGGTGACGCTGCCGAGCCGCCCCGCGATCTGGCTAGCACTCAACCCTTCGGCCCAGAGCTTCTTCAACAGCTCCACGCGCTCATCCGTCCAAGCCATTAGATCGCTCCCTGAACATTCAGGGGCGGGCGCCCTGCGGCACTCACCCATTGACGTTCGGCACGGACGACGAGGCGCGCGAAGGCCTAAGCGCAAAGACGCTGTGACCACCGCGACGAGCCACGGGCCCGACCGGATTTGACGCTTACTGGGATGACGCTTGGACTATCGACGTGCCCCACGCGGCGAGCGGCACACGCTTCGCCTGGACACGCATCGGGCCAATCGTGAAGCTTCGCGGCGACGGCCGACGAGGTCTCAGGCTCCGATGGGTGCAACCTACAACAAGGGGAATTCGACCTTCAAGATCAGCGATTGGAAGATGGGTCCGCGGCCACGGGAAGGTGGCATATTCGCCACATGCAACTCTGCACCAGTGGCTCTAAGTTGCTGCAGCGCCTGGAGGAACCGAGTGCTCCACAGGCCGCGCTCCGCCGGCGATCAAGCCAAAACTGCGTGTGCGGTTTCGTTGACAGGCTAAAGGCGCGCGCGTATCTACAATCGCTCAAGGGCCGCCGCGGAAGGCGGCTTTTTTGATTTTCTAGCGAATGATCGCTGCAATGGGACGGGCCCCAATGTCCGCATCCGTGGCGGCCTCGGACCATAAAACCAAGGCCGCTGCTCATACAACCGGGCCGTCACCCGCGGTGATGGCGACCTACGCACGCCAGGATCTCGTCTTCGAGAGCGGGGAAGGTAGCTGGCTGATCGCCACGAATGGCGACCGCTACCTCGACTTTGCCTCGGGCGTCGCGGTGAATGTGCTCGGCCACGCCCACCCCAAGCTCATTGCGGCCCTCTCCGCCCAGGCCGAGAAGATTTGGCACACGTCCAACCTGTATCGGGTCGCGGGCCAGGAGAAGCTCGCCGAGCGACTGGCGGCGGTGACGTTCGCCGAGCGGGTGTTCTTTTGCAATTCCGGCGCCGAAGCTTGCGAGGCGGCGATCAAGACGGCGCGGCGCTACCATTATGTCAGTGGCCGGCCCGAGCGCTGGCGCATCATCACCTTCGAAGGCGCCTTCCACGGCCGCACGCTCGCGACTATTTCCGCCGGTGGCAACGAGAAATACCTTGAGGGCTTTGGGCCTCCGGTCGAAGGCTTCGACCACGTGCCGTTCGCCGATCTTGCCGCCGTCGAGCAGGCGATCGGGCCGGAGACGGCCGCGATCATGATCGAGCCGGTGCAAGGCGAGGGCGGCGTCAACGTCGCGCCGCTCGAGTACATGCGGGCGTTGCGCGAGCTGTGCGACCGCCACGGTCTTCTGCTCGTCCTCGACGAGGTGCAATCCGGCATGGGCCGCACGGGGGCGCTGTTCGCCCACGAGTGGGCCGACATTACGCCTGACATCATGGCGATCGCCAAGGGTATCGGCGGCGGCTTTCCGCTTGGCGCGCTACTGGCGAACAGCGAGGCCGCAAAGGGCATGACGGCCGGAACGCACGGATCGACCTTCGGCGGCAATCCGCTCGCGACCGCAGTCGGCAACGCCGTGCTCGACGCGGTGCTCGAGCCGGGCTTCCTCGATGACGTGCGCAAAAGGGCGCTGCGGCTGAAGCAGGCGCTTGCTGCCGTGCAGGACGAGCACCCGGGTCTCGTCGAGGACGTGCGCGGTACAGGGCTCTTGATGGGCATCAAGGTCAAGACGGCACCGGCCGACGTCGTGAAGGCGGCGATTGCCGAGAAGCTGCTGTTGGCCGGAGCCGGTGGCAACGTCGTGCGCCTTTTGCCCCCGCTCAATGCTACGGACGAGGAGATTGCGGAGGCTGCCGGCCGGCTTTCGCGCGCGCTATCCCGCCTGGAAGGTAGAAGCTCGTGAGAAATGTCCCCGGGCTCGCCGGGCGGAGCGTCATGGCAACGAAAAGCAAGCCCGCGCCCGCGTCGAGGCATTTCCTCGATCTCGACGGGCTCGACGTGAAGACTCTGCGGCGCATCATCGACATGGCGCACGCGATGAAGCGCGCCGGCAAACGCGTGCCGGCGAAGATGCGCCCGCGTGGCATCGAGGACGCGCTGCTCGTCACCATCTTCGAGAAGCCGTCGACGCGTACGCGCATCTCCTTCGATGTCGCCATGCGCCAGCTCGGCGGGCAGACGATCTCGCTCAACAACACGGATTTGCAGCTCGGGCGCGGGGAATCGATCGCGGATACAGCGCGCGTGCTCTCGCGTTACGTCGATGCCATCATGATCCGCGCCAACGAGCACGCGACCCTGCTCGAGCTCGCGCGCTGCGCCACGATCCCCGTCATCAACGGTCTGACGGACAAGAGCCACCCGTGCCAGGTCATGGCCGACATCATGACCTTCGAGGAGCACAAGGGACCCATCAAGGGCCACACCATTGCCTGGGTCGGCGATGGCAACAACGTCGCCGCCTCGTGGATGCACGCGGCCGTGCGCTTCGGCTTCGAGCTCCGGATCGCCTGCCCCGACGCGCTGCGCCCCGAGCAGCCGGTGATCGACTGGGTGAAGCGTGAAAAGGGCGCGGTGACGATCGGCAGCGATGCCGCGCAAGCCGTGCGCGGCGCCGACTGCGTCGTCACCGACACCTGGGTGTCGATGGGCCAGACGGACGCCGCGCGCCGCAAGAAGATGCTCGAGTCCTTCGGCGTCGACGGCAAGCTCATGCGGCAAGCCGCGCCCGGCGCCATCTTCATGCACTGCCTGCCCGCCTATCGCGGGCGCGAGGTGACGGCCGACGTCATCGACGGGCCGCAGTCCGTCGTTTTCGACGAGGCCGAGAACCGCCTGCACGTGCAGAAGGCGATTCTCGCCTGGTGCCTAGGAGCCCAGTAGATGAGCGAAGCTGCCACGGCGCCGCAGATCGGAGACGATCTCGGCGACGACATCGTTCTGCCTTTCCGGACCGAGCGATCGGGCGTCATCGGCCGTCTCGTGCGGCTCGGGCCGGCGATCGATACAATCCTGTCGCGCCACGACATGCCGGTGCCGGTAGCGCAGGCGCTGGGCGAGGCGGTGGCGCTGACGACGATGCTCGGTGCAGCGCTGAAATTCGCCGGCAAGCTGATCGTGCAGACCAAGACCGATGGCGTGCTCGATTTCCTCGTCGTCAATTTCGAGGCTGGCGGCCGCGTGCGCGGCTATGCGCGCCATAGCAAGAGGCGCTTTGCCGAGGTCTTTGGCGCCGGCGCCGCGGTCGATCAAGGAAAGCTGATCGGCACCGGTCACCTCGCCATCACCATCGACCAGGGCGGCGAGATGGATCGCTACCAGGGCATCGTCGCGCTCGACGGCGATAGCCTGGTGGACGCGGCCCTCACCTATTTCCGCCAATCGGAGCAGTTGCCGACGTTCCTGCGCCTGGCGGTTGCGCGCCACTACATGGCGGGCGAAGGCGGCCGGAGCGGCACGTGGCGATGGCGCGCGGGGGGGCTGATGATCCAGAGCCTCGCCACCGCCGGTGGTGGCAATCCGCAGGCGCAGCGCCCGGAGGGCTCGGATGATGCGGAGCTGGAGGAGGAGCCCGCCGAGGACTGGCAGCGGGCCAAGATCCTTGCCGCTACCGTCGAGGACCACGAGCTGCTTGACCCGACGCTGTCTCCGCAGAGGCTTCTTTATCGGCTGTTCCACGAGGAGGGCGTGCGCGCCCTGCCGCCGTCACCGATCGAGGCCTACTGCCAGTGCTCGCGCGAGAAGGTTGAGGCTTTCCTGCGCTCGTTCGGGGCGGAGGGGCTCGCCGATATGCACGAGCCGGACGGCGGCATCAGCGTGACATGCGAGTTCTGCGCGACGAAGTACCGCTTCGAACCGGGCGAGATCACCTGATCGGCACTACGTCCCGCTGATCGACTTCAAGAACGCGATGATGTCCTTGCGCTGCGCCTCGTCCGAGATGCTGGTGAACGGTTTCATCTTGTTGCCGCCCACAACCTCGTCGGGGTTGGCGATGAACTTGTTGAGTGTCGCCTCATCCCACGTGACGCCAGAATTCTGCATCGACGGGGAATACGCATAGCCGGGCAGCGTTCCCGCCTTGCGGCCGACGACGCCGGCGAGGCTCGGCCCCAGGCGATTGTCGCCTTCCTTCATGGAGTGGCACGTGCGGCAGGCATTGTTGAACGCCATTTGCGGATCAGCGGCCTGGGCGCCACGCGTTGCGGTTATCGCGGCGATGAATGCCAGCGCTGGAATAATGAACTGAGCGAATGCGATGTGGGTCATAGCGCCTGCCCTGTCGTTGTAGATTTTCTACCGGGAGAAAACTCCCCGTATAGGGCGCCAGTTCCGTATGCGGAATTCCCCTGCAAACACAGGACGCTAGTGGACCGGTGCACCGCGCTCGGCCCAGGCACCAAGGCGGTCGAGAAAGGCCATGCACTTGTCGAGCTGGTCCTTGGCGATGAACTCATCGGCCGCATGCGCCTGCGCGATGTCGCCGGGCCCGATGACGACCGAGGGCGAGCCTGCTTCCTGGAACAGACCGGCCTCGGTCGCGTAGGAGACCGCGTGCGTCTCGTTGTGGCCGGCAAGGCGGAGCGCGAGCGCGACCGCCTCGGAGTTTGTCCCTGCAGCGAACGGCGGTACCTGGTTGGCGACGGAAATGTCGATCCCCGACTCCGGCGCCACGCGCCGCATCTCGGGCACGCACTCGCGGTCGGCGTACGCGCGGATGCGCCGGTCGATGGCGTCTACGTCGACGCCGGGCAATGCGCGAACGTCGAAGTCGAAGCGGCAATACACCGGCACGATGTTCGTCGCGGTGCCGCCGTCGATGCGTGTCACCTGCAGCGTCGCGTAGGGCGGATCGAAGCGCTCGGCGCGCGGGGACGTCTTGAGCTCGCGCTCGATGCGGGCAAGCTCCTGCAAGAGCTTTCCGGCGATGCTGATGGCATTGACGCCGAGGGGCGCCATGCTCGAATGCGCGGCGCGGCCCTTGATCTCGACGTGCCAGCGCACCGGACCCTTGTGCGCGTCGACGACGCTCATCGACGTCGGCTCGCCGACGATCACCATGCGCGGCGTCACGAAACGGCGGCCAATTTCGGCTATGAGCGGGCGCACGCCGATGCAGCCCACCTCCTCGTCGTAGGAGAAGACGATGCTGATCGGCACCGCGAGCTTTCGCTTCAGGAAGTCGGGCACGGCAGCGAGAACGCAGGCGAGGAATCCCTTCATGTCGGCTGAGCCGCGCCCGTAGAAGCGGTGATCGCGCTCGGTCAGCACGAACGGGTCGCTCGACCACGTCTGCCCTTCGACGGGCACGACGTCGGTATGGCCCGAGAGCGCGACGCCGGGCACCCCTGTAGGGCCGATCGAAGCGTAGAGGCTCGCCTTGGCGGCGTCGGCGCTCGGCACGAGGTGGCTCTCGACGCCATGCTGGGCGAGGTAGTCCTCGACGAAGGCGATGAGCGCGAGGTTCGATTTGTGGCTCGTCGTGTCGAAGTGCACGAGCCGCGACAGCAGCTCGGCCGCGGAGTAGCTGGGGCCGTTCATGCGCTGAGCTGAGCGGCTGCTCCGCCGCTGCGGGTGATGCGTCGCACAGCCACTAGTTCACGCTCCGCTTGGCGAAGGGACTGTCGAGCGAGAAGGCGGGGATCGCCACGTCGAACATCAGGCCGTTGGCGTCGACCATCTGGTAGCTGCCGACCATGATCCCTGAGGGGGTCCGCAGCGGGCAGCCCGAGGTGTAGCTGAACGACTTGCCGGGGTGGATGGTCGGCGTCTCGCCGACAACGCCCGGCCCGCGCACCTCCTCCGTCTGGCCATGGCCATCGGTGATGCGCCATACGCGCGAGCGAAGTTGCACGATCTCCTCGCCCTCGTTGGCGATGTCGACCGTATAGGCCCAGAAGAATTCGCTCTCCTCCGGCGTCGACTGCTCCTCGAGATAATGCGGGGTGACGCGAATGCGGATGCCGCGGGTCACAGTTTCGTACATGCTGGTAAGGTCCTGCGGGATCACATCTTAACACGAACCGACTCTAAGCCGTCCCCAGCCGGGGTCAATCGCGCACGGCCGCGCAGCCCTACCCTTTTTGTGCGACCTTGAGCGCCCCCTCGATGTCTCGGGCGAGGTCCTCGAAGGCTTCGAGGCCCACGGAAAGCCGAAGCATGCCGTCGGTGATGCCGAGCTCGGCGCGTGCCTGCGGCCCGATGCGGTGGTGGGTCGTAGTGGCCGGGTGAGTGATGAGACTTTTGGCATCGCCCAGATTGTTGGAGATGCGGATGAGCCGTAGGGCGTTTTGGAAGCGGAAGGCGCCGGTTTTGCCGCCCTCGACTTCGAAAGCGAGCATCTGCCCGCCGCCCGTCATCTGCCGGCGGGCGATGTCGGCCTGTAGATGGTCGGGGCGCCCGCAGTAGAGCACGCGGCCGATGCCTGGTCGTCCGGAGAGGTGGTCGGCGATGCGCGCGGCGGTCGCCGTTTGCGCCTTGACCCGCACCGGCATGGTCTCGAGGCCTTTCAGCATTACCCACGCGTTGAACGGGCTCAGAGTCGGCCCGGTCTGGCGCAGGAACTCCTGCAGGTGGTTCGTCACGAAATCCTTGCTGCCGAGCACGGCGCCGCCGAGACAGCGGCCCTGGCCGTCGATGTGCTTTGTCGCCGAATAGACGACGATGTCGGCACCATGCTGCAGCGGCCGCTGCAGCATTGGAGTAGCGAACACGTTGTCGACGACGACGAGCGCGCCGGCTTCATGCGCGATCTTCGAGACGACCGCGATGTCGACGAGCTCAAGCGTCGGGTTGGACGGCGTCTCGAAGAAGACCATCTTTGTGTTGGGGCGCATCGCCCTGCGCCAGGCGTCGAGGTCGGTGCCGTCGACGAGCGTGGCCGCGATGCCAAATCGCGGGCACAGCGTCTCGACGATGTAGCGGCAGGCGCCGAACAATGCGCGAGCAGAGACGATGTGGTCGCCGGCCTTGAGGTAGGAGAGCAGCGCAGCATTGACGGCGGCCATGCCGGTCGCGGTCGCACGCGCGTCCTCCGCGCCCTCGAGCAGGCGGATGCGCTCCTCGAACATGGCGACCGTGGGATTGCCGAAGCGGCTGTACTGGAAGCCCGGGTCCTCGTTCTTGAAACGGGCCTCTGCCTGCTCGGCGCTCGTATAGACGAAGCCCTGCGTGAGGAAGAGCGCTTCGGAGGTCTCGCCAAACTGCGAGCGCAGCGTGCCGCCGTGCACGAGCTGGGTTTCAGGCGCCCATTTCGGGTCTGCCGGTCTATCGTCGTTGCCTGCCATGCGCTTCCTCGATGCGGGCTCCTCGCCCAGCAAAAAACCCGGCTCGCCGAACGCCGCATTGAAAAGCCGGCGCCAACGAAATCCGGGGGTGCGCACGGCCCTTTTAGCGACTTATTTAACGTGGCTGCAAGCCGGCCGGCCAAATGACCACGGGGTGTTGCGGGGATTACTCCCGCGCGGCGCTTGGCGTCAAGGCCCGCTTGCTCTAGAGCGGCAAAAGTGAACTTTGAATTCGCGATACAGCGATAGACCGCGGCGATGGCGATGGCTCGAGTGACCCCTGCAAGATCGGGATTGAAGCGGACCGCCTCAGGCATCCTGCCGTCGCAGGCGATCGAAGCGCTGATCGACGCCGGCGAGGTCAAGATCTCCGAGCCGCTGCTGGAAAAACAGTTGCAGCCGGCCAGCCTCGACCTGCGCCTCGGCACCATCGCCTATCGCGTGCGCGCAAGCTTTCTGCCGGGGCGCGGCGAGAAGGTGATGGCCAAGCTCGACGACCTGCAGTTGCACGCAATCAGCCTCTCCCAGGGCGCGGTGTTGGAGACCGGCTGCGTCTACGTCGCCCCGCTGCTCGAAAGCCTCGCGCTACTCGACGATCTCTCGGCCGCGACCAATCCGAAAAGCTCTACCGGCCGCCTCGACGTGTTCACCCGCGTGATTGCGGACGGTGTCTCCGGCTTCGACCAGGTCCCGGCCGGCTATGCAGGCCAGCTCTTCGCCGAGATCTGCCCGCAGACATTTCCCGTCGTCGTGCGCAAGGGTTCGCGGTTGTCGCAGATACGCTTCCGCGCGGGCGGGAGCACGGATGCCGAGCCCGTTGACGATATCCCGCTATCCGTCGATCTCGTCGGCGACAAGCACGGCCTCGTTGGCTATCGCGCCAAGCGCCACACCGGCCTCGTCGACGTGGACCTGGTGGGCGGCTGCCCGGTGCTCGACTACTGGGAGCCGATTCACGTGCGCGAGAAGAAGCGGCTCATCCTCGACCCAGATCAGTTCTACATCCTCGCCTCCAAGGAGGCGGTGCGCGTGCCGCCGACGCAAGCCGCCGAGATGGTGCCGTTCAACCCGCTCGTCGGCGAGTTCCGCGTACACTACGCCGGCTTCTTCGATCCGGGCTTTGGCCATGCGGCGGCGGGCGGCGAAGGGGCGAAGGCCGTGCTCGAGGTGCGCTCGCACAAGGTGCCGTTCATCCTGGAGGACGGGCAGACCATCGGGCGGCTCATCTATGAGCGGCTGACGGAGACGCCGAAGCTCGTCTACGGCCGCGATCTGTCCTCCCACTACCAGGCGCAGGGCCTGAAGCTGTCCAAGCACTTCAAGTAGTAGCGCGCCTCCCACCAGCTTCGTTAACGGTCGCTGGCTACCGTAATCCAGGGCCTAACGCCTGGGGACGTTCATGGATTCTTTATGGAGAATTGACCTCCTGCTCGCAGCAGGCGTCGTGCTCGCTACCGCGGCCACCGATGCCGTCTACGTGATGTTCACTTCCTCCGTTATCGCGCGCCGGCGCGTTGCGGCAGCGTCGTGGAGCAGCATCTGGTACCTGCTCTCCTCGTTTGCGGTGATCAGCTACACCAACAACTGGGTGTACGTGATCTTCGCGGCGATCGGATCGTGGCTCGGCGCCTATGCCTCGATGACTTACCTGCATGGGCCCCCGAGCCATCCCCCGGCCCCGCTCAAGCCATCGCCGGATGCAGTCGAGTGAGCGGAGTCGGCTCAGGGCTGCGGCTCAGCAATTTGCCGACGAATAACAGCCATTCTTTTTTACCAAGTTTCCCAGAAGGGCCAGCCGGTTAAAGAGCTGGCAAGCAACACGGGTGAAGGCTGGGCTATCCGATCTCGTTTGGAGGCCGCAGCCGTGCGCACCCACCCGAAGCAATGGCAATCAGGCGTCGCGCTCGCCAGCCTGTTGGCGGTACCGCTCGCCGTTGGCAACGCCACTGGTGCACTGAGCATGGCCGAGATCCCCCAGGACGCCATTGTAGGTTCCTGGGTCGGCCAGGCGGCACAACCAAACCAGGATCCCTTCGAGGTGCGCTTGACATTCGTATCGCCCAACGGTGGCGTGAGCCGGTATCCCGGCGATCCCGTCTGCGGTGGCGTTCTCCGCGGCGATCGCAACGGGGACCACTACGAGTACCAGGAGACAATCACCTACGGTGGCACCGGGGAGCTCGATAACGGCTGCCTCGACGGCAACATCAGCCTGACCGTCAAGGGGGATACACTGAAGTTTGATTGGACCGCGACGGCCAACGGACAGGACTTCTCATCTTCAGGCGAGCTGCACCGTCAGGGCGGTGCAAGGAAGCGCTGACGCTTCGCTCAGCCGCGCCCCGAAAGAGCGCGGCCGCAAGCTTCACTGAGCCTGTTGCTGGTCTTGGCCCTGCGCCTTCGCGTATTTGGCCTTGAGGCAAGGCGCCAGCGCGTCCGAAGAGCCATTCAGCGAGAACGTCTCGTCGAGCGCGATCGGCGATTCCTGGAAGCTCACGAAGCCACCCACAGTGAGCTTGCCGAGCAGCTCTTTGAGCCAGCCGCGCGTGTCGTCGGATTCCTCGTGCTTGATGCCGGCGAGCAGGTCGTCGCCCGAGGTTTGCAATTCGAAGCTCAGCGGCTCGGTGTTGCTGTCGATTGTCATCTGCACGCTGTGCGTTCCCGTCCAGCGGTCGCGCTTCCCCTTGACGTCGTCGAGCTCGAAGATGCCATTGCCGGAGTTATCACCGCTAACGACGCAGGTGACGACGAGCGCGGCTCTACTCTCGTTGGTCACTTTCGCCGTCCAGACACCTTCCGCCGTCTGCCCCGAATGCCAGACGCCGGGCGCGGAGGCCTGCCGGCATTCCTCTTGCGCGTTGGCGCGCACGCGGTCGACGAGCGTTTGCCGCTTCTTCAGGATTTCGGGGCGAAGGGACTTCTGCAGCTGCGGTGCGCACGAGTTCTCGAAGTCGCAGGCTTGGCTGTTGGCACAGTTGATGAAGTCGGTGTAGGCGTCGGCTTCCTTCTGCTGAGTGCATAGCGACCCGGAGGCGGCCGTGCGCAGGTCGACGTCGGCCTGGCGCGAGGTCGCGAGTTCGGGGGCGACGCGCTTCAGGTAGCGAGTCTTACAGATGTTGCTGTCGCACGGGCGCGCGTTGACGCAGGCGGTGAAGCGGTCGAAGAGGACGGCTTCCGTCTCCTTGTCCTTTGCCGGCACGATATCGTGCACGTCCGAACCGGAGATGCAGGGCTTATCTGCCACCCGAGCCTGGATGAGATTTTCCTCCAGCATCGGCAGCAGCTCGCGGATGTCGACCGAGTAGAAGATGCCCTGCGCGAACTCGTTATTCTCGTTGGGCACGACGCGCAGCGTGTTGATGCCGATCACGCGGCCGCATTCATCGAACAGCGGGCCACCGCTGTTGCCCGGATTGATGGTCGCGGTGTGCTGGATGACGCGGTCATCGCCCATGTCTTTCACGTTCGACAAGACGCGGGCGACCGTGCCGACGCTGTAGGAGGGCTCCAGCAGGACGCCGGGCGCGGGGTTGCCGGCGATATCGTCGGCAGCGCCCGGATATCCGATCGCGGTTACCTTCTCGGGCGGGTTCGTGCTGTAGTTGGCGAGCACCACCGGCTCGCCGAAGATGTCGGTGTCCGTTTCGATGATGGCGATGTCCTTGGCGGGGTCGGCGGCGATCAGGTGCGCCGGCACGAGCGTCGGCTTGCCGGCGGCCAGGAACGCCACGTTGATCGTCTTGGCATCGCCGACGACGTGGCTGTTGGTTGCGATGGCGCGACGGTTGTTGATGATGAACCCGGTCCCCGTCGTCATCCCCTTGTCAGTCTCGACGATGATGCGCACCACGCTTTCGCGCATCTCGTCTCCATCGGGAAGCGGATCGGCGAGCGCTGCAGAGGCGCTGCCAAGGACAAGCATCACAGCCGGCGCCGCCAGCCAAGTGAGACAATTCCCGTAGCTTGCATTCGACATCCCAAAACCCGCACAGATTTTTCAGCCCTGCGCACTGGTCTGGGGCCGCAATGATTACGACGCGCCTACTGCGGTGTGTCGCAATCAATGGACTTCCCGGCTGCGGCCCAACAGGGTTAGGGTGCGGTTACGGCCTCGGCGCCCAGGCATCACCATTGGCAGGTATATTCGGCCGGCCGGTGGGGCGGTTGCGTCGCGGTCAGCGGCCTTGAGTCGGCGGCACAAATGCGGATATTATCCAGAACGATCCGCTTCGTCGTCGTATGACCGGCGCCAAGCGTCTTTCGCCTGCCCCATTCGTCGCGCTATGGTTGTGCGCACCACCGGAGGAAGCATGCGGTTCTTCAGGCGCCGCTCCAGCCTCGGTTTCCTCGCGCTGCTCGCCGTCGCGATGCAGGCCGTGCTGGCATTTGCCGAGACGCACGCGCACGTGCATTCCCAGGCGGTCGTAGGCAATCTTGCGACGCGCGCGATCACGTACGGCGCCTGCGCCCCGCGCGCCCAGCACCCTTGCGCTCCTTCAACTCCACACGATGACCGCGGCAACTGTCCTGTCTGCGGGGCGGTCAACCTTGCGACGGCTGCGATCCTCAATCAGCCGCCCGTCGTCCTGACACCGCCCGCGCGCTTCCCGGCGCCGGCGCCGGATCGCGTTATCCACGCTGTCGGCGGCGATGACAGCGTTCACTTCCAGGCACGTGCGCCACCCGCTCTCCTGATGAGCTGACGGCCTCGCAGGGCGCGCATCGATTGCGCCCCCGTGGTGAGCCAAGGCTTTCATTCCTTCCAAATCCGCAAATGCTCGAGCAGGGCCGGCCCTCGGCCGCGCGCCTCGCGCTCGCCACCGACCAGGAGAACGAAATGCAGATCCACAGACTGGCGGCTTTCGCTGCGCTCACCATCGCCGCCGCGGCGCCTACGATTGCCCGCGCCGCCGATGAGCACCGGGAGCTTGGCCCCCACGTGCACGGCCACGGCAATCTCAACATCGCGGTGGAGAACAAACGCGTCTCGATGGAGCTCGAGGTACCCGGCATGGACATCGTCGGGTTCGAGCACGACGCCACGACTGAAGACCAGAAGGCCGCCGTCGAAAAGGCGAAGGCGCAGCTCGCCCAGCCGCTCGCGGTGTTCAAGCTGCCGGCCGCGGCGGGATGCACGGTCGCCGACGCCAAGGTGGAACTCCAAGCCGAGCATCACCATGACGGCGATGCCGATGATGATCACGACAACGACCACGACAAGGCCGCCGGTGCTGACCACGATCACGACGAGCACGAGGGCCACAAGGAGTTCCACGTGACCTACGCGCTCGATTGCGCCAAGCCGGCCAGCATCACCGCGATCGACTTCGATTATTTCAAGATGTTCGCCGGTGCGCATGACCTGACCGTCAACGTCGTCACGGCAAAGGCGCAGAACAGCTACGAGGTTAGCCGCGACGCGCCTTCGCTCGACCTCGCCGGCATAATGTGATGCAGCGTCCTCTACTCGAGGCGCAGGCGCCCGACGTCGTCTCGATGTCGGGTGTCCGCTTCCGCTGGCGGGGGCCGCGAGCGTTCTCGCTGGCAATCGACAGTTTTGCTCTTCGGGGAAAGGAGCGCGTGCTGCTGGTTGGCCCATCAGGCGCCGGTAAGTCGACGTTCCTGAGCCTGCTGTGCGGTATCGTCACGCCCTCGGAGGGGAGGCTCGATGTACTCGGCACCCACATGGCGAAGCTTTCAAGCTCGGCGCGCGATCGGTTCCGCGCCGAGCACTTCGGCATCATCTTCCAGATGTTCAACCTGCTTCCCTACGGGTCAGTTCTCGACAACGTGCTCTTGCCGTTGAGCTTCGCGCCGAAGCGGCGGGAGCGCGCGAGCCGGGCGGGGAGCGCCGAGATCGAGGCCGGGCGGCTGCTTGCGAGCCTCGGCCTCGATCCCAAGGACGTTGAGGGCCTGTCGACGGCGAGCCTGAGTGTCGGCCAGCAGCAGCGCGTCGCGGCGGCGCGCGCGTTGATTGGCGCGCCGGAGCTGATCGTTGCGGACGAGCCCACGTCCGCGCTCGACCGCAACCGCCAGCAGGCGTTTCTCGATCTCCTTTTTGCCGATGTGGCTGCGGCCGGGGCGTCCCTCATTATGGTCAGCCACGAAGAGGGGCTCGGAAAGCGTTTCGACCGTGTGGTGCGGCTCGACGAGATCGCGACAGCTGAGCGGAGTGCCGCGGCATGATCGTACCCCGCCTCGCGCTGCAATCCCTCCGCAACCGCGCGCTCACCGCCTCGCTCACCGTGCTTGCGATCGCGTTCAGCGTCATGCTGCTGCTCGGTGTGGAGAAGGTGCGAACCGGCGCGCGCCAGAGCTTCGCCGACACGATATCCGGCACCGACCTCATCGTCGGTGCGAGGAGCGGTGCCATCCAGCTGCTGCTCTACTCCGTGTTCCGCATCGGGAACGCGACCAACAACGTCACCTGGAAGAGCTACGAGGACATTGCCAAGCGTCCCGAGATCGATTGGATCGTGCCGATCTCGCTCGGCGACAGCCATCACGGCTTTCGCGTGCTCGGCACGACGCCAGAATATTTCACCCGCTACAAGTATCGGCATGGCCAGTCGCTCGCATTCTCCGACGGCAGGCCGTTCAGCGACCTGTTTGACGCCGTGATCGGCGCCGACGTGGCGCAGGCGCTCGGCTACAAGGTCGGCGACGAGATCGTGGTCGCGCATGGCGTCGGCTCGATCTCGTTTGTCGAGCACAAGGACAAACCGTTCCACGTCTCCGGCATCCTCGCCAAGACCGGCACGCCGGTCGACCGCACCGTGCACGTGAGCCTCGAGGCCATCGAGGCGATCCACGTCGACTGGCAGAACGGCATCCCCATGCCCGGCCAGAGCATATCGGCGGACGAGGTGCGCACCATGCACCTCGCGCCGAAAGCGGTGACGGCTGCATTCCTCGGCCTCAAGTCGAAGCTCGCGACCTTCAAGCTGCAACGGGCGATCAACGAGTATCAGGAGGAGCCGCTGTCGGCGATCATCCCCGGCGCGGCGCTGCAGGAGTTGTGGGGCCTCGTCGGCACGGCGGAGACGGCGCTATCGATTGTTTCCGCCATGGTCGTGGCGACCGCGCTGCTCGGCATGGTCACAATGGTTCTCACCACCCTGAACGAGCGCCGCCGCGAAATGGCGATCCTGCGCTCGGTCGGGGCGCGACCGGCGACGATCCTGGGCCTCCTCGCCACCGAGGCCGGCATGCTTACGCTCGCCGGCGTCGTGGTTGGTACGGTCTTGCTCTACGCAACGCTCGTCCTGCTGCAGCCCTTCATCGACCGCACGTACGGGCTGCATCTCTCTATCGACCCCCCGACAACGCGTGAATGGATCACGCTCGGGACCATCGTCCTTGCCGGGTTCCTGGCGGGGCTTCTGCCGGCCATGCGCGCCTACAGGCTCTCGCTCGCTGACGGAATGACGGTACGCACATGATTGAACGGAGCTCGAACATGATGAGACCGATTGCAACCGGCGCCACCCTTGCGCTGACCTTCGCACTCGCCTGCTCCACAGGCTCGCGCGCCGCCGATCCGCCGATGGAGCTCAAGTGGGCGCAACTCATGCCGCCCGCGCAGGCGGTGTCGCCGTTGAAGCCGAAGACGTTCTTCGGCGGCTCGACGGTCGGCACCGACGGCGGTCCGCCTCCGCCGCCTCTCGCCGAGGGCAACTGGATGTCGGTCAAGCGGAGGCAGGTGGGTTCGGATCTGCCCCCGCAGATCGTAACTGAGCTCAACGGCAAGCACGTCCGCATCGGCGGCTACGTCGTACCGCTCGATTTCGAGGCGACGACGGTGAAGGAGTTCCTGCTCGTGCCGTTCGTAGGCGCCTGCATCCACGTGCCGCCACCGCCCGCTAACCAGATCATCTACGTGAAGGCGGATAAGGGCTTCGAGGTCGCCGGGCAGTTCGATCCCGTGACCGTGACGGGCACGATCAAGACGGAAACCGCGTTCACCGGCATCGCCGACGCCGGGTACTCGATCGACGCCGAGACGGTCGAGCCGCGCAAGCAGTAAGACGCTGGCGCCGCACCATTTTCGCTTAACATTTAGCTTGGTTCAAGAGACCGGAAAGGCGTCGCTTGGGGCGGGCCGCCGCCCGTGATAGAAGCTCGCGCGACGAGGGCGACTGCTGATTTGAAGGATCGTTCTGATGAAGACACTTCTGGAAGATACAGGATTCAAGATCCACTTCGCGGCCTACGTGCTCGTTAACCTGGTGCTGATCGCCGTCAATCTACTGACGACGCCCGACAAGCTGTGGTTCTATTGGCCGCTGATCGGCTGGGGCATCGGCATTATCGCCCACGGCGCCGCCATCTACTACACCGGCAATCGGCGTGTTACGCGCGAACGCGTCGCGCGCGAGCGGCTCGCGCAGCGCCACTAGCCCCCGGTTCAACGCGCGGCGCCCATGCGGCGGATGCGTTGCGCGAGCACCTGCATGACGCGCAAGGCGAATTCCGGCTCCTCGCGTACGAGCGTCAGGAATATGCTCTTGTCGACGATGGCAAGCTCGCTCGGTTCGCTTGCCAGGGCGGCGGCGCTGCGCGGGCCATCGTCGATCATGGCCATCTCGCCGAAGATGCCGTGGGGGCCCACGCTTTCGAGCACGGTGCCGAACGTGATGACGTCGACGCGGCCGGTGTGCACGACGTAGAGGCAGTCGCCAGGGTCGTGCTCGAGGAAGATGCGCTCGCCGGCGTCGAAGCGGCGGAACTTGACGCCCCGGCGGATCAGCGAAGCGAAATCGAACGGGGGCTCTGCCATGCGCTTGCGCCTTCAAACGCGTTTGCGCCCCGAGTCTAGAAAAGCCCCAGCACCGCAGCAAGCTCGTTCGTTCACGCCGTCGCGAAGAAGCGCTCGATGAAGCGCGCGTAGATCTGCGTAAGCACACCCAAGTCCGCGACCGACACGCGCTCATCCACCTGGTGGATCGTGGCGTTGACGAGGCCGAACTCGACCACCGGGCAGTAGTCCTTGATGAAACGTGCGTCCGAAGTGCCCCCGGTCGTCGTTAGCCTTGCCGAATGGCCGGTGACCTCGTGTGCGGCATTTGCCATGGCCTCGACCAGCGGACCGGGCTTGGTCAGGAACACGTCGCCGGTGCCGGAGAACGTTAGCGTATATTGCGCGCCAACCTCCGCGGCGGCGGCTTTGCAGCATTCTGCGACCCGCTGCTCGATCTTGGCGCGCGTGTGCGCATCGTTGTAGCGGATGTTGAACACCGCCCGCGCGTGCGCAGGGATGACGTTGGACGCCGTGTTCGGCACCGAGACGATAGTCACCGCGATATGCGAGGGCTCGAAGTGCTCGGTGCCGCCGTCGAGTCGCAGGGTCGCCAGGCGGTCGATCATGCGCGCGAGCTTCGGCAGCGGGTTGTCGGCGATGTGTGGATAGGCGGCGTGGCCCTGCTTGCCCTTGACGATCAGCTCGCCGTTGAGCGAGCCGCGCCGGCCGATCTTGATCTCGTCGCCGACCGCGGACTGGCTCGACGGCTCCCCGACGATGCAGGCGTCGAGCTTCTCGCCGCGCGCCTTGAGCCAATCCAGCACCTTGATCGTGCCGTTCACAGAAGCGCCTTCCTCGTCGCCGGTGATAAGGAAGGAGAGCGAGCCCTTCGTCTTGCCTTTGTGGGCGGCGAGGTGCTGTAGGGCGGCGGCGACGTAGCAGGCGACCGCGCCCTTCATGTCTACGGCACCGCGCCCGTAGAGCACGCCGTCATGGATCTCGGCGGCGAAGGGAGGCACGGTCCAGGCGCCTTCGTCTCCCGGCGGCACGACGTCGGTATGGCCAGCGAAGCATAGGTTGGGCCCGTCGGAGCCGAAGCGCGCGTAGAGGTTCTCGACATCTGCGGTGCCGGGTTCGGTGAAGGTCATGCGGTGGCACTGGAAGCCCGCGAGCTCGAGCATTTCCTGCAACAGCGTCAGTGCGCCCGCTTCCGCGGGGGTGACGCTCTCGCAGCGGATCAGCGCCTGGGCCAGTGCAACGGCATCTGGGGCGCTGGTCATGTTGGCGCTGCGTTTCTATCGAGCGGGTCGGGGCCGTAGCGGTTGGCGCCATCGGTGCCGCGGAAAAAGCCGTTGTCGACGAAGATGATGAGCATGATCACGGCGATGATCCAAAACGCAGCGCGCCCGGCACCTGCGGCTGTCGGCCCGAGCGGCCATCCCAAATGCGGTGCGACATAGTAGAAGGCATTGAGCGCCGCAAAAACATAGCCGAGCCAGGACGGCTGGTCGCGGTCGTTGAAGCGCTTGATCGTGATTGCGGTGGTCGGGACCAGCCAAGCGAGCTGCCAAAGGGTGTCGGGCCAGTACGCCGGCGGAGGCTCGTCCGCGGTGAAATAGTCCGGGTTGAACAGCAAGGCGCCGCACAGGTTGCCGATGATCACGATCGCATAGCCGAGCCACCACTGACTGCGGCTGATGCGGCCGCGAAAGCTGGTCAGCAGCGAAACGAGCCCGTTTGAGCGGGTGGCGGATGCGCTCATGGCTTCACGGGGTGCGGAGTCTGAGACAGCTCGCCCGCCGAAACGGCTTGTGCTCTGCGATCGTCCTCGAGGTCCGTCTCGACCAGCGTGATCTTCTGCCAGATCTTCTGGCTCAGGTTGGTCGTCAGCCGCTCGATGTCACCGACGGCGTCGACGACGGCGGAGTCGTGAATGTTGTCGGCGTAGACAGCGGCGGCCTTGCTCGACAATGACAGCATCTCCGAGCAGTAGCTCAGGTAGCGCACGAGCTCGTAGCGCGTCATCGCCCGCTGCGGGGAGGAGCTGGTGCGCGGGCCGCCGAGCGCGCTTGGGTCCTTCGTGAGCTGGTGCATGTCGATCACGTGCGCGACCGAACGGAACTCGTTGAGGGCCGAGAGTGCGAGCTGCCGCTTCCAGCGCGCCTCCAGCGTGACCAGAAAGACGCCGGCCGCGCCGATGATGATAACGAGGTTCACCGCAGCCTCGAGCCCCTGCATGGTGCCGGCGAGCTCGTCGGAGGAGCGCAGGCCCAACATCCAGTGTCCGATGAAGATGGCACCGACCGCTCCGGCAGCGGCAAGGATGGCGAGCAGGCCCCGAAACCACAGCTTCGGCCGTGAGATGTTCGCCGCCCGCGCCGAGGTCTTCTTCGTCATCTCCATCAGTTCGTCGCAAACCTGGTAGAGCCCGCTACGGGGGAATCGCTCGCCGATGCGATCTTTGAGCTGCGCCAGAGTCGCGATGATCCTGTCGGGATTAAGCGAGTTGTACTTGGGCGTATTGTTCATTGCTCGCGGCCCCTTTAGTCGCGCAGGAGCTCATTGATGCTTGTCTTGGAGCGCGTCTTCTCATCGACGCGCTTGACGATGACAGCGCAATAGAGGTTCGGGCCGGGTGAGCCGTCGGGCAGAGGCTTGCCGGGCATCGTGCCAGACACGACGACCGCGTACGGCGGCACCTTGCCGAAATGCTTCTCTCCCGTCGCACGGTCGATGATGGTGGTAGAGGCGCCGAGATAAACGCCCATCGACAGCACCGAGCCTTCGCCGAGGTGCACGCCCTCGGCGACCTCGGCGCGCGCGCCAATGAAGCAATTGTCCTCGATGACGACGGGGCCCGCCTGCAGGGGCTCCAGCACGCCGCCGATACCGGCGCCGCCGGAGATGTGGCAGTTCTTGCCGATCTGCGCGCAGGAGCCAACGGTCGCCCAGGTGTCGACCATGGTGCCTTCGTCCACATAGGCGCCGAGATTCACGAAGGATGGCATGAGCACCACGCCCGGCGCGATATAAGCCGAGCGGCGCACGATCGCTCCGGGGACCGCACGGAAGCCGGCGCGGCGGAAGTCATCGGGCGTCATGCCTGCGAACTTGGACGGCACCTTGTCCCACCAGGTCGCTCCGCCGGGGGCACCGGAGATGGCGACGGTGTCGTTGAGCCGGAACGAGAGCAGGACCGCCTTCTTGAGCCACTGGTTGACGGTCCACCCGGCCGGCGTGCGCTCAGCAACGCGGACCTCGCCCTTGTCGAGGAGGTCGAGGGCCGCTTCCACCGTATCGCGGACGACGCCGGTGGTGCCCTGGTTGACGCCCTGGCGCTCCTCCCAGACAGCCTCGATCGCGCTCTGCAGCTCGGCTGTGTCGAGTTTCAATGACATCGTGGTCCCTTCGACGGATGATGAGGCTCGCGGCCTTGTCGCGCGCATCCCCTGCGGGTGTCAATCCGGCGGCAAATTCCGCCTCCCGCCTCATTTGGATACGCCCCGTTAAACTCGGCTATCCATACTCGGCGAAAGGCGGAGCGGTGTTGGTAGGTTGCGTTGGAAGGGTTGCGTGGTGTTGCAGGGCGATAGGATTGCCGCGGTCACACAAGGGCCGTGGCTCGGCCGCGACGGCTTCGTCGCCGAGACGGCGGTTCAATTCGACAGGGTGCAGGCATCTATCGCGCGGCTTGAGCGCGAGCTCGAGAAGTCGCGCCAGTTGATCGCCGAGATGGCCGAGGAGGTCGGGCGGACGCGCCGCTTCCAGAGCTTCGAGGACACGCTAAAGAACTCGCGCGACTACAAGCTGGGCGACCTCCAGCGCGGCATGCGCGACCTGAAGGTCCGCTTGGACGCCATCGAGGGCGCGAAGAGCACCTTCGTCGGGCTGACGTACAAGTCGTTCGAGGCCATCGACAAGAAGCTCACCGAGCTGTCAGCGATCCAGGGTCTGGTCGCGCGGTCCGAGACGAGTGTGCGACGATCCACGATGCTCTTCGTCGCGGTTGCCGCGATCGCCTTTGCCGCGATCGCCTCGCATATCCTCTAGAGGACCGACTCGATCAGGCGTTTCGCTTCGGGGCTGTCCCATTCGGCCGGCCCGATCAGGCGCCCGATTTCGCGGCCCTGGGCATCGATGAGGATCGAGGTCGGCATGCCGATGACCTTCAGCTCGTTGCCCTGGCGCGCGGTCGGATCGGCGTAGAGCTTGAGCTTTTGCGCCTTGGTCTCGTCCAGAAACTTGTGCGCGCCCTCGAGGCCGGACTTGTCGACGGCGAGCGCCACGACCTCGAACTTGTCGGAGCCGAGTGCCGCTTGCAGGCGGTCGAGCGCCGGCATTTCCGCGCGGCAGGGCGCACACCAGGTTGCCCACAGGTTCAGAAGCACGACCTTGCCGTGCCAGTCCTTGAGGGTGACGGGCTTGCCCTCGGCGTTAACGAATTGGACATCAGGAAGCGGCGCCGGCGGCTGCTTGAACACAAAGGTGGTCATGGCACCGGTCGAAAGCTTGTTCGTGCCTGACGCGGCCGGAGCTGTTGCGCTGGCCGGAGGGCTCGATTCCGCGCCTCTGTCGTTGTCAGGCCGGCCCGCGATGACGTATACCGCCGCGAACGCCGCAAGCGCTGACAGCACCGCGATCCAAAGCTGCTTGGCGAGTGGGCTCGCGGGTTTCGGTATTTCGCTCATGCCGTTGTCTTGCGCAGTAGCCTTCGCCGAGACCGATCGCTGACGGAGCCGATCCCGTGACCGACAAGCCTGCCAACCGCATGTGGGGCGGCCGCTTTACGGCCTCGCCCGCCGAGATCATGGAGGAGATAAACGCCTCCATCGGCTTCGACAAGCGGTTGGCCCCGCAGGATATCGCCGCCTCCAAGGCGCATGCAGCGATGCTGGCCGAGCAGGGCATCATCAGCAAGGCGGACGCGCGCGAGATCGCGAAGGGCCTTGATGCGGTCCTCGCCGAGATCGAGAGCGGCAGCATGGAGTTCTCGCGCGCCCTCGAGGACGTGCACATGAACGTCGAGTGCCGCCTCAAGGAGCTGATCGGCACGCCGGCCGGCCGGCTGCACACCGCGCGCTCGCGCAACGACCAGGTGGCGACCGATTTCCGGCTCTACGTGCGCGACCGCATCGATGCGCTGGACGAAGGCCTAGCGCGGCTGCAGCTTGCGCTGGTTGCCAAGGCGGAAACCCACGCCGCGACCGTGATGCCGGGCTTCACACACCTGCAGCCGGCGCAGCCTGTGACCTTCGGCCACCATCTGCTCGCCTACGTGGAGATGCTCGGGCGCGACCGCGGGCGCTTTGCCGATGCGCGGCGGCGGCTCAACGAATCCCCGCTGGGCGCCGCGGCGCTCGCCGGCACGTCGTTTCCGATCGACCGGCACATGACGGCGGAGCGGCTTGGCTTCGACCGGCCCGCCGCCAACTCGCTCGACGCCGTCTCCGACCGCGACTTCGTGATGGAGACGCTTGCCGCCGCCGCGATCGCTGCGGTGCACCTGTCGCGTTTTGCCGAGGAGATCGTCCTGTGGACAACGCCGCAGTTCGGCTTCCTCAAGCTTTCGGACAAGTTCACGACCGGCTCCTCGATCATGCCGCAGAAGCGCAACCCGGACGCGGCCGAGTTGACGCGCGCCAAGGTCGGACGTATCGCTGCCGCGTTCCAGGGCCTGCTCATGGTCATCAAGGGCCTGCCGCTGGCCTATTCCAAGGACATGCAGGAGGACAAGGAGCTGTCGTTCGATGCCCTCGACAGCCTGGCGCTCGCGGTCGCAGCCATGACCGGCATGGTCGACGACATGGAGCCCAACGCAGAAGTCATGCGGGCGGCGGCGGGAGGCGGCTATTCCACCGCAACCGACCTTGCCGACTGGCTGGTGCGGACCCTCAAGYTGCCGTTCCGGGAGGCCCACCACGTGACGGGCCGCATCGTCGCAGTGGCGGAGGCGCAGGATTTACCCCTGGACAAGCTCCCGCTATCCGCCATGCAGGCCGTGGAGCCGCGCATAACGGCCGATGTTTTCTCGGTTCTGAGCCCGGAAAAGTCGGTTGCGAGCCGTACGAGCTATGGGGGAACGGCGCCACAGAACGTGCGCAAAATGGCGCAAAACTGGCGGAAGAGGTTGGAAAAAGGCACTTCAAAGCGCTAAAACAAGCCTTCCGGTGGCACCTGCACCCTTTAAGCAAAAGGAGGGCGGCAAGGGCCCCTTCCGGTTTCGCGTTTTGGGTTACCTGTTGGCGAATTGGCCAGTCTTTGAGGACGTGCTCGTGAGGGTCACAGCAAAGGGCATCGGTGCTGGCATCGTGGTGGCGGCCCTCTCGCTAGGCCTCGCCGCGTGCGGCGTGCGCGGCTCGCTCGATGCGCCGGCCGCTGCCAAGGCCGACGGCACCGCAAAGTCGGCCGAAGCGGCCGGGACCCAGCCCGGCTCTGCGGCACCGCCCAAGCCGCACGAGGGCTTCATCCTCGATCCGCTGCTGCGGTAGCGCTCAACTCGCGCTAGAAGCCTGCAATGCATCACTTCCATTACAAGGGCGGCGTGCTGCACGCCGAGGACGTCTCGATCGCGCGGCTCGCGGCCGAGGTCGGCACGCCGTTCTATTGCTACTCGACGGCGACGCTGACCCGGCACTACCGGGTACTCAGCGAGGCCTTCGCGGGCCAGAACACGCTCATCTGCTTTGCCGTGAAGTCGAATTCCAACCAGGCCGTACTGCGGACGCTGGGCCGTCTTGGCGCCGGCATGGACGTCGTCTCCGAGGGTGAGCTGCGGCGTGCGCTCGCGGCGGAAGTGCCGGCGTCCAAGATCATCTTCGCCGGCGTCGGCAAGTCGCGCCAGGAGATCGCCTTCGCGCTCTCCCAGGACATCCTTGGCTTCAACGTCGAGAGCCAGCCCGAGCTGCGCGTGCTCAGCGAGGAAGCGGTACGCTTGGGCCGCACGGCGCGCGTCGCGCTGCGCGTCAACCCGGACGTCGACGCTAAGACGCACGCCAAGATCTCCACCGGCAAGGCCGAGAACAAGTTCGGCATCCCCTTTGCGCAAGCGCTGCCGCTTTATGCGGAGGCGCGCACGCTGCCGGGCATCGAGGTATCCGGTATTCACATGCACATCGGCAGCCAGATCACGGAGCTGGAGCCGTTCCGCAATGCGTTTCGGTTGTTGCGTGAGCTGGCGCAGGCGCTGATCCGCGACGGACATGCGATCCACCATCTCGACATCGGCGGCGGCCTCGGCGTGCCCTACATGTCGGAGGCCGCGGCGCCGCCGCTCCCCGTCGCCTATGCGGCGCTGGCCAAGGAGATCCTCGGCGACCTCGGGCTCCAGCTCGTGCTGGAGCCCGGCCGCGTCATCGTCGGCAATGCCGGCATCCTCGTTACGCGCGTGCTCTACGCCAAGGAGGGCGTCGACAAGACGTTCACCGTCGTCGACGCCGCCATGAATGACCTCATCCGCCCGACGCTGTACGAGGCCCAGCACGAGATCTGGCCGGTTGAGCAGGCGAAGACGGCGATGCCGCCGATGGCGCAGGACGTGGTGGGGCCCGTCTGCGAGACGGGCGACTATCTGGCGCTTGACCGGCCGTTGCCGCCGCTGGAGCCGGACGACCTCGTGGCGGTGATGACGGCGGGGGCCTACGGGGCGGTGATGTCCTCGACCTACAACACTCGGCTCCTGCTGCCGGAGGTGCTGGTCGACGGGGGCCGTTATGCCGTCGTGCGCCCGCGCGGCAGCTTCGACGAGCTCATCGGCCAGGACCGCGTACCCGACTGGCTGCGCTGACGACGGCAGCGTTCGTCCAACGACAGTGGGGCAGGCTGCCGCACGCCAAAATGTCCGATATGAAATAATCAGACGGGAGACTATTCAAGCCTCACGCCACGATTTCCTCCTCCCTCGTGGAAATTGCCCTGCGTGGGCCAGTGGCGTGTGTGGACGCTGGTTCCCCCCGGATCAGCGTCCTTTTTTCGTCCTCGACAGTCAGAAAAAAGGCCGCAGAGTGGCTCGCGGCCAAGTCGGGGCGAGCCGTCTAGGGAGTACATCGCCGGCTCTGGAAGTGCCGGAGGTTGGAGGCCTTCCATCGCCCCGCGCCGAGCAAGGCACGCTTCTCAGACAGCTTGATGTCCGCGCTGTTCTAATTCGTCGAAAGGTTAACGGCGGCGCAGATCCACGGGGGTTCCTAATTTCCCACCTTAGGTGTCATCCCGGAAACACCACCAAATTTTGCAGTTGGCGACCGACGGAAAGTCGGTCGCCCAAGTCGTTAAGGGACCTGCCGGGCTGTTACCGTGCTCTGGGGAGAGGCAATGGCGGGGACAGAAAATGACAGCGATCGAAACGGCACCGGCCGTGATGAAGCGGCCACGCGAAGTGTCGCGCTAAGCGTGGTGAGGGGCTTGCGCGTCGCGCTGGCGACCGCGTACCATGTTGGTCCTCCTACCAGTTTTTGGAGGAAGCCTAAGCAATTGCGCATGAACGGCAGGTGAGCGGAGCCCTGGCCACATTCGCCAGGTTTCCGTCTCAAACAGACCGGGAACGCCTGACGAAAGTTTAATGATCGGCGCCAACCCGCCGCCTTTGCCGCCCCAATCGTTCCGGCTATCGTGAGTTAATGGCAGAGCCCCAGGCCTCCCCCGTCGACGCCGCCTTCGCCCGCAAGGTCCGCGCCAGCCGCATCACGCTCTACTTCGAGCGCCTGTGGCCGCGGCTGTGGCTCATCCTGGGCGTTGCCGGGCTGTTCTTGCTCGTCTCGCTCCTGAACGTCTGGGCGCACCTGCCCCAGCCGGCCCATATCGCGCTGCTCGCCGGCTTCGCCGTCGCCGCGCTCGCCGCCGTGATCTATGCCGCGCGCGTCAACTATCCCGACCGCGAGGAAGCCGTGCGCCGCCTCGAGCGCGCCTCCGGCATCCCGCACCGCCCGGCCTCGTCCTACGAGGACACCATCACCGCCAACGCGGAGGATCCGCGTACCAGCGCGATCTGGCAGGCGCACCGTGCCCGCCTCGCCGCCGCCCTGGCGCGGCTGCGCGTCGGTCCCCCGCATCCGCGCACGGACCGCGCCGACCCTGTCGCGCTGCGCGCTCTGCTGCTGCTCGGCGTCGTCGCCGTCGCCTCGCTCGTTGGCGACAGCGCCGCTGACCGGCTCCGCTCCGCCTTCCGCTTCAACTCGCTCGCCGCCCTCTCCTCTGCGCGGCTCGACGCCTGGGTGACACCCCCCTCTTACACCACGCGCCCACCCGTGATGCTCGCCGATGGCGCGCGCGGCGGCACCGTCTCCTCGATCCCGGCGAAGCTGATCGAGGTACCCGAACGCAGCGTGCTCATCGTGCGCGCGACGGGCAGCGGTCTCGGTGAGCTGAGCCTCGAGGTCCTGAACGAAGGCGCAACCGAGAAGCAGCACGTCGCCGCCAAGGCACCGGAGGCCGGCAAGGCGTCGGGCACGGGCGCGGAGATCTCCGAGCTGCGCTACGAGCTGAGGAAGTCGGCCGAGGTGCGCGTCTTGGCATCGGGTGCAGAGCTCGCGCGCTGGCCCTTCTACGTCATCCCCGACAAGGCCCCGAAGATCGCGCTGACTAAGGATCCAGAGCGCACGCGCCGTGGCGCCCTGAAGCTCGATTACACGGTCGAGGACGACTACGGCGTCGTCTCGGCGGAGGCGAAGGTGAGGCGCCCGGACCCCGAAAAGAAAGCCGCCGATCCGGCGAAGGATTGGGCGCGCCCCGAACCGCTGAAGGGCGCGCGCCTGCCGCTCGAGCATCCGCCGACACTGACGTTGCGCCTGCCGCGCGGCAATACGCACGCAGCGCAGACCTACATCGATACCGCGCCTCACCCCTACGCCGGGCGCGAGGTGATCCTGACGCTGGAAGCCCGCGACGTCGCCGGCAACGTCGGGCGCAGCAAGCCTATCCGCATCGTGCTGCCGCAGCGCCAATTCGACAAGCCGCTCGCTCGCGCGCTGATCGAGCAGCGCGGCAAGCTGCTCGATGACTCGCGCTATCGCCCGCAGGTGTTGCGCGCGATCGACGCGCTCACGCTGGAGCCCGAGGGCTTCATCGACAATGCCTCGATCTACCTGAGCCTGCGCACGCTCTTGCACGGGCTGGAGCGGGACGGCTCGCGCGCGGGCTTGAAGAGCGCGACCGACGGCCTTTGGGACATCGCGCTGCGCATCGAGGACGGCGACCTGTCGGACGCGGAGAAGGCGCTGCGCGACGCGCAGGACAAGCTCGCCGAAGCCTTGGAGAAAGGCGCGCCCGACTCGGAAATCCAGAGCCTGATGCAGCAGCTGCGCGATGCGCTGAGCAAGTACGTCGAGCAGTTGGCGAAGAACAACAAGGACCAGAATCCGCCCGAGGGTCTCGACCAGGATAACCAGCAGCTTTCCCAGCAGGACCTAGAGCGCATGATGAAGGAGCTCGAGGACACCGCGAAGAACGGCTCGCGCGACCAGGCCCAGCAGATGCTGAGTCAGCTGCGCGACTTGCTCGAGCGTCTGCAGACCGGGCAGATGCAGAAGAAGGACGGCGAGCGCGGCCAGATGATGATGAAGAAGCTCGATGAGCTAGGAAACATGATCGGCCAGCAGCAGCGCCTGATGGACCAGACCTACAGCGAGCACCGGAAGCAGGCGCAGCGGCAGCTCGGCGGCTCAAACGAAGGTGGCCGCGAGCATCAGAGCAACCGGCAGGGCCAGCCTGGCCAGAACGGCGAGGGCGGCGACGAGCAGCAGGGCCAACCGGGCAAAGGTCAGCGCGGCAAGTCGGGTCAGCAGCAGCCGGGCCAGGGGCTCGGTGAGCAGCAGCGGGCGCTGCGCGAGCAGCTGGAGAAGCTGAAGAGGAGCTTGGACGAGATGGGCGCCGACTCCAAGGAGCTCGGAAACGCCGAAGACTCCATGAAGAATGCCGAGCAGGGGCTCAACCAGGGCGACACGAGCTCTGCCCTCGGCGACCAGTCGCAGGCGCTCGACCAGATGCGCCAGGGCGCGCAGAAGATGGCCGAGGACGCGCAGAAGAACGGGCAGTCCCGCTTCGGTCAGAACGGCGAGACGCCGCGTGATCCGCTGGGCCGGCCGCAACGCTTCCAGGGGCCGGATGCGGGCAACTCGGTGAAGGTGCCGGACGAGATCGACATGCAGCGCGCGCGCGAGATCCTCGAGGAGCTGCGCCGCCGCGTCGCCCAGCCGGCGCGTCCCGCGATGGAGCTCGACTACTTCGAGCGCCTCCTCCGCCGCTTCTGAAGCAGCGCGATTTGGTGATCCCATCACCTCTCCCGGAGGGAGAGGTCGGCTAGACGTGCGAAGCACGACAGCCGGGTGAGGGGTGATGCGTCTTTAGAAGATCAAGCCCCCTCACCCTAACCCTCTCCCCAGCGGGGAGAGGGAACAGGTTTGAACGAGGATCTGCGCGCTTTACGGCGCTACGGCGTGCGGGGCAAAGCGAACGAGCAACCCGCTCACGACCTGATGACTCGCGACCGTGGTTGAGATGTGCCCGCCAGGCGGCGGCTCGCCGTCGATCCAGCGCTTCAATTGCCGCCATAGGTCGGCGCCGAGCCAGCTTCCGTCCTTCTCCGACAGCGGCGCGTCGTAGTCCGCATAGGTGAACTTGTACTCGACGAAGAACGACATACGGGACAGCCGGATCTCGAGCCCGACGAGTGCTTGCCCCGTGGGCCCGGCGAAGTTGTATTCGTAGGTGCGGGGATGGTTGCCCTGCGCGAGCTCGACCTCGGTGTGGGGCAGGAGCACGCCGCCGCCGAGGCCCGCGTACGGGCTTAAGCGCGGCCCGATGCCTGGGAGCCGCACGAGCCCCGTCAACATCAGCATGTTGTGGCCGTGCGAGAATTCGAACTTCTTCATGATTTCAGAAACGCGCGCACGCGGAGGAAGCGGCTTGCCGTCGATGGTGCCGCTGAAGGCGGCCTCCTCGTTGGGGCGGGCAATCGCCTTGGAATGGATGAAGTCGAGCATCACGCCAGCGCGACCCGAGAACCAGCGCACGATCCGCGCGCCGTAGTAGATCGGGTTGTGGAAGGGATCGGTGTACCAGTGCACCGGATCGATGGTGAAGCTGTCGCCGCTTTTGCCGATCGTTGCGGGGCTCGGATAGGTATACGGGGCGCCGCCGTATGCGCCGATCACCGTCTCCGCGTCCGGCTGAATTGCCGACCGCTCCGTGCCGTTGAGTGCAGTGCGCCGCTGATCCTCCTCGAGGCTGCTCTGCTCCATAACGGTCGCCGCGGTCGATGCCGTCACGAGGACCGCGGCGGCGGCAGCCGACAGCACGTTCAGCGCGCGCCACGGATCGAGCCTGCCGCTGCGAACTTTGCCGCGGCTGGCGCCCCAGCCGATCGCGAGACTGTTTATCATCGAAGAGACGTGCCCGTCGTCATTCAGCCACCTGTATCGTCAGCGTCTTATCGGCGTTTGCTCAACAGCGCTGTTAGCTGCGTGTTACCTTGACTGTTGCTGAGGTAACAGGATTTGGCGCCCCAGGAGACTTTGCAATGACCTGCTGCACGCGGTCAACGCGACACGGTTCGCTGTGGAGGGCGCGGGCTGGCGGGTTGCGCATGGCGAGTTGGCTCGACTAGGTCTGCTGGCGAGCCGCGCAACCTGTACCTGGGCACGTCGCAATGCGAGTTTTGCCTGAACGATTTCTATCCTATCCCGTCGCGGTAACGGTAGGAGCGTCCAGCGGCAGCGGCTTCCTGCTGGACAAGGACAACGCGTTGTACGTCGTCAGTGCTCAGCACGTGTTCTACAGCGGCCCCGACCTGTTTGGCCCAATAGGTCGGTACCGGGGCAGCTAGACCCTCAGCGGCCACTTATTAGGAAGGGCACAGTCGCTGACAAAGACGCGGGCAAAGGGCACATTGTGATCGACTGCCCGCTCTACAAAGGCAATAGCGGCGGCTTGGTCATCGAGCGCCGCCGACTGCACAACCTCTTTGCCGCGGACCCGGCTGACCCCATTCCCGCGCAGACGGGGGCTATCGGCGTCGCGACAGGCTTTGTGCCCTTCATTGAGCAATTCCACAGCTTGCACTTCGGCACAATCAACACGGCGTGGGAGAACTCGGGCTACGCTATTGTTACGCCCATCGACCGTGTGCTTGAGCTGATTTAGGCGGCTGCCCGTTCCGTGTCTAAATCGACGGAAAGCGCCCTCGTTGCCCGTCAGATCGGCGGGGGAGCGTTTCATGACAAGCAAGCGCGCCTCCGGCCCGAGCGAAGGCTGTCCCTTCATCTGGTCGCCGACGCTCGGGTCTCCCAGCCGCCTCAATCGCGTGTGAGCCTTCGTCCGGGCGACCGTCCGACGCCTCAGACGGATAGCCTGACCCGGGCGGTGTTTGGCTTCCCAGTCTTGATCGCCCGGGTCTCTTTGCGCCGCCGCCGCCACACGCTTGTGCTGAGACACCACTTGTTGCCAGCGCAGCGACCCAGGAGCACAGTCGCCCGGTGGTTAGTTAGGAGGCGAACATGAAGTGCACCTGTAAGAGCGCTACTCACGGCCACAAAGCCGGCGAGTGCAAGAAGGAAGCGGCGAAGAGCGGCATGTGTCCAGAGTGCGCCGCAGCCGAACGGAAAGAGAAACGGTAGGGGTCAAGCAACAACGAAAGGGGCGAGCCCCGCGAAGAGCCCGCCCTTCCGTCTGTTGATCTGTTGATCGCCTGTTAAGCCAGGAAAAGAAAAGCGCCGGGAGGGACACCGGCGCTGAAGTTCGTTCGGTCAGGAGTAGGCACCGCGGTGGGGCGCGGAGGAAGGTCTACGTTGCCAATCAACCCGAGGCTGTCCATGGAATATTGCTCGCAAGGCAAACATTCTCTGCACCGCGTCACGAGTGAAGGTTGCCGATACCTTCATCGATCCTTGGGCGATACGTCTCAGCCAGTCCCGCTGAATACGAACCGTCCTTTTCACGGACCCTTAAACGGGGAGGCGCTTCCTGACTGATCCAGGTTGGGTTCATGGAAGGATCAGCAAATGAAAAATCTCGCATTGTCCGCGCTCGCAGCTATGGCTTGCAGCATCATTACCCTGCCCGCGCAGGCCGCGCCCGTCTCGGGCGTTGGCAAACTCGCGGCAGCGTCCCAGGCGTCGAGTTTGGTGGACCATGTTCGGTGGTGTCATCGTCACTACTATCGCCCGCTGTTCTGGCATCGTTGTCACCGCCACTGGTGGAGATAATAAAAATGGGCGGCGCCTCGGAGCAAGCGCCGCCCATCCAAACCTCCGAACTCCGGCGGACTAACCCGCGAGGGCGAGCCGAGTTCCGGCCGCCGTCGTCTCGACGATCAGCTCACCGGCAGCACGCAACTCCGCCAGTGTCCGATTGACTGAGCTTTTGCCGACCCCAAGCGCAGAGTTTCTGTTACTCAGGAACAGTTCGCGCTCGGTTCGTACATCCTACTAAGTATTCGTTCCCACTTCTCTGGTAGGGGTGTCGTGCGAGCGCCTTTAAGCGACTGAGTGACGAGTGCACGGTCCTCTATGGCCGCCGCATCGAAACTGCCGCGGGCAGCAAGCTTGCCGACAACACGTTCGATGGCGCTACGGCCGAGCCTAATCGCTGTCTGAGTTGCTTCGTGGCTGTCAAATCGGAGCTAAGCGGCGGGTCGCGCGTTGGCCTCTTCGCACTGCGTGCCGGTGGACTGACATGCTCCGGCGTCTTAGCAATCGCGGCAGCACATCTTTCCTGAGCAGTTGATGCAGTGGCCGCTTACCGACACAAAGCGGACCACATCCGAACGTCGTCACAACTTCCGCTTTTGACCCGAAGCTGACGTTGTCCACATCACGCCATGCCTACTTGCCCGCTCCCGCGCATGCCCCCGTTGCTCGAGGTCGCCGTGTCGGCCCACCAAAGGCTGCTGCATTCACTTCACAAAGACCGGGCAGAAATCGTAAACGCAGGCCAGCCGCAGGATCAAAGCGCCGCAGAACAGAAGCCAAGCCAAATATAGGATCAGAATTTCCTCTCCGGCTGAAATCGTGTGATGAAAAAACAAACGCCGCGCGAGCTCAAGCGCGACGCCGATGAGCAATAACGCAAATAGTGAGGGGCCCAGCATCTATTGCCAGTCGGCGCCGCATTGGCTTTTTCCGAACTGAGGTTCCCGCGAGTGCGATTTGAGGGTCGAGCTACAGTCGGGGTAGGGCCATCATGTGCACCGCCTCTTACTCACTCTTCACTGCCTGAAGAAAGAAATTGCCGGAGCGTCAAACTGAAATCTCCGCGGCGGAATTCATGGTCGTTTAATGCAGCACTAGTGACAGGGCGAGGCCGAGGGCGAGCAACGCGGCAATACCCTGCCAGACTCGGAGCGGGGCGCGTTCGTATAGTGTTCGTGGCCTACGGTTGGCAAGCGGAGCGCCTGATGGTCCCGCCTCCATCTCGGTCGCAAACTCTACCATATCGCGAAGACGTTCGGCGGGGTCCATCGCGACCGACCGAGCGAGCGTAGCCTCAAGCCATGCAGGGAGGTCTGGACGAAGAGCCGAGAGGAGCTTTGGTCGGTCTCGGCGCGGCGCCCCGGAGGCGTCAGGATTGCCATAAGGAAACTCACCCGTGAAGGCGCGGAACATAGTGACGCCCAGGGCAAAAACGTCAGTAGCCTCGTTGCCGGGTTCGCCGGCAAACATCTCAGGCGCCATGTAGCCAGGAGTGCCTGGAATATTCTCTGGCAGGGAATCCTCGAATCCGAGTATGCGCACCACCCCCAGATCCAGCAGCTTTAGTGATTTATCATGCTCGAGAATGACATTGTCCGGCTTGATATCGCGATGGATGATTCCGGCGCGGTGTAGCGCCGCGGCCCCCCGCGCCAACTTGATGGCGATATTCCGTCCTTCCTCCAGACTCATTGATGGGCGACGCGTAAGCCGCGTTTCCAGAAGCTCCCCGTGATAAAGAGGCATCGCCGTGTAAAGGCAGCTCTGTCGGCCCGAGGGTAGTTCAATTATGCGCCCGACCCATGGGCTGTCCACTCGCGCACCGACCCACGCCTCGTGGACGAATGCCGCGCGGTACCCAGCAGTGGCCGCCACCTCAGGCTTGGGGAACTTCAGCACGACCTCCCCGCCCTCGATCTCGTCAACCGCACCGAAGAGGCGGCTGTACCGACCGTCGGACACCAACACTTTGAGAGCGAAGCCATCGATCGTCTCGCCGCCGAGTGGCACCGGGATCAGCGGCAGTTGCTTCATGGCAGTGCCGATGTCAGCCGATTGCGCAGATGGCAGATCGACGACGTCAACCACCAAGGCCGTGCAATTGTCAGAGCTACCAGATTGGAGCGCGGCGGCGACGAGCGCCCGTGCCGTATCAGCGGAAGCACTACGCTCCCGCAGGACATCGGCGATGGTGTCGGAGGTAAGGAACGCGTGTATGCCGTCGGTGCACAGCAAAAAGCGGTCGTGCCTCGCCAGCGGCTGGTTGGCATAGTCTAGCCGTACCTCGGTCTCAACGCCCAGGGCGCGGTAAAGGATGCTCGACTTCCTTGGGCCACCCTCCCGCACATGGTCGGTTGTTAGGCAGATCAGGCGGTCGCCGCTCAAGCGGTAGGCGCGTGTGTCGCCGACATGGACCACGTGCGCCATTCGCCCGCGCAGCACTAGCGCCGTAAAGGTACAGCCCATTCGCGCCAGGTCGGGATCTTGGTGAGCTTGGGAATAGATCCATCCATTGAGGGCATCTAGCACCCTGGCCGCAGCTCGTCTCACCTCCATGGTTTCGGGTAGGTCGCAAAAGCCGTCCAAAAAGCCCCGCACGGCAGTCTCGGCCGCGATGCGACCGCCTTTTGCGCTTCCGATTCCATCGGCGATCGCTGCAACCACGTCCCCGCGCGGCTCAGAGAGCTCCGAGCCGAAAACGGCACCTGCGAAATCCTCGTTGCGTTTGCGCGGTCCTGGGTCCGAGGCGAACCCGACGCTTGCCTTAACGCCGGATGTCCGCTCAACCATCGTTGCCGCTCCGATTTCGTCGGCTGGGAGAGCGCCTAAAGCGCCGGCGCGGTGGAGGCGCAGACTTCAAGCCCGCAATCGTGGTTCTAGTCTTCGAGTCCGCACCGATCGTAGATGAAATGGCCGGCTGTGCTCGATGCAAAGATCACCGTAAGATTGCCGGACTTGCGGTCAAGCGTGTAGTTGCCGCCGTATTTTGCGTCGTGCCACGAAATCTGCGAGGCGCTGATACGTGCCGGATTTGAATCGACGGTGCCCTTATCGTAGTCGATCCTAACCTGCCAACTCACACCGCTTGCCGGATTGGTGCACGTTATCGCGCTCTCGCCGTGGCGTACCGCTTCGCCAGCGGAGATATCAGCAGCGAGCGTTCCTAGCAGCCAAGCCGTAATTGACATCAACACGAACCAATAGCGCGCGCTTCGAGAGAAGGAAGGGTGAGGTAGCATCACAAGAAGTCCGTTGCCGGGGTGCCTATATTGTATTCAAGAGGCCTATTTTTTAATCGTCGCGCTCAGGTTAAAACACACGAGGCCGTGCACGTAGGATAGTTTTAGTCAATCAAATGAGCAGCATAATTTTTCGGCATATTTCTTGCGACTCTGCCCTCTGGTTGCTCACGCTTGGTTGCCTTAGCGACAAGGGGGGAACTCATGGCATTCCTGGCACTCGTCCCATCACCACAATGGCTGGACACGGGAAACAATGCTTGGCAGCTCGCTGCTGCTACCTTCGTCGGGCTACAAAGTATTCCCGGACTGACAATCCTCTACGGCGGCATCGTCAAGAAGAAATGGGCGATCAACTCCGCCTTCATGTCGCTCTACGCTTTCGCGTCGGTCCTGGTCGTTTGGATTCTGTTCGACTACAACATGGCGTTCGGGCCGCAATGGTTCCCGTTTATCGGCATACCAAGTCCTGCGACGTCGGCCTTGTTTACCACCGGTCAAGCGACGATACCGGCGGCCGCGGCTGGGATGCCGCCCCTCACCTTCCCCATGGCGACGCTCATTTTCTTCCAGTTCGTATTCGCCGCCATCACCGTCATCATCCTCGCCGGCTCTGTGCTGGGGCGCATGAACTTCACGGCGTGGATGATCTTTTGCCCGGTGTGGATGACCCTCGTCTATACGGTGGGGGCATTTAGCATTTGGGGTGGCGGCTGGCTCGCCAGCATGGGCGTTGCAGACTTCTCGGGCGGCTATGTCATCCACCTTGCCGCCGGTACGTCGGGTTTCGTTGCCGCAGCAGTGATCGGTCCGCGCCTGCAGCAGGATCGCGACCATTTCCCACCCAACAGTTTGTTGATTACGTTGGCCGGTGCCGGCATCTTGTGGTTGGGCTGGAACGGCTTCAACGGCGGCGATCCCTATTTCGCCAACGCCGATGCGGGCGCGGCGGTGCTCAATACCAATACCGCTACCGCAGTGGCTCTGTTGGTTTGGATGCTGTTGGACAAGATGGCCTACGGCAAGCCGTCGGTGCTCGGTGCGGTCAATGGAATGATCGCGGGCTTGGTGGCAATCACTCCCGGCGCTGGTTTCGTGGATGGCTGGGGCGCTATCATTATTGGCGCGTGTGCTGGCTTCATCCCGTGGCTCAGCATGAACTGGTTCCAAAAGACCAAGCTGATGATGAAGGTGGACGATACGCTTAGCGTCTTTTCCACGCATGGGATTGCCGGACTAACAGGCGGTTTGCTCGTGGGCCTGCTCGCCAACCCGGCCATGCTCATGTACATAGGCACGGATAAGGAAGCGCCTGGCTTCAGCGTGACGGGCTTGCTCTACGGCAATTTCCAGCAACTCGTGCTTCAGGCAGAGGGTGCGGCGTTCATTATCGTCTACAACGTGATTGCTACCTTCATCATCCTCAAGGTCATCTCCATTTTCGTGCCGCTGCGCATGGATGAGGCAACCTTGAAGGTGGGAGACGATGCCGTTCACGGCGAGACCGCGTATGCGATCGGCGCCGAGGGTGAATAGATGCGCAGGGGGCTAAATTCCTCGACTGACAAAGTTGGAAGGTAGCCCTCTCGCTTGCTTCTCCCCGACTGACGCCTTGGACCACATCTCCCAGGCGTCACTTTTTTCTTGATGGCTTTTCTCGGAGGGAGGGTATCAATGAGCGCGACCGCCCTTGGACTGTTTGCGATAGGCCTTCCAGCACTCATCGTTGGCGGGCTACTACTGATGTACTGGCCGATGGTGCAGCGGGGATTCGTAGTTGTTCTTGCAGCGGCCCTTGTCTACTTGGGACTGTCAGGCACTGCGGCCGACGTCGGGAACCGCGTCAGCGTCCATCTACCGAACGGGGTCATTCTGGCGGACGCGCCGCCAGTGGCGCCACCGCCTGCCGCACCGTCAGCCACAGCGCCGCCGGCCGCTCAACAAGACGCGCCGACCAAATAGCATTTGATTAGCCACTCTCAAATGCGGAGGGGCTCCATGAAACTGATCACCGCAACCTTCAAGCCGTATAAGCTCGATCACGTGCGTGCGGCCCTTTTGGATCTTGGTATAGAGGGCATGACCGTCACTGATGTTAAGGGCTTCGGTCGGCAGAAGGGACACGCGGAACTCTATCGTGGCGCTGACTACGTCGTCCAATTCTTGCCAAAAACCAAGATGGAAGTTGTCGTCTCCGAATCCCGGCTCAACCGTGCAGTTGAGGCAATAGAGCGCGCCGCCAAGACGGGCCAAATTGGTGACGGCAAGATTTTCGTTTCCTCCGTAGAGCATGCTATCCGCATCCGGACCGGCGAAATCGGCGATAACGCTATTTAGGAGCAAGTGATCGGTGTAGGCGCTTCAAATTCGCGTTTGAGTCGGGACGCTGCCTCTCAGCGGCCTTATTTAAGCATCCGCTCTGTATCCATCAGGCGACTTCTCAAGCAAGTTTCTGCGGGCGTACACCTCCATCGGGACGGACGTCCGCTATTGGAATCGAGCGGGCTCCGAGCGATCGGTCCGCACGAGCCTGCATGTCGGCTTGTGGCCCTTCGCAGACGTTGAGACCGACCTCAGCATACGTCCGCTAAGTGGGTGAAGCGGTCGTGCCCCGTTCATGTACGGCTTGTCTGCCTTTGACCCAAAGCGGACGTTGCGCGGTTCGCGTCATGAGGTCTGCTTCAAACCTAACGCGGACCCTCAAATATCATCCGGCCAGCTCTGACCGCGAGCGTATCTGATCACAAATCGAGCGGCGCAGACTCCGGGAGCATGTGGTGAAAAGTGTTGATGTAGAGAACGAACTTTAGCTCACCGGAGGTCGCACGCTCGAGGAGCCAGTCCTCGCCGACAACCGCCTTGATCACGTTCGGCGCAGGCCGGTCCGGAAACTCTGCCTGCCAATAGACGGTGCCTCTCGCACGCACGCGCTCCGGCGATGCATTCAGCGGTGTGAGATCGAAATGGCCGAAGCGGTGTCGCTCGTTGATCCACTGGGCGTGCAGTTTCTCGTGATCCTCGAGGCTGATGGTCGCGCCGTTCCAGATCACGTAGATCCGCGCATGAGGGTTGAAGAAGAATTGTGCCTGCTCCGCAGCCGACGCTCCCGTGGCGACCGCGTTGAACCAGCTCGTGCCGAAATCCTGAACGTCATCTAGAGTGATCATCTACGCGGCCTTAGAGCTTCTTTCGGGGCGTCGATCAAGACCTTCCGAGAAGGTACATTCAATGGGCATGGACGCCGTGAAATGTTCACACATGGCCCGAGACGAGCCTCACATTGGTCCGCTAAGTGGGATGAAGCGGTCGTCACTAGGTCACGCATGGGTCGTCAGCCTTTGACCCAAGGCAGAAGTGGACCGCACACGAGCCTCAAGCAGCTCACGCCTAACGCGTTTACAAGGTCTGCTTATCACGAGTACGAACGGGATAGGGGTCACTGACAGATGCCTATGCTTGAGCTTCTTGTAGCCGAAGCCAGCTGTGCCAAGCGTCCGCGGTCGTCTATGTCCAGACACGGCGGACTCGCCCTGTCCGGGGGCCTTCGGACGTGGGGGTTCCTATCACGCGAAACAAATTAATGGCATCTGGCAGCATCATTTTGCACCTGCGCTGGTCGAAGCGCGCCAGTCACCGCTGTAGAGGGGCAAAGTTCCCTCGTTGAAAGCGCGTGCGTCGTAGTGGAACAGCACCCGACTGAAGGTGACGGTGGGCTTGGCGCTCGTCTCAGCGATTTCGAGCGTGAGAGTGAAGCCGTAGGCGCCGAGCTCTTGGATCATTTGGTCAGGTTTCTGCTCTTCCCCGCGGGTGTAAAATAATACCGACTCGGTGCGGCTCGTCCGACCAGCAAGTGAAATCGGCGCGAACGGCTCATAAGCGCTCGCGCGTGTGCGCTCCATTGTCCAGCGGCCGAAATTTGCCGCATAAAAATGCTTCGTTTCCTTGGTGCGCGGATCGGCAACGCCCAGCTCCATGGCGAGCACCGTCGCCGTGCGCGCACCCTCGTTGGTGAGCGTCAGGGGAACCGCGATTACCTCGAAATTCGTGTTCTGGTATGGCGAAGAGTACTGGATGACGGGAGGGACGAACACGCGCACGTCCGCCTTCTTCAAAGAGGTCTCCCACAGGCTGTAGCTTGAGATAGCGAGTGCTATGGCCGAGAAGACCGCTGCCAGCCGACCACCTTCGAGTCCCACCATTCCTTGCCTCGCGACCTCGGTGGGATCGCCCGTGCGTTTACTGATCCAATCCATTGTTGCATCCCCCAAAACTCCCTCAGATCAGGGCGGTATAATTGGGCGCGGACAAGGCAGTTTGGCGCAAACGCGTCGCTCGTCTGCTCTTACGGTTGAACCGCCGATGACTGTTTATGGCCCAACGCTGACGTTGAGAGTCATCTCAGCATCCGTCCGCTAACTGGGGCGAAGCAGACGGCAGCAGTCACATAAAGTTTGTCTGCCTTTGACCCTAATCAGACGTTCGACTGTCGAGTACCGGCCTCCCGGTGCAACGTAGGTGCGACGGATCCGAAGTCGGGCTACGCTTCCGCCCGCTCGCCAGTGGCGGCGTCCCATTCGCGCCAAGCCTGCCGCAGGATCTGCACCGACGAGGTGAGAAAAACCCCCGCCATAACCGCAGCCACAATGAGGTCCGGCCAGGCCGTCGACGTCTGCCAGACGGCAACGGCTGCAATCATCACGGCGACATTGCCGATGGCATCATTACGCGAGCACAGGCAGACGGAACGGACATTGGCGTCACCATCTTTGTAGCGCATTAACAGTAAGACGCTGGCCAAGTTAGCGGCTAGTGCAAGAACGCCGATGCCGCCCATAATTTCGGCCCGCGGCATGCCGAGAATGAGGACGTGATAGGCGGTCGAGCCCAAAACCCACAGTGCCATAAGGCTTAAACTCAAACCCTTGAGCAGCGCGGCGCGCGAACGAACCTCGATCGAGCGACCGATGACGGCAAGGCTGATGCCGTAAGTCAGCGTATCACCCAGAAAATCCAGGGCGTCCGCTTGCAGCGCCTGTGAACCAGCAAGCTGACCGGCCGCCATTTCAACGCCGAACATCGTCGCGTTGATAGCAATAACCGTCCACAAGACCCGCAAGTACCGGCTGTCGAGCCCGTCAAAACGCGGATTGCCGTGGCATCCGCAGGCGGGCGCGCAAGCGTCAGACACGAGGGTGCTTTTCTCAACCACGACCGCACGCTACATTCTCTAGCGACTAGAGGATCAAGAGAAAAATGAAGACCATTCCCATCGGCGAATTGTCCCGCCAAACCGGCGTCAAGGTGCCCACGATCCGCTACTACGAAAGCGTCGGGCTTCTGCCTCCGCCTGTGCGCACCGAGAGCAACCGACGCCTCTACGGTCCCGCAAGCGTCAAGCGGCTCCGCTTTATCCGCCACGCCCGCGAATTGGGTTTCGAGGTTGACGCCATTCGGCAGCTCCTCGACCTGTCAGACCAGCCGGAAAGCGCCTGGGAGCCCTTAAGCGTGAAGTGCAGCGCATGATTGTTGAGTGCGCTCAGGGGCGTATTGCCGAGTGCCGTGTCATCGATGTGCTCACCCATCACGAGCACTGCCTGCACCATCATTGATCGCTGTCAGGACGGGAGCTAACACGTGACAGTGCGATTGCCATACCTCGTCACCTGGCTTGCTGCAGTGACTGTGCTTGCGGGAAGTGCGAAAGCCGCCGAACTTCCGCTGCGGCAGGTCGTGGAAACGCTCTTTCACGTAACGGCGGACGCTCCAGCCGATTTTTCCGGCAAGGATTTGAGCTTCCTCGATTTGAGTGATCTCGACTTCAAACGCAGCAACCTTGCGGGGGCGAACCTTCTAGGAGCAAATCTTACGGGGTCCAATCTCGCTTTGGTCAACCTCTCCGGCGCCAAGCTCGACCGCACTTCCCTGGCCCGAGCGAATTTTACGGGCGCCGACCTCTCGCACGTCACGATGTACGACGCCGTCGGTACTTTAGGCTTCGATGCCGCGCCCGCAGAGGCGCCGAACTTTACCGGCGCGAACCTTTCGGGCGCCCGCATTTTCGCGCGGCTCAGCCGCTCAAATCTTCACGGAGCAACTCTGGCTGGCGCCCACCTGGGGACCGAGAGAAACCAGTTCAAGATGCCGAAGCAAACGGACCTCTCCGGCGCCAATCTGACCGACGCCAATCTCGTGCGTACGAACCTCACGGGAGCAAATTTGATATTTGCAACCATGGTGGGGGCCAATCTCGAAGCGGCCATTCTGGTTGGGGCGGATTTATCGCGAGCGGACCTCAGCAGGACTAATCTTGCCGGCGCTGACGTGACCGATGCAAATCTCGACGGCGCGATATTCAAGAACGCAAAGGGCATGCAAACTCTCCGCGGCCTCGACAAATCGAGGAACCGCGACAAGGCAATATTCTAAAGCTCAATGCCTGCTGTCGGCCCCAACGCAGACGCTGAGACTCGGCTCAGCATTCGTCCGCTGAGTGAAGTGAAGCGGATATACCCCGTTCACGTGCGGCTTGTCTGCCTTTGACCCTTAACGGACATGGCGCGCTGATAGTGATCCAGCCGCTCTTCTTTGCTTCATCCATCAACGCTTGAACACGATCCGAGCCTAGCCTAGTACCGACGCCAAGTCTCGGTGGGGTGGCTTCATCGCCCGCCGGGATGTCGCCGACCTCTTGGTCCGGCAAATTACCGACGATGCCAACATTGGCAGCACGCCTCTGCTCATCGGATGACATCGAGGAACTGCCAAGGCGAAACAGACATGCCCGCATTCCACTCGCCTCTACTGCGGCCGGCCATTGCGCTCTTCTATGGGGTCTTGTGCCATGCGTGCTTCGTGCTCGGCGTGGGAACGATGGTGATCATGATGTTCTTCGGCATGAGCCGTTCGCTGGGCGCGCTGGAAGCACCCTGGAACTTGATCGCCAACATCACATTGCTCGCTCAGTTCCCCGTCATGCACTCGTTTTTGCTCACCGGCCGGGGCGGAGCCGTGCTCGCCCGGCTGGCTCCCGCCGGCACAGGTGCAGCACTCTCGACGACCACGTACGTCACCATCGCGTCCCTTCAGATCTTCGCGCTGTTTGCGTTGTGGTCGCCAAGCGGAGAGATTTGGTGGCAGGCGCAGGGCGCGAGCCTTGCTCTCATGACAGGGCTCTACACGACGGCCTGGCTCTTACTCGGCAAGGCGATGGCCGATGCGGGGATGTCGCTGCAGACGGGTTCTTTGGGATGGATGGCGCTGTTGAGAAACAAGAAGCCCGTCTATCCGAAGATGCCCGAGCGTGGTCTCTTTCGACTTTCACGCCAGCCCATCTATGTCACGTTTACGTTGACCTTGTGGACGGTACCAACGTGGACACCGGACCAGCTTGTCGTAGCCACTACGTTGACCCTTTACTGTCTAGTCGGACCACTCTTCAAGGAGGCCCGGTTCCGGCGCATCCACGGGGCGGCATTCGACACTTATGCGAGGCGCGTCCCCTATTGGCTCCCGTGGCCGCGCCCGGCCCGCGCCTCGGTGGCGCGTGATCTGGAGATGCCAGATGCGAAATGATCTGTCGATCTACCGCACCTACGCGCCGAATTGGTGGGACGACTCTCAGCGGTTTCTCCGGCTATTGCATAATCTCGTCCCGGCGCGGCTTAAGCATTTCGACACCATCGTTGGCACCTGGCGCGGCAAAACCGTGCTCGATCTCGGATGCGGCGGCGGCTTCATGTCGGAGGCGCTGGCCAGGAAGGGCGCCACGGTCATCGGCGTCGATCCCTCGGAGGCAGCGATCCGCGCCGCGCAAGATCATGCTGTGAAGCACGCGCTTGAGATCGATTACAAGACTGGCAGTGGCGAAAGCATCCCTCTTGCCGACCATTGCGTCGACTGCGTTGTCTGTGTGGACGTCCTGGAGCACGTCGCCGAGTTGGACCGGGTGCTCGATGAAGTTCAGCGCGTCTTGAAGCCGGGCGGGGTGTTCCTGTTCGACACGATCAACCGGACACCGCTTGCAGCGCTGGTCATCGTCCACTTAGGCGAAACGGTCTTCCGGCTCTTGCCGCGCGGCACGCACGATCCGGCGAAATTCATACGCCCCTCGGAGCTGCGAGCTAGGTTGAGCGTGCGAGGTCTTGCTGTAGGTCCGCTCGTCGGGCTCGGGCCCCGCGGGATCAATCGGCGTCTCGACTTTACGTTCGGCAGACTCCCGTCGGTGCAGATCATGTACATGGGCCACGCGCGGGCGTCCGTGCGCGGGTAGGCAAATTCCGGATCGGCGGGCAACCCTCCCAGAATGCGTCGCCGACCGCCCGTTGCGGATTCCGGGATCGAATGGGTTCACTCGGCCACGGAACCAGCCACCTTCTTATCGGGACGAAAACCGAAATGTCGCATGACACGCCGTGCAGTTGGCGAGGATCTCGTCCAGCTGCTTCAGCGCCCCAATTTTTGTCCCGCCTCGCGCGGCCTCGAGGCCCAGAGCATCGAACTTCTGATGCGTGTCCAAGCTCAATGCGACGAACTCGGGCGGCAGCTTCATTGCGATCTCGATTTCTTCTTCGCCCATCATGCCCATGCCCGACTTTTCCGCGCTCTTCGCTGCGAGCGACAACTTGTTCTCGGCCAAGGCGCGGGTGATCCCTTCTATGCTTTCGAGATACACCTGCATCCCGAGGCGGAGTTGCTCCCGCTCATTGGGAGAAAGTTGGATGGGCTCACGTCCGGCGGCGCGAGAACTAACCTGCGCTGCGCCGCAAGCAGTTAAGAGCGTGAGACACATTCCGAGGAGCGCGGTCGTGGCAAGTAAGCCGTGCGGGGCTGCCGACATTGGGACAGCGCCTTTCCCTTTTTCACCAAGAGCGCGGACCGCAATCAGACCCACAATCCGCCAGGCGACGAGACATAAGATCGGGCGATTCTACATTCTCATTCGGTAAGTCGGACCATGCGCTGGTCGAAAACGGCTGTCCTGAGGCAAAGAAGACGCACGGCGATCAGGCACCACCACAATTAGCGACCAAGAAAGTAAAAAGGACGGGATTGCCTTCCAAGTGCCCTAGTCGGGCCGGCAGACGTTGCTCAACGCTCTACGCCAATCTGCCGCCGTCGACGCGGAGCATCTCGCCAGTCACGAAAGACGCCTTGTCTGAGGCGAAAAAAAACGATGCACTGAGCAACCTCGTCGGGCGTCCCTGCACGTTTGAGTGGCACGCTCGCGATCAAGGCAGCCTTCCTATCGGCACTGTTACCTTGACGATTTGCATGACGGACAGCGACCCGGTCCAAGTCAGGCTCCGCTTCCGGATGTGATGCCCGATCCACCGGTGACGTGGTCGTCAGGGCCGCGACCGACCGGCCGGCAAGCTCGCTCGGCAGATCGGCCTGCTACGCCGTTTCGTCCCTGAGAAGATGTTCGACAAGGGCCTGCGCAAAGAGCTGCGGCTTCCGGTCTGAACGCCCAGCCAAGAGCTGCTTATGGCAGCTCTTGGCCCCTTCTGCGACTTTGGTCTTCGGGCCAGCAATGGCCGCTTTCGGACTTGGAGCGGAAGTCCGTTCACCGCTCGCGCCCAATAGGCTCCGTTGTTCGTACCGGAGCAATCGCGGCGAACCCGCAGTGCGGCTTTTGCTGTGGCAACCGCAAGCGGAAAAAGACCCCGGCTTGGACCGGGGCTCAGCAGAGCAAGTTGATCAAGACTTCTCTACCCTTGCGGGCCTGGCGGATCGCGCCCTCAAAGACCATGCGCCAGAAAACGGCCATCACTTTATGCATCTCCTCGGGAGGGATGTGCCGGTACAGCGTGACCGGGGGATAGTCTGATGTCGGACTTGAGTACAAGGGACGGGCGTCTCGCGCGGCGCCCGCTCATGATCAATCGTGGCGTGACAATCGTCGGATCACTCTTTTACGACGGTCAGATTCTGGTTGAGGGCACGATCGACGGCGAAGTGCGCTGCAGTGCGCTTCAGATCACCGAGCGGGGAGCTGTGGAGGGATTGATCGTCGCGGAGAGTGTCGATGTGCGCGGCGAGGCCAATGGATCGATTTACGCAGAGAAGCTAGTTTTGCGGACCGCGTGCTCGGTCGAAGGCGAGGTCTACCATCATAATCTGGTGCTGGAGGACGGCTGCTTGTTCGAGGGAAAATCGCGGCGCCACGCAAATCCGGTGAAGCTCGCACCGGAATCGACCTTCCGCCCGCCTGAACTAGAAACAGCCACGCTCGGATCGCTCCCGGAGGGCTCCTAGTTTGGGCGCAGGCTAACCGGCCTCAGGGCTTTGCGCGAAGGCACACCATCAGCACCCATGCCGATTTAATGCCTCTTGCGCCCACCGTGCGATTTCAAGGTCGAGAACATCCTTCGGCACATCCATTCCCCTGCCTGCGCAGTGCAGGGCGACGCGCGCGCATGCTTTGGCCAAGACATAGAGCTGACGGCGGGTCCGCCCCTCCGGTGCCTCGATGGCGCGCACTCCAGCCCAACAGCGGCTCGACAGGGTATCGCACACGCTGTGCAGACGAACCCCGGCCTCAGCCTTGATCGCCTCGGCAGTCTCCAGATAGCGCTCTTTTGCCTCTACGCGAGCGGCAGCCATCGCGATCGCATGTCGTCGCTGCCTAAGTGTGTCTGCGGTCATCCCACCCCCATCTTTGAAATGGACGCGCATCCCGTCGCAGCGTTTTACGAGTCGGTGTCTGATTTGAGTCAGCGACGCGGCGGAACTGAGTCAACAGCCCTGCGCAAGAAAGCCCCGGCTTGCGACCGGGGCAGTCTTCAGTGCAGGCTGATCAATACCTCGCGGCCCTTGCGGGCCTTGCGGATCACGCCTTCGAGTTGCGCGACCCGCCTTGAGGCTTCACCTGGAGAGCAGTCCATCAACTCCGCGGCGGTTGTTGACGGGCTCGCCAGCGAGGATCAGCGCCGCGTACACGGCACGCTCGATGTCCCTCGTCGGCACCCAGGTCGGCTGAACCGGATTGAAGACCTTCGGCTCAACCAGCCTCGCCTTGCGACGTACCCGTGCTTCTGCCAACATTCGGCAGCCCACGTAGGCGAAGTAGATCGGCACCCATACGGGGGCCGTGATCAGCTTGAGAACGACCTCGAACGTCGTCTCTCGGTCATCAGCAATCATTGGGTCACTCCTTTGGTTGCTGTAGA